>Ga0075158_10000339_pt1 | contig 38450 bp, 35 predicted proteins | sample JI91814BDNA_FD_70968 | JGI IMG/M metagenome (GOLD analysis project Ga0075158, IMG submission 70968) | Wastewater effluent complex algal communities from Wisconsin, to seasonally profile nutrient transformation and Carbon sequestration -... | ecosystem: Engineered > WWTP > Effluent > Algae... | reverse complement strand
ATGGATGCAGGCACTATACTGGCTCAGGCTCTTGCTTCCAGTGCGGACCTGGAGGCACTGGTGGATGATGATGCCAGACAATATCTGGCTCGCATTACCTGCTTGCAGGACAAAATGCCAGAGCTTGGTCTACCACAGTTTAGTGCTACACCATGGGTAGATCTGCTCGATGACTGGTGCATGGGCTGCTCTAGTCTGGCGGAGCTAAAAGCACAATCTTTTTTGGCAGTGATACAAGCAAAGCTAACACACCAGCAGCGCTCAGAGATAGAGCGTGAAGCCCCAGAGCGCATGCCTGTACCCAGTGGCAATCAAATCAAATTGACCTACGAAGCTGGTAAGGCGCCAGTGCTCGCAGTGCGCATACAAGAGCTGTTTGGCATGATCGACACACCAAAAATTGCCCGTAATAGACAGCCCGTACTGGTGCATCTACTGGCACCCAATTACCGCGTGCAACAAATCACACCGGACCTAGCCAGCTTTTGGAAAAACACCTATCCAGAAGTCAAAAAAGATCTCAAAGCACGTTATCCCAAACACTCATGGCCAGACGATCCACTCATTGCGCAAGCGGAGCGTGGTCCCAAACGTAAGAGACCGACCTAATAGCGAGGCTGCAACAAGACTGGTCCACTGCAAAGATCCAAAAATCTGTTGCGTCTAGCTCTCGCTGGCTGTCCAGGGATGCCAGACTTTCTCTTCTGCGTCGCGCCAAACAGCTTCACCGACTCCAAGAGTCGAGACTATTTTATGCAAGCTATCATCATTGCCGACTAGCACACAAAGAGGTACGACACGGATATCCTCGCTCACTACATCCGGTCCTGCCCCGGCAAACATTTCCCATTGATCAGGCTCCCATCTAGCTACCTCAGTGAGTACCTGACCACGCAGAGCGTCCAGGTTGGTGACTGCACTGGATTTAGCTGGGACAGGCAATAGCCAATCTTGATTAAGCCATCGCCACACAGGCTGGTCCTCAGCATCAATCGGACGACTGAGATCCGGCACATCGATAGTCCAATGCTCTTTGTCCGGCACAATCTGCAAGGTGTTGATAAAGCCGACTTTGTAATAATCGAGCGCACCCAAGAGCAAAGCCTGACACCAGGACACATCAACCACGAGCACTGAAAAGGTGCCAAGCTTATCCACGCTAAACGTTGCCGTTGGTATCTCCAGAGGCGGCAACTCCAGCACCCGTGCTTGCGCCGCATCCATAATGCGCACCACTTCCATATCGGTATAAAAACTACTGCCACACATAATTAGCTCATATCCAGATGGCACAGATAGTCCAATCGTGTACACAAATCGAGGCAAGGAGCCACCAGCAATCACGTATTTATGATGACCATATTGCTCTATATTTTTGCCAATCACCGCAAGCGCTGCAGCTTGGTCTAGTCCCGCCATAAATGCTCACCCTGATCCAGAAACTGGAAAACTCTTGGTCGCCACGGTCAATTCTCGCAAAGGAGTTTGGGAATGGCAATGCTGTGCCTCACCCAACCAATGCGCAACCAAGACCAAGAACTTCTATCGATTGTTTTAGGCGCATAGCGGTATAAGATTGAATGGAACCAAGGTTAAGACCCCCTGCCACCCAAAAGCGCAAAAACTATGCAAAACTCCGAACCCAACTTGCCTGAAGGCTTGTCTTTTGTCTGTCCGCTTAAATGGGACGAGCTAGAAGGCACTGGCGATAAGCGCTTTTGCGGTAAGTGCAAGTGCACTGTACAAAATATTGGCGGTTTGAGCGATGAACAGACGGAAGCACTGAGAGATCGCGTGCGAGCTGGTGAGCGCGTATGCATAGCAATCCCACGCAAACCCAGAGCAAACACTATACGTATTGCAGCGCTGGCTTGCGCCGCCAGCTTGACTATGTCCGGTTGTTCAAAGCAAACAGTTACACAAGACTTTCAGACTTTTTTAGAAAGCACCAAAACGGCTCGAACCACCACGCAGTGTATCGACCAGGCCTCAATCAATGCAGTCGAACGCAAACGACTAGACAGTATTTACCAGTTAAATATTGCAGAAAAGGCGGCCGGTGTCGATGTTGGCGGTATGGGACCCAGTCCATTCCCAAGTGCAATTGGAAAAGAACTGGGCTATGTAGTCAGCGCTGCCAAAGATCAGCCTGATCTATCAAGTGACGAAGTTGAACTATCCATACAAATCAATCAAGGAGTAGTATGTGACCCTACAGCGGTCAAAGTAGCAAGCTATAAACACCCAGATAGCGCCAGCTCCAGCCTATATGATCTACAGTCCTGGTGTGCCAGCGCCTCAGAAGACCTGGCAAATCGCAGTCACAATACTGCAGCCTTTAACTATTGGGGAACCCTACCCAGTCGTAACCATAAGTGGACATTCAGCATCTACAGAATGCTTCAAGATTCACATCCAACCTCTCGCAAAAGTTACGACGAATTGCTATTGAAACTTAACTGTCTGACAGATGAATCCAAACGAATGAGACTTAGATTGCGCAACTGCCTTGGCCCATCAGCTACTTATGCTATGAAAATTGCAAAAGATCTAGGCCCATCTTTACCAGCTAAAGATAGGCTTAAACTACCAGCTCTATTGATGCAAAACCAATCATTCTTTTACGAAATCTACCAGTGGGCAGTCCTAACTAGCGTCCATGATTTGCTTACAGAAAAGTATGGTCCTGTTATCGACCGCTCGCAATGGTTTCCAGACAATGCAGAATTTGAGAAACTACACAAACAATGGCTCAATCTTGCAAGCAGATTTATAAACAACCAACTAGAAGCGTCCGACAAAAGTCAGGGGTCGAGAGAAAGTTTTGAGCAACTACAACAGGCTTACAGAGTATGGCTTTTGGACACACAAATCCAAAAGCAAATACCCTGGTCTCAAATTGCGATGCGATTTAAACATTTAGCACCAAGACTTGAAACCTACAATAAAGCCAATTGTATGGAGTGCCTCCTAGCGCAGAGTCAACGCGACGACTACAAGACAGATAAAGACTTTGGGATGGATGCTATTCAGGAATTGCTTATCAGTGAAGTAAGACATTCACTCAAAACTGCTTACACTGGGAGCTTCACATCTCTCCAGGACCGTTCCCAGCCATACTATTTCTCACCAGATATCGCCTCATCAAACAGGCCTCCTGTGCTGCTCTGGAGTATCTCACCCTATGTGCAAGAACAAGTGCCTTGGACTGAGCTGGCAAGCTCGCTAATCACCTGTCCACCAAAGTATATGTATGAAGAGCGCTATGCTATCGAACAGTTACTACAGCTAACAAAACGCGGTGACGCCGCCGAACAAGCGCACTGGCAGGCCCTGATTGAAAAAAAGGTGCGATCCGATTATGCCTATTACATAAACACGGCGCAAAAAACTGCCGCAAAAGATAAAGGTACAAGCACAGCAAGTTTGATCGCCGCCAAACAACTTCAAAACCTCTCACCTGAGACAAAGAGTTGGTTAAACGGGCAAAGCTTGTCACACACGCCCAAAAGACCATAAAGTCATACTTAAATCCCCGATTACAAACATACAAAACCAGGATGTCATCCTACAGTTTTTGTACATATACGTACAACCACGTTGACCGCCAGCCCCAACTGTTGTATGATTTCATACAACACCAGCACATATCCATACAATGAGCCCTCGTTTTTCCATAAGCAAAACAGATCTTCTAGATTTTTTAGACAGCTGGGAGCAAGCACTCTCAGGTGAAGTACTTGCTGTCGCTTGCGGAGGCACCGCTCTCACGCTAAACGAACTTTCAGCCAGTACAAAGGACGTTGATCTACTCATACCAGACCCGGAGCACTATCAACGCCTTATTAAAGCCCTAAAAGGGCTAGGATACAGTAATGTGTCCGGGTTTGGTTGGGCTATCCCTGGAAGTCCGTGGATATTTGATTTATTCAGGGGTCAACGAATTTTTCAAACCGAACTCTTAGACGCTATCCATGAACCAGGCAACCATCGAATCATAAAAAGATATGGCAATCTCACTATTGGGACCCTCACGCCTCAGGACCTAATGATTAGTAAGCTCTTCAGAGGCACCGCCACAGATGTGCAAGATTGTATGACCATTTTAAATGCAGAAAGCATCGACCTGAAAGCGTTTGCTGAACGTTACAAAGAAACAGCAGGCTATGACATTGATCCAGCCAAATGCAAAAAACACTTGAACTACTTAATCGCAGAACTAGAAGAGAGTTCAATTGATGCCACAAACTTAAAAATAATGAGCGAAGAATGGATACCGTAGACAACGAACTTTTATACCGAGATCTTGAGCGCTACGGGTACAACCTTGTAAGGCCAATGCAGAGTGACCCAGCGGCAGCCGTGGCAAGGGTACTCAACTCAAATGACGGGCGAGTACTAGAAGGCGTACCAGTTATGTTGAGCAACATGCTTATGCAAGGAGAATCCCTCGATCTAATGCATTGCGAACATTCACTACCCAAGGGTTTGCAAAAACGATTCAGGATACTGGTAGCCATAACGTACTACTTTTTGCTCTGGGTGCCACAAAGCGAAAGCAATAGAAAATTACTACTTAAATATCTAAGGAAGAGCGAGCCTGGACTCCTAGAACAAGTACAAACAAAACTCTCTGAAAGAGGTACGTTCCAAGTTGGTAATGGAGTCACCCTAGACAGTAATCGTTTGGAAAACACCTATCGCAATTATGTAGTGCACGAACTAATGACCAATCAGGAAAACCTGTCAAAGAGACTGGACGACGAAAGGCAAGCAGCATTTCTTCATGCCCTAAATCTTCTTTTCACAGATAGGCAACGTGAGCTAATTTTCAAACTACTAAACAAAAAAGAGCTTACCAAAACTGAGAGAGAATATTACTCACGAACTGTAAAGCCAAGACTCAAAGCATTGCGCAATACTGACCTTATGTCTCTGGCAGCCACTCTTACCGGTATCTAAATATTGTTGCCTTTCTAACTTCTAGCGCACAACTTCAAGAAGAAGAAGAAGAAGAAGAAGAGAGCGCCTGCAACAAAGACCGCACACGTTCACATTCTTCCTGGACTACTTCGATGCGACAGTCCATGCGTGTGCGTTCGTCTTCAAGTAGTTTCATGGAGTTTCTAAATTCTGCATGTTGCGCCGAATACAGGTCAAGGCGATCCTGCAGCTCCTTGACACGCATCTCATCACCTTCGCGTCGCTCGCTTAAAAATATCTCTTCGTGATAATCGTAGTTCAGCTTACTATTGATCACTTCCTCTCGCATGGCGCTGACAAAAGTCTCTACTTCGAGCCTCTTTGCTTTGAGCTCAGATTCAATATCAATCAAAATCTTCAATTCATTCATAAGCTGGACCGCGCTCATATCTGCGAGTGCAAATCCAGGCACTTTTGCAAGAGACTCGGATGACTCTTTCGCTCTTGTTTCGCTATGCGCAACAGAGTCTTCTAGTCGTTTAAACAAATCAGGAAAGATCCCTCTTATACCAATCTCCGAATCTTTAATTAACGCCGTCAATTTGGCTGACCAATCCTCTTTTGCCTGCACACGCTCCTCAGCCCGTTCAAATATGGACTTTGTCAGCTTGTTACTATCTAGAACAGCACCAATACGCTTTTCGGTCACCGCATTGAGATTCGCCGAACGCTTGTAGCACGCCAACTGCATTCTGAAGCACTCTGCTTCCAATTCTTCCAAACGACTCTTCAGCATCGGTATCCGCACAGACTGCAAACGAGCAAACTGTCGCCACTTTTCCCGTGCGGCTTTGGCGCGAATGTTTAACCTACCCGACTCTTCGATCAACCGATCAGATTTTTCTTTGCTTCTCTCCAACCTACGAGCTAAGCGCTCCGCATTGAGCGTCGTCTTGTCAGCGTATTCCTTAAGCGAGCGCTCCTCGGTCTCAGCAGATTTAATCAACTTCTCACACGCACTTACCAATTGCTGATGCTCTTTCAATCTGTCCCAGCACGACTTTACACGCGAATGCTCTGTCGGAACAAGCTTACGCAACTTAGATGCAAACTCAGCCATCTCTGACGATATTCTATCCAACCCTGATAGTGGGTTAAAAATTTCAACAAGCAGTCTTTCCAATGTAGTGAGGTGTTTAACTCCAGCGGCCTCCTGAAGCCATTGGGAATGATATTCCAGCCGCGCGCGCTCCGCCTGCCGTATTTCTTTATTAGTCTTTTGTATTTCAGCGAGACAGTCTTGAAGTTCTCTATCTACAGCACGACCAATAGCTAATACCGCCCACTTCTGCCTGAGACTACTCACAAAACCGCCAGCACCGTGCTGTGGAGTTGAACAACCCGGTGCAACTGATGCTGAGTCACTAAAACTATTGGAGCTAGAGGTTTTTTGCGGCTCGTCCATATTCTCCGCTGCATCTCAAAGCAACAACAACAACAACAACAGGAATCCTCAATACCACCCAAAGCGGCAAAACTCTAATTGCATTGTAACCAATTTACCGATACAGAGATCAGGCACGGCAGAGTCCGTATACAAAGTGTGCAAGCAAAAAGGAAACGCAGCAAATGCCTCTAATATCATCCAACCATCACCGCCACCAACAATCGTCAAACTGCTTTTACAAAGCATTTGCTCAGCGACATTTGTTCACCACCTAAACCTAAGCTGTATCATAGACAAAGCACACCACAAATGCATCGAGGTTACTGCAATGGAAAACAGACTGAAGTGCTCATTTTGTGGCAAAAACCAAGATCAAGTCCACAAGCTAATAGCGGGACCTGGCGTGTATGTGTGCAACGAATGCGTAGATCTATGCAACGAGATACTTGATGAAGAAGGAATACAAAAGAAAAATGGCTCCGCTGCTGCCTTACTAGAGAGTCTCGATCCGGTACCAGGCGAAAAATCTGCTCGACTCAAAGACGCTCCAATAGGACTGCTGGAGACTACAATCGATTCCCTGGAAGAATTAATAACCAAATACTGTAATTTTGGCAACAGAATAGATTCCGAGCCGCTTTACCGCGCACAGCTACTCTTACAAGAAAGTGCTAACGGCAAAACAAATGCCAAACTGCTTCCCACATTACAAAATCTATTGGAGATCTACCAAGGTCGCTCACAATATGAGAGCTGCCTGACAGTCATCGAGTGGATGCGTAGCATTTTGACAGAGACAAGAGCGCCTGCAGATCAACTACAGGAGCTAAACGTACTCACCACAAAAATGTATATAAAACTAGGCAACAAAATAAATGCCGAACGTTGGCTAGATAAAGTCATAAAAAATGATTCTTCAGCCAGCTCCGATACATCCGAATAGTCTACTTATTCTGATCAAACTCCTGGCGTTCCTCTGGGGTCATACGTCTGTAATCCCACTGTTCATCATTGTTGAGCTTTTGATATAAATCACGCTCATTGTTATTCATCCGCTCGATACTGACCTGATCTTGTTGACTCATGCGCTCATACTCATAACGCTCGTCATCAGTCATGTGCTCAAGATCGTATCTCTCTTTTTCGCTCATAATCGCAAAAGCCTCTGTAGATTAACTGCAGCCATTGTATTGTCCGTATCACTAAGGACAAGTTAAGCAACTGTGCAAAACAATTGCATTTAGACGACTGGCATTAGGTCTCAAAGTTTCCGCGCTATTGCTGAGCTACCATCAGCTTATGACTACTTGCTCCAAAATTCTGTTGCTTTGATTTGACCAGTCAATTTAACCGGATCTCTTTTGCCCATCTCTAAAAGCACTGATGTAGTCGGCTTATCGGCGCTACCATTGATAGCACTATTGAGCGATGACACACGTACATCGCTGATGCGTGTGTTGAGCATATCCAGTCCATTAATGCGACCACCTGGATCTTTGAAATTCTTCAACTCCAGCCAATGTCCATTTTTTGTAACATAGAGGTCCACTCCGCCCGGATGTACACGCACTCCCTCTACTGGCCATTTGCGAATAAAACCAAGATACTGCTCTTCGATTGGCTTGGCACCATGAGCATACTGAGGAGCAGGTCTAGCGCCCAGCTCCATGTGGCGGATATTGGGGGCACTTGCGGCTTGATCTGCAACCCCTGGCGTCACAACCTTGGGTGCTGTGGCTTCAGCAGACTCCCGCATCATCAGATTTGACGCAGACTTACTACCAGCCATTAGAGCATCATCGGCAAAGCTCGCACCCTCCCGACCAAACGCAGTCACACCACCTCGCACCAGTCCAAATGTCTCACGAGTGAGCGTTTTAGAGCTGCGCAAAGCTTGAGTCAGAGCAGTCTCGCCAATCTCTATCAGCTGAGGCATTGAGCGCCCCCTGCTAGCCGCTAGCATGACACCGGCAGCAAGGGCTGTGGTAGTAGCAGCAGCTAGTGTGACGGCCTGGTCTGACAGCTTCTGAGATGCGTCCTGTGTTTCATAGTTAGTGCCGCGGCGGCTTTCAAGGTAGAGGTCCAGATTAGACATCGGCATTCCTCCTTTGGGGGAGTTTGAGAATAAATCAATACTCACAAAAAAGTAAGCCGGTAATTACGAAGAAAACGAACGAAGATCCGCTCACCATGCGCTTTTCCAGAGGTGGATTGGTACACTTTTGAGGCAAGCCAATGAGACACTTTGACTGCTCGCTATTCAAAGTCTTCAATTTGCCAATAATTAAGTTTGTAAGCCAGCTTACATCAGGGCGAGTATGATGCGAGTAGATAAGGCTTAAATAAGCGTGCCTCACGAAATTGAGACAACGGTTGAGCTGACGTAATTTTCACCTGGTCTGAGTAACTACGTAAGACAAAATGGTACGAAAATGAACGCTCAAATTAATTGGCTCAACACATCGCCAGCCTGGGGTATGGAAGCAGCAGAACACAACACCACATCAAGCGCTACTCTGTCTAAGCTAGCAGCGCACAATGACCTGGGTGTGCGTACAGCTGTAGCCGAAAACCCCAATACACTCCTATCCACTGTGATGAGATTAGCGCAAGATCAATGTGTCGATCTCAGATATGCAATCGCCGAAAACCATCAGATGGATGGGCATGTACTGCGGCTTTTGCTGGCAGACGACAATCCATATGTAGCACACCGTGCAGAACGCACGCTGGCACGCTGCGCTAACGAGGCAAACATTGTGTCACTGCCGGTAGTGCCAGGAATTCCGAACAGACTAAAGCTCGTTGGTTAAAACCAGTAAAAGCAGACAGCCAGAAGACACTATAGATATTCAGGCAGACAGCCAAACAGATAGATAGATCTAAATATTGCACCGATCCAAAATAGCTTTGGATCGGTGCTAATACTTTAAACAGTCTTCAATTCTGATAGGACTTTGATACGTTCTTCCAGCGGAGGGTGACTGGAGAAGAGCTTACCGAGCAAGCCAGCAGGCTTGCTGGAGATCTTCATGCTAGCCAGTGCATCGCCCTGAGGTTGCATACGGTCATAGGTGCGTTGCAGACGCTCAAGAGCATGGATCATCGATGAGCGACCGGCGAGGTTGGCACCCCCAGCGTCAGCCCTAAACTCTCTGTAACGCGAAAACCAAGCAACCACAATCGAACCCAGCAAGAGAAATACTGTTTGCAATACAAAACTGACTACGTAATAGGCGATGCCGCTGCCGCCCTCACCGTTATCGCGATTACGCGTTACGGTCCAGGCAACAGCCCGTGAGAGGAATATAGCAAAAGCGTTGACTATGCCTTGGAGCAAAGTCATCGTAACCATATCGCCGTTAGCAATGTGGCTAATCTCATGACCGAGCACGCCCTCTATCTCATCGGCGCTCATACTCTGCAAAAGTCCTGTAGACACTGCCAATAGCGCCCTGGACTTGGTGGGACCGGTGGCAAAGGCGTTTAGCTCAGGGCTCTCATAGACACCCACCTCTGGCATCTTTTTGAGACCAGCTTTGGCGGATAGGTCATGTGCCATAGTCAGTATCGAGCGCAAGGCAGGATTGCTGTTATTGGCATCGATTAGTTTTACACCATAACTCCACTTAGCCATGGCACGGGACATCATTAGTGAAATAATCGAGCCAGCCATACCATACACAAGCGCAAAGATAGCCAGCCCGACATAGTCTATGCCATATTTACTGGTGTAGTTGCCCACGCCAAAAATATAGAAAAATATCGAGCAAGTCGTGATCACAAGGAAGTTTGTGAGCAAAAACAAAAATACTCTTTTGACGATAGCCAATTTAATCACCCCTTCTGGTGTCAATTTTGACTGAATGATTGACGATTTTGTTCCGTGTGCAGGTGTCCGCTTTGAACCTTGCAGATCGCCTGCTGGTTTGATATTTAACCTCACAAGAGTCGGTCAAATCACCTACTCTTAAATAAAGCTTGCCTCAATTTTGCAAGCACATCCCAGGTCTAAATAGTTTTGTAATTAATTGCGCTTATTGCACTAGGTCAATTGTCAAATTGAGAGAGACCTCATTGCTGATAGAAGCAGCGCCAAGCCCGCCGATGCCATAGCTTTTGCGCTCTATCTGATTGGTGGCAGTCGTAGTCAGATGCTTGCGCCCAGCCTTATCTACCGACTCCTTAAGAGGCGTGGCATTTAGCACCACCTCTTGCGGTATGCCATGCAGGGACAGCCTTCCGTAGATCTTAAACTCGCCGGACTTATCGACCTCGATTTTGTTCGAGGTAAACTCCGCAGCGGGGTATTTGCCCATATCAAAAAAGTCTTTGGTCTTGAGATGCTTATCACGCATTTCGTTGCCAGTGTCCACACTGTCTATATCGACTTTGGCGTCCACAGATGCCTGCGCTAGATTTTTGCCGTCATACTTGACTGTGCCAGAGACCTTGGTAAATTTGCCGTCGACTCCCATACCCATGTTTTTAAGATGGAAGTCCAATTTGGAACCAGCCGGCTCGATGGTCCAATCCGACTCAGCGCTAAAGACAGGCATAGCGCAGCCAACAGCGGCAGTCAAAGCAATCGCAGCGCCCAGAGCTTTGAAACTAGTAATCATTGTGGAGACCCTTTGTTTGTTGTACCAGAAGTAAATGATAGTGCAAATTAGGGATCTATACCCCATCGTCCAAAATGTTTGTGCCAAAGTCCGCGAAAGAGTCTTATTCGGTATACTTCAGAACTTAGAAACCACAAGCACAAACCCACCATCCATTAGCAACAGTCCAAATGCCCGATAAATCCACTATTAACGACTCATCCAATGAAATTGAGCCCCTCGGCTCCCGCCAGTTGCTCTTTCAAGCATGGGACTTGGTTTTAGAAAACTACTGGACGATAGCCATCGCCATCCTGACGCACGGATTGCGCAATACAGCCCTGGCAGCGCTAATCATGCTGATACTGATCAAAAACCCCATTTGCCCAATCGTAGTCCTTACAGTTTGGATATTAGCCAATGCAGTCAGCTTCCTTGAGTCACCTCGCATTTGCCTGTCAATCGTCCGTGGAGAACCTGTTGCTCTGTGGACTAAACCAGACTTGCGCGTACTAGCGAGCTGGCTGCTTGCAACACTTTGCGTGATTGCCTCATTGTTCACAGGGTTAACACTTTTTGTCATACCGGGTCTATTAGTGGCGATGTTTTCATCGTTTTACGGCTTTGCGATAGTCGATGGGGAGAGCACAATTCAGTCGATTAAAACCAGCTTTAGCATGACGCGCAAATCAATCTGGCGCATTATCAAGATCTGTGCAATGTGCCTCATACCTATGGCATTGATGCCATTGCCACTAATTGGATTAGACCTGCTAATAGATTCAGTTTTATTGATTGCTCTTGCCATCACATACAATACCAGCAAACAACAGCTTGCGGTGACAAGCGGTGGGCCAATCAATGACAAGTAGGCTTATTAGAACGGTTCTGGCTGCGTTTGCATTTCAGTGCGTCTTTTTGCTTTTAATAATTGCCCTGCGCCTCTGCGTCGAGACCCGCTATATACCAAGCATCGCAATGCAACCCACACTGCAAGTCAATGATCGTTTTTTTGTTGAAAAACTCTCAAAATATCGCGGCGACCTTGTCGAGCGAGGCGCAATTGTTTGCTTCTATCCACCACCGATTGAAATGCCAGGCGGCAAGGATCCATCTTTTGATATTCCGCATATCATGGGGAGATTGACAGGGCTTCCACTATTTCCAAATGATCCTGTTTTTGTCAAACGTATTATTGGTCTGCCAGGCGACCGCATACAAATCAAGTCCGGTACAGGAGTCTTTGTCAACAACAAGCTCTTAAGTGAGCCGTATGTGAGCGCACCGCCCAGCTATGATCTCGACAAGCTTAGCGACATATACGGGCGCTCTATGGACAACCAACCACTCAAGCCCTATGGAGACAACAATCAACCAATAGTGGTGCCCAAGGGACAATTATTTTTACTCGGTGACAATCGCGACAACAGCGAGGACAGCCATGTCTGGGGATTTTTACCGCAAGAGAGAATAACGGGTAGAGCCTGGGTAATGGTCTATCCGTTCATACAACCTATGCACCGCCCTGATTGGATTAGACCGGTGACAAACCAAGTGACAAAGCTGCAACTGCCACCGCACACAGCTAATTGACCACTGTCGCTTTTTTTAAAAGTTGAGTGAGCATAATCGCGTTTGCCACCACAAAATAGACACCAAAGCCGAGACCGCAATAGCAAACCCATAAAGGCAAAACGTTCTCCCCAGCAGAATTGAGAGCAAAAGCAGTCCCTGCACTCAAGGCCGCAAGTATAAAAGTAAGACACCAACCAGATACGTTATAGACCAAAAAAGACACGGGTATCAGCAGATTGGCTCTGCCGACAAAGAACACCGCCACTGCCGCACATGTCACTAAAACCCAAAAGAGTTCAAAAATTGCAAAAATCTTGGGGGCAGAGCCAAACGCGCCAGCATTTTGTATCAAAACAAGCGCATCGATAATCTCAATGACACCTATCAGGCACGACCCACAACAATACAATTTTAGAAAGCTTTGCATAATCCTGACCGACGCTCACTTGAATCATTGAGAGAGCAAATACAGGTCGAGCCTGCCAAGCAATACATATCTCGATGATACAGCTAGCAGACGCCCCGCTTGTAAACCATTATGCACCAATTTGAAACCGTGCAAGAGCAAGCAAAAAGCTAAAAACCCCAAATTGTCAAAGGCACAAATGAAAAATTGCGCGCTCATGGCGCCTGACCTGGTATTTTAGTAGACGGCTCTGTTCTTATTTATCTTTGTAAGATGAGTCACTAATGTCACCCCCCATAGAGTTGAGCATATGAGCGCTGAAACCTGCCAAATTTGCGGAAATACAAAAGATGTAAACGTAGCCGGACATTGTCAGGGGCACGCAAGTGCTGCCGGTGCCCAGGGAGCAGGAGCAGCAAACGCATCGGTCTTGACAGGTGCCAGCCTAAAAGACCAGCTCGACGCCATCCCCACCCCCTCCAAACTTGCAGCTCCCGATCCCGGAGCTGCACCAGCCGCTAATCTCGGTATGGGTATCGGTACTGGAGCGGCCCCAGGTCAATCAGCTAGTACTACGAGAGCTCCACAGATGTCCCCCAGTGCATCAGCGCAAGACCTTGCAGCCATGGGTGGCGCGCCTGGCGCGGCTCCGGCAGGACAAGCAGGCGGCGAAGTGCCTGAGTGGATGCGCAAATTTCAAGCTCACCAATCAGAGATTATGCCAGCACAGGGCGGATCTAATGCCGGCAGTGCCGGTAGTGCCGGGAGCAACTTCAGTGTGCCGACATCAAATCCATGGAGTTCGTCAAACAGTGCAGACTTACCAGCACAAGGTAGCAGCTACACTGTAATGATCGGAGCGATAGTGCTAATTTGCGTGATCATGTTTGCTTACATGATGATGAACAAACCACCAGCAACAACGCTTCCCGAAACCACTTCACCGACTAGCCCAGCGACAACAACACCTACATCCGTAGCACCAGGGACAGTACCAGGGACCACCGCACCCAACAATAATCCCGCTGGTACAACTTACCCGACTGCCTATCCGGGATTTACAGGACAAATGCCAGCGGCTAGCCCTGCGCCCAACGCCTATCCTCCACAGATTTCGCCCAATCCTGTTCCTGGCGCTCCAGCAACGGCATATCCACCACAGATTTCGCCCAACCCTGTGCCGGGCTCGCCAGATCCAGCGCTATCGCCAAACCCAGTCCCAGGCGCTCCGAGCCCCTCGCCCAATCCTGTACCAGGCACTCCAGACCCCAACACCTCCGCACCAAATCCGGTGCCCGGCAACAATCCATAAGACAAAGCACAAATCATCCTAAGCCAAAGCACAAATACCAGGACTGCGTTAGCGCCTGGTATTTTGGTTAGCCAAACTGATAGCCAGAGTGGTCAAGGACTCCGGCACAATAGCGGCAAAACCTTACCCAGCAATGACTTAGCGACTTAATCCAGCCCAAAGACAGATCCAGGCTCCAGCCGGGTACATAATAAGAGTCAATCCAGATTGTGCGAAATTTTTGGAGAATCTACTATGGACGAAAAGGCCGCCTGCCAGAAGCACGAAAGTGCCGTACAGGATAAGACCGGAGCGGATACAAAAGATGTAGCAGGCGATTTGAGCCGCTCGTGCTGGGACAAGCCCGAAAACACAATAATGATCTTGGGCTCGCCACTATCAGAGACAAGTCAAAACAACCATTACACCGCACAAGAGTTAAATGGAGGTGGCGACAAAAACGGAGCCGCCAAGCTGGGTTTGCCCGATACCCAAATAGACTATAAGGCTGAAGCAGCCGACACACGCGGCAATAAGCCACAAGACAGAACCCTTGTACCACCAGAGGGAGCAAAACCTGGAGACGGTACCAGCTCGGCAAATGCTACAGATGGCAAAAATCCCCACCCAGACACCTGGAAGTACGATGATAAAGGCAATTTGCTGCAAGCTGGCGACCGCCTGAAGGCTGAGTACGACGATAAAGGCAACTTACAAAAAGTCCAAGTGGACGATATGACCTATGAGCGCAAGGGCAAAGATGTAGTCGAGACCACTGTGGGCAAGGACGGTAAGTTGTACAGCTACGTCAATAGGGACGTAGATTCATTTTCACTAAAAGCTTCGGATAAAAATTTTAACGGTGCCAGCAAAGACATAGACATCAAAACAGAAGGCAAGGGCGGCACTTGGTCCATGAGCAAGCCACTATGGGACAGTCCCGAAAAACAAGCTTTTGACCAAAAGTTTTTGAAAGATCAGTACCAGCGATCAATCGATGTAGCCAACAGCACACCAGATCACCCGCATCCAGATACCTGGAAGCTCGACAAAAACATGAACGTCATTGAGGCTGGTAACAAGTTTAAAGCTGAGTATAACCCAAGTACTGGCGAGCTTATGAGCGCTAGACTGGGCGATGAAGAATGGAAGCGCGGACCAGACAACACAATCTTGCACTCTTACAAAAAACGTGATGGCTCCACAATAAGCGATGTCATGGAAGACGTGCGTAGTTTTACAGCAAAGCCATACTCTAACACCAATAACGGACTCCTGGCAGGTATAAACGTAGAAGTAGAGACAGGAAAATCCGGAAGCTCAGGTCAGAAAAAACCCATCTATAAAAAGTGAAGACCCTGCAAAATTGTCGAGCAAGTTAGACTTTTGCAAAAGTCCTATCGAGGCAGTCGCCTGCCTAAAAATCGAAAATTCGAGAGAATTAGGCAAGCATTGCGTAGCATTTGGCATATGCAAACATCTCCAAACGCGTTTTAATAGGTGTATTAGAAAACACCTCATTTGCGACGACCGCATGCATCGCACTGCATACGGTGCATTTACAGTGTTTAAAGGAGATATTAATGACGAGCGCTACCAAAACAAAATTAGTCAATGCCTTTGCCGCAGCCGACCCAAAGGCCGCACTGCAATCGACAAAAATCCCACGCCGTGAGCTACTGGCTGACGATGTACAACTTGAGATCCTCTATTGCGGTGTCTGCCACTCAGACTTACACCAGGCCCGCAACGAATGGGGCTTTAGCGTCTATCCGATAGTGCCAGGTCATGAGATCGTGGGCAAAGTGACAGCAGTAGGCTCAGCAGTAAAAGCTTTTAAAGTTGGCGACATGGCTGCAGTAGGCACGCTCTTAGACTCCTGTGGTACTTGCCAGGACTGCCAGGATGACCTGGAAGTCTACTGCGACCAAAATGTAGGCACCTATAACGCGCCAGACAAACATCTAGGCGGCACTACATACGGTGGCTATTCCGAGAGCATCGTTGTGCGCGATAAGTACGTCCTCCATATGCCAGAGGGTCTCGATCCAGCTGGCGCCGCTCCATTGCTGTGTGCCGGTATCACAACCTACTCTCCGCTCAAACACTGGGGAGCCGGTCCTGGCAAAAAGGTCGGCATAGTCGGTCTGGGTGGACTGGGTCACATGGGTGTCAAATTTGCCAAAGCGTTGGGTGCTCATGTAGTCCTATTTACGACATCACCATCAAAAGTCGAGGATGCCAAAAAGCTTGGCGCACATGAGGTAGTCCTGTCCAAAAACGCCGACGAAATGGCAAAACACAAAACGTCTTTTGATCTCATCATAGACTGCGTCTCAGCCGAGCACGACCTCAATGCGTATCTGGATCTACTCAAAAGAGATGGTACCTTAACAATGGTTGGTGCTCCCGAAAAACCGCTGCCTATCAATGTATTTAACCTGCTCCCCAAGAGGCGCAACTTTGCCGGATCCGCCACCGGTGGTATCAAAGAAACTCAGGAAATGCTCGACTTTTGCGCCAAGCACAACATCCTCGCTGAAGTAGAAATGATAGAAATGTCGCAAGTAAATGAGGCATTTGAGAGACTACTCAAGCAAGATGTGAAGTATCGCTTTGTCATCGACATGCAATCACTCAAAACTGCAAACACCTCTAAGTAAGGATCTAAAAATATGGAAATGCGCACACTGGGCAAGGGCGGACTGCAAGTATCCGCTCTGGGTCTCGGCTGCATGGGCATGAGCTTTAGCTACGGACCACCAGCTGACAAACAAGAAATGATCAAATTGCTGCGAACCGCTGTCGAAAGAGGCATAAACTTTTTTGATACGGCGGAGGTCTACGGTCCCTTTGTCAACGAAGAGCTAGTCGGAGAGGCACTATCACCAATCCGCGATAAGGTAGTAATCGCTACAAAGTTTGGCTTTAATCTTGATCCCACTGGCAAAGAAAAATGGACTGGACTAAATAGCCAGCCAAAACACATCAAAGAAGTGGCTGAAGCATCTCTCAAACGATTGAAGATAGACGCTATAGACCTCTTTTATCAACATAGAGTAGATCCCGTTGTGCCGATAGAAGAAGTAGCTGGAGCAGTCAAAGAACTAATCAAAGAAGGCAAAGTCAAACACTTTGGCATGTCTGAAGCAGCCGCCGACACTGTCCGCAGAGCGCACGCAGTACAACCAGTGGCAGCGCTGCAGAGTGAATACTCGCTCTGGTGGCGCCGCCCTGAGCTAGAAATCCTGCCGATGCTGGAGGAGTTGGGCATTGGCTTTGTGCCATACAGCCCTCTCGGCAGGGGATTTTTGACTGGCAAAATCGACAGTAACACTACATTTGGTAGCACAGACTTCCGCAGCACGCTACCGAGATTTACACCGGAAGCACTGAAAGCAAATCAGGCAATGGTCGACTTGCTAGCTCAAATCGCCGGAGAAAAGAATGGCACTCCCGCTCAAATAGCTCTTGCCTGGCTACTGGCACAAAAGCCTTATCTCGCTCCGATACCAGGTACCACCAAGCTATCGCGCCTGGATGAAAACCTCGGCTCCCTCAATATCAAACTGAGTGCAGAGGATCTGGACAAAATTGAGAGTACAGCTGCCAAAATCGAAGTACAGGGCAACCGCTATCCAGAGCATCTTGAGGCAATGACTTACAAATAGACTGCCTAATCGCAACATTAAGGACGCTTGGTCGAACTGCCAGACTCTTTGACCAACCCCTTACTGGACGATTTCTTAGGCAATTCAGCAATACCAAGGTCTTCGGCAATATCTCTCATCGCTGACTGTTGACTATCATCGAGATAAACAGCACTGAGAGTCTTTGCCAAAGCCAGATTTTTAGGTCTCTCAAACAAAGCCAGATCTCCCTTGGTCTTACTAGCGTTTTTGAGCTTAAATATCCAAAGCGGCTTGCCACTATCATCAATAACTCGCAATCCAAGAGGGATACCGTCTGTCGCCAGCTTATATCGCTCAGAAAAATACATCTGCGCAGACGCCACTGCTCCCGGTGGCAACGCCAGAGACTTAGTTTCATACAAATCGATAGAACGCGCTGGTACAGCATTGTCGGTCTGCAACCCACTCATACCACTAGATTGATACTCCTTGACCTGCAAGGTTTTACGAGTCACCTTGAGTCCGTACCAGTTCTCTTCAGGCCCACTAGGTCTTTGTAATCTAAAATCGTATTTGGCTAGATTGTTACTCTTGCGAGCGAGTTCTTTGATACCTGGCGGCATGTCATAAATGCGCTTGACCCTAGTACTAAAGTAGGCCGGCTGCCACTTAGGTGAAGTGGTTAGGAGCACAAGATGGCGGAGATACTCAATACGAACACCATCCGGTTGAGCATACATGTAAGCTTCGCCAGCACCAGTGTTATAGGTCAATAACCACAGCGGTAGTTGTGCAGCGATACATTGACTGCTCAAAATCAAACCCAAAGCTAAAGACACTGCCAAACATCCAACCTTTTTCAACCTTTAGCTCCTCAAACTTTGCATGTCGCCCTTACACCAATGAGACTGTATGCTTCTTACCATAACTTGGCATAATACAATCGTCATGGTCGAGCGGAGGTCACATGTTATTTGTTAGTTTAGGCAGTGAACTCAAACGCGTACCAAATGGTAAGAAGCAAAACTTTGAGTGCGGCAAATGTAAAAAGCAGACGACCTTTTATGAATCCAACATGGACGATAGCCTCAAAGCGTTTCTGGTCGTAGAGCTATACAAGCGCACCAAGCGTGTGATGCAATGCGGAGAATGCCTTAGCGCTTGCGACTATTACGCTCTCTTTCCCCTAGAAAAGCAAGCGGAAGAAGAGGCCGCTCGTAAGGCCGAAGCAGAACGCAGGCAGCGTCAGGAAGAAGAAGCCAGACAACGCCAAGAAGCCGAAGCCAAAGAACGCGCAAGGCAAGCTGAAGAAACCCGTAAAAAATACGAGGACGAAAAGGCACAAATGGACATGGCTGTAGATGATGAGCTAGAGCAACTCAAGAAAAAGATGGGCAAATAGCCAAATCACGCAAGTAGTAACACTGCAAATTGTGAAGTGTTGTTTGCATACAACAAGCATTTTGCCGGCCTCTAAAATAGGCGAGGTGGCATGATGGCAAAACTAACGCCAGAGGCGCGGTTGTATGCAACAAAAGTCAGGCAGCAAATCCATCTGGTCGAGCGCTAAAGCACCGCCTACGGGACTTATGTTAGCCTGGCTATTTCCCATATGGTGGCTCTATGGCTATCTCATAACACTAGCGTGCCTGACAAAGCTAACTTACCGGCTGGGCACGCCTCTCGCCTCATTTACACCGCCGCCACTGCCTTATATCATTTACGCCGTTGTGCCAGTTGTGCTGGGCATCTACATGTTTTTAAATCATGCCTGGTTTAGAACACGTTTGTTGCCAATGTTGCTTGTATGGTTTTTAGGCTGGTGTGCCCTGAGCATCACCCAGAGCAGTTTGAGGATGGCAATTTGGCGAGCAATGGACTGCCCAATCCGTTTTGAGCTTGCCGCCGTAGAAGCTCATAAGATGGGTAGTTATTTGCCCTGGCGCTGCGATGACTACTTGAATGATAGAGCCTCACTAGTCCTAAAAGCGATGGGCGAAGGCGAGATCAGCAATAATCCACCGACCAACTTTGTATACAGACTGCTTGTTTTTCCAGCCGGCATAAGAGGACCAGTGAGCTGCTACTCAATGACTAAAAACCCTGATGGCACGGGGACTCTCACTTGCAAGTCATTTGATTCTGAGGCTAGTAGATTTGTATACTCTGATGACAAAGCAGAACCGTTCAAGTACACCACAGATTGCTACTTGGCTAATACAGCAGTGATAGATAAAGCCTTACAGCTAACAAAAGACGCTGGTGCGTTTTATGAGAAAAACAAATATCGCTCCTATTGGTGCATCCCGGTTAGAGAGCATTATTTGTTGGAGTTTAACCTGAATGGCAAATACTATTATTACGACGCTCAGGGGCGGGAAGAAGATAACAAACCAGCGCCTTTTGTGGAGCCGATCCCGCAGTGCATGTCCGAAATGGAAGACTTAAGCCGAAGACTCAGGTATTTGCCTAAAATGAAGTCTCGGCAGTAGCTACCGCACAAGAAGTCTCAGCAGTGGCTACCCCACAGCAAAACAAGACACCGATAAATACCACAACTAGCGCTAATCGGCATCCAGCTTGATGCCTAGCTCTAACTGTTTCTTTTTTGACAACGCTCTGGCAATCATCTCGTATGAGCGCTTAATGCAATCCTTGAGCCCATCGTCACTAAGGCCGGGCTTGCCATAATGCTGTATCCACTTGAGCCCACGCGAGGCAAGATAAGGCGCACCACGCAATCCAGGTCGGTCCTGCAAAATCTCAAAATTCATGTCCGAGACTTTAAAGCTAATGGCAAACTCGTCCTCATCACTGTCTTCCCAGCCGCCTATGGCAAAGACCTTGCCTCCGACCTTCCAGACATGCGATTCGCCCCATTGCTTGACATAAGTGGTGGCAGGCAGCTTTTTGCAAAAGGCGTTGAATTGTTTTTCGTTCATTGGCAAACCCAATCAATTGACGGCGAGTCAACTTTGCTTTTCACAACTCTTTCAACCCGTCGCCAATATCATAACCTCACTTACTAAATTAGTCGCAAGGGGCTTATGCCCAGTTAGGGCAAGTATCACGCGAGCAACTGGATAATTCAAAGAAAGAAATAGCCCCTCTGGACGAGGTCAGGCAATGGATTCAATGCACCGCGATCGTGAACTACCACAATGGCTCGAATCAAAAGTGCTATCCTCAAATATGAGTCTATTGAGAGTACTTCATGCCTCAAGCAAAACATCCCGACTTCGATGCCATACTCAAACAAGAAAATAAAATAATTGGCACAGCCTGCTTATACGTCTTTATTGCTTTGTACTTCCTTCTAACTCCGCCCTACAATGAGGACTATGTTAGTCTAGGCTTTTTTGAAATTCCAAGTTTTAAATATGTGCTCTGGGGCTTTTTAATAGGTCTGTTGTCGATTGCCTTTAACAAATTGGTAAATGACGAGTTGAACAGACGAGGTCTAAACCTTGTTAGCCGTCCAATCTGGCACATTGCTCCAATGATAGCGATGATTCTTTATGCACCCCTTGCCGAAGAAGTTATTTTTCGTGGCCATCTCCAGGTAGCCTATGGTTTACCAATCGCCTGTCTGATATTTGCCGCAGCACACATCGGTCCCTACTCAATCTGGAATGTCATAGTCTCAAAACTGCCGACTGGATTGATATTAGGCGCCGGTCTTTTATTTACGGGGAATATTTGGGTCAGCATTATTGCGCATGTACTAAACAACGCCTGGTTTATCCTGCAGCAAAACAAAACATCAGAACTAGTTATCAGAGCTCTCAAAGCACGTTTTGACAATAACCCGAATGAAGCCGAACAATTGCTAACCGAAGCATTGAAGAAACAAGAAACAGTCTACGCATTGCGCAACAGAGCGAACATATACAGCGAGCTAAAACGCTATGACGATGCTATCAAAGATGCATCAAGAGCAATAGAGCTGCATGATCGCTGGAGCTATATTTTGAGAGCCAACATCTACGCTAGAAAAGATGAAATCGCGGCTGCCACTGCTGATATTGCAAAAGGCATAAATTACTATCCCAACGACCTATACGCACATCGAGTTGCAGCATCAATTGCCCTGGAAAAAGGCGACTTAAGTGAGGCTTTAAAAGAGACCAAAGTCACATACAGCATAAGCCGAGAGCCACTTGATCTGGCAGAGTGCGCTCGCATCAACCTACTGCTCGACAAGTACGACATTTGCCTTGCTGAAGTCCGCGATGTGCTAGTCCTGGCACCAAAATGCGAATACGCGCTTATCTATAAGGCAGATGTTTACACTTGCCTTGATCAATATAATCAGGCGATAGAAATATATGACAAAGTCTTGGAGATCGCAAAAGACGGACTTCTAGCGTCAACATATTCCTACAAAGCTACCACGCTATTTCAAATCGGGCGCAAAGAGGAGGCACTTGAGCTAAGCGAAAAAGCAATCAAGCTCAGTCCTAATGAATATTCACCACTACTATGCTGGGCATTTATACAAGCGCAAAATGGTCGTTTTGGTGAAGCACACATAGCGTTGGAGAAAGCGAATGGGGTATCGAATACACGTATTAAGAGAGCATATCTCAAAAGAGAAGAGGCTGTAGTTGCGATTTTACAACAGCAACCCGAGACTGCACTTGACCGAGCCACAGAAGCTGTCGAGCTGCACCCTGGTTTGGCAGGTATGCAGTCCATTTTGGGACTGGCGCTACTAAAAGCAGGCAAATCTGATCAAGCCATCGCAAAGCTCTCTGAAATAATCAAAACAAACAACTTGCACTCAGATAGTTACTGGTTTAGATCTCTGGCATACGAAGCGACCAATCAGCCGGACGCAGCAGCGGCTGACAAAAAAGTACTAAATGAACGCGGCTACAAGCCCTGGCTCTCATGATGGTTACGACAAGCCAATCGTGTAAAGCAATACTGTAGATTTGGAACCGGACAGTAAAACTCCCGTCTAGCCGATCAAGTCGGCAAATACAGCCGTGCCCATAAGAGGATTAAATGATGAATAAACTGCTGCCTAGCACATTGGCAGCTGCACTTGCTATTGTGGGCATGCTGTCAGCTCAAGCCGATGAAGTCACAACAACTACAACCGTCACTCCGCCGGTAGCGCCAGTGCAAGTACTTAATAGCTATATGAAGCCTGTGGTAACTCAAACCAAGAGTGTCACCACCCCTGATGGCAACACCCAAACATCAACTTCCCCTTTGATTATGGAACGCCACGAGACTGTTGCCGTACCTACGAGTGAGACCACGACCACTACGACAACTGCTACACCAAGAGTAGTGGAAGAAACAACAACTGTACAGCCAGTAGCAAAAAAAGCTGTCGTGCGCCGCGCCGTTAGCAAAAAACGTTATGTAGCGCGCAAGCGTCACCATGTCGCCCACAAAGTAGTAGCGCGCAAATACGTCGCCCCAAGAGCTATTGCAACAACAAAAGTGCGCACAGTTAGTGAGCCGCAAGTGATTCAACAAACTCAAACGGTTGAGACCAAAGGCGTAATTGTCGATCGCAAAGACCCATCGCTTGAGCCGTAAGATTTACTTAGATTGATTTAGATTGCCATGCTGCGGTAACTGCGGAGTGTGGCATCTTTGCATACACGGAAAGTCATCTCGATAGACTTTTGCTTGAAAAACCGTTCCTCTAGCGAAACTCACAACCAGGCGCCGGTAGATAACGATTTCTTTGTTTTTGTCTTCGTGGGGCTCGGTGATGTTATATTGCAAATCAAAATCGGAAGGGTCATCTCGACTTCGTTTGCCAATATGCAGACCGCGTCCCAAGGCTGAACGCACCTGATGCTCATTCAAAGAACCCAATTTCAATATATTCTCGGAGAGAGTAGCCCAACGCTCCTTGTCTGTCTGCCCTTTAAGCAACTGATCTTTAATATCTGTTTGCGGATCTTTGTTACTAAAATAGACATGCTCGCTTAGATAATTGGCTGCCTTAGCGGTTTCGATTTGCGCTGACTTGGCAAAATTACCGCCAAATTCAGCAGACTGACTTGCATTCCTCGGATCTCTAAAAACAAAAAACATTTCGTCTACTTCGCCATCGCGAGCCACCACATCAAAGGCGACAGCATCACTACCGCTCTCTGCAACCTTTGTTGTATAGCAAAAGACCTTTAGTTGAGACTCTTTATACTCACTGACAGTATTAGGCTTTCCAAACTTTGGAATTACCATTGCCTCGGACTTACCAAAGATGTCGACTATTGATTCTAGAGTTTTTGCATTCATTGCCAAAGATGGAGACTGCGCGAGCAAACCCACCGATAAAACAGAGAAGAATACTAAATCCCTAAATTTCACAGTCGAGATCTCGCTTTGGCACTCAAATAGCTGTTTTCATTCTACTAGAGATCAAAGCAACCACTGAATAGACACAAAACAAAGACTTGCAATACAAAGCAACTAGAGCGCCAATAACCTACCGTCCCCGGGCTTTTTTGGTGATCTTTTTAATTGCTTCATTGACATTTTGATCAAAGGTCATGCCTTGATCCAGCTTCAAAGACGCCTTAAGCTGCGGCACTACATCCTTTGCCTCTGGACCTATTTCGCCAAGAGCAACAGCCGCTGCCTCGCGCACCTCAGGTGAGCTGTCTTTGAGCAACTCCACGAGCTTAGGCACCGCAGACACAGCTTCACCACCAATAAGTGTCAATGCTTTTGCAGCGCCCAGGCGTGCACCATCTACTTCATCGCTCAAAAGAGCCACCAATGCTGGTATATCGTGATCTGTACCACCAATGCTGCCGATGCTACGAGCAGCGTCGCGCCGCATCTCCGGGTCGCCCGTTTTAACAGCCTCAATCAGCACACGAACAGCTTCTTTTGCCAGCCCACCAAAGTCTCCGAGCGCCATCGCCGACAAGCGCCTGATGGTGGGGTCATCATCAGACGCGACCATTTTAGCGAGCGCGGGGACGGCTATCTCTGGACTCTGACCGATACTGCCTAAAGCCGTCGCAGCATAACAGCGGTCGTATCCGAGGTTGACGTCAGCAAGACAAGCGACGAGGTCGGGTACAGCGGCTTTGGAGTCAGGACCGATTTTACCGAGAGCCGATGCTGCTTCACCGTAGGCGATGGGATCGTGCAATAACTCAATAAGTGCTGGGATAGCCGGTTTAGCGTCGATGCCCATCTCAGAGAGATGGTAAGCAGCCTGCTTGCGCGCCTGGGCGCTGTCACTATGCAAAAGTGCGATCTCGGCATCTACATCAGCCTTGCGATATTGCGATGCCATAGCAGGAGCGCTCTGCCAGATGCACAAGCCCACGCCAGCACACACGCATACACTGGAGGCAGCACCCAGTGACACAGCTCCGAGGGACATTGCCAGGCTGAGCCCTGAGCGCAAAAGCTTTGTACATCCCCTGGTCATCATGATTATGCTCCGTCAAAGTGAGGTAAGGTTGTGACTTGTGGATACTTTACGGCAAAATCCCAGGAATTAGATGGGCGAAGGAAGCACGGACTTGACAATATGCCAAAAGTGGCATATTGTTGAGAAATGGCGAAAGAAGACAAAAGGTGGTCCCAATCGAAGCAGTAGAACAAGAGAAAGAGGTCATCTGGTGGCCAACAAACCTAACTACTGAGATCAAGAACGAATGGCCAGTAGAAGTCAGAAAAGACGCCGGCTTTCAATTAGGCAAAGTGTAACAAGGACTCTATCCTGATAATTACCGCACAATGCCAACGATAGGCTCTGGAATATGCGAGATAAAGCTCCAAGACGATGACAAAAATCAGTATCGCATCATTTACATAGCTAAATCCGAAGAAGCGGTATATGTTCTTCATGTCATCACAAAAAAGACTGCCGAACAAACATCAAATCACGACAAAGCATTAGTAAAGAAGAGACTGGCAGAGGTCGTCGAACATCGCAAAAAGAGTAAGACAAAATGAGCAAGAATGTATTTAAAGACCTAGGATTTGAGGAAGAAGAAGCAGCAGGATTGAAATTGCGCGCATATCTCTTTATGGCTTTGCAGGATGCCGTAAAGTCATCAGAACAAAATGGAATGACGCAAAAACAAATTGCCGAAGCTATTGGAGCTGACCAACCCAAAGTCTCCAAGATACTTTGCGGAAAGTTTAGTGAGTTTTCGATTGAACGTGTCACCGAATACCTGCAAAAGCTGGGTTACGATATCCATATTTGTGCAACGCCAGCGCCAAAAGAAAGGCAAGGTAAGGTAATACTCGACAAACAACTGGCCCAGGTGTAAAAGTCGCTCGAACGCCATAACAAGGGCTTCAAAAGCCCATCACTAAAGATGTTTGCAATCATGTTGCCAAAAACTAATCCAACCGGGGAAACAAAATCAGATCAAGATCGTCGCAAGCAAAAATGGCATGGTTGCACGTTTTACAGCGCCCACGTCTGATAGAATGACGCCGGTTTACTAATTGTTAGCGGTATCCGACATTGCCAAAAGCAAGTCGGCTTTGAGCTGCGCGCAAATAGTCAAACATGCAAATTTACTAGCCTGGGGTGTACGCGATGATTGGCAAGCGGTTTGGTGTGGCTCTCTTTTGTATGTCCTCGACTTTGCTTTTGCCCATTGCCTTTGCCAAGCCCCGACCGATACCAGCTCCGCCTGTTAACAACCAGAGCACTCCAGTCACGGTCACCGACCTACTTGGCGGGCATGATCGCTACTTGACTAACATAAGCACCGACAAACCTATCTATCGCGTTAGAGATAAAGTCTATGTGCGCGGAGTGGTACTTCATGCAATCAATCACAAACCACACTTGCAAGGTCTCTCTGTGGCAATCACAGTACGGAGCCCCAAAGGCGAAGTAGCGGCAGAAGGACGAACTACCACAGAAAATGGCGTATGGACTTTTGATTGGCCTATATCAGATGGTCAGGCTGGCGGCGAATACACAATCACGGCTCGCCCAGAAGGCTATGCCCCAGCAGAGCGCAAAATAGATATAAGAGCCTTTAGAGCGCCACGCCTAAACTCGCATATTACATTTTTGCGTGACGGCTATGGACCTGGCGATACAGTGACCGCCACGCTGGAGGTCAAGCGCGCAGAGGGTGGCGCCCCCACCGGAGCCAAGGTGACGGCTACGCCTCGCGTAGATGGAGTGGCACTGCCAGAGAGCACGACAACTGTAGACGACAAGGGTCTGTGCACAGTCACATTTGCTCTGCCTAAAGACATCGCCAAAGGCGAAGGCACACTGGCACTCGCCATACAAGATGGCGGTGTACAAGAGACAGCATCAAAGTCCATCCCAATATTGGTAAACGCTGTCGATATACAGATTTATCCAGAGGGTGGCGATCTGGTTAATGGATTTAAAAACCGTGTCTATGTCCAGGCGACACAACCAAACGGCAAACCAGCAGACATCGATGCCACAATAATTGCAAAAGATGCCGACACCACTGGCGGTGACACTCAATCCAGGGAATCAAGTTTTGTCACCACCCTGCATACCGAGCATGAAGGCCGCGGCAGATTTGAGTTTGTGCCAGGCGCAAGTAAACGATACTATCTAAAGGTCTCCAAGCCCTCAGGCATCGACAAGCTATACGAGCTACCTCCGGTAAAGGCAGAGGGTGCGGTAATCACATGCAAAAGCGATGTCCACCCAAAAGGACAACCAATCACGCTCCAGGTAGGATCAACTAGCAAAAACCTGCGCGTCACTTTATCAAAACATGATGTCATCCTGGCTACCAATAGATTGGACACAACCGGCCAGCAGCTCAAGTCACGCGACAAACAACGAGACAAATCGGGCGCCAACGCCAAGGCTAAATCACGCAAATCCTCTGTAAACAGCTTAGACAAAAATGACCAAAACCTCGGTGCGCCCCTCTCCGAAATATCAATGATTGTGCCGCCAGACACTGATGGCGTGCTGACTGCTACAGTCTGGGATCAAAATGGCGTACCGCTTGCAGAGCGACTAATTTATAGAGAGCAAGCCAAACCGCTCAATATTTCCATGACAATGGACAAGCAAAGATACATCCCAGGCGAAAACGCCAAAGTCACAATCAAAGCTACTGACGCAGATGGCAAGCCAGTCTCAGCAGTAGTCGGCGTCACGGTAACAGACGAGAGCGTGCTACAAATGGTCGAGAAGCGCGAGCAAGCACCGCGCTTGCCGGTCATGGTGCTGCTGGAGCCAGAAGTCAAAGACCTGGCTGACGCTCAGGTTTATTTAGACCCAACAAACCCCAAGGCTCCACTTGCCACCGACCTCTTGCTAGGTACGCAAGGCTGGAGACGCTTTGCCTTGAGAGACGTGAGTAAGTTTTTGCAATCCAATGATGACAACGCAAGACGAGCGCTAGCTTTTAAGGTGCAAAACTCTCGCATTGTGGCGGGTCGAATTGGCGAGCAGGAAGTCCCCAATTTCTTCTCACCGATGCGCGATGTATATTGGACATCTCGCGCAAAACCAATAGCTCTATTTTCCGACGACAATTCGCCCAAACCAAAACCAGGGCAACAAGAGCGTAAGTTTGTCAATGCCCAACCGCTCGCACTTCTAGCAGACGACAATTCTCCAAAAGAAAAAACAGAGCATGAACAACTAGAACAGAACAACAAACTCCCCGAAGAAATCGGCCGAGTCGAAGGACCACGGGATATAAATATGTTCCAAGTGGAACCGACAGTTATAGACGAGCGCTACTATACATCAGGGCGCGCAGAGAGACATCAAAAGACCAGCCCCACATTGCCAGAAGGCGCACCGATACAAGATAGCGACGGCGACATACCTATACGCGACAACACCTTTGTCGTCGGCCACATGTACGTCCCAGCATCGGCAGTAGCAGTTGATAAATACAGCTTCCACAGTGACTACAACAAAACCTACTACGGCATGGTCAGAGAGTACGCCCACCAAGTACGTCCCAACCGCGATCCAAACGAAAGAAAAGACTTTACCGAGACGCTCTATTGGAATGCACTGGTTAAGACAGATGCAAAGACAGGCGAAGGCACAATAGCTTTTGGTCTAAATGATAGTGTCACCACATTTAAAGTAGCAGCTGACGGGTTTACTGACTCCGGCTCTATCGGAGCTGTCACGCAAGATCTCAAAGCAATTCAACCTTTTTACGCAGAGGCCAAAGTACCACTAGAAGTGACAGCCGGTGACAAAATCATGCTGCCGATAAGTCTGATCAATGGCACCACCAATCTCTTAGCCAATACAGATTTGCACATCGATCTCACCGGACCCCTCAAGTTGCTTGGACTGATGCAATCCAGCAAAGACATAGATGCCGACAAGCGTGTGCGCTACATCCAACCCATCGATGTTGGCACTGGCAACGGTCAAATAGATCTGACACTAAAAGCCAAGGCGGGCGTATACTCAGACAAAGTCACAAGACAACTGACAGTCAAGCCACAAGGCTTTCCCATAGAGACCACATTTGGTGGCACTATTGAGCCCGGCAAAAGGGTCTCACTCAAGATCACAATCCCTGAGACAGTAGCACCCCAAAGCTTGTCGTCAAACACAATGGTTTATCCCACACCACTAGCCAACCTCTCTGGCGCACTTGAACGGCTGATACAAGACCCCAATGGCTGCTTTGAGCAGACATCATCCACCAGTTATCCGCTCACAATGGCGCAGCAATATTTCCTCTCTCACACTGGCGTATCGCCAAAGTTAATTGAGGCAGCACGCGAAAAACTCGACAAAGGATATAAAAAATTGCTCGGCTATCGCACCACTGATAAAGGCTATGAGTGCTTTGGCAATGACCCCGGACACGAGGCACTGACCGCCTTTGGACTACAGCACTTTAGCGACATGGCACAAGTGCGAGAGGTCGATCGCAAGATGCTCGAAACCACGCGTGCCTGGCTGATGCAGCAGAGGGACGGGCAAGGCGGCTTTACACGTAAGCGCGCAAACGTGCATACGTGGCTGGAGGACAAAGACTGCTCCAACGCATACATCGTCTGGTCGCTCATGGAGATTGGACAAAATCCATCCGAGCTAACTAAAGAGCTAGCACTGCTAAAGACCTCTGCCAACAAAAGCCAAAACAGCTATGTCCTGGGACTGGCAGCAAATGCCCTTTATCTGGCAGGCGATAAGCCCGCGGCCAAACAACTGATGCAGCGCCTGGCGTCCTTGCAAAATAAAGATGGCTCGGTCGACAAAGTACAAAGCTCAATTGAGGGCAGCGGTGGTAATGCGCTGGAGATAGAAGGCACCTCACTAGCTACTCTCGCCTGGTTGCGCGATCCTGACTATGCATCCAACGTGGAGCGTAGCATCAAATATCTGGCAGACTCCTGCCAAAACGGACGCTACGGCTCCACTCAATCGACAGTGCTAGCGCTGCGCACCATACTCGCCTACGACAAACTCCACGCCAGACCCAAGGCACCAGGCAAGTTGCGCATCTACGTAGACGGGCAGGCGATTGGTGATTGGGTAGCCTTTGACAAGAGCGCGCAGGAGTCACTCAAGCTACCAAACCTGAGCGAGCCCCTCACTCCCGGCAATCACACAATCGACCTGGAGATGGTCGGCGGTTGCGCCATGCCATACTCGCTGGCAGTCAAATACAACACCCTGACACCAGTCAGCGACAAAGACTGTGTGCTTGATCTGAGTGTCAAAATGGCACAAGACAAAGTGGTTGAAGGCACATCTACTGAGGCAAATGTCACAGTAGAAAACACCTCTAAAGAAACAGTGCCAAGCCCGATAGCAATCATTGGTCTGCCGGGCGGGCTGGAGCCAAGACATGATCAACTCAAAGAGTTGGTCAAAAAAGGCACCATTGCCTCCTACGAAGTCAATGGCCGCGAAGTAATACTCTACTGGCGCTCAATCGATGCCAACACCAAGGTAAGCGTGCCTATAAGCCTCGTAGCTGCTATCCCGGGGACTTACACAGGTCCCGCCAGTCGTGCGTATCTGTATTACACAGACGAGCACAAAGATTGGGTCGCCGGTCCTCGAGTGGTAATAGCGGCAAGGGAGTAGTTGTGCAGTCTCCAAGTGACGAGTAACTGAAATGGAATAGATACTTGGGGTTATTTAGGAAGCATCGATGCTACCCGATCGATCAGATAAAAGTGACGTCCAATCTTGCGCATTTCCTTATCACAACCAAGGGATCTAGTAACGCTTGACTGCGGCAAACACTAGACTCGACCGAGTGAAATGACAACAGAAAGATTAAATAGTTTCATTACCAACTTAGAACTAAGACTGACTTGTACAGATCAATGCCTATAATCAAAACTAATTTCTTGCTTGCTATTCAAGATTCACATGTGTCAGCACAATTAAATAGACAATAAATACCAGGGCTAAATATGAAGAAACTATGCTCGATACTACTTGCCTTTACAGGGCTTTTCTATGCATGCAACTTAGCTGATTGCAAAGAAGCCGGACTCTCAGTTCCGGTGGGAGGCATGATTCCATATTGCGACTCTGAATTACCTCCACAAAACAAGGAAAAGCACACCTGGGCATGGGCAGACGGCAAAACAATGTTCCCTGTTGAACCCAGTGTACCAGTGAGTTTACGTGGTGCTTATGTGCCTGACATGCAAAAACAATTTGTTCAAGGTGTACCCGACATGTCTTCTGGAGATAATTTAACGGAAAGAAGACCTGGCACACAAGATAAAAACAAGTATCCGATAGATTGGCCTAATCCCCCGGCTCTTTTCTACCCTCAAAAAACCACTCCGGAAGCCGGCGCCATCAAGGTCAGTACATCTGAAGTTCTGAATCTATCAGTCCAATCCGACCCAAACTCCAGAGACAATATCGTAGGTCAAACAACTATGGGACTATTTGGTAAAGAAGTCGGCACACAAGTTGTATGGCTTCCTGTACTACCAGCAGGACTAAATGTCAGCAAAGGGCCTATCAATGTTGATATGTATTCAGGTACAAGTAAAACAAATTGGACAAGCAAATTTGATTTTTACCCAGTAGTCTGTTCAAAATTAGCAGTCGGTGGTGTGCATATGCAAGAAGCCCTTATTGGTAAGGCTAATCTGCCTATAATGACGGGAGATGCACCAGAGCAAGTTCCATCGCATATAAATGTAAAGTGGATTGTACGCATTAGGTAGCCCTCCTATAAACTAGAAAATTCAGAAGCTACTTACTGAATCACTATTTGACTTTCACCACTCACGGTGCCAGGTGAGCAACCTTTCGTCGTGAAAATTGCTAAATCAACTGATGCATTTATTGAGAACCAAAGTAAACAGTGGATTGAATTCTAACCTTGTTCTCAAAGATGTAATCCATTCGCTCCAGTAACAGAACCCTCTGATTTGCCAGTTACTTGAATCTGAAGGAATTGTGCAAAACTACAAAAGGAACTAATCAAATAAAACCCAAAGATACTCAAAGCAAAAGTACTCAAAACCAAACACACAGTATTTGCGCCAGGATAAAATACTGACTCTCCGCAGAGCGCTTGAACGGTTAGCAGCATCAGACAAGCTGTATAAGTCACACCGATGTTGTGGACCACAAGCGTCTGCGCAGTGCCGCTCCATCCGGACAGACAGCGCCCCACGGCAAACGCCGCCAGGGGCATAAATTGCAGTGCATGCAGCCCAAAGAAGTGAGAAGGTCTGAGGTCGCCTCCACTGTTACTCCAGCCAAGCCAGGGCGAGACACCAACATGCGCGCCCACTGTATGCAAAGCGCTATGACCCTGATGCAAGAGAGCAAGATGGTGCTCACCAGGCATAACCATAATCAGTCCCGGTATCATGCCGAGTGTAGCGATAAAAACCGCCCAACGCAAAGATGCTCCAATGACCTGCGGCAGATTGCGTTGCTTGCACAAAAGTATAAGTGTAATCGGCATAATCAACGCAACCGGCATAATGGCAAGCTTTATGGCAACTACCAAAATCAATCCAGGCAGCTGCGCCAGGACAGAGTCGCCAGGAGCTGAGGCACACATTGACGCGCACACTCCACTGGCTTGCACGGCCAGCGATGCCAACTCAACCAAAGCGCCCCAAAAGGCAAATCGAGCAAACCAATCAAATATCGGCTTGTAGATACCAACATAACCAGCCAACCACAATAGACTGGCGGCGTATGTGGCTATAGACAGCCCAAACTTGCATGGTTTTATCCATGCATATTCACCCAATACAAGCCTGTGGTCAAAGCAAAGACAAAGGACACCAAACACTAAACAAGCCATACCAGATACCAGCATAAACGCCAGATGACGGTTGTCTCTCAATCTAGATTGTAGCTCTGGGTGCAATCCAGTCATCTAAGTAACCCAAATATGTCAGCCAAAATAGCACTACGTTGTTTTGTCGATTGGTCCACGCTAGGTGACCCAGATAATTGTTAGGACGTCGTCTCTTTCAAAAAAGTTCAAACCCCAGACAATATTTTTGAAAGTAAAAAGGTGTGGCATTCTTCCGAACATTCAAATGCAAAGGGAAACCGCCAAAGGTCCAGGCCCCACCATCCAAATACCAATCCAATAATAGTTTTGCCGCGTGGGGACTACTGGGAGCATAAGCAATTGTCCCAACTTAGTCACACCAACACTGCTATAACCGTGCCACTAACTTACCAATCAACTCTTTAAACTATCAACAAGCACAAGGAGATAATTGCAGTCGATTACAGCAAGCCGCACACCCTTCGGCTTGTTCACTGCCAGCCGCGCATAGCGATACTGGTATAGCCAAACACATCCGGACAGCAACCCAATGGCACCATTTCCGGTGCTATCTAATACATACACACGCAAACTTACTAAAACTATGACCCAAAAACACAACAGACAAGACCGCGCGTCCATTGAGACGGGTGGCAGATTAGAGTCGGCCTATGAGGCAGACATCAAAAACGGAGGCGACTGCTCACGACTGTTACAAGAGCTACAACAAATCCCCAAAGACCAGGTAGCGAGCGCCTTAGCAGCAATGCACAAGCAAAACAAAGACGCGCGCAAGCACGACGCGACGCTACCGACCATGACATTTGAAAATCACGGCGGCGGTCGATATAAGCTGGGTTTTGACGGTTGCAAACAGTGAGGACACTCGACAACACAGACTTATAGTGCGCCAGCCCAACTGCCAGAAGAGCCCCACAAAGGAAACAGACCAGCATTAATCTAGCTTTTTCAAAAATCGACTATCCTTTTAGGTCGTCAATTAAGAGTCTGGAGTTATCAATGGCATTTCCGATTATCCCATCCAAGCGGCTGCTCATTGGCATTGCCACAGCTGCGACATTGTTGGTTGCCAGCACGCAGCAAGCGAGCGCGGAAGTGCCTAAAGATTTTGACGACTTTGTAAATAAGTCCATGCACAAATACAACGTGCCCGGCGCCTCGGTCGCTATAGTCGACGGCGACAACGTCATCACACGCGGATACGGCGTGCGCAGCGTCGACAAGCCCGGCGCAGTCGATGCCGACACGCTGTTTATGCTTGCATCCAACTCCAAACCCTTTACAGCAGCACTGCTCGCCGTCATGGTCGACCGCAAAAAGATTGACTGGGACGACCACGTCATGGACTACCTGCCAGAGTTTGTACTCAAAGATCAATACGCCACGCGCATGAGCACACCCAAAGACTTGCTTGCCCACAGGACAGGCTTACCTGCTTTTACTGGTGATGGACTGGAGGCGCTCGGCTTTACTCGCCAGGAGAGTCTGCGGAGATTTAGATTTATCGAGCCATCTTGTAGCTTCCGCGCAAAGGCCAATTACTCCAATCCAGGTCTAGTATGCGCCGGTGAGCTAGCCGCGCGCCTCGGCGGAGATAGCTATGAAAACCTCATAAAAAAGGAAATCTTTGCACCACTGGGCATGTCTCGCTCAGGTGTAACAGCAAAAGATCATGATACCGTCAGTAATGTCGCGGAAGCCCACATGCCCTTGCCCACAGGTGGATCAAAAGTCGTGCCCTGGGACAGCAGCGATACCTTTGGACCGGCAGGATGCCTCAACTCCACAGCCAAAGACATGGCACGTTGGATGCAAATGCAGCTAAACAAAGGTGCCATCGATGGACATCCAGTGATCTCACCTGAGAGCATTGAAGAGATGCACACACCAGCCATGGTGGACGAGCCATCATTTAGCGAAATGGCTCCAATAGACAAAAACTCAGGACTGAGCTACGGTCTGGGCTGGGGCATCTATCACTATAAAGGTCATGTAGTATTAGAAAAAGGCGGTGCGCGTGCGGGTATGCGCTCGGTGTGCATGCTAGTGCCAGACAAACGCATCGGCGTGACTGTACTCTCAAATCAAAATCTCAACGTACTGCCAGAGGCAATCCGCGCCTATGTACTCGACAAAATGGTGGCACCAGCAGACTCAGATCTGCAAGCATCGATAAGCGACGCTAACGAACAAATCAAAAAGATGTTTAGCGCACCACCGCTCGCCAAGCCGACCTCCAAACCAACCTTGGCACTCAAAGCATACGCCGGGGATTATGCAAATGATCTGTATGGCACAGTCAAGGTCATCTGCGAAGGCGACAAACTAAGATGGGAAGCTGGTCCAGGCAAAATCACAGGCACCTTGACCCACGCTGGCTACGACACTTTTGAACTAGCATGGCCACCAGGACGCATATCACTACCGGAAGATGTAACCTTTACGCTATCGGCAGACGGCACACCGACACAGCTGACGACTGAGTCCTTTGGCTTGCTTAAGCGGGTCGGGAAGTAGGCTTACAAAAGACTCACCGCTCCCACAAGACAGTATCTTCTTTAGAATTTACTGAGGCACAGTAGCTTACTTTGCCATCGCTATCAAATTTAAAGTGGGCACCATTGTTATCACGATCCAAAAGCGTTTGTTCTACAAGCTTTTGGGTCGCAACATCAAAGCGAGCATGCACATTATGGCTTGTGGTCTGCTCTATCAGAGGAAACTCCACAGCCGATCTCGGTTGATCAAGTGACTTGTGTTGATCTTCTTGTAACTTAGACCAATCAATGATCGAAAAACCCGGATCAGACTTATTGAATACCTGCATCCACCTTATGCCCTGACCATTGGAGTCGGGCATATAAATTGCAGCATTACCAGTTACCAATACTCCTTCCTTAACCGCAGAGGGGTTGGCTTTTTGAGCAGCGGCAAATTCTTCAGCAAGTGGTGATGGAGGCGATTGAGGCTCCGGCTTAAGGCCGCGACACTGCTCGGGAATCTGAAATTGTTCGCCCATTGTTTATGAACCTATGATGTGGTGAGAGACAGCGATGATATCCCGGTCTAGTGCCACGAACAATACGTGATACCACTAGTGCAGTGCAGCACCTCACACAGGCACAGTAACACGCACACGCAAAGACACAACAGGAACACACACACACACAAACACACGCACACAGAGAGGCACGCACACATACATTGCTCGCACTTAAAAAATGCAGTTCAATATCTCGACCAATTTTGCAATTAACAAATCCATTACAAATTCTGGTCTATCTTATTCGTCGAAGCCAACTGCACTACTCCCCCACCAGTGATTTTATTCACAGCAGCAAGTTTCCACACCCCAATACAAAAGTGTTTTCCGCTAAGGAGATATTGGGATGGGAACAAATTCTTTTCGTGGCGACGATAAAAACGCAGTCAAAAACGGCAGCGCAGAGACCTCAGATAAAGGCTCACAACTTACGAGCGCCTCAGACGCACTGCGCGAAGATCATAATCGCTCTGTTTGTAGCGGCCCAGGTGCAGTAGAAAAAGTCAATGAAAATAACTTCTCAAAATTGGCACTCGCTGCCTTTGGCACAATTGACGTAAATAGAGACGGCATTCTAGAAAAAGGCGAACTTGAACATTCCCTAAAAGATAACGGCAAAGTACCATGTGCCAGTCTGGATGCGATGCGCACTATGCTGAATAATTTTGACGTAGTAAAGTCATTCGAAGGACTGGACTATTCTCCAGTAAGACACAATGAATACGACCGACGTCAACCCGGAATCTCAAAAGAAGACTTGCTGAAATTTGATAAGATTAGGCATGGCGATGGCTTCTATGGTGGCTACGCTAAAGATAGCATCTCAAATTGGGCCCTCGGTACAGCAACTATTGGCAGTGTACCGGCAGTCCTTGGTGGAGCTGGAGTCGGTTTTACATACATCGGCAATGGAGCGGTAGCTTGCGCTATCGGCATGACCGGAGGACTAGCAGCTGCCGCTGCAGTGGGTGCCGGCATTGGAGCCGGTATCAACTATTACAGTTACAAACACAACCATGCGCCCAAAATACGGACGTTTTTAGATGATATCAATGCCGGTGACAGGCTGCGATCTAAGATCTAAGTTGGCAAACTAAAACTTACGTGTTCCGGCTCTTCAAATAGTAAGCATCAAGTGCAGTAAAAAACAGCGCCAGTGGAGTGACGCTGTCCTTTAACTAGAGATCGGCAAACCGACCAATTAATCAAAACGAAATCTAAGCAGATTTACGCTTTGGTTTTTGGGTTGGCAATTTGCGTGGAGCACTGACTGACTTAGCCCTGATCAACTTGCCTCCAGCATCCTTCTTATCTTTAGCACTTTGCTTATTGCTAGCATCCTCGTCATCTTCAGGAGAGTCAGACTCTTCGTCTTCTGCTTCGCCGACGATAACTTCGTCTCCAACTTTTAGAGTTGACTTCATTGCTGGCAAGCCTTCTTTCTTAAGTTCGTTTTTTCTTTCCATGGCTTCATCAGCCAGAGCCGCCAGATCCTGCCCACTCTCTCTGAGCATCTCAAACATTTCCTTCTCTTCTTCCTTGACGTGATGCTCAATCAGTTCACAGAGCACGGTCATTTTTGACTTAAGCTCATCACCGTTAGATTCGAGATTAGCAATTTCAGCCATCATATATTTGACGACTTTGTGTTCGTTTTCAGCTTCACCTTTAAATTCTTCGCCGTCCTTACCCTCTTCATCCAAAAGCGGGTAGACGATTTCTTCTTCTACTTTGGCATGGATAAAAAGCTCAGTCAAAATCTGCTTGACCAGCTTTTCCTTTTCGGCATCTTCTTCGGCCTTGCTAAAGGCAAAAAACAATTCTCTCACCAACTGGTGATCTTCGTGCAAGAGGACAGTAATGTCCATTGATTTAGTGCGAGCTGGCATTTTAAGTCCCTCATTTTCCGCAGTAGGAGTTATACCGTTTGCGACCGATTAAACAAATGAGGGTTCCCTGCCGAGTTTAAGATCCACCCAAAAACTTCGCCAGATATGGCGCTGTTTTACTTTTGCCGGGCTTACTTGCAGCCAATCTCGCCAGCTCCTGCGGCGTGCCCTGGGCGACGATGGTGCCGCCCTCGTCACCAGCTCCCGGGCCTATATCTATCACCCAATCGCTGCCTGCCACCACACGCATTTCGTGCTCGACTACTATCACAGTATTGCCTGACTCTACCAACCCATCGAGCTGACGCATCAACTTGTCCACATCGGATGGATGCAAGCCAGTAGTGGGCTCATCCAGCACATAGAGTGTGTCACCGCGCTGCATACGCTGCAGC
>Ga0075158_10000335_pt1 | contig 38691 bp, 27 predicted proteins | sample JI91814BDNA_FD_70968 | JGI IMG/M metagenome (GOLD analysis project Ga0075158, IMG submission 70968) | Wastewater effluent complex algal communities from Wisconsin, to seasonally profile nutrient transformation and Carbon sequestration -... | ecosystem: Engineered > WWTP > Effluent > Algae... | reverse complement strand
CTTAATCTCTGTGTCTTATTTAGAAAAAGATACCCATGAGATTTTCTTTAATGGCAATACTAATTAGTTCCGATTTTGAACTTGCATTAAAAGCTTTCTTGATTGTATCTGTATGAAATTCAATAGTGCGATATGAGAGATGCATTTTATTTGCAATTTCTTTGGCATTTAAACCATGAAGTATGTATTTAAGTACTACTTTTTGCTTGGCAGACAAGAGATTGATGATTTCATTTTGAGGAGCAAGCATTTTCTCAATGGGGAGAGTTAGCAACTGAAATACCGCAACTCCTGCAATTAGCAAACTGACCCTTTGTGAATAAATTTAGAGTAAGTTTTACTAAATATCTAAAATTGAATCTATAATCAATATATTACCTTTTTATTAGGTGTTTAATGAGAATCCAATTTTTAGGTGCGGTGCAGACTGTCACTGGCTCAAAATACCTTATTCAAACAAATCAAATAAACATATTAGTCGATTGCGGGCTTTTTCAGGGATATAAAGAATTGAGGTTGCGAAATTGGGCCCATCTTCCTATTGATCCTAAGAAAATTGACTATGTATTATTAACCCATGCTCACATTGACCATAGTGGTTATATCCCCTTATTGGTAAAAAATGGTTTTAGTGGAAAAGTCCTATGCACAGCAGCAACAAAAGATTTGTGTCGTATTTTATTGCCAGATAGTGGGCACCTTCATGAAGAGGATGCACGTTATGCAAATCGAAAAGGGTACTCTAAACATCATCCCGCCTTACCACTATATACTCAAAAAGAAGCTGAAGATTCATTAAAATACTTTCATGCGATTTCGTTTGAAGATCGTATTCAAATTGCTAAAAATTTCTACGTTACATTTTATTATGGCGGTCACATTTTAGGCGCATCATTTATTCGTTTAGAACAGGAGCATACTTCTTTATTATTTTCAGGCGATCTTGGTCGACAAGATGATCCCCTGATGTTTGCACCTAAGGAGCCTCCATCTTCTGATTTTTTTGTTATTGAATCCACCTATGGGAATCGCATCCATGATACTACTGATCCATTAATTCAAATGAAAGCGATTATTAATCGTACAGTAAATCGTGGTGGCTCCGTTATTATCCCATCCTTTGCCGTGGGACGAACTCAATCATTACTTTATTATATTCATGAATTAAAATCTAAAAAAGAAATTCCGGATATTCCCGTCTTCGTTGACAGTCCAATGGCCACCAATGCCACCAAAATTTTTGCTCGCTACGCCGAACAAAATCGATTGAAAAAAGAACAAAATCGAGCGGTGTGTGCTGTAGCTCAATATATTAACTCAGTTGACGATTCCATTGCCTTAGATAACCAAAAATTTCCAGTCATTATCATTTCAGCAAGCGGAATGGCGACCGGTGGTCGCATTGTTCATCACATTCGTCATTTTGCCCCTAACCCTAACAATTCGATTTTATTCAGTGGTTTTCAGGTCGGTGGAACTCGAGGCGATAGAATGATTCGAGGCGAGAAAGAAATAAAGATGTTTGGCCAAATGATTCCTGTTCGCGCTGAAGTTGCACAGATTGAAAATTTATCTGCGCACGCAGATTCTACTGAAATGCTTAATTGGTTAGCTCATCTAAAAAAGGCCCCTCGTAAACTATTCATCACTCATGGTGAAATAGAAGCAGCGCAAGCACTAAAGACTCTAATAGAACAACGTTTTCATTGGAGATGTGAAATCCCTTCCTATTTAGACTTTGAAATACTGTCTGAGGATTGAGGCATCAGCCACTATATGAAAAGCGAAAATTTAATATCAATCTTAGTGAACTTCTTAAAATCTAAATGGCAATCTTTTATTGCTTTGCTCTCTCTCATTGCTATTGCTAGCTATTTTCTCTTGATGGCTTCAAATTCGACTTTCGCCAATGTTCCTTTATTATGTTTAATTATAATTGGAGGAGTACCCTTATTTTTGCAAATTATTTTAAAACTGCTCAGAGGAAATTTTGGTGCTGATTCTCTTGCAGCAATTGCTTTAATCACAGGCATTATCTTACAAGAATATTTAGCCGCATCGCTAATTATCCTTATGTTAGCCAGTGGCCAAACTTTAGAGCGCTATGCGCTACGTAAAGCCTCAGCTGTTTTATTAGCACTAGTCAAACGCATGCCCACTATTGCTCATCGGAAAATTAATAATGAAATTGAAGAGATTCCCTTAGTTGAGATTAATATTAATGATGAAATAGTTATTTATCCACATGAAACTTGTCCCGTTGATGGCAATGTAATTGAAGGTAATGGCTCAATGGATGAGTCTTATCTTACCGGTGAACCGTATCAAATTTCTAAAGCACCCGGTGCATCGGTCATATCAGGTGCTATCAATGGAGAATCGGTACTCATTATTCAGGCAACGAAACTGACCGAAGACTCAAGATATTCGGTTATTGTAAAAGTATTAGAGGAAGCTGAACAAAAACGTCCCTCCATTCGCCGGTTAGGGGATCGAATTGGCGCAATTTTTGCGCCAGTAGCACTTCTATTCGCAGCCGGGACTTGGTACTTTACAAATGATGCGATTCGTTTTCTTGCAGTTCTTGTTATTGCTACTCCTTGCCCTTTATTAATCGCTATTCCCATTACGATTATTAGTGCTATTTCGAGGGCTGCGAAACAGGCCATAATTATAAAAGACCCGATTGTGCTGGAGTACCTACCTACCTGTACAACAGCTATTTTTGACAAAACAGGGACACTCACATACGGGAAACCTACTTTAACCGAAATTTATACTGCTAAAAATTATACAAAAGAACAAATACTGCAATATGTTGGCAGCCTTGAGCGTTATTCAAAGCATCCTCTTGCCAGTGCTGTAATAAAAGCAACACAAGAACAGCATATTGATTTAATTGAGTCGACAAACGTATCTGAGAAACCTGGACAAGGTTTAAACGGCATAATTAATCATCGAGTAGTACAAGTTACCAGTCGAAAAAAATTATTAGAAATAGTACCAGAATCTGAATCGTTACTCCCCCCTGTATCTCAGGGTTTAGAGTGTATTATTTTATTAGATAATCAGTATGCTGCAGCGCTACATTTTCATGACGCACCACGAGAAGAAAGTAAATCATTTATTAGCCATTTAATGCCGGCCCATCATTTTAAAAAAATTATGTTAGTTTCAGGAGATCGGGAATCTGAGGTTAATTATCTAGCAAAATTAGTTCCTTTCACCGAGATTTATGCATCTCAAAGTCCCGAGCAAAAATTAGCTATTGTGCGCCGTGAAAGAGAGAAAGCACCTACTGTGTTTATGGGCGATGGAATAAATGATGCACCGGCTTTAACAGCAGCTACCGTAGGTGTTGCTTTTGGACAACACAGTAATGTCACTGCGGAAGCAGCAGGCGCAGTGATTATGGAAAACACTTTGAGCAAAGTGGATGAATTACTTCATCTAAGCATTAATACGCGAAATATTGCAGCACAAAGCGCTATTGGAGGAATGCTCCTGAGTATCATTGGAATGGGATTTGCTGCGACTGGCTACATAAGCCCGGTTATGGGAGCAATTCTTCAAGAATGTATTGATATTCTTGCTATTGTTAATGCATTACGCTTGGCTTTTGGTTCCAAAATTAAAATTGATTTACCAAATAGTCAAAATAGATCAATGGAGTCAAAAGATACAGCAACTTAAGAAGGAGCTGACGTCGTGCAAATTGACAAGAATTCACAATGGATGGTATCCACCCAGCGGTCGAGGTTCTGCCAAGAATAACCATCTGTCTTGGTCATTTTAAATTGCTTTACAAAGCGCGCCGTGTGTTTTAACTCATAACAAACTCATTGATCCAGATAAGTGCGTGTTGACACCTTTATGGTTTGATTTTAATATGCACAGACAGTTTTTTTATATATCTCTTGGTGATACTACAACATGCCTCCGAAAGCGCCTGATCTTTTTAAATACGTCACTCTTTTTGACAAAGCATTCGATAATGAACACTATAGAGATGCGATTTTTTATGCTAAATTTGCTTTGGATCTGTACTATAGTGATCCAGATTACTACCCTACATTTAAACTGGCTATGTTTCATCATAATTTAGGCAACACTTTTAGTATGCTCGACGATGAACACTCTGCGATTTCCCATTATCTTAAGTCCTTAGAACTAGACAGAACAACATCTACTCTTGACGACTTAGCTACCAGTTATTTCCAATTAAAAGCCTATGGACAGGCTATAGAAGTTTTTGGACAAGCAATCGAGCTTTCACCTCAAAATCCCTATTATTATTACCGTAGAGCTCGGGCATCAGCTCATGCTAATCGAATGGATTTGCAAGTGATTGCAGATTGTAAGAAAGCATATGAATTGCGCAACCAAAACGGTTCCAACCCCAAGTCCGTAGAAAAGACAATAATTAAAATTTTAAATCACAAATCTTCCAAACAGCTAATTGATTTTATAGTGAATTTACCTGATATCGTTCAAAAAACGGAATTATTGCAAGAATGCTTGGACCCATCGAGTATGTTGGGGCTTTATTTTGCTTCCCAATCACCGACTCAGATTCAACGAATTGCTACCATTCTCCACTTTCTCTCGGGACCTGAGGATCCTATTGAGAAACTAAAAATGCAAGATACCAGAGAGTTAAAGGCCTTGGGCTTTTTTGATAATATTAATTACTCTGAAGAAATGAACTTAGAGAAGCTATTGGGTGATTCTATTTATAAACTGAAATAAATGCCCCTCCATCAATAATAGCCGAACTGAGGCTCACCCAATAAAACGGATAAAAAATTATGCTTTTACTTTAACAATTCCTGTTTTTTTGTAACACTGCCGGAACTGAATTGTAATAGGATAAAACTATGTCGCGATTACACATAGCAGTGGTCACTGGAAATTTTGATGAAGTAAAAAACTGTCTAGATCAAGGCGACGATATCAATCACTATGCTGTAGCAATTGCTAGAAATGGAAGGATAAAAACCAAGAATGGTCAAATGACACCCTTACATTTGGCTGCTTATTATGGGCACTCCCGTATTGCTAAGCTATTGGTGGAGCGAAGTGCCGCGCTGGAACTAAAAGACCGAGGAAATCACCCTGATGGTAAAACAGCTTTTGAATTAGCTCTTATGCATGCCAATGTGGGAGTTGCGAGGGTACTAAAATCAGCTGGCGCCATAGACATAGATAATGATCTGCCGGAAACATTAACGCCTCGGCAGCTAGCCCTTGTCATGTGCTCAGCGACCCGATTTATTAAACCGGAAATAATTAGAGAACTTTATGCTCAAGGATTGATGACCAAAGAACTCGGAGAAAAGGCATTACTCTATGCTGCAAGGTACAACACCCTTGAAATTACTAAGCTACTTGTACTTGAATGCGGTGTGTCAGTGAATGCATTGCAAACTGAGTGGGATCCCGAAGATAATCTACTAAAAACCCCATTAGGTATTGCCGCCGAACGAGGTCACAACGCGACAGTGGATTTTTTATTAGCACAAGGCGCAGAGGTTGATAAATTAACCCACTTCAAACAGGACGAGAATGACTCGGAAGATGACCAAACGCAGATACCTGAATTAATCTCACGAAACATTTCTAAGATAAAACGGATGGCTCGAGGTAAAGGCTGCACACCTCTGTTACTCTCTCTGATACACGAGATATATCAAGTTAGCAATCAAACCCATACAAGTCTTCCCAATGTTCGGGTTATCTGTAGTGAAAAAAGACCCGTGAATACACCATTGATAGCAAAGTTACTTGCTCAAGGTGCCAGTTTAAAGCATATCAATAATGCAGGGGTGATTTGTGTTCTTTATTTTGGTTTTCCCCAAGAACTAGACCTTTTACTTCAAAATGGTTTAGATCCGAATTTGTTAGTTGACGGCGTAACATTAATCGAAAGATGTATGGAGTCTGGACTTCATACAATGGCCGTTCCCTTAGTTGAACATGGTGCAGATGTATCAAGTATCGATGAAAGAGGTCAAGGCTACCTCCATAGAAGCCGCAGCCTTAAGCTCAGTAAAATACTTTTACAAAAAGGAGTGGATCTAACACTGACTGATCATGGTGGCAATTCTGCACTTGCTGGGGCAGATACAGATATTGCAGAGTTTTTAGTATCTAATGGTGCTCCTATCTCTGATTTATTTGCTAGTGATCCCCGTGTTTATATTTCTCCGTATCTCATGCAAAAACTTCTCGATATTAACCGGGTGAACTTTACCTATAGTGATGGTGAGGGGTACACCCTAATTGGACGATTAGTTAAAGAAAGAATCTTACCAACAATGCAAGTCATATTAAAATCAAATGTAGAAGTTGAGATCAATCAAGTAGGCGTATTCAGGAGTGGACAAACTGCATTACATCTTGCTTTCCAAGAGTGCTGTTTGGATTTCTACCTCAAGAAGCATAAACGAGGAGGTGAAATTCATACCCAAATGATAGAGTTACTCATCGCGAATGGGGCCAAACCTACAAAAGATAAGCAGGGTAGAACACCTTTAATGTATTGGGTTGGTAACTTGAATGATGGCACTTTTGATGCAAAACTGATTCGCAAATATTGCGCTTTTGAAGCGAAGCATTTTGGCATATCACCTGAGATTTATGAGCAAGAGTTGATGTCACTTGATAAAACAGGGCTTTATAAAAAGACTTCCAATCGAGGATTCTATGACTCTTATTCTAAAACCCCTCTGGAGCTTTTTTGGGATAAGGTAACTCCTGAAATGGCCCATACTAGCACCTTAGGTGGCACACGTACTTATTAAGCGAATTGGTCCTGTAAGTGCTGCTCTGCTTTCATTAAGAGCTCGCTCAAAAAATTGCATTAAAACACCTCTCTGCTCATCAAAGTATGGTAGTTCGTCACGCTTACGTGCCAGAGCCACTAGAGCACGTTGAGCCAGTTAACCCCTATGCGGGCAGGGCAGATGACTTTAACTCGCCTGCAACTATAGGAGGGCTCTGTGAATTGGCCACCTCATCCTTTTTATCACTAAAAAAAGTAGGTCGCTTACCCTGATTAGGTTTGATTATTAAATCTGCCTCAAATAATTTGTTGATAGACTCCACATCGGGAATGTTGGGGCATTTCAGTAACGAGAATAACATCTCCACATGATAGGTCTGTATGTCTACTCCAAGACTAGCTGTATAAGTGTTTTTAAAATGATGACTCACTAAGATTGCAAACAGCTGTCGTAATAGTCCCTTGTTTTCTAAGCAAGGAGAATTTATATATTGCGCCTTATACCAGAGAATATGAAGCTCATTTACCTGAGAAAAATCCTTAGGATCTGACCACCATGCATCCAATAAAAAATGAAAATTTGAAAGGATGGATTCACTATCAACCAAAGATGAATCAACTAACTTTAACATCTTAGCCGATACGCGCTTATAATATTCAGGGGCTCCATTCCCTTTTGTAGTACCTATCTGAAGGAGTATGGTATAGATGTCGGCTACTATTTTATTATGAGCAGTAGAAGTTGGCTTCTTAATTGAATCTATAAGGCTCTCAATAAAGGCTCTGCCCTTCTCTGATTTCAAAGCCTCAGGCAACTCATTTCTTGCAAATGCTACAAATATTGCATCATCCGATACTGAAAAAATACAGGCATTTAATGCAGCTGTATTTCTCTCAACCCAAGCGGCGTGATACTTACCTAAAGGTGTAGGTAACTCCTTAAGACTATTGATGCTTGCTACATCTCCTTGCTCTGCGGCAAGGCGTAACCAAGGTATAGATTGCAAGGGTGCATCATCATAATAGATATCGGCCAAATACTTTTGTGCCTCCAGATGTCCAGCGTTGGCAGATCGCTCAAGCCATTTAATCCCCTCATCCGTGTAACTGCCTTTATCAGAATCAAATCGTCCCGAATAAGCATAAAATCCATAAGAATATTGTCCACAAATACTTCCATTGTTTGCCGATTTCTTCAGCCAATATTCAGCTAAATCTAAATTATGCTCAATTCCCTCACCTAGAATAAATGCGTATCCTAAATTGTATTGCGCTCCAGCATGGTCTCGATTCGCAGCAAGCTTATACAATCGTACAGCTTTCTCCTTATCTACCGTAACCCCTCTGCCAAACCAATAGGCATTTCCCAACAAATCTTGCGCGTTAGGATTTCCTTGCGCCGCTACCTGCTCTAACCACTTAATGGCTAAAGGATAATTTTGTTTAAAAATAGTATCACCAAACCAATAGGCGTATGCTAATTTATATTGCGCAAAAGGATTACCTTGTTCAGCCGCGATCTTCAACCAGTACTCGGCTAAATCAAGGTTTGCTGAAACACCTTGGCCATCTAAATAAGCTAGACCTAAATTATACTGGGCTTCGCTATAATGCTGTTCAGCAGCAAGGCGAAACCAACGTACTGCTTCTTCGGGGCTTTTATCAACACCTTTACCAGAGTTATAACACTCACCTAATTGATTTTGAGCAGGAGCAAAACCTGCTTCCGCTGACCATTTTAGCCATTTGATGAATTCTTTTTGGCTTTGTTTTACTCCATGACCATAATGATAGGCATAACTGGTAAAATACATTGCTGTAGAATTCCCGGCCAAAGCCGCACGCTCATAAAATTGAGCAGCCTTCTTTCTATCTTGATTGCGCCCTAAAGCTAAAGAATAACAAAGACCTTGAAGAACTAACTGCTCAGGCTCATCTGTATCCTCAAAGACGGCAGTTTCTTGATCAGCTTTTGTTTTCTTTTTTTTATAATATAACTTGGTTGCTTGCGGATAGTTGAGCTCAAATGCTAATAAAAAATCCTGAGCTGCATTTAAGTGCTCTTCCTCCTCTGTTGCTTTTTTGAAACAAGACCAAAGCAGATCCGCGATTTTTTTATTGACTCGACCGATATTAACGCGATCCCTGCTCCATAACTTGTCCTTAGAAAGCCGTTTCTTAAGAGCAATTTCCTCATTACACTGATTTTTCAAAATTCTATAACTAGGTTTATCATTAATAGTATCTGTCATTTTGCGCTTCTCTTTCAATCGCATTGGGTCAAAAGGTATCATTTGAGTCGATATTACAGATTTATTTGACTCTTGCAAGAAATTCTCAGTTCAAAAGAAATCAAGAGGGGCACCAATTGGAAAGTCTGCGGCTGGCTACGTCCGTGTGGAAATCTCAGAGTTTGCCCCCGTTGATCCATTTCGACCGCATAAACTTAATCCGGGTGTGCTATAATTGTCCTATGTGACTTATTTCTTTTAATTCTATGAAAAAAATCAAGAAGATAGCAAAAACTATTCGTACACCAGAAAAGTTTAAAAAGTTGGGGCACAACCCTAGACATGAAAATCCTGGAAGCAATAGATTTTTCGTAACAAATAGTTCTGTAAACCAAGAGATGCTTACAACACTTGGCATGGGCGATTTCGATATAAATAATTATATACCCTCTAAATTCGATAGACCTGACTGGGTTAAAGTGAAGGATGTAGCATTAATCCATAGTAAGGGACTATATGCAGAAGTAGATATTTTAGAGGGAGATTGTATTGGCGAATATACAGGGGAAATCCTTTCCAACAAAGAGTTTGAAGAAGCAGAAAATGATCCAAGTTACGCGATGAAGGTTGGGAAACATATTGTCGATGCTAGAGAAAAAGGGAATTTTACGCGATATATGAATTGCTCAGATGTTCAAGCCAATGCTCAGTTCATAGAATATGCATATGGGAATAGAAAAATAGCCAAAGTGATTGCTACATCGAATATACCAAAAGGTTCTCAAATTTTAATTGATTATAACACTCATGCTCCCGAAGCGAATAAAGATCACATTTTCCTAAATCCCGAGGATAATGAGCAGTCCTTTATTGACCAATATAATAGGCATAGAGAAAGTTATATTGCTTTAACTTTGCCGCAGGAACTGCCTGGATTAAATCTTAAAGCAAATGATTGGCTGCTTATAACTCCTATTATGGGTTTTATTTATACAGGAGAAGATACTTTAGAAGATTTCCAGGAAGACCAAAGTATTAGGGATGTTAACTTGCCTATTTTTAAATTTGCTGAAGACAATAATGGAGCTATGGTCATCAATGACAGTTTTACCTTACTCATGCTGACTGCTTATTTGGGGCAAATTGAAAACGTAAAATGGTTGGTAGAGCATAAGGCTTCCATTGACAGACAAAACCATTTCTCTGGAAATAATGCTCTTTTTTGTGCTTTAGCTGGATATATAGAACAAACTGATGCGGTTACACAGGATAATTATGTAGAGATAATACGTTATTTAATCGAAAAAGGTGCAAACCTGGGTTGTCATGACAAAAATGACAATACCTTTTTGCATTTGCTATTAAGACATCCTAATACCTATTTTAAAGCCGTAATGGATGAGTTAAAGAAAAAAGATCAAAAATATTTAAAACCATTGATAGAGCATTTAGATGACAATGACGAAGATCTCATAATGATTTGTATGAGATTAGGATTAGAAAATTATCTTAAAGACCTATTAGAGATTTATCCTGATTACTTCGATAAAAAGAATTTTGGTGGTCCTAGAAAAGAGTTTCAAGATCAGTTGAAAACTATTTGGAACCAAAAGTCTACTCAAGAAAAACAACAACTCTTAGAAGTATTTAAAAAAGCAAAAGTGCAAGTTAATCATCTATTTACTGATGCTTCGCCAAATGAAGAGGACAATCAAACCCCAACCCCTACTTAAGAAACGGGTTGTTCCACACTATCGAACTCAAGAATCCATTGAATGTGTTGGTTCAAGTTAATATGCATTTCAGACAACACATCGAAACGCTGCTCTTCATAGACATTACAATCCGGATTAAGCTTTTGAAAATTGGACAGCACCATATCGCGCGCATTATTGACCCATTGAATGTGGGGTGCGAATAAATGGATCATCCCCTCTACCCAGCGGTCGAGGTTCTGCCAATAATAACTATCTGTCTTGGTCATTTTAAATTGCTTTACAAAGCGTGCAGTGTGTTTTGCCTCATAACAAATCTCATCGGTTATCCATCGATTTACACTAAATAATCGTATCGGTTGTCCATAGCGATTCATTCCTATGGCAATGAGGTGCGTCATGGGATTCGCCATATTTTTGTCCCAATCAGCTAAGGGTAGGGGCTTAATTCGTTTGCTAATATGAGGGTATCGTAGATAACAATGAAAATGGCCATGCTCCTCGGTTTCAAAATTTTCACGATGGCAGTGGTAGAAATACTGAGCCCCCGTATCTCGGTCGATACGATCACCTTGGGGGTAGTGAGTCATTTGCACATGATGGCTATTGTTCTCCAAAGTATAACGTATAATATTTTGAGCTTCTGGGGAACTCATATGCTGCTGTGCTTCAAGAACTTGTTTTGCATATCGTACATAACTAGCGTGTTGATATTTTGTTAATTGAGGTAGGCTAAATTCGGGTATATTTAACATTTGAATTCTCTCAGTAGGTCTTGATGGTTTATTTCTTTTTATCAAAGTTCCATACAGCGACTAGAATAAAAATGAGGAATGAGAGTGCGCTAAGACACTCTCACTTTACTCTAACCAAATTTGTATCCAACACCAACCCCTACCAGTAAAGGATTGATTGTCACTTTGGTTCCCAGAGTACCTAACGCTGTGGTTACTTGAACATTTGATTTCATCAACACTTGCTTAACATCCACATTTATCGACCATTGATCATTTAGAGCATAGTCGGCGCCTATCTGAAAAGCTGGGCCAAAACTATTTCCATAATGAGTTGCTAAAGATACAGGGCCATTTTTCACATTATAAAAATAGGTGTAGTTAATCCCCACCCCTACATAGGGGTTAAAGTTGCCTTCCGGGTTGAAATGATATTGTGCGGTGAGTGTAGGAGGAAGGAGCCATACGGATCCTAGATCAACTGAGCCTAATGCCGTATTAGTTGCTTCAGCACTGTGCCTTGTGGTTGCCAATATCAACTCTGTTGCGAGTTGGGGGGTAAAAAAATAGCTAAAATCAAGTTCAGGAACTATTTGATTACTAATATGCGAAACACTTCCCCCAATTAAAGAAATGGTGGTGCTGGATGCTTCAGGTATCACTCCGACCGCCCGTGCTCTAATAAGCCAAGGAGCGTCAGCAAAAACCGTAACTGAGCTGGAAAGACATAGACCTGCGAATAAAAGACGGGTTAATTTGTTCATTTATTATATACTCCTTAATTAAACTGCTTCATCCTGCTACATTCAGGAACCTTATGAGAGGCCAATTTCGCCTAATTAACATCAATTTTTACTGATTAAGTTCTAGCCAATCTTTATTGGTTAAAAAATAAGAATTTAGTTTTGCTTCCTCTGTATCTGGTTCTGGTTTCCAATCGTAAATCCATGCTGCCTTTGGAGGTAAGGACATCAAAATTGACTCAATCCTACCGCCGGTCTGTAGGCCAAAGGCAGTACCTCGATCGTAAACCAGGTTAAATTCAGCATAACGACCTCTGCGGTAGAGTTGAAAATCTTTCTGATTGTTTAAATAAGGGGTTTTATGACGACGCATCACAATTGGGCAATAAGCTCGACTATACTGATTTCCCACCGATTTAAGAAAATTAAAACAAGTTTCAAAATCCCAGTGATTCAGATCATCAAAAAATAACCCTCCAATACCTCGTGGTTCTTGTCGGTGTTTAATATAAAAATACTCGTCGCACCACTCTTTATAATGGGTATAAACATTCTCACCGAAGGGATCGCAAGCCTCTTTAGCCATTGAGTGCCAATGAATACAATCCTCTTCAAATCCATAATAAGGAGTTAAATCAAAACCACCTCCAAACCACCAAATTGGCTCAGCCCCTTCCTTCGTAGCCATAAAAAATCGAAAGTTAGCATGTGATGTGGGCACATAGGGATTATCTGGGTGAATAACGAGCGATACGCCTACCACTTCAAATTGATAGCCTTTAAGTTCTGGTCTTTTTTCTGTCGCAGAAGTAGGTAAACTCATTCCCTTCACATGAGAAAAATTAACGCCTCCCTTTTCAAAAACAGAACCATTAGAGATCACACAACTCTTGCCATACCCTAAATTAGGATTTTCCCAATTATCAGTTATGAAAAGGGCGCTATCGTCTATCGCCAGCAGGTCTTGACAGATGGTTTTTTGCAAATCAGATAAATACTCTTTAACTTCTGTTATACGATACATATTGGCTTACACATATTTTAGTTTCATAAGATGATTTTATAAGTGGGACTGAGGTATCGCATTGATCTATATCATTGACGATAGGAAAAAAAGCCATTTGGATTTTTGTTCAAGACAATAGCGTTAGTTAAGCCATTAAAATGCAGTCGTTGTGGCAATATGCGACTTTGTCATACTCTATTAACTGGAAAAGGACGGCTGAACTGTTAACAGTAGACTGTCATCTTGTTTAAAGTGATTATCTACAGAAATTCTGATTGACTCTCGTAAGCTTGCCATTTCATCGATTGGAACCGATTGATTATTTAACAACGATAGCAAAATGGTTCGCAAGGTTGATAGGGTATTAGGCTTACTTCGTGTACCATCTATGTACGCACGTAACTCCCTTTCTTTGGGTTCATGCATCATCGATTGAATGATTAATAAGCATAGGCAGGTGTTGTCGTGGTTTTTCTCGATCAATTTTATATAGTGTTGCGCACGTAATAAATTAGGATGAGGAGCAAAAAACTCAAATAACCCATTTAATCCAGAATTTTGATTTTTAATAAAATCAGTTATATATTTTTTTATTTCATTTATAAAATAATGTGCATATATTGTTTTGCTAAGTGCGCTGCTGGGGACTAACATCCTGCTCACCTTAAAACGGGAATTTTGTGATAAATCAGGCATACCACTGTCTTTGCGTTTCTCACCTTCTTGTGATTGAACAGTCTTCATTTTCATTATTAGGGTATAAAACAAGGATTCATCCGCCTCTATTTCGGTGAGATTAGTCATTAACGCGCTAAAGGGTTTTCCCCAGACCTTATCCGATAGGAGGGTAGCTCCCACAATTTCATCCTGTGGACAGACTTCTGTTTGGTAAGTTAGTCGAAGTGGTTCTATTTTACCCGTGTTTCGTTTAAGTAGCAGGCCAAAATGGTTGTGTGAAAAACCAGTACAATAATGTTTCAAATTGTGGTGATAAGAAATGGCAAAAGCAATTTGGATATTACTATCCAGCACTCCTGTTTCTAGGCCTTGAGTTAGAATAGCGGATTCCAATGTTTGCATGAGCTCACGTGCATTGCTAGGAGTGACTGATTGAGAGGCCTTATCAATCGAAGGTAAAATGAATTCTGTAATAAATGCACAGGCATCACCCGCCGTTTGCCCCTCAAATAGTAACTGAAAGCTATAACCAGCTGCGGTATAGCCAGTAATGACAGAGTTAGTATATTTATTTTGGATCACATTAGGCGCAGGTTTAGTCGATTTGAAATCGAACGGTACAGTTGAAACGTAAATAATACTATTGCCCATATCAATGGTATTAGATTTAGGCAGGGCATTGCCATTCGGTTCAAATCCATCGCATCTGTGGGTTATAATAAGTGGCATTTAAAGCTACAAAGAAAAAAATGGATTTTATTTTAGCATATTTTTGCGCACCAAGACATTCCCTCTGAAACATGAAATAATCCAAGTTTTTAAGGTGTATTATGAGGACTAGGCTATTTTTCTCTAAGGCGCATCAAACAATGAAATCGAATACAGCGCATCTTACTGATCTCGAAGGGAATTGGAATTACCTGACCAATTGGGCTAAACGGTCTAAGTTAATACAACTTAATGACCATAAATTATCTTTTCGAAAACCAGGGCATGGTCACCAATTTGTCTACGGTGGCGACCTATGTGATAAAGGCCCTGGGGATTTAAGAATAGGCCAATTACTGCTCGATTTTAAATACTCCAAACCAAACAATGTTCACTTGATCGCGGGAAATAGAGAAATAAAATGTAGACGTTTTACCTATGAATTAAATGCCAATATTAAAAAGCGCTTGTTGACAGGTCCTGCGGCATTTTGGAATAAAACCAAGTCCCCATTTCACTATGTCATTGAGCAGATGCGGTATGAGTCAAAACAAAATCAATCACCGCGTGACATGGCTCTTTTTCTTGAAAGCAAGAGCATTATCGAATGCCAAACACTCTATTTAAAATGGATGTTAAATGAAACCATGGGGTGTGGGGCAATGAACAACAAACCCAGTACCTTCGAATTTCGTCGACAAGAATTAGCACTTATCAACGGTGTTGCTCTCCAGGCAATTGATGATTTCATGGTAACTCAAAGTTTTATTGACTCAGTGTCACCCAATGGAGTGATTACCCAATATCTCAAAGAATCACAATTAGGCGTTGTGATTGATGATACCTTGTTTATTCATGGTGCAGTAACTTTAGAAAATTTAGGGTATTTGCCCGGTATGAATGACTCTTCGCTACGCATGACCAATGCTCGTGAATGGATTAGCGCGTTAAATGATTGGTACAAAGCCCAAATTAGCCAATGGATAAAGCACCCCATTGAAGAAGAACTATTAGCTCCCGGTCATCACGCATTGGACCAATATGTTTTATTTAACCCGAAATCAGTTATAACAACCAATTGGTATCAACACGGTAAGCTTGCACCTATCCCAGATAAAGTGGTCCAATTTTTAAACAAAGCAGGCATATATCGCGTTATTTCTGGTCACCAACCCTTTTCTGATTTTCCCTTGATTATTCGTCAAGCCAATTTAGAGGTGATTGTTGGCGACACGGGTTACAGCGATCCGGGCGCAGCTAATGACAACAGGGGTGCAGCATCCCATAATTTAGAGCTTACTCATGGCGGTGACAAGAGTTTCGTTACCATTGATGCCATTAAAAGAGACGGCGTTGAAATTCATATGGGTTTGCCTTCTCGTCAACAAATTAAATCAAACAAAGATGCCCCAATTGGTCACTTTACTGAAACAGGTGAACTAATTCGACCTCTTGATGATAAATTATTAGTTGCCAGCCAACTCAATGGTTATGAAGTTGAGGATAAAGTAATTATCCCGAGCGCTTCCAATTTGGCGACTTATCGTCCCCAATAGTAGTGAAACGCATCAGCACCCCATTGCATTGTAGACGAGTTAGAATGCGGGAATATCGATTAAGTCAGGATACGTGCGCAAATACTGCAAATGCCCAGAACTTGTACTATATTTACAATGATATACTTTCTAAAAGGAAATAGAGATGAACAAGTTAATCAGTGCAATAGTTGTAGCAGGGGGCCTTAGTTTGATGTTGTCATCTTGTGCTACAACAAGCGCACCATCAGTCGAGCCCAGTTATGAATCAACTCATGACGGACTAACTCCTCAACAATACCATGATGCCTATCACGGTCGTATCGATCAACCTACAGACGGTCCATTTGGCGTTGAATAGCCTAAAGAACCTCAAAGGGCTGCTTGTGACGACAAAATTTACCGAGCTTGTCGTCCCGAGCAGCTAGGAGCCGTTATTTAGGTAGACAGAAATTGGCTCCAATTTCATCAATGGGTTCATCCATAACAGATAAGATCATTTCCACTCGACGCGTGATAGATTCAAGTCTATTGGAAGAGAAGATCCCTAAACGAACTGGTAGATAACCTACACTTGCATATTGACGGAAAAAACAGGATTGAGATTTCACCCGTTGTTCTTCAGTAACGGATAATCGAATGCCATCGTTTTCTAAAGGTACTAAACCTAAATGAAACACCTGTTTATAAATATATGTTGAAAGATGTTGTTTAATAGATTCACGTTGCGCATCCGTTATTCTATTACCAAACTCAACACCATACGCTAATGTATCAATCAGCGATCTATCGAAAATACAAAATGCATTAGGATCAAGGCAAGTTTCTATATCCATCCGCATTTTTAAAGCGGTATCAAAGGCATCTTGAGACACTACATACTTTTCATATTCCTGATCAGTCATATTCTTTTTAACTAGCTCGAGGTGATGCCTGAATTCTTGATCCACATGAACAAAGGTAACTTGGCTACCGAAACGCGCTTTTAAGGCATTAATCAATGTAGTTTTTCCAGTCGAGCCAGTACCCGTTAAAACCATCCAGTTGGTCATTACACGTTTAGTTTTAGCATTACCCTGTACTGGAAGTTGGTAGATATCATCTAAAGAAAAAAACCGGTCATTTTTGGGATACATAGTAATCAGAGACATCATCTGGCGTAAATTTTTTAGGGCAGTCTCTAGGACGGTTTGACTATGAGCACAAGATAAACGTAAATAATGTCCATTAACCTTAAACGCAGCTCCAGGTATGGTAATAAGCGCTTCCTTCTCCAGTAAAAAATTGGCTACGTCATGATCGCTTTCGAATTTTTTGCCTACTTTATTAGGAATGGATCTGCCAATAAACGAGCTTACATCAAGAAATATAAAAATGCCTCCTTCTGGCATCAGGGCAGTTAAACCCAGTTCTGTTAATTTCTTATGCATGAAAGTAGTCTGTGCTTTACAAAATGCGCGATACTCTTTTTCCCACTCGACTAAAGCGCAAGCTTCCTCGTTGATGGGCTCATTTTCAAAAAAGGCATTTTTCAATTTTAAAATGGATATTATCACCTGCTCTGATGAATGACATAAACCCCCGCTGATATTCACTTGCCTAGCTTTAAGCAGCCTAACATCTGAGGCCGGTAATGCAGCAAAACCCGCCCTTAAACCTGGAACGCAGAATGCTTTTGAAAAACTGTGTATGAGAATAATATTGGATCGGTCTTTGGCCTTATCGATTAATGAATAATGTGACTCAAATGTTAGGGATTCGTAAGCGGCATCTATGATAAATTTCACATGAGGAAACTCAGCGCATAGCGCTTGTAAATCCCAGGCTTCTTGCTCGTTTAAAGCAACACCAGTCGGATTGTTTGGATAGTTTAATAAAACCATTGTAACCTGAGAGTAGGTTAATAAAGTGGTTCTCAAATTGTTTACTGAGGGTCTAAACCCTGCATTAGTCTTAACAACTATGAGTTCGACGGGGAAACCTAGTTGATTTAAGGTGGCCTCATAACCAGGGTATGCGCCTTCAAATACCACTACCGCATTGGGTTGATTATTCTCCGTTGTTTTTTTAGCTAAATACTCCATAAAGCAAAGATAAAGAGCAGATGTTGCGCCTGAAGTCACAATAATTTCATCTGAAGTATAATGAAGACCGGGATATCGATGGTTTAAATACGTGGCAATTTCTTCACAGGTACTCACCTGTCCTTCCGGAGGAGGGTAATTAAGAATGGGAGGTGGGGGTGTCACTAGTGCATTCTTAATTGCGATAGGATAGCGAAAACTGGACTGTCCAATACCCAGATCAGGAGGAGTAGGGCGGTCATCTTTCTTACATCGGTTGGCAATCTGCTCAGCAACTTCCCAAATATCATTTAAAACATCTTTGGTATCCGCATTAGGCAAGGCAATTATTCTATTGATGAAGGTAAGTGTATCAAGTTTGGCTTGTGACATTTTATATCCAGGAAGCGCATTAATGCCGCATTTTTAAGGCGTGCAGTATACTCAAACTTAAACTCTATTCAAATAGGAATTTGCTGGCCTATTTGCCTCGATAATAAAATACAACACCCCGCAATTAAGCTGACCCTCCCTGTTACGAGCTTGTTAAGTGAGTATTGCTCGCTCTATTCTGTCAATGTTTTCAATCTTAATAGATTTATAAATTTTAACTTTAAAATGAACAACATAGTCTAAATGAACACTAAAGGATTACTTTCAGAAGGCTAAGATTCATCTCAAACTCCTACTATTCAGCATGAAGAAGCTAGAGCTCCATTGATGTAATTATATTTGGACTATAATTTATAATAATGATCAGCGATTGAGAGAGTCTTATGGCTAAGGAAAAAGTGGAAAAAAGTGTTCCTTTTTCCAAAACGAAGGTATTAGTTCAAACCTACGGCGCTAAAATAAAGAGCAATGAGATTACTGATGAAGAAATTTTAGCCCTAACATCAAATAATACCTTTAAAGCAAGTTCTGGCTTTGTTGATCTCACCAAACCAATTAGTGAAAAAAATCATACTCAGGGCCAAGCTATGATAAATTTTGTGGTGGCAGTTGCTGCTGATATGGATCCTACCGCTTTACATCCAAGTGTAAGCAAGATAATACCCCTTTACTTTACTCTGCCATAGAGGCCTTAGGACCTCTTGCATGAAATAGGAAGCACTTGCTGTGGTTGTGGTTGCTTTTGAGCTTGTCTGCTGTCTTGTAATGCATTTCTCATATTTTGTGTAGTAGCTTGATTGTTCTCTATGGTTCGAACCTGCTCGTTTACTTTATTTCTAAAGGTATTTTTGTATTCTGGTGACATAAAGCTCTCTTTACCATTTCCTGGATCAATGACCTGAATTAAAACAGTCCCATCATTCAACATCTTTGAATTATGTGGAACATTTAACTCCCTCAGTACAGTGAGAACTGCTGAGGTTTGCTTAGAGCTCTTACCCTCCAGTCTGATGGCTCTACCCATATCGCTGTCACTTACAATAGCTTTTGAAATTCCGGGTATTACTCTTACTAGTTCAGCGCCCTGTTCTTGATAATTGGGGAGCGTCGGCTTAGGTGGTATTGGGGGTCTTATAGGAGTTTGAATTACTGTTGCAGCTCGGGCTGATGTAGGAGGCAAACTTTTTAATAATTCGTCCACATCCACAATGCCTATATGACTTTCTTTAGGTGATTGGACTTTACTTGTAGGAGCAAAATTTATACCTTCTGATGAGAGTTGTATGTTGGCATTAGGTTTACTTACTTCAACTCTTGCTCGGTTAGTAGGGCCTTGCACCTGGGTTGCAAAAACATGGACATTTTCAGCAGCCATACCTACTGTATCGCTAAATTCTATTTTATCACCTCGCAAAGCCGCTAAACCAAAGCGCATCACCGGAGCGTCACTAGCGATTATTGTAGAACTAATTCCTTTACTGGCCAACTCTACAGCTAATTTTTGCGCAAAACTATCACCCGGTTTATTCTCTTTAGCGGCATGACAGATACTTAAGACAATGGTTATGTGATCACCCGTTTTCAATCCTGCAGCCACAACGGAATTAGCTACATCCCAATAGCCCCGTCTGGTTTGCTCTTTAAACGCATCTGCCTGTGTAACATCATCATAAGTACCAGAAATAGTATTACCGGCGATACTCCCATGCCCAGTGACCACTATTAAGCCATTATTAACGACATGATTTTTAAGTGTGGCATTAGCAAGAGCGTCATTTCCCTCGGAGCGAATGACCACAAAAGGAGCATGTAAGGCTTTTGCCATCGCAAAACCAGTATGCCCCTCACCCACATTTTGCAAACTCCTATCGGTTGCAGCTCTCCGTTGCACCTCTTCAGCACTTAACGCAATCTTTTGAGCGCCTAGACTTTGAATACTTAATACTGCTATGGGTTGGTTCTGTCGCGAGTTATTCAATTGCTGCTGCATTTCAATAGGTTGGGGCGATCTAGCTATCGCGTTTTGATTTAATATTTTTGCATAATTACCTAAGGTCTCGACTGGAATCTTGGTCCCATTTTTTGTGGCATAAACCATAAAGCCACTGCCATCTTGGGACTGTTTCACCTGAAAGCGGTTCACATTCCCCTCTGCATTAATAAAATCTAAGGCAAGATAACCCTGTTCCGACGAGTTTCGTATAATAAACGGTAGGGAGGGGTTTTGATGTAAATACCTCTCAGAATCCTCACGACTAGTAGATAACTGGACTACTTGGGCGGGGAAATTCACCCCTAATCTATAAAGCTCTTTATGCAAGAGCTCTGCGACATCTATTGGCATTGCGAACCTGAATAAATGCACCACATGTATAAAGTATATGCAATTCGTTCGCATTTCGCCACATAGCACAATCCTACAATATTAGGACCATTTCTAGGGGAAATCTCGAACTGCCAGCAAAATTGTAGATTACCCATCGGCGGCAACGCACTCTCGATTGCATTTAAATGTAGGGACATCTCCTCCTACGAGAAAGGCCAACCAGAAATGGTAGAAACGCTGCTGGACTATGGCGGTGGGGGCTTACAGGTTTCATATTGGGAATTATATCTCAAAGACAAACGCCGTACTTGTAAGTCACTTTCAGAACCTATTGCAATCGACCCAAACTGAGTCAGCGAGTGAAGCAGAAATAATGCCACAGTAGAATACGTGCACGCGACCTCCTAACAAGAATCAAAGTCGATAGGGTCAAGGCTTGCATTTGGATCTCAGACATCTAATCAAAGTCCAAGCCCTGACCCGAATGGCACTTACTTAAGGGGCTACGACGTACCGCGGCTTGACCGCGGTATCCAGAAAGATCTCATTTTAACGAAATTTTAACCTGTTTTAGCAGATTCCTGGATACCGCGGTCAAGCCGCGGTACGTCGGAAAACGTTAAGTAAGTGTCATTCAGCCCTGACCCCATTGATTCTGAGTCAGCAATTTTGAATGTTTTTAATTGAAGTCAAAAATTGCGGATAAGCAACTTTCTGTTTGAAAACGTTCTTTATCCTCTTCACCAAACCCATTAATAGCAGTACAAATTGGGCGAGTCACTAAACTAATTAAGGATTTTGCGAAACTAGCGAGCGCTATTGCAGCGGCAGAGCCAGAAATTATTATGTAACAGAGAGCATCTTGATCCGATGAAAAGTCAGCAAGTCCAACTTTAGTGACTAATTGCTTTATTCCCTCAAAGAGGGCAAGGCCAGCGAAAATTAGTGATGTAACACATGCTGCTATAGGCAACACTGTAGCTCCTAATACTTCATCAAAATAATCGTGCCCATCACGAATTCGCTCAAACAGATTTAAAGAGCTCAAAAGACGTTTTTGAACTATGTCAAATTGCTTATTAAAATCTTGTGTAACCATTATGTTAGAAATATCTTCCTTGGCTTGAATTCCTAAATAATTGATATGATTAGTATAATTTTGGAAAAAATTCAGTTTCGAGTTAGGTTTCTTACTTACCATGATTAATCCCTTAAAAGCATATAATAGTAACCCTATACTTATCTTTAAAAAAGGGCTTTAACCTCATTTTACATTTTTAAAGTTGATCATCTATGCGCATAATAAGCCATATATGTGTCCACTTTAAAGTCACTTCGCACTGCGTGCAGAACTTACGGGATAGCTCAGGGTCAAGTCTTGCTTTTTGCTGTTATCAGATATGGCAAAAGGCGGCTTGACCCCCTAAACTTGATAAACTCAACTTGTAAAAATCCCTATTACGCAGCCCTAGTACGGGCTAAGATACTTTAAAATCAAGGTTAAGAACCCATTGGGTTAGATGTTTTACTTTTTTCATTAGCTTCATGCAAGGATCTGCTGCAAAGGCGGATAAAATGCTGTATAATAAACTACCATTTTTGATCCCTTAATTCATAAGAGCGGCTATGATTGATTTAGACCTTTATAAAAACACTACAATTACCGAACGTATTCTTAAGCTAACTGGTATGATCCATAGATTAGGTTGGGATCATGAAGGTGAATCAACAACTGACTTCTTAGAATCTGAGCCTGAGCAATTATACTTTAAATCTCGCCAGCCATCAGATGTATCTAGATTTGAACCTTCTGGAAGTAGTTTTTTTTGTAGTGTGCCCCCTCAAGCTCATGCTGAATTGGATAATGTAAATCCTCCCGCTGACGGAGAAGAAGACGCAAATACTAATAAAATTTAGTAATCAGTCATCAATACGTTCGTGCTGATGAGGAGCAAGGCTACGTCTCGAAGCATTGCATAGGAGTTATTCCCTTACATGGTGAAGCCTTGCTTTTTCCTTTTGTTATCATGTATAGCAAAAAGCAAGGGTTGACCCTGAGGGTCTTCAAGTAATTAGTTAAACTCGAGACCTGAAGTGATGTCTAGGGCTTCATAATCAACCCCTGTATTTTCTTTAATAATGGTCAAAATAACATGAAGTGGATCCGTTGGGTTAATGTCACTACCTACGTAAGCGCGCACTTTTTTTAACACACACTCCACAGTATGTTGCCTAGAATCATGCTTATCTTGAAAACTTTCTTGATAATATCCACTTATCGCATTTTCTACAGCAACACTGTGTTTATGACCAAACCCAAGTGATCTAAAAAAGCTTATGACGAATGGACCAAATACAGAAAAAGCAGCATAATCAGAGAGTAAGTCTAAGGCTTTCCATGCATTTATTTGCTCTTTCGTTGAAGGTTTATAATGAGATTCATACGCTGTAGAACGATCCCATTTTTGTTGCCATTTTTTTTTATCTAACATGAATTTCTCTTTATGAAAATTAATTATAAAACACACTCATCACAAACCCGATTAGCCTTTTCTGCAGTTTCTAAGCAGCCTCTAGATTGAGCCTTTTAGCTATATTTGCAGTGATAGCTTTGTAAACCAAAATTCCTTTTAGATCAATGGGGTGAGACTCGATTGATCTTCCAGCTAATCAATCGAGCCTGACCCCATTGCTTTTTTTTATAAGTTATTGTTGGGCCTTGGCCCAGCAATATGGCCTAAGTCAAAACAGTGATTTTTCATATTCCCGTTTTCACTTGGTGCAGAATGGATTTAATTCTTTATGGCCGGCAAGAATCGTTTTCTTCAGATTTTACTTCATTTACAGGTGTGTTGTTTGCAACTTTTTCAGTAGGTTGAATGCTACGAAAAAATCTCATAATCGGATAAGTAATCGGAGTGCCTCCTACCATCGCACCGGTATAGACGAAAGAGGAAACACCTTGCACTTCCGCTTCTATGGTGGTCATTACAGCCCTGGTTAAACTTGTATTTCTTTCGTAATCTTCAAACCCAGCACCTATACTTTTTTCCATTTCCCAAATAGTGCCAAACAGTCCCCCAATCCCCCCTCCAGTGGTCGCACCGGCGATACCAATACTTACGTATCGTTTGGTGAATTTTGTAAGTAATTTATCGCTAGGATGTTCTGTTAAAGACGCTTTGAGTGTATTGAATAATTCACCGGCAAAGTCTCGATTTCTTAGGGTTTTAAAAAGTGAAATGGGTTTTTTGAACATAGATTACCTCAAGGTTAGATATCATCAATGCCTGCTTTTTACACAATTTATCAACGAAGATCAAGGTGGCATCAATCCATTTCCGATGGTCATCAAAGAATAACCTGATGAAAATTTTTAACGATCTTGTATACGAACCTGATCTTGAATGGAGATTGTTGATGGTAGAATTGTGCTGACTCACCAACATAGTCTTTTAACCCATGAATACAGCTCTACTGATAAAGCTCCCTAAGTAATTAAAATGCATTAGTAATTCCCGGTTGCGAGCAACCGGGCTTGAATAAACTTTTAATTCATAGTTTGAACATAAGCACCTAGGGTAGAGATAACTTGAGATTCGGCTGCTTTTTGGGTTGCATTGAACGCGTAAAATGAGCCGACTGCAAGAGGGGATGAAGGTTGGGTGGGAAGAGAGGGTGTTTCTTGTGAAAATAGGTCATCAAGATCTGCATCTAAGTCTTCTTGTGCTCCCGGGGGTGATTGAACTGGTTTCGTTGGAGTCAGGCTACGAGCGAGATCCTCATGCAATTGAGCATAATGCGCACTTTGTGCTAATGCACTTCGTTGATGGACTTCTAAGACTGGATCAATTTCTTCATTAGGGTTTTGGTCAAATAGATGAGATAGCCTTTTATAAGCTTGTTCTGCATCTTTGAACAGCGCAAGTTTCAATTGATTATCTTCATTGGTCATTGCCTGCAGCGCCGCTTCATTCAATCTATCATGCTCTTCAATTAATTTAACCGCTTTTTCTCTGAGCGATTCTCTTTTTTGGGATTCATTAACTAACCGTGAAAATTTTCTTCTAAGTAGATTTAGTTCATCTTTATCTTTAAATAATCTATAGCTTATATCCCTAAGAGCAGGGGTGGGAACAGGGGGTATTACCTGTGGTTGTTGAGCTTGCAATAGCTCGTCAGGATCGCTATCTGAGTCTTGTTGTGACTGGGATGACTGGGTATGGCTACGAGCGACAACTTCATACAATTGAGTGTAATGTTCACGGGCTGCCAATAAACGTAGTTGAGTAGGTACAAATTCTGGATCACTTCCTTCAGTTGAGTTTTGAAAGTTCTGAGCGTTTTGGTCAAATTGACGAGCAACATCATTGCGTGCTTCTGTGCATAGTTCAAGCGTCATTCTATGAGCCGCAGCAGTCAATTCTTCCATCGTTGGCTCTTTCGATGTATTGGTCGCTGCAATTGATTTAGCCTCTTCTTCTTCTTTGAGCAATTCTCTTTTTTGGCATTCATTAACTAACCGTGAAACATTTCTTCTAAGTAAATTGAGTTCGTTTTTATCTTTCAATAATCTATAGGCCATATCGATTTCTTTCAAATGTTTAGGGATGGTTAATATAACATTGCGTTGGTCTAAAATCAATTACATTGTATTAATTAGTAGCAAAAGAGGTTTGTTGCGGTCATCTCGCTGTATGTTGTCAGCTAGACCTTATTAATTTTGTAGTTTTAAACGTATAAAATAGAGACAACTAATTGATTTATATGAATAAATTTGTGCGATCGGAGGGCCAATGTTTTTTAAGTGTGATGACCATGGTAGAATGATGATTCAATGCTGAAGACTTTTCGCCATAGAGCAAAGCTCCTTGTTAAAAATAGTTACACAAATTCATTTAGAGCCTTGAGTTGCAGCACTGTTAGAGAAGCAGGTCCGTACAAAGCTTTAGATGCGCAAATGCAAAAAGTTTAAGGGCGACGTTAACAAGGATAAGCAAATGATCAGAATATTAATTATTTTAGTACTCGTTTTAACTAGTAATGTACTCATCGCCCTTCCTATTTCCCAATCGAACTCTAATCTCATTCCTTGTTTTAAAATGAACGATATAGAACGTATTGGAAAAGAGCTGAATGAACTTTTAAGAAAGGAGTTTTGTGAAGACCGAGTTAACCCAAAGCGATTTGCTTCTATTGGTCAAAATGCCCTGAGCAAAATCATGACAGCAGAATTTCTAGGTGTGACCCCACCGGAAAACTGGCAACCTTTGGCTGATGATATTATAAATAACTGCCTTAAAGCATCCAACCTTTGCCAAAGAGAGGCAAGGAAAGAGTTTGCAACATGTGTCCAAGTGAGAGTTCCGCTGCTCTTAATGCAATTTGCCCCATGGCTTAGTGACAATTGTTCACTGTTAAATCAGTCTTTAATTCAACGATGGGTACAGAAAAAAATAATTATCAAACAGACAATCGATGCAAACAAAGGGCCACTTACTGAAGTACCTGCTCTCAACAAAATTTAGGACACATTTACGCCAAATTTGATTAAAACACAAAGTACTCTACTAGAAGAATATATGGTAATTTGTCTCGAGCCTGTAGCCTACGTCAAAAGACGGAGGTTACAGGAGTGAGGAGTCGTTAAAAACAGTTACTTGGTGTCCTTATTAACCAGGTCAAAACGGTCAAGGTTCATTACTTTCACCCAGGCCTTAACAAAATCCTGTGCAAACTTGTCTTTGGCGTCATTAGTGGCATAGACTTCTGCGACTGCTCTTAGTTCAGAGTTAGATCCGAAAATAAGATCTACAGGTGTCGCCTTCCACTTCAGTTTGCCTGATGTGCGATCAAAGCCTTCATATTCACCGTCTGCAGTAGTTGATTTCTTCCATACCGTAGACATGTCAAGCAAGTTGGTGAAGTATTCATTGGTCAAGGTACCAGGATTTTTTGTGAACACACCAAAACTCGACTGCCCGGCATTGGCATTAAGGGCACGCATACCTCCAATTAATACGGTCATTTCGGGAATAGACAAGTTTAATAGCGCTGCTTTGGCGACCAGCATATCAGGAGGAGACAGTGTATTACTTTTCGCAAAATAATTACGAAACCCATCTGCTGTTGGCATAAGTACAGCAAAAGACTGTATGTCAGTTTGTTCCTGGGTGGCGTCAGTGCGTCCCGGTGTGAAGGGAACTTGTACTTCATGACCGGAGAGTTTCGCAGCTTTTTCAATAGCGGCAGACCCGCCGAGAACAATTAAGTCAGCCAGTGATACCTTCTTTCCACCCGCATGCGTATCGTTGAACTGCTTTTGTATCCCTTCATAAGTTTTTAATACTTTTGCCAGTTCAACAGGATTATTCACTTCCCAATTTTTTTGAGGTTCCAGGCGAATACGCGCGCCGTTGGCACCACCGCGAAAATCGGTTCCGCGGAATACAGAGGCTGAGGCCCAAGCGGTTCTCACCAATTCAGGTATAGTCAATCCAGAATCTAGAATTTTAGTTTTAAGCACACCCACATCTGTAGCGTCAATCATTGCATAATTGGCTAAAGGTACAGGATCTTGCCATATCATTACCTCTGTGGGCACCATAGAACCTAAATAGCGTGTGCGTGGACCTAAATCGCGGTGAGTTAATTTGAACCAAGCTTTAGCAAAGGCCACTTCGAACTCTTTTGGATTTTTCTGGAAGCGTTCAGAAATCTTTCGATATTCGGGATCAAATTTAAGTGATAAATCGGTGGTAAACATCATAGGAGGATGCTTTTTATTGGGATCATGAGCATCTGGGACCGTAATTGAAACTGCCGTGTTATCAGGTTTCCATTGTGTTGCACCTGCAGGACTTTTTGTTTGAATCCAGTTATAGGTGAACAGATTTTCAAAGTAATTATGGGTAAATTTGGCAGGATTAGAGGTCCATGATCCTTCTAGTCCGCTGGTTATGGTGTCGTCACCCTTACCGCTATGATAACTATTTTTCCATCCGAAGCCTTGTTCATCAATGTTTGCGGCTTCAGGTGCGGGGCCTAAGTATTTGGCTTGGGCAGCACCGTGTGCTTTACCAAAGGAATGTCCTCCAGCAATCAATGCAACTGTTTCTTCGTCATTCATAGCCATGCGACTAAAGGTTTCACGAATATCTTTAGCTGCAGCAATAGGGTCTGGTTTACCACCGGGTCCTTCTGGATTGACATAAATCAGACCCATTTGTGTTGCAGCAAGTGGCTTGTCTAGTCCTTTGCCATCTTGGTGTCTGTGGCTAGCTAACCACTCACTTTCAGATCCCCAATTGGTTATTTCCGGTTCCCAATCGTCTACACGTCCCCCAGCAAATCCTAGGGTTTGGAATCCCATGGATTCTAAGGCCACATTTCCAGTAAGAACCATTAAGTCAGACCATGAAATTTTGTTGCCGTATTTTTGTTTTATGGGCCACAGTAGACGGCGTGCTTTATCCAAGTTCACATTGTCTGGCCAGCTGTTGAGTGGGGCGAAGCGAATAATTCCACCGTCTGCACCACCTCGGCCATCATAAATTCGATATGTTCCCGCACTATGCCAAGCCATACGAATAAAAAAAGGACCATAATGACCGAAGTCTGCTGGCCACCAGTCTTGAGAGCTTGTCATTAGCTGCTGCAGATCTTGTTTCACTGCATTCAGATCAAGACTATTGAAGGCTTCGGCATAATTAAATTCGGCTCCCAAAGGATTATTCGATGCCTTGTTCTGGCGAAGTAGGCTTAAATTGAGTTTTTTGGGCCACCAATAGTCATTTGACTTGGGGGTAGGGTCGGTAACGGTAGGGCTTGATAATACTATAGGAGAGAAGGTTAGAGATAATATTAAAATAGAGAACGAAGGTATCCTTCCTTTGAACATTTAATTTGCTCCTGTCATAAGATAGCCAATGATTGTAATCGCGCTTTGTGCCAATGACAACTGTTTGGCGTGAGCAGTTGCTACAATTTGAAGACCAAAATCTCTTTGTTTTACCTGTCTGCATTAAGAACAATGGAGGGCGCTTTCGGCTTAAATTGGGTGCTAATTAACATTTCGCTTTGGGATTTTGAAGCCTGTTAGTGGTTGGTGAAGCGGTAACTCATATAGCAAAAATTTTACAATTTTTATAAAAAAACAAGATGGGCTGTGTTATAATCGGCCACATTGATTTATTTTGTGCGTGTTATTAATGAATACAGTACTGTTTTGGCGTCATGTAGAAGGGGAAAAGGAAAAATTTGCTTCTTATAGTAAAGAAATAGAGCAATTATTGAATGGAGAATATCAAAACCTATCCTTAGAAAAACTGCGTCAGGGGCTGTATGGCATTCGCGTAAATCAAGAAGAGCGAATCGTCTTTACAGTACGTGACGGTAAGATATTTCTCTTAGCAGTAGTGCCTAATCACGACTATCAAAAATGCAGTTTCTTAACCGATCCCAAAGTCCTACCGGCCTATCTGAGAAAAATCGATGAGATTAGTAAGAACCCCGAGGCTTACAAGGAAAAATTTGCAATCAACACTATCGAAGGGTTTGAACCTAAAAAAACAAAAGGGGTACATGGCTTTGATTTTCAGGCGGTGGAATTTCGCGACCAACAATTCATACTATTTAGCGACGAGCAAGAAGCCGCGTTGATTCTACCCACCCCTGCGGTTGTGCTTGGGCCAGCGGGCTCGGGCAAAACCATCGTTGCCGAATCGATGTTGACTAAGCATGTGCATGATGGATTGAATAATAACGTTCAAAAACCAGCGGTATATATTAGCCGCTCTAAAGCGCTGGTCGAACAAAGGCGAACCGAGTATCTGCGGTCCGTAGATCCCACTTTGCATAATCGCGTTCAATTTATGACCTTAGAGGAATTAGCGCAAAGTCAAAATAAGGATCCATTAAAATTCACTGGTTTTGCAGAGTTTGCCAAATGGTTTAAAGAAAAGAAAATTGACTTGGATTATCCTATAGAAAAAATTTGGTTGGAGTTTCGTATTGCTTCCGGGACTGATTCTGAAGCGGGTTACTATTCTCAAGGCAGAAAACAAAGTTGCACCGATTTAGTAGATGACGAAAGAAAAAAATTGCAACAAGCTATTTATCAATTGTATACCCAGTACTTGGATACTCTATTAAAAAATAAGGAAGTTGCCTTAGAGTTGGCTTTCCCCAGAGGGAGTAAAAACTTCTCTTTAGTGGTTTTGGATGAAGCTCAAGATTGCTCCTACGGCATTTTAAACGGGCTGCTCACTTATGTTGAAAATCAGAATATCGTTTATTTCCTTGGCGATCATCAGATCCTGTTTGATGGCATTTCAAAATTAAGTTTTTTAAAAGCCTTTTTCCACAGATTAGATACTGATATATCAGAGCACAAATTAACCGGTACTTTTCGTTGCTCAAAAAAGGGCATCAGGGTTGTCAATGAACTAATCCCTTTAAAACATCGAGTAGTGGGTGGCGCTACGGATAAAGGCGAATCGAATAGTGTTGCTCCAGCAGAATCTGCAAACGTCGCAGAGGGTGATATAAGGTGGCGTACTACCCAAGAGGATGTTAGTGATTTGGTGGGACAAGGGGCTAAGTTGGCGATTGTCACCTTACCGCATTTAGTGGAAGAGGCTAAAAAACGTTTCAATACAGCTTTAGTGTTTACTCCTGAGCAAATTAAGGGATTAGAATATGACCGAGTTGTCCTCTGGAGGGTCTTAGAGAGCCCTCTTGCGAAGGAGGCTTCTGCGCAATTGAAGTTATTAAAGGCGCAAGGTGAATACACCGGGCATCGTGCTAAAGAAGGCATGCGTCAGGAACAATTTTTACCTTTCTTTGATGAATTGATCACGGCGGTCACTCGTTCACGCGACCAATTAATTTGGATTGATGATCCAGTCCGTGAAACGGAATCTTTGGTAAATGCTATTAAAGCCATATTCACTCAAACTGCAACTAACTCTGAGCCTACCCGGTATAATGCAGCGAATTCAGATGCTGATTGGCAGGCAGAACTAGCACGATTAGAGGCGGCTGGTAAAATGGAGCAAGTAAAAGCGATTAGAGAACAGACTATGCAGTCAGCAAGTAGCTCTAGCTCCAGTTCTAGTTCTAGTTCTAGTTCTAGTTCTAGTTCTAGTTCTAGTTCTAGTTCTAGTTCTAGTTCTAGTCTGGCCTTTTTCCCCTCAGCACCTGCGCAATCCAATAGAGTAAAAAAAGGAGCTGTTAAGGCTAAACCTGCAGCTACTAACTCCTCTAGTTCCTCTACAAAACCCCAGCAAGCAGTGGCAAGCTCAAGCACAGCCAAATCATCTCTACCAGTAACTGAAGAGAAGATGAAAGACTCGATGAATAATATGGTTGATACTAAGGGAGTTTTGAGTAAATTCTTGAGTATGGTGAATAGGAGTCAGGAAAATAGCAGACTTTTTTTGCGTTGTTTAGTCAATGATTCCAAATTATTTTTTAACATACTTGGTAAAAATAATATTAATTTGGATGGGCTCAATTCTATTCTCAAAAAAGGGCTCGGTGAATTGCATAAACAATTTGTTTGTAAAATAGAAATGGATTCTGTGCAAAATTTTATCAAAAGGAAGTATCCGCCTATAGTCGTTGCGGTTTCTAAGGGGCTTGTTCATGCGGTTGCTTTATTGCATCAATATGGAGCAAGTATAGGTAGAGATTCTGAACAAAATATGGGGCCTTTGCATTTTGCGGTGCTTCATGGTAATGAAGAAATGGTGAGGCGTCTGGTCAGATTAGGGGCCGATGTGAATGAAACAGATATTTATGGCAATCCAGCGGTTAGCTTTGCCGTATTTGAAACAGTAAGAGAAAAAATAATTAAGCTTCTTCAGGAGTTAGGTAAAGTTGATCTATATATCGAAAATGAAGATGGTGTGTCTCCCTTGGCACATACTATTTTATACAATAACGAAAAAGGAATACGCGCTTTAGTGGGCGCGGGCGTTAATATCAATCAATTGTTATTAAATGGATGCATTAGCGTAGTTCATTTAGCAGTGGCTAAGGATTTCGTTCATCTACTGCCTTGTTTAAAAGAATTAGGCGCAGACTTAAATGTACGTAACAAAAAACCTGATAAAATCTCAAATTCGATGAATAAAATAATATGGGAATTGACACAGATGGACAAGGAATTCACGCTTACACCCATTGAATTTGCAGCAATAAGAGGTAATGACAATGCTATTCGTAGTTTAGCTAGTTTGGGTGTAGAGGTTGCTCAACAAATCAACCCTTTCAACCAGGTCACCTTAGTTCATCACGCGGCTATGTATGAACGAGGAAGTACTGTAGAGTTATTAGCGGATGAATATGGTCTTGATTTGTCTGCGCGAGATAACCTTGGCTCATTACCCGCTCACTATGCGACATATGCTGGGGATGATGATGTTCTTATAAAATTACGTGATAGGAAGGCTGATATTCTTTCGGCAAATGCTTCTGGATTAACACCTTTTATCATCTGTCTAATGTATGATAGTACAGCATGTTTTGATATTTTTGTTGAAGAGGATTCATCTTTGCTAACTACTGACATAAAGATTTCTAAAGAAACATTGTTGTTGGCCGTCGAATTTTGTCTAGGTTCACCAAAAAGAGAGGACTTTATGCAGCGACTTGACAATGAGTATTCTGGAATAGCCAATGATGACACATTGACGCTATCGCCCCTGAAGTTTGCGCAGTTATTGGAAAATCATATTCTTAGTGAGGTGATTCAAATTAAAACTTCACCAATCGCGGGTCGGACACATTCCTTTACTTAATCGCACTGGGGTTGGACCCGACCTACGCTGTTAGACTATTGTACAAAATGAAGAAGTTGATTTAGGAGCATTTAAATCGCAATCGACCAAAATGCAGATCTAGACAACTGGCTTTCGATGCTAAATTAATTTAAATGGTAATCTCTTATATACTGGCGGTCTTATGAACGATTTATCAACTCTCGGTTTTACACAAGCTTACATCAACAAGCATTTCAGTACAGATGTTTTAAAACAACAATTTTTCACCCACTTTCAAAAACTTCAAGCTAAGGGGTTCACTGCAGAAGATTTGAAGGCTGGCATTAAAGCCTATTCATCGCGGAAATCATCAATATCTATATTACCTGGGTTGATAGCCTTGACTGAGAATTTAGATAAATTGATAGCCTTAGGTATTCCACTTCCTCTTCAATGGTCAAAGATACTAGGGAATGTAGGCACCGCGAGAGCGATTGCGGTTTTATTCGCAAATCTAGATGCGCTAAAAGCACTGAACTTCGGTAGACCTGAAGATTTAGTGGTCCTATTAAGTGCAAAGGGAGCATCCGAAACGATTAAAACACTAGTCGAAGAATCAGCTGGACTTTCCTCACTCGGTATCAATAAGACCGAAGATCAAATGGCAATAGCGCGTTACAACGGAGCTAGTCATCCAATAAAGTCGCTTATCGAAAACGCCCCACAGCTTGCTGCATTGGGTATCTCTCGTCCAAAAGATTTGTTGAACATGGCTAGACGTGATGGTGGTGGTTGTACTATAGATGCCCTGGTAGAGCATGCTCCAGCGCTAGCTAATTTAGGAATTAAAAGACCTTCTGATTTATTGGCAATATGTTCATGTCGCGGTGCTGCTCAAACAATAGAATTTTTAGCATCACATGGTAAAAATTTAAAAGATGCTTATAGTTTTACCGCAAAAGAGTTAATTAAATTGGTGAACGTAGATAGCGGGGCTTCTTTAACTTTGGAATTCCTTCGTGATAATTCTGCAAGATTCCGCACTAGTGGTGTTGGTAAAGAACAAATTCTTGAAATTGTTCATCATAAAACCACTCACAAAGCAAGAGTAAGTCAATGGCTTGGCTATTTGAGAAATGCGCCATCAGTAGAATCAGTAGTTCCCAGTTCAACTACAGTAGCTACAGCTACTAGCTTAACTACAGCGGCTCTTAGTCTAACTAATCAAGTAAATCTTGCGACCCAGCCTGTGACCTTAAGTGGATATAAACATTCATCCACACTATTTGCTCCAATCACTAGCGATTTAAGTAGTTTTCAAATAGCTGACACCCGAAGTGCCCCCGATCCTAAGCGTCGTAAATTAGCTAGTGTTACTTCTTCTGTACTCAAAACGAGTACTAATTTATTAAATACAAGCAACACAGGGATAGAGAAAGAAGTAATAGCCTTACTCAATGAACATTTTAAGGCAAATCAAGAATACGACGATTCAGATCTATCTCAAAATAATTTGTGTGATTTGTCAAACACAGGGTTTGAACAGACGGATTTCGAGGAAGATAATAATTCAGATTTTACAGCGCTAGTCGAGCAGTCTACAACGCTTAGAAGCGATCCTTCTTATGGTAGAACTTCAAGAGCAGGATTACCCATAACTTTCTTGGGCAGATCTGGACCGATTTCTCAATCATGTGATGATGATTTTGAACCATTTTCAGATTTGACTGGCCCTTAATAATTTATTATGGGGCAGGACCTGAGTGATCCCCACGATTTTTTTTAAGCTTGCGAAGCCCACCAGCTTAAACCGGAGCATTTTAGCCCTGACCCAAGCAATGGTGTTTAGCCTAGGGTCGTTTTAAAACGACCCTAGGCTAAACACCATTGCCGAGAGATTATACCATCCGATTAGAAACCCTCATCCCCAACCCTTCTTCCTTAAAAACAAGGGAGAAGGGAGCCTTTTCCGTGCCACAATTTTTCATCACCAATCAACCTCGCCGCACAGAACTCCCAAGAACCGAAGTTCTCCAGGACGGGGTGGTCGTGATCCAACCTACGGCCCTGATGTTAAATTGTGGCACGGAGCAGCTCCCTTCTCCCTTGTTTTTAAGGGAGAAGGGGTGGGGATGAGGGTTTCTTATCAGGTGGCACAGTCTATCAGCACTTATCTAGCGCGTAGATGAGGGCATGCCTCAGCATCAATCATCACTAAGATTCGTGGGGATACATCAGGTCAGGACCTGACCCCATAGGTCGTTGAAATTCCTATACTCTGTACAGCTGGGCTATTGCTTGGGTCAATTTGTTATTGTGCCTGTGCTGTCGTAGCTGCATTTTGTTGCATTACCGCTGATAAACCAAAAGGTATGTCCACATTAGAAACGATCATGGAGCATGTAATCAATGCTGACAGACTCCAATGATATTCAAGCTAGTGGGGGACCCTGCTCCTATTAACAACCATATAACAAATAATGGCAAACTTTGTTATATTTTGCCAGGACATGCGTACGGGGCAGATCTTGGTTCGCAGCCCTAGAATTTAATTGATTTCAGCAAGTTCTACCTCGGAATATGAAGCAACTCGAAAGTATTGGTGCCCCCTAATACCCTCTGTTTTTTTGAAGGGTGATGTTTCCTGACCTATACTAAATCAACGCGAGGAATATATTTATGCCAAACTTAGTTGAGTTCACATTGTTAGCCAAACATGCCCCGTATCAATTATATCGTTATGCAATGGATTGGTATAAACAGAACACACAAGGTCAAACGGAAACAATAAATACTTTAAATAAAAAGCTTGACGATTTGTTAAAAATAAATAAATCCGTGCAATCTCCAGAAGAATATGGAATTCAATATATTCTTCATCGTGAATCTCTGCGTGGTAAGCCGTCTGTAAATGCTTGGGAAGATCGTGAGCCAGGTTCCTTAAAAGGAGTTTTGGATGCTTACGCATATTGTGTTCCTTTGGTAAATAAACGATGTCGTATCGATGTTGAAGAAATAAAAAAAATTCATGCTATTTGTATGGCTCCTGTAGGAAAACACACTGCTCCAGGAAATTTTAGAGATACTAAGACTGGCTTTAAGATTAATCGAGAAACAAGTAGTGAGGCTGGATTGAAGGTACTTGCGGAACAACATCAAATATCAAATAACTTAGGTCATTCAGAATTTAGGAAATTGATAGGAAATGAAGAAGAGATACTTGAGCAATTAAAAGAAATAGTGGAGTTATGTACGGGTGGGTTTTATTTTGGAGGTTATGAAGAGGGATTGGTTGGTAAAAAAAGAAGCACTGAACTGCAACATAATATTGAAATTAAAGTAGGCGAAATTTTAAAAGTTCTTTATGACAAATTAGAAGGTTCACGTTTGAATGATGCTTCGACACTAAAAGTAATTGTAGAATCAGTACAAAAACTGGAGCGCCTTCATCCTTTTAAGGATGGAAATTGCAGAACATTTTGTATGGTTATATTAAATGTTTTGTTGATGCAATATGAATTTACCCCAACACTAATGGATGATCCTAATAAATTTGATGGATATACGGTTGATGAACTCGTTGATCTAGTGAAAGAAGGAATGGAAAGAACGAAAGAATTATGTACACATGTAACGACGCAAGATAAATTGAAACAGCCGATCTCCGATATTACGTTAAATGAAAATATTTCTGATAACTGGATGGAGATTGATTCAGCTCAAGAAGCTATGCTTACGAATTTCGCTAATGAATTAACTAATAATTTATTGAAGTTAGACCCTGTTTTAGATAAATCTGTACAGGCACAGAAATCCATCAAGGGAGAGATCCAAATATTAAAAGAGAATGATAGCCAGACAAATAGCATGACAAGTTCGAAAAAAAATACATAAGTTGTTGCAATTTTGCTACATTACCAGCGGTTATAGCCAACATCGGGTGGAAAAAAATTATCTGTAGTATGTCTAATATATCGAAATATCCAGAATTAAACCCGCTATTTTAACTAAAAGTAACTAATTAATTTATATGAATAAACTGATGCGCTCGGAGGGACTCGAACCCCCGACACCTTGGTTCGAACCCTTATGCTCCTTTTATAAATATCAATAAAATCAATGCATTGCGAAGCGTCAAATTCTTCAAAAACGGCCTATTATGGCAATTTGTCTCGAAGATTACATAGGACCGCTTTGCCCTAGCTAGAAACTCAAGGCGGGTCTATGAGTCAGTAGGTATAGGAACGAGTTAACTGGCTGCAGAAGAATTTATGGTTCAATGTGCTACACTTAGCGTATATTTTATGCTACTCTTAGTGTATATTTTATATCGTTTATTAAGGTTTCGTTCTTTAGTAAATAAATCCTTGTAATAATACTTAGTTTAATTACATCTTTGGAAGTAACATTTGGAGAACTATAATGTCATACGAGCTTGATGAATTTAAAAGAAATTTAAAAGAAAGAGTAGATGCTATCTTAAATTTTCAAACCTATGCCAAATTTGTACAAATGAAGCAAAGGTTGAATCCGTCGCTCCAAAAATATGACGCATATGTTGATGCTTTTAATACAGATTTAAAACTATTAGAAAAATATTCCAATGATTGCCTCACTTTTGCTCTACATGACGAAACTGTAGCTTCAGAACAAGCGCAAATTGATGTTATGCAACAATATGTTGGCTTGATGCATACTGTGGCTGAGATACAACAAAAATCCCCTATGAGTCCAGAATCGCTTAAACAGTGGAATGAAGTAAGGAAAGGGTTGGAAATAGAGATTAAAAATCAGTGCAACTTGCCCAATCCTAATTATGGACCCGTTTTAGAGAAAATTGCACAACAAGAAGCTATCTATAAACCTCAAAATTTGGCAGCTCCATCAACAGAAGCTCAAGAATTGGCGAGTCAAGCCAAGCAAAATTTTGATAATCAACTCATTTTGCTTAAGACAAAATCTGATAAATTTAAGCTAAACTCAAGTGAGGCAAACAATACTGGGGATAAAGATAAAGGAGCAGAGTATCAAAGGGCATATGTAGCTGCAGTAAAACTTCACGACAATGTTAAAGAAGCTGGTGATTCCTACTTTAAAAATCCAACTGAAGCAAGTCATGAGAGATTTAAAAAGAATTGTGATGGCTTTATAAAAGAAGCGCGTCCAGAGCTAGAACATCATCGTGGTCTTAAACAAATACTAGGTAATGTGGCACTTGCTGTCGTGGGATTAGGCGTTCTTTACCTAATCGCTGCAAGTATTAACAAAGCGACTACAGGTAACTTCCTGTTCTTAAAAACAGATTCTGCAAACATAGTCGACTCATTACAGGAAAGCATACATAAAGCTGGCCCTAGCCGTTAAACAACACCACATTCAGGGCTTGACCCTCTAAGCGAGTTGTTTATGTTGGTGGTCGAATTGTTGGGCTACTGATAACTGATTTGATAGAGGATGATGTACGTCCAACCTATGATATTGATTTGACCCCATTGATTTTTGTGACTCACCTGGCAGAATCTGACAAAATCCTACCCCAATATGTTCAAGATGATTTGAAGCTTACTTAAAATGCGGTCGTCTGGAGCATGGATTTTTGCGACTTCAATGCGTGAACAGGGCGCATTTCAATCTATTAAAGCACCAACCCATGGGGAATTGAAAAGACTGCTTCAGCTGAAATTCCTATACTCTTTTACACTATAAATTAATTTCAAGTTCAAACTTGTATATCAGTCCCATACTTCATAGAATTGCGCCTACGAACTGGTCATTGAAAACTAGGGATTGGAATGCAAAACGATGATAGTAAAAAAGGAACAGGTTTTTTTAATAAACGAGCTGTAGGCAATTGCGGTTTACGTGCCACTCAAACATTAATGGATGCCCTACCTACGATCCCTCAGGCAGGGATCGCACTTGGCTTTAGTATACCTATTGGGATTTTGGGTGCTATTACGGCCCTAATACCTAGTATGGCGGGTGCTGGTGCTTTAGGAACCATGAAAAC
>Ga0075158_10000334_pt1 | contig 38731 bp, 34 predicted proteins | sample JI91814BDNA_FD_70968 | JGI IMG/M metagenome (GOLD analysis project Ga0075158, IMG submission 70968) | Wastewater effluent complex algal communities from Wisconsin, to seasonally profile nutrient transformation and Carbon sequestration -... | ecosystem: Engineered > WWTP > Effluent > Algae... | reverse complement strand
GGCGAGCGGGTGCAGAAGCCGGCTTCGCCGAAATACACCCAGGCGCTGGTGGACACGCCGCAGACCATCACCGTGGTGGACCGCACCACCATGGACCAGCAGGGCCTGCTGTCGCTGCGCGACGTGCTGAGCACGCTGCCCGGCATCACCTTCGGCGCCGGCGAAGGCGGCGGTGGCTACGGCGACAGCATCAACCTGCGCGGCTTCAGCGCCAACGCCGACATCACGTCCGACGGCGTGCGCGACAGCGCGCAGTACAGCCGCACCGACAACTTCAACCTCGAATCGCTCGAGCTGGTGAACGGCGCGAACTCGGTGCACTCGGGCGCCGGCTCGGTCGGCGGCAACATCAACCTGGTCAGCAAGGCGGCGGGCCTGGACGAGTTCAGCGTGCTCACGCTGGGCGCCGGCACCGACGCCTTCGGCCGCGCCACCTTCGACACCAACCAGGTGCTGGGCGACGACACCGCGCTGCGCCTGAACGCGATGGCCCACCGCAACGACGTGCCCGACCGCGACTTCGAATCGTTCAAGCGCTGGGGCATCGCGCCGTCGCTGGGGCTGGCGCTGGATTCGGACACGCGCCTGACGCTGAGCGCCGTGCACCAGGAGGATGAGAACACGCCGCAGTACGGCCTGCCCTACTTCTCCGCCTACGGCGGCACCCTGCCGGGCATCGACCAGGAGGGCTACTACGGCTACAGCAACCTCGACCGCCAGGACATCACCAACAGCAGCGCCACCGCCGTGTTCGAGCACGACTTCAGCGACGCGGTGGCACTGCGCAGCCTGGTGCGCTACCAGCGCGTCGAACAGACCACCGTGGTGGACGCCGTGCAGGGCACGTGGTGCCTGGACAGCGGCATCAACCCGGCCACCGGCCTGGCCTGCACCGGCGGCCAGCCCGCCGGCACCTACCAGCCCAGCGGACCGCGCGGCTACCAGCGCGACACCGTGAACGGCCTGGCGATCAGCCAGACCGACCTGACCGCGCGCTTCGACACCGGCGGCATCGGCCACGCGCTGGTGGTGGGCGCCTCGTTCGCGCACGAAAGCTTCGACCTCGACACCGGCAGCCTGCTGCGCAACCCCGACGGCACGCTGGTGGCGCTGCCGCGCATGGACCTGTCCAACCCCGACTCCACCTGGACCGGCCCGGTGAACTACACGCTGACCGGCCGCAGCGAAGGCGAGCTGAGCAACGCCGCCGTCTACGCCTTCGACACGCTGACCTTCAACGAGCAGTGGATGCTCAACCTGGGCGCTCGCTACGAATCCAACCGCGGCAGCAACGCCAGCTGGACCGTGGTGGCGGCGCCCGCGCTGGGCGCACCGGCGATCCCGGGCATCGGCACGATCACCGGCAAGGGCCCCACGCTGGAAAACGACGAGCGCCTGTTCTCGTACCGCGCCGGCCTGGTCTACAAGCCCACCGATCGCGGCACGGTGTACCTGAGCTATTCCAACAGCCAGACGCCGTCCAAGGCCTCGGTGAACGGGGCGTGCACTGCGCTCACCTGCAACGTGGACCCGGAGTCGGCCAACAACGTCGAGCTGGGCACCAAGTGGGAGCTGTTCGACCGGCATCTGGCGCTGACCGCCGCGGTGTTCCGCAACACCCGCGAAAACTACAAGGTGGCCGACTTCGACCCGGCCAACCCGCTGCTGGGCGAGCAGACGCTGGACGGCGAGGCGCGCGTGGACGGCCTCACGCTGGGCATCGCCGGGCACGTCACGCGGGCCTGGTCGGTGTTCGCCAACGCCACCTTCCTGGACAGCGAAGTGCTGCGCAACGTCTCCGACTTCTGCCTGGCCAACCCGGGCCAGAACGGCTGCACCAACACCCCCGCCAACCCCGACCCGGAAGCCGGCCTGCCGATCGTGCAGACGCCCGAGCGCTCGGCCAGCCTGTGGACCACCTACGCCTTCGCCGACGACTGGATGCTGGGCTACGGCGTCACCTACCAGGACAGGTTCCGCCTGGCCGGCAGCAACTACAGCCAGGGCTATACCACGCACCGCGCCATGCTGGGCTACACGGTGAACGCGGCGCTGTCGCTGCAGCTCAACGTCAACAACCTGCTGGACGAGGACTACTTCATCCGCGTGCGCAACAACGGCTGGGCCACGCCGGGCGAGGCGCGCTCGGCCACGCTCACGGCCACGTACGCGTTCTGATCGTTTCGTCCCCAGCCCTCGCCAGGAGAACGTGATGCTGCTGCAGATTCCCAAGGTGCTCGACGCTGCCCAGCTGGCGGCGTTCCGCGAACGGCTCGCGGGCGCCGGCTGGGCCGACGGAAAACTCACGGCCGGCTACCAGTCGGCGCAGGCCAAGCACAACCACCAGCTGCCCGAGAACGACCCGGTGGCGCGCGAGCTGGGTGGACGGGTGCTGGACGCGCTGGGCCGCAGCCCGCTGTTCTTCAGCGCCGCGCTGCCGCGGCGCATCTACCCGCCGCTGTTCAACCGCTATGCCGGCGGGCAGTCGTTCGGCTTCCACGTGGACAACGCCATCCGCTACGACCGCAGCGGCCCGCGCAGCGAACCGGTGCGCACCGACCTGTCGGCCACGCTCTTCCTCAGCGAACCGGCCGACTACGACGGCGGCGAGCTGGTGGTGCAGGACACCTACGGCACCCAGCGCGTGAAGCTGGCCGCCGGCGACATGGTGCTGTACCCGGGCAACAGCCTGCACGAAGTGACGCCGGTGACGCGCGGCGAACGCGTGGCCTGCTTCTTCTGGATGCAAAGCCTGGTGCGCGACCCCGGCCAGCGCCGCGAACTGTTCGAACTCGACCGCGCCATCCAGTCGCTCACCGTCGCCGCCCCAGGCCACGCCGCGCTGGTGCAGCTGACGGGCACCTACCACAACCTGCTGCGCCGCTGGGCGGAGTGCTGAGCGAGCGCATGGTCAAGAACGCGATCTTCCAGGTCCACTGGTTCCTCGGCATCACCGCCGGCCTCGTGCTGGCGGTGGTGGGCGTGACGGGCGCGATGCTGTCGTTCGAACACGACCTGCTCAAGGCGATGAACGCCGGGGTGATGACCGTGCCCGTGCAGGGCCGCGCGCCGCTGGCGCCGGCCGAACTGCTGGCGCGCATCGCGCGCGCAGAGCCGGGCAAGGCCATTGCCTCGCTCACGCTGTCGAGCGTGCCGGGCGACAGCGCGCGCGTGGGCTTCGCACCGCCGCCGGGTGCGGCGCCGGGGCCGGGCGGGCGTGTGCGCGGCGAGACCCGCTACGTCGATCCCTACAGCGGTGCGCTGCTGGCCGCGCCGCGCGGCGAGGGCTTCTTCCGCACCACGATGCAGATCCATCGCTGGCTGGCGGCCGATGAGATTGGCAAGCAGATCGTCGGCTTCTCGACACTGGCGCTGGTGTTCTTCTGCCTGTCGGGCCTGTACCTGCGCTGGCCGCGCAAGTGGCTCGACTGGCGCGCGTGGCTGAAGCTGGAGTGGGCGCAGAAGGGCCGCAGCTTCCTGTGGCACCTGCATTCCATCGTCGGCACGTGGGTGGTGGTGGCGTACCTGGTGATGGCGCTGACGGGGCTGTTCTGGTCGTACGAGTGGTACCGCAGCGGGCTGTACGCGATGACCGGCACGCCGGTACCGGCGCAGCGCGGCGGGCCGTCGGCGGGCGGCGGGGCGAAGCCGCGCGGCGATCCTGCGATGCGTGGCGAGGGTTCAGCGCGGGGTGTTGCGGGTTCCGACACCGCGCCGGCGCCGGCGCCCGCGCTGGACCTCGCCGCGGCGTTCGCCGCCTTCGAGGCCGCCGTGCCTGCACGCTCCACGCTGACGCTGCGCCTGCCGACGAGTGCCGGCCAGCCGCTGGAGTTTGGCTACCAGGATCCTGATCCTGCGCACGAGCGCGCCAACAACCGCCTGGTGCTCGACGCCGCCACGCTGGCCGTGACGGCGCACGAGCGCTACGACGACAAGCCCGCCGGCCAGAAGATCATGGCCAGCATCTTCCCGCTGCACAGCGGCAGCTACTTCGGGCTGCCGGGGCTGGTGCTGTTCGCGCTGGCCAGCCTGGCGATGCCACTGTTCGCCGTCACGGGCTGGATGCTCTACCTCGACCGCCGGAAGAAGAAGCGCGCGGTGCGCCGTGCCGCCGCCGCGCATGGCAGTGCACCCGCGCCGGGTGCAGCAACGGCGCACGCACCGGCCGCCACGCAGGCTGGCGGCGATGACATCGTGGTGGCCCACGCCAGCCAGACCGGCACGGCCGAAGGCCTGGCGTGGCAGACCGCCGGCAGTCTCCAGGCCGCCGGCCAGCGCGTGCGCGTGCTGCCGCTGGCCACGCTGGATGCGCCCGCGCTGGCGGCCATCCCGCGCCTGCTGGTGGTGGCCAGCACCTTTGGCGAAGGCGAGCCGCCGGATGCGCTGCGCGCGTTCGCCCGGCGCGTGCTGACCGCGCCCGCCGCGCTGCCCGGCCTGCGCTACGCCGTGCTGGCGCTGGGCGACCGCAGCTACGAACACTTCTGCGGCTTTGGCCGCGATGTCGATCGCTGGCTGCGCCACGCCGGCGCCACCCCGCTGTTCGACCGGGTGGAAGTGGACGATGGCGACTCTGGCGCGCTGCGCCACTGGCAGCAGCAGCTGGGCGCGCTGACCGGCCATGCCGATGTGCCGGACTGGATCGCGCCGCGCTACGACGACTGGACCCTGGTGGCGCGCGAGCATCTCAACCCGGGCAGTCCCGGTGGCGAAGTCCATCGCCTCGCGCTGGCATCGCCGCCGGGTGCCGCCGACTGGCAGGCCGGCGACATCGCCGAGATCGGCGTGCCCGGGCATTCGCACCGCGAGTACTCCATCGCCTCGCTGCCCGCCGACGGCCACATCGAACTGCTGGTGCGCCGCATGGCCTGGCCCGACGGCCGGCTGGGCGCCGCGTCCGCCTGGCTCACGCGCGACGCCGCGCCGGGCGCGGCCATCGCGCTGCGCGTGCGGCGCAATCCCGGCTTCCGCCCGCCGGCCGACGACCGCCCGCTGGTGCTGGTGGGCAACGGCACCGGCATCGCCGGGCTGCGCAGTGTGCTCAGGGCGCGCATCGCGGCCGGGCATCGCCGCAACTGGCTGCTGTTCGGCGAGCGCACCGCGGCGCACGATTTCCACTTCGGCGACGAACTGCGCGCGGCCCACGCGGCCGGCTGGCTTGAGCACCTGGACCTGGCCTTCTCGCGCGACCAGCCCGAGCGCGCCTACGTGCAGCATTGCCTGCGCCAGCATTCGGCGCGCCTGCGCGAATGGCTGGCGCAGGGCGCCGACGTGATGGTTTGCGGCAGCCTGGCAGGCATGGCGCCGGGCGTGCACGCCGTACTGGCCGAGGCGGTGGGCGCCGACGCGCTGGAGCGGCTGGCGGCGTCGGGTCGCTACCGGCGCGACGTGTACTGACGCCGGCCGCCTGCCCTCAGGCCGACAGCTGCTCCACTGCGGCCACCGCCGCGAAGCGGTCGGCCACCTGCTTGAGCAGCGCCAGGCGGTTGTCGCGCAGCGCGGCGTCGTCGGCCATCACCATGGTGTGTTCGAAGAACGTGTCCACCGGGGCCTGCAGCGAGGCCAGCCGCTTGAGCGTGCCCACGTAGTCGCGCTGGGCCAGCAGCGGGTCGGTGTCGGACAGGGCCGACACCAGCGCTTCGTGCAGGGCCTTCTCGGCCAGCTCGGCCAGCTGGCCGGGGTCCACGGCCGCGGGGATGGGCGTTTCGACCTTGCGCAGGATGTTGCGGATGCGCTTGTTGGCGGCGGCCAGCGACGACGCCTCGCGCAGGCGCGCGAAGTCGGCGATGGCCTTCAGGCGGCGGTCGAAGTCCAGCAGCGACGGCCAGCGGCCGTCGGCCACGGCGTCGAACTGCGTGCCGGGCACGTTGCGGTCGGCGTAGTAGCCGCGCAGGCGGTCGAGGATGAAGTCGTAGAGTTCGTTGGCCTGCGCCGGGTCGGCGCCCGCGGCATCGGCGGCCGGCGCCGCGCCGTCGCGGCTGCGCTTGGCCACCAGCGCCATGTTGATGGCCACGCGGTCCAGCGCCGCTTCCACCAGGGCCGGCAGGTCCAGGTCGAAGCCCGCTTCGATGATGGTGCGCGCCAGGCCCAGCGCGCTGCGGCGCAGGGCGAACGGGTCCTTGTTGCCGGTGGGCTTGAGGCCCGCGGCGAAGCCACCGGCCAGCGTGTCCAGGCGTTCGGCGATGGCCAGCACCTGGCCCAGCGTCGACGGGGCGATGGCGTCGCCGGCGAAGCGCGGCTGGTAGGCCTCGTCGATGGCCTGGGCCACCTCGGCCTTCTCGCCCGCGGCGGCAGCGTAGTAGCGGCCGGCGATGCCCTGCAGCTCGGGGAACTCGCCCACCATGCGGCTCTGCAGGTCGGCCTTGGCCAGCGCGGCGGCGCGCCGGGCGTCGGCGGCGTCGGCGCCCACCTGCGGCGCGATCAGTTCGGCCAGCGCGGCCACGCGCGTGGTCTTGTCGGCGTAGCTGCCCAGCTTCTGCTGGTAGGTCACGCTGGCCAGGCCCTGCGCCATCGAGGCCAGGCCCTGCTTGAGGTCTTCGTCGTAGAAGAACTGCGCGTCGGCGAAGCGCGGCCGGATCACGCGTTCGTAGCCCTGGCGGATCTGCGCCGGGTCCTTGCTGTCGAGGTTGGCCACGCCGATGAACTTCTCGCTCAGCTTGCCGTCGGCGGCCAGCACCGGGAAGAACTTCTGGTTGGTTTCCATCGTGGACACCAGCGCTTCCTGCGGCACGCGCAGGAAGCCGGGCTCGAAGCTGCAAAGGACGGCCTTGGGCCATTCGACCAGGCAGTTCACTTCCTCCAGCAGCTCATCGGGAATGCGGGCGGTGCCGCCGGCTTCGCGCGCGGCGGCGGTGATCTCGGCGCGCACGCGGTCGCGGCGCTCGCGCGGGTCGGCCAGCACGCAGGCCTCGCGCAGCGCCTGCAGGTATTCACCGGCATCGTTGAGCCACACCGGCTTGGGGTGGTGGAAGCGGTGGCCGCGGCTCATGCGGTCGGCACGGAAGCCCAGCACTTCGCCCGGCGCCACGTCGCGGCCGTACAGGATGACCAGCCAGTGCATCGGCCGCACGAAGCCGGTTTCGCGGCTGCCCCAGCGCATGGGCTTGGGAATCGGCAGGCCCTTCACGGCCTCGTTCACGATGTCCGACAGCAGGTCCACGGTGCGCGCGCCCGGGCGGTTGCTGCGGGCCACGAAGCGCATGCCCTTGGCGTCGGTGACGCGGTCGAGCTTCTGCCACTCGATGCCGTTCTTCTGCGCGAAGCCCAGCAGCGCCGGCGTGGGGTTGCCCGAGGCGTCCAGGCCGACATTGGTGTACGGGCCCAGCACTTCGCTGTGCTGCTGCGGCTGCTGGGTGGCCACGGCCGGCAGGAACACGGCCAGGCGGCGCGGCGAATACAGCGGGCGCGCGGGCAGTTCGCCCGGGATTTCCGGCAGGCCGATGCGGCGCGCGGCCAGGGCCTTGAGCACGCCGTCGTAGAAGGCCTGCGCCAGTTCGGGCAGGGCCTTGGGCGGCAGTTCCTCGGTGCCGATCTCGATCAGCAGGGGCAGGTGGTCAGCCATTCGCGGGCTCCTTTGACTTCAGGCCCGGGAAGCCGAGCTTCTCGCGCTGGGCGTAATAGGCTTCGGCGCAGGCGCGCGACAGCGTGCGCACGCGCAGGATGTAGCGCTGGCGTTCGGTGACCGAAATGGCGCGGCGCGCGTCGAGCAGGTTGAACGAGTGGCTGGCCTTGCACACCTGTTCGTAGGCCGGCAGCGGCAGGCCCAGCTCCACCAGCTTCAGCGCCTCGGCCTCGCAGGCGTCGAAGCGGTGGAAGAGCTCGGCCACGTCGGCGTGTTCGAAGTTGTAGGTGCTCTGTTCGACTTCGTTCTGGTGGTAGACGTCGCGGTAGGTGACGTCGCCCTGCGGGCCGCGGGTCCAGACCAGGTCGAAGACGTTGTCCACGTCCTGCAGGTACATGCACAGGCGCTCGAGGCCGTAGGTGATTTCGCCGGTGACCGGCTTGCACTCCAGGCCGCCGGCCTGCTGGAAGTAGGTGAACTGGGTGACTTCCATGCCGTTGAGCCAGACTTCCCAGCCCAGGCCCCAGGCGCCGAGCGTGGGCGATTCCCAGTTGTCCTCGACGAAGCGCAGGTCGTGCACCAGCGGGTCGATGCCCAGCACCTTCAGCGAGCCGATGTACAGGTCGAGGATGTCGTCGGGGTTGGGCTTGAGCACCACCTGGTACTGGTAGTAGCGCTGCAGGCGGTTGGGGTTATCGCCGTAGCGGCCGTCGGTGGGGCGGCGGCAGGGCTGCACGTAGGCGGCGCGCCAGGGCTCGGGGCCCAGCGCGCGCAGGAAGGTGGCGGGGTGGAAGGTGCCGGCGCCGACCTCGAGGTCGAGCGGCTGGATCAGGACGCAGCCCTGGTCGGCCCAGTACTGGTTGAGCCGCAGGATGAGTTCCTGGAAGGTGGGTGCGGTCATCGCCGGTTCGCCGTCTGCCATAAGCGCGCTAGTATAACGGTGAACCGCATCACGGCTCGCTGCGCGCCCCATGAAACCCTTCCTCATCCTTGAAACCGGCACGCCGATCCCGGCCCTGCGCCGGCACGGCGGCTTCGGCCACTGGATACGCGTCGCGGCCGGCCTGCACGGCCGCCAGGTGCGCTCGTGCTTCGTGGCCGAGGGCGAGCCGCTGCCCGACGCCGCCGACCACGCCGGCGTGCTGGTGACCGGCTCGGGCGCGATGGTGACCGAGCGCGCCGACTGGAGCGAGCGCAGCGCCGCCTGGCTGCGCGACGCGGCGCAGGCGGGGACCCCGCTGTTCGGCATCTGCTACGGCCACCAGCTGCTGGCGCATGCGCTGGGCGGCCGCGTGGACTACAACCCGCGGGGCCGCGAGATGGGCACCGTGCCCGTGGCCACGCTGTCGGAGGCCGCGGCCGACCCGCTGTTCGCCGGGCTGGGCGACGGCTTCGCCGCCCACACCACCCATCTGCAGACCGTGCTGGCGCCGCCGCCGCAGGCCACGGTGCTGGCGCGCTCGGAGCGCGACGACTGCCAGGCCTTCCGCTGGGGCGAGGCCACGTGGGGCGTGCAGTTCCACCCCGAATTCAGCACCGGCATGATGCGCGGCTACATCCAGGCGCGTTCCGACGCGCTGTCCAAGGAAGGCACCTGCCACCGCGGCCTGCTGCGCGAGGTGCGGCCGGCGCCCGCCGCGCGCCGGGTCCTGAAACGATTCATCCACGTGGCGCACCATCGCGCCCGCCCACGGAGCAAGGCATGACCGCACGGACCGTAAGCATCGGCGCCCCCTTCCGCTGGCTGATGAAGGCCATAGACGTGGGTCGCCGCAACCCGCGCGCGCTGTTCGGTGGCTTCGCCATCGTGGTGCTGGTGAGCCTGGTGCCCACCGTGGTGCAGATGGTGCTGCAGGCTCTGCTGGCCGACAGCCCGACGCTGATGTGGTCGCTGTACGGCCTGGTGATGCTGGCCAGCGTGCTGGCGATGCCGCCGCTGACGGGCGCCGCCATCCGCCTGCTGCACGCCTGCGAGAGCGGCCAGCCGGCGGCGGCGCTGGACGTGTTCAACGGCTATCGCGACGGCGCGTTCGCGCTGCGGATGGTGCTGACGTCGCTGCTGCTGTTCGCGTTCTACCTGGTGCTGATGGGCCTGCTGTTCGCGCTGATGCCGGCGAAGGAAGCGATGGTCGAGTTCTTCACCATCGCGATGGCCACGCCGCCCGGCGGCCAGCCGGACATGAGCGGGCTGGACTTCGATCCGGCCAGCCTGCCTTGGCTGTTCCTGTGGATGGTGGGCGCCATGGCGGCGCTGTTCACGGCCATGCACGTGCAGCTGCTGGCCACCACCCATGCGGCGCTGTCGGGGCAGGGTCCGCTGCACGCGCTGCTGTCGGGCATCACCGGCACGCTCCGCAACGTGGTGCCGCTGACGGCGTTCACCCTGTCCATGCTGGTGATCGGCTTCGTGGCCGTGTTCCTGCTGGTGCTGGTGCTGGGGCTGCTGGCGGTGGTGCTGGCGATGGTCAGCCCGGTGCTGGCGGGCGTGGTGCTGCTGCCGCTCTACCTGGCCAGCATCCTGGTGCTGGTGGTCGTGCTGTACGGCTTCTACTACCACGCCTGGCGCGAGGTGTTCGGCGACACCGCCGCCGACCCGATGGACGCCATCGCCGCCTGAGTCAGTAGCCGCCGGCGGCTATTTCCCACAGCAGCTGCACGTAGCGCATCACCACGAAGCCGACCATGCCGGCGAACGCCGACGCCTGCAGCAGCAGCCAGCCGCGCGCGGTGCGCGGCATGTCCGCAGGCGCACCCGGCGCGAGTTCGACGCGGGTGCCGGCGATGTAGTCATGCAGGGTGCGCTTGCCGGGCGTCACGCCGGCCATGGCGTGGCCGAGGTTGAGCAGCAGCCACGACGGCGCCCCGGCGACGAAGCGCAGGGCAATGCGCCCGCGGCCGCAGCGCCCGCCGTGCACGTCGGTGACCCGCAGGCCCCACAGCCGCTTGCCGGGGCTGGCCTGCCAGCGCGACGACTCACTGGCGATGAACCACGCCGCCGCCACGGCCACCAGCACGCCCGTGCCCTGCAGCGCCAGCACGGCCAGTCCGGCCGCGGGCGCCTGCAGCAGCTGGTGCAGCGCGGGGTCGCGCGCCAAGTCCAGCACGTCCCACAGCACCACGTCCCCGCCCGAGGAATAGCTGTCGAGCATCGGCCAGAGGCGGTTGAGCAGTTCATCGCTGGAAGCCATCACCAGGTCGCCCGCGGCGACCAGCCGCGACCACAGCAGGGGCAGGCACAGCAGGCCGATGGCGGCGGCGTCCAGGCTGTAGGCCGCGTAGCGACGCCAGAAGCCGGCGGGCGGGTTCATGCGCTCAGGCGGTGGCCGGCTTGGGCCGCAGCACGGCGCCGGCGACGATGCCGATTTCGTAGAGCAGGCACAGCGGGATGGCCAGCATCAGCTGCGACACCACGTCGGGCGGGGTGATGACGGCGGCCAGGATGAACACGCCCACCACCACGTAGCCGCGCGCTTCGCGCAGCTGCGCCGGCGTCACCACGCCCAGCACCACCAGGATCACCACCGCCACCGGCAGCTCGAAGCTCAGCCCGAAGGCCAGCAGGATCACCAGCACGAAGTCGAGGTAGCGCGCCACGTCGGGAATCATGGTGACCGTGTCGGGCGTGAACATGGCCAGGAAGCCGAACACCATCGGCAGCACCAGGAACCAGGCGAAGGCGCAGCCCACGTAGAACAGCGCCACCGCCGCCAGCAGGATGGGCCGCGCCAGCTTCTTCTCGCTCTGGTACAGGCCCGGCGCCACGAAGGCCCAGGCCTGGTAGATCAGGTAGGGCATGGCCACCAGCAGCGCCGCAAAGAAGGCCAGCTTGATCGGGATGAAGAAGCCACCGGCCACGTCGATGGCCTGCAGCTGGCTGCCGCTGGGCAGCTTGGAAAGCAGGGGCGCCGAGAAGCGCTCGTAGAGCTGGCTGGCGAACGGCATCAGCCCCAGGAACACCGCCAGCACCGCGACCACCCCGCGCAGCAGCCGCGAGCGCAGCTCCAGCAGGTGGCCCATCAGCGATTCCTCGGCCGGGCCGCTGCGCGCGGTCATGGCGGCGGCGGTTCGCTGCGGCCGGGCGCCGGAGGCGTCGGCTCGGGGTCGGTGTGGAACTGGAAGTTGTCCAGCTCGGCCTGGGTGGGCGCGGCGGCGTCGCCGTCGGCGGCGGGCGCTTGGGCCGCCTCGGCGGGGAGGGCGGCGGGGATGTCCTGCACGGCGGTGGCCGCGTCGGCGTCGGCGCGGGCCAGCGCCTCGGTGTCGCGCAGGGCGTCACCCACGTGGCGGCCGGCGTCGTCGAGGTCCTTGCGGGCGTCGCCCAGCGCGCTGCGCAGGTCGCCCAGCGGGTTGCCCACGCTGCGCTTGAGTTCGTCGGAGGCCATTTCGCGCTCGAACTCGGACTTCACCGAATACCACTGCGCGCGCGCTTTGCGCACCCACAGCCCGGCGAAGCGGGCGGCCTTGGGCAGGCGCTCGGGGCCGAGCACCAGCAGGGCCACCACCGCGATCACCAGCAGTTCGCTGAAGCCGATATCGAACATCGCGCGTTGCTCCGGGGCGGGCCCGGGGCTCAGGAATCCTTGCGCTGGCTGTCCTGGCGGCTGGCTTCGTCCTGCGGCGATTCGCGGCGCTCGTTGCCCAGCTGGGACGGCTTGTCGTCGTCCTTGCCCTTCAGGCCTTCCTTGAAGCCCTGGATGCCTTCGCCCAGGTCCTTGCCCACGCCGCGCAGTTTCTTGGTGCCAAACACCAACACCACCACGACCAGGACGATAAGCCAGTGCCAGATGCTGAAGCTGCCCATGTGCGTATACCCGCTTGGTTTCGAGGCCTGAAGGATAGCGCAGCCGGCCCGCGGCTGCGCCGGCCGTGAGTCACTGGGTGACGGTGTTTTCTTCCAGGCGGTCGCGGAAGTCCACCAGCGGCGCGCTGGGGGAGGGCGAACGGCCCTCGAAGATGGCGCGCGGGGTGGTGTTCTGGCCGTAGGCGCGCTGGTTGGCCTTGTGGTCGATGCTCAGCACGGCGCCGTCCAGGGCCACGCCGGCGAACAGGCCGCGGGCGCGGGAATAGCTGTAGATCTCGGCCTTGAGCTGTTCGTCGGTGCTGGCCTGGGCGCTGCGGCCCACCGGGCCGGCCGCCACGCTGGCGTCGGCGCCGAGGGTGAACTTGCCGTTGACGATGTTGTCCACGCCGCGCGGGCTGCGGAACACCAGGATGACGTCGGACGACTGCACGCCGGCCTGGAAGCCGATGCTGCCGCCGGTGAGGGTGACGAAGCTGGGATTGGACCAGGTGCCGTCGGCGCTGCGCACCGAGATCAGGCCCTTGCCGCGGCGGCCGCCGATGACCAGGCCGGCCTTCACCACGTCGGGGAACACGGCGATGGCGTGGGCCTCGGAGAACATCTTGCTGGGCACCGAGGTTTCCGGGATGCGCATGATCTCGGCCAGCACGCGGGCGGCGTCATTGGCCTTGGTGTCTTCCTTGACGCCGGCCTGGGCCGGGCCGGCGAAAGCGAACAGCAGGGCCAGGGCGGCGGTGATCGGGGTGAAATAGCGGTTCATCGGGGGTTCTCCGGGGCATAGCGTTGCTGGGAGTATGGTCGCGCGCCATGAACCGGGCGTGAGCCGTGCCTTCATCCGGGCGATGATAGTTTGAGCGCAGCAAACAAGGACAGTTCCGCATGGGCCAGACCTTCCGCGATTCCCCCAAGGCCACCGGCCCCGGCCGCACCGCCGTGCTGGTGGTGAACCTGGGCACCCCCGACGCCGCCACGCCGGCGGCCGTGCGCCGCTACCTGGGCGAGTTCCTGCACGACTACCGCGTGGTCGAACTCACGCGGTGGCTGTGGTGCCCGATCCTGCACGGCATCATCCTGCCGCTGCGCTCGCGCCGGGTGGCCCGCAACTACGCCTCGGTGTGGATGGCCGACGGCTCGCCGCTGCTGGTGCTCACCAAGCGCCTGGCCCAGGCCCTGCAGCACGCGCTGCCGGACGTGCCGGTGCGCATGGCGATGCGCTACGGCAACCCGTCCATTGCCTCGGTGCTGCGCACGCTCGAGGCCGAGGGCATGACCCGGCTGCTGGTGCTGCCGCTGTACCCGCAGTATTCGGCCAGCACCAGCGCCACGGTGCTGGACGCGGTGAACAGGGAAATCTCCACCTGGCGCCGGGTGCCCGAGCTGCGCTTCATCGCCGACTACCACGACGACTCGGGCTGGCTGGACGCGATGGAGGCACGCATCCGTGCCCACTGGGACCTCAAGGGCCGCGGCGACAAGCTGATGTTCTCCTTCCACGGCCTGCCCCAGCGCTTCGAGCGCGCCGGCGACCCCTACCCGCGCCAGTGCGAGGCCGGCGCCGCCGCCCTGGCCGCGCGCCTGGGCCTGACGGCCGACGAGTGGCTGCTGACCTACCAGTCGCGCTTCGGCCGGGAGGCCTGGCTGCAGCCGTATACCGACAAGACGCTGGAAGCGCTGGGCAAGCAGGGCCTGAAGACGATCGACGTGGTCTGCCCCGGCTTCGCGGTCGATTGCCTGGAGACGCTGGAGGAGATCGCCGGCGAGAACGCCGAAGTGTTCCGCCACGCCGGCGGCGGCGAACTGCGCTACATCAGCGCGCTCAACGACGAGCCGGGCCACGTGGCCGCGCTGGCCGGCGTCACCCGGCGCCATCTGCTGGGCTGGCCGCATTGATGCCTGCGGGCCTGCGCGAGATCGTGCTGGATTCACCGCGCGGCGAGCTGGCCGCGCTGCGCGGCGGCACGCCGGGCGGGCCGCGGCTGCTGTGCCTGCACGGCTGGCTGGACAACGCCGCCAGCTTCCTGCCGCTGGCGCCGCACCTGGCCGCGTTCGACCTGGTGGCGCTGGACCTGCCGGGCCACGGCGCGTCCGCGCACCGGGCGCCGGGCTACGACTACGCGTTCGCCGACTGGGTGCACGACGTGCTCGATGCGATGGATGCGCTGGGCTGGGCCCAGGCCGACCTGCTGGGGCATTCGATGGGCGGCGCCATTGCGTCGGCCGTGGCGGCCGCGGCGCCGGCGCGCGTGCGGCGGCTGGCCCTGGTGGAGGCGCTGGGCCCGATCGCGGGTGATCCGGCCCAGGCCGGCCAGCGCCTGCGCGACGCGGTGGCGGCGCGGCGGGCGATTGCACCGCGGCCCACGCGGGTCATTCCCGACGTGGCCACCGCCGTGGCGGCACGCCTGGTGGCCAGCAAGATGACGCCCGAGGCCGCGCGCCTGATCGTCGAACGCAACCTGCGCCCGGTGGAAGGCGGGCTGGCCTGGCGCAGCGACCCGCGCCTCACCCTGCCCAGCGCGCTGCGCATGGCCGAGGAAACGGTGCAGTCGCTGCTGCGGGCCATCGAAGCGCCCGTGCTGGTGATTGCGGCGGAGCCGTCGCCGCCCTACTTCCCGGCGGCGGTGCGCGAGGCGCGCCTGGCCTGCCTGGCCCAGGGGCGCGCGGTGGTCTTCGACGGCGGCCACCACCTGCACATGGAGCAGGCCGAGCGCGTGGCCCGGCCGCTGCTCGATTTCCTGGCCTAGCCCCGGCCGGCCCTGCGCCGGGGAAGGGCGGGGCTTACTGCTTGGACTGCAGGCTCAGCGACACCATGGTGCCGCCGTCCTCGCTGCGGCCCAGGTTCACCAGCAGGCTGCGGTCATCCTTCTCGAAGCCCAGCATCGAGCCTTCGCCGCCCTGCATGGCCATCGTTTCCTTCCAGCCCTGGTCGGCCTGGCCGGACTTGAAGGCGGTGAACAGGTCCGACGGCGACTCGGGCACTTCCAGCACCACCGACGTGACCGGGCCCATCGTCATCACCGACATCACCTTGTAGTCGTCGGGCAGGGCGACGTCGGACGGGAAGTCGGCCGGCAGCTCGACGTTGTCACCGCTGCTTTGCGTGAGGGTGCCGTCTTCGGTCTGGATGGTGACGGTCTGGCCGTCCTCGTTGATGTCCACGTCCACGTCCTGGCCCGAGTTGGCCTCCAGGGCTTTTTCGGCGAGGGTTTCGGCGGCTTTTTCCTCGGCCTTGCCGCAGGCCGACAGCACCAGGGCCAGTGCCAGGGCGGCGATCAGGGGGGAATGGCGGGTCATGGCGCTTCTCCGGGACGGTGGGTCCCGATGGCGGACCCTTCAGGCAATCAAACGGGCAAGTTGGGCCTTCAAGGACAGGCCCTCGCCACGCAGGTAGCTGCGCTCGTCGCGCCAGTGCGGCCAGCGTGCCGCGACCTCGCGCCAGAAGCGCGGCGAGTGGTTGGCGTGGATCAGGTGGCACAGCTCGTGCACCAGCACGTATTCAAACGCGCCCGGCCGGCCCAGCACCAGCGACAGGTCCAGCGACAGGGCGTCGGTGGGGCTCAGCGAACCCCACAGCGACGACAGCGGCCGCAGCTTGAACGCCAGCGGCGCGCGGGGCAGCCCGGGCAGGTAGCGCGGCAGCCAGGTGCCCAGGTCCTGGCGCGCCTGCTGGGTGTAGAAGTCCCGCAGGGCGGACTTGAGCTGGGCGTCGCTGGCGCGCTCGGGCAGCTGCAGCACCACGCCTTCGTCGCGCAGCTCGGCGCGCGCGTAGCGGCCTTCGCGCCAGTGCAGGGGCACGTCGGTACCGCGCAGCGGCAGCGAGGGTTCGACGCCGCGGCGCAGCGGCTCGGCCGAAGCCGTGGGCCGTCGGCTGAGCTGGTCGGCCAGCCAGCTGCGGTGCTCGTGCAGGAAGGCCAGCGCCGCGCGCTCGGACACGCTGCGCGGCAGGGTCAGCCGCGCGCCCTTTTCCGAAACGATCAGCCGCAGCCGGCGCGCGCGCGCGTCGCGCACCCAGCGCACGTCGGCGCTGCGGCCGTCGGCCAGCGCCAGCGGACGGATGTCGGGCGGCGCGGGCTTGTCCGGCGCTATGGTTCAGGCCTCGGCCGGGCTGAACTTGAGCGCGCCCTCGAGCACGGCGAACAGGCGCTTGAGTTCGCCGGCCATCAGGGCGTAGCGGGCGTCGAGTTCGGCGTGGATGCCGTCGCGGTCAGTGCCTTCGAGCTGGTCCACCACGCCGTCGAGGAACTTGAGCTTGCGCACCACCAGGTCTTCGCCCAGCACGAAGCTGACGTGGTCGTCGAGCACCAGGGCCAGCTTGCTGACCTGCTTGCCCGATTCCAGGTGCTTCCTGATTTCGTCGCACAGCAGCTCCTGGCGCTGGCACTTCACCACCGCGCCGCCGTCGATGGGGTCCTTGAGCTCGCACTCGTCGCCCAGCGACAGGCCCGGCGGCAGCGGCTCGCCGGCGATCCAGCCGGTCAGCACGCCGCGCGCGGACACTTCGGCGTTCAGGGGCAGGGCCGGGAAGCTGCCCATGGCGTGGCGCAGTTCGGACACCAGGTTCTCGGCCGACTTGCGCGAGCTGGCGTCCACCGCGATGAAGCCGTGCTGCAGGTCCAGCGTGGCGTTGGTGCGCATGGGCCGCACGAAGGCGCGCGGCAGCAGCTCCATCACCAGGTCTTCCTTGAGGCGCTTGCGGGCGCGGCCGCCCAGCTTGCGGCCTTCCTTTTCCTCCATGGCCTCGATGCGCTTGCCCAGCTCGTCGTTGATCACGGCCGCGGGCAGCAGGCGCTCTTCGCCGCCCAGGGTGATCCAGAGGGCGTCGTTGACGCGGTGGCTCATGGCGGGCTCGTCGCGGCCGAAGGGCGAAACGAAGCCGCGCGTCACCAGCTCGGACGGACCCACCGGCTTGAGCCGGCACTCCTCCAGGCGGGCATCAATCTCGGCAAAAGCCTTGGCAAGCGAAGCGGGAAACCGGAAAAACGTCAGGTTACGAAAAAACATCAAGCATCCAATTCAAAAGAAAAATGGGGTCAGAGAACATTATCGTTTCAAACGAATATATTCTCTGACCCCTTTTCGTCGGGGTCGCTGGCTAGCCAGGCGTGGGCGGTGGGGAGGGGCGTGGTGGCGACGCGGCCAAGGTTGGCGAAATCGAAGGCCGACGGATCGGCCAGCTGCGAGGGGCGCACGTCGGACAGGGCCTTGGCGATGGTTTCGGTGCGGCCGGGGTGCTCCTTGTCCCAGGCCGCCATCATGCGCGCCACCTGCTTGCGCTGCAGGTTTTCCTGCGAGCCGCACAGGGTGCAGGGAATGATGGGGAACTGCTTCCAGTCGGCGTAGTCGCGGATGTCGGCTTCGCGCACCGTGGCCAGCGGCCGGATCACCACGTGGGCGCCGTCGTCGCTGAGCAGCTTGGGCGGCATGGTGGCCAGCTTGGCGTGGAAGAACAGGTTCATGAAGAACGTGGCCAGTACGTCGTCGCGGTGGTGGCCCAGGGCGATCTTGGTGAAGCCGTGGTCCTTGGCGTGCTGGTACAGCGCGCCGCGGCGCAGGCGCGAGCACAGCGAGCACATCGTCTTGCCCTCGGGCACCACGCGCTTGACCACCGAATAGGTGTCCTGCTCGATGATGGTGAAGGGCACGCCCAGCGAGCGCAGGTAGTCGGGCAGCACGTGCTCCGGGAAGCCGGGCTGCTTCTGGTCGAGGTTCACCGCCACCAGCTCGAAGCGCACCGGGGCTTTCTTCTGCAGCTGCAGCAGCACGTCCAGCATCGTGTAGCTGTCCTTGCCGCCCGACAGGCACACCATCACCTTGTCGCCTTCTTCGATCATGCCGAAGTCGGCGATGGCCTGGCCCACCTGGCGGCGCAGGCGCTTGGCCAGCTTGTGGCGCTCGCGCTCCTGCGAGGGTTTGCGCGGCAGGGGGTCTTGCAGCAGAAAGGTCATGCCGCCATTTTAGCCTTTTGTAGGAGGGCCTTCAGGCCCGATGCTTTTTGGGCGAAGGGCGTCGGGCCTGAAGGCCCTCCTACCGGGGTGGGCGGGGTATGCTGGGGCAAACGGTGGAGGGGTGATGGCCGACGAAGATCTCGCCAGGATTACCGCGCAGCTGGTCGACCTGAAGGTCGAACACCGCGACCTCGACGCCGCCATCGAGCGCCTGGCCGAATCCATCCAGGCCGACGAGATGGCCATCAAGCGCCTGAAGAAGCGCAAGCTGCGGCTCAAGGACATGATTGCCGCGCTGGAAAGCCGCCTGATCCCCGACCTCGACGCCTGAGCCACGGCGGCCACGCCGGGCCGCGCTTGCTCAGGCCTCGGCCTTGGTCACCCCGGTGCCGGCCACCTTGCTCACCGCCTCGGGCGAGAGCTTGCTGATGGTGTGGCGCAGGTCGCGGCCCAGCACCACCTTGGCGTCCTTTTCCCAGGCCATCAGCCGCTCGTCGAAGTCGAGCTTGCCGTTCGGGCACACCCACACCAGCTTCATCTCGCGCAGCTTCTGGATGAAGCCGCGGAACAGCGACTTGTCGAAGAACTCCGGCGCGGCCGGGGCGTACAGCAGGCTCAGGCGCTGGGCGGTGAGCTGGCACAGCGACTCGAGTTCGCCGGCGCTGAGGGTGCGCGGGCCGTTCTTGACCAGGGTGGTGATGGCGATGAAGTAGCGCTCGAATGCCTGCTGCAGGCTGTGCGAGATCGCGCGCAGGCGGAACACCTCGTCGGTCTGGCCCGGGCCGCGCGAGATGATGCCGCCCTCGTCGTCGCTGGCCACCGACAGCAGGCCTTCGGCCACGAACAGGTCGATGGTGGCGTCCAGGTGGCGGGCGAAGCCTTCGCCGTCCCACGGCAGGAACAGCTCTTCCTGCACGAACGGATAGATGGTCTGGCCCAGCCGCAGCAGGCCGGCGCGGCTCATGCGCCGGTTGTTCTGGAAGCACAGCGCCACCCAGCTGGCGGCGGCGAACAGGTGCAGCACGTTGTTGCGGAAGTAGCTCTGCAGCACCGCCGTTTCGCCCTCCACGCTCAGCACGTCGCCCAGCGGGTGCACGGTGCGGGTGAGCACGCCGATCTTCTCGCCGTAGGCGACGATGGCCGCGGGGTCGAGTTCGGTCACGGTGACGCGGTCGGAATAGGGCAGCGCCGCCAGCAGCTTCTTGCTCAGCGTGAGCTGGGCCAGCAGGTCGGCCTCGGACATGGCGTGCTTGGGCGTGGCCAGCAGGGCCAGCGCCAGCAGGTTTACCGGGTTCACGTCGGCGGCGCGGTTGATGTTGACCTGGATGCGCTGGGCGATGTCTTCCACCGCGCCGTTGATCCAGGTGGGCTTGTCGTCCGGGTCGGCGTTGCGCTGCTTCCAGTCCGGTGCGTGTTCGGCCAGCACGCGGTCCAGGAAAATGGGTTCGCCGAAGTTCACCGCCACCTTGCCGTAGTGCTGGCGCAGGATGCCGGCGCCGGCCTTGATCAGGGCCCAGATGGTTTCCTTTTCCTTGGGCTGGCCGGTGAGTTCGTCCAGGTAGCTCTTGCCCTCGATGAGTTTCTCGTAGCCGATGTACACCGGCTGGAACACCACCGGCCGGCGCGGCGCGCGCAGGAAGGCCTTGATGGTCATCACGATCATGCCGCCCTTGGGCGCCAGCAGCCGGCCCGTGCGCGAGCGGCCGCCCTCGATGAAGTATTCCAGCGAGAAGCCTTCGCCCACCAGCTGCGCCACGTATTCGCTCAGCACCGCCGCGTACAGCGCGTTGCCGCGGATCGAGCGGCGGATGAAGAAGGCGCCGCCGCGGCGCAGGATCGGCCCGATCACCGGCATGTTCAGGTTCACGCCGGCCACGATGTGCGGCGGCACGATGCCGCGGTTGTAGAGCAGGTAGCTCAGCAGCAGGTAGTCCATGTGGCTGCGGTGGCAGGGCACGTAGACCACTTCATGCCCGGGCGCGACCTGCTTGAGCGTTTCGAGGTGGTTGATGTTGACGCCGTCGTAGATGCGGTTCCAGAAGCCGGTGAGCGCGAACGAGGCCGAACGCACCACCGGGTTGGAATAGTCGGCGGCGATTTCCCAGGCGAAGGCGTGGCCCTTCTTCCAGGCCTCCAGGTATTCGGTGCCGTCCTTGCGCGCCTGGTCGTTGATCGCCTTGCGCACGGGTTCGGCGTCCAGCACCCGGTCCACCAGCAGGCGGCGCGTGGACAGGTCGGGGCCGATGACGGCGGTGCGGATGCGGCGGAAGTGCCCGCGCAGCACGCGGCTGACCTTGCGCACCTGGCGCTCGTGCGGCATTTCCTCGCCCAGGATTTCCCAGACGCGCACGCTGGGCGAGAACTGCACCACCGTGTCGCGGCCGTTGAGCAGGATGGCCAGCAGGCGGCGGAAGCGGCCCACCAGGGCCCAGTTTTCCGAGAACAGCACCGAGAACCAGCCCGACTGCCGTGCCGGCGCGCGGCCGACGAAAATCGACACCGGCACCAGCTGCACGTCCTGGTCGGGGTACAGGCGGTGGGCCATCAGCAGGCGCGACAGCGCGTCGGAATGGCTGCGGTTCTTGGGCCGGCCGAACAGGCCCGCGCGCCGGCGCGACAGCGCCACGTAGCTGCGCTTGCGGCCCAGCGGGTCACCCGGCAGGGCGGCCAGCGGCGAGGGCAGGCCGGCTTCGCGGCAGGCGCGGTCCAGGATCAGGGTGTTGGACAGCCCGTAGTTCTCGATGACGTAGCAGACCGGGCGGTCGAGGCTGAAAGGCGGCACCACCGGTTCGCGCTTGATCTCGATCCAGGGCTGCAGCAGTTTTTCCATGAAGCGCGCCCACAGGGGCGGCTTCGCGCGCGGTCGGGGCGGCTGCGGCGGGGTCGCCGGGGTTTGCGGTTGGTCCATGGCGGGGCTCAACCGGCGGCGTCGGCCGCGGCTCCGGTCTGGGCCGGCGCGGCCGTTTCGCCGGCGTCGGCCAGTTCGGCCTCGGCGTCGCGCACCGACTGCGCGCTGTACCAGCCGTCGCCGCGGCGGATCATTTCCATCTCGAAGCTGACGGTTTCATCCAGCAGCGGGTAGCTGACCTTTACGCGGGCGGTGTCACCCTGGGCCGACACCAGTTCGGCCTTGACGCCGTCCAGCGCCCGGTCGAGGTCCAGGCCGTAGGCCAGGGTGACGCGCTTGATGCCGGCCAGGGCGATGCCGCCCTTTTCCATCGCCGGCACCATGGGCAGGGCGCGGGCCTGGGCCAGGGTGGGCAGGTCCAGTTCGCCGGCGGTCTGGACCAGGGCCGCCACGGCGGTGCGTGCACGGGCGCGGTCGGTGAACAGGGAGGGCTGTGCCCAGGCCATCAGGCCGGCCACGACCTCGTTGCCGTGGGCCTTTTCCTCGGCGCTGAGTTCGGTGTTGGCCTGGATGGCGGCGTTGAGGAAGATCATGGCCGTGGCCTGCATCATCGGCCACTGGCCGGCGATCTCGACTTCGAGCTTGGCCAGCTTGGGCTCGAGGTCGCGCATCAGCTCGGCCTCGGCCTGGGGCGCGGTGAGGCGCGCCATCAGCTTGTCGTACTCGGCGGCGTCGGCGTCGTCCACGGGGCCGGCCTCGGCCACCCGGCGGTTCCAGAGCGACTCGGTGCGGGCGTGCAGGTCGGGCGGCAGGCTCAGCTGCGAGTAGCGCACCAGGTCGTTGTCGCGCAGGGCCTTCGCCAGGCCCTCCACGGCGGCCACGGGATCGCCCGGGGCCTGGGCCGCGTCGGGGCTGTCCTTGCGGCAGGCGCCCAGGGCCAGGACGAGGGCGAGCAGGGCCAGCAGGGCCCAGGCGGGGAGTCTTCGGGTCATGCGTCGGGGTCGGGTACGTTGGTTTGGCAGGCGCCGAATCTAGCAGATCGCATGTTCACGACCTGTTGCCGGGCCGGGCCCGGCCAGCGGGGCTTCAGGCACCCAGGGCGGCGGCGATCTGGGCCTGGATCGCCTCGGCGGCGGCGGCCGGGTCGGGGGCCTGGCGGATCGGGCGCCCCACGACGATGTGGTCGGCGCCGGCGGCGAAGGCCGTGGGCACGTCCACGGTGCGCTTCTGGTCGTCCCCGGCCGGGCCGGCCGGCCGGATGCCGGGACAGACGATCAGGAAGCCCGGGCCGGTGGCCTGGCGCAGCGCCGCGGCCTCCTGGCCCGACGAGATCACGCCGTCGCAGCCGGCGGCCCTGGCCGCCAGGGCGCGCTCCACCACCACTTCCGAAGGCTCACGATCGATGCCCAATTGCCGAAGATCGCTGCGATCCATGGACGTGAGCACGGTGACCGCCAGCAGCTTCATGCTGCCCTTCTCCTGCGAAGCGGCGCGCATCATGCCGTCATGTTGGCCGTGGATGGTGCAGAAATCGACCGGGTACCGGGCCAGGCCCCGGATGGTGGACGCCACGGTGGCCGGCACGTCGTGGAACTTCAGGTCCACGAACACCTTCTTGCCCCGGCCGGCCAGTTCGTCCAGCACGCGGAAGTAGTCGCCGCTGGTCAGCAGCTCCATGCCGATCTTGTAGAAGCCGACCGAATCACCCAGCCGGTCCACCCAGGCGCGGGCCTCGGCCGCCGTGGGCACGTCGAGGGCGAAGATCAGGCGGTCGCGGACGGCGGTCATGGCTTACTCGGCGTACTTGAGCGACTGCAGCTTCATCTGCCGGCGCTCGTTCTCGGGCAGGGTCCAGGCATTGTTGAACAGCGCCGGCTCCCAGCTGCCGTAGGTGGGGTTGGGCAGCACGAACCAGCGCTCGCCGATCCAGGCGGCGTGCGGCGCCATCGCCGCTTCGCGGCCCGCCGGGTTGTTGGCCACGATGGTCACCATGTCGCCGATCTGGTCGCCGAACTGCATTAGCACCCGGTGCGTGCGGCCGACGTACTGGCGGCGGCAGCCCTTTTCCGAGCCCTCCGATTCGCAGCCCTCGACGAAGAAGCCCAGGCCCAGGAACTGCTCGGGCTTTTCGATCGGGAAACCGGCGGCGCGCAGGTTCTTGAGCGTGGGTTCTTCCAGGTGGGCGGCGCGGTTGGTGACGTAGAAGACGGTGACGCCGCGCGCGGCGGCAGCCTGCGCGAACTCCAGCGCGCCCGGCACGGGCGTGGCCTTTTCCTCGCGCACCCAGGCGTCCCAGGTGGTTTCGTCGTAGGACAGGCCGTCGCGCACCAGGCGGGCCTGGTAGGGCGAGTTGTCCAGCACGGTCTCGTCGATGTCCACGATGACGGCCGGGGCCAGGCCGGTGGCCGGGTTGGCGCGTTCGCCCGGCACCAGGGCGTCCCAGTCGGGCGTCTTGAGCGCGCGGTCGAGCTGGTAGAGCGCGCTGCGGTAGGTCTGGCCGGCGATCAGCCGGTACTCGAGCGAAGCCTGGATCCAGGCCACGGCGTTGAGGTTGTCGTTGGCCGCCGGCAGCACCGGCGCGTCGGGCACCTTCTTGCGCACCGGGGTGGGCACGACCTGCGCCAGCTCCTGGTCGGTGAGGGTGTCGTCGTTGGCGGGCAGGGTCTGGCAGGCGGCGAGCGCCAGCACCAGGGCCGAGAGGGCGAGGGTCTTGAGCGGGGTCATCGTCAGGCGTCCTTTTTCGTAGCCTGCAAGTTTACCCGCGCCGCGTGACAGGCGCTGTGTGCGGGCGTGCCATGATTCCGGAACATGGGTAGGAAACCGGCTTTGAAACGCGTCGGCCTGGCCGCCTCGCTGCTGCTGGCCGCGGGCGGGCTGGTGGCCGCGCTGTGGCGGCCGGCAGGGTCAGGTCCGGCCCCGGTGGCCGCCGTGGGCCCGGTGCCGGCGTCCGCCGCCGCGCCGGCGCCGGCACTTTTCGCGCGCCGCAGCGCGGCCGACCAGACCGTTTGTCTCCAGCCACTGGGCCGGCACGATTCCACGCTGCTGGCCCCGCTGGGCCGCGGCATCGAACAGGCCTACGGCTTCCGCGTGCGCGTGCTGCCTGACCGGCCCTTGCCCGCCAGCGCCTGGTATCCGCCGCGCAGCCGGTATCGCGCCCAGCGCCTGCTCGACCACCTGCGCGACGACGTGCTGCCGGTCGAACGCGGCTGCCATGCGGTGATGGGCTTCACTGCGGTGGACGTCTCGATCACGAAGGGCGAGCACCCCGACTGGGGCGTGCTTGGCCTGGCCTACCTGGGCGGCCGCGTGGGCGTGGTGTCGTCGTTCCGCATGCATCGCAACGCCGACCGCCGCCGCCTGGTCGAACGCGCGGTCAAGGTCGTACTGCATGAGCTGGGCCACGTGGTCGGCGTGCCGCACCGCCAGGACGGCCCCGACTGCCTGATGAACGATGCCGGCGGTTCGGTGCAGACGGTGGACCGCGCGTCGGGGGTGTTTTGCGCGGCGGAGCATGCCGCCGCCGAGCAGGCGCTGGGGCTTGCGTTGCCGGTGCGGGGCGCGCTGGATTGGCGGGAGATCGTGGGAGAGGAAAGCGGGAAATAGTGAAGAGGGAACAGGAAGTAGAGGAAAGCGGAGGGCCGCCTTCCTGCCCTCCACTATTTCCTATTTCCTCTTCACTACTTTCCCCGATCTTCAGCCGTCGCCGAAAAGCGCCGCGATGGCGTCCATGTGGGCGCGGCCGCGCTGCTTCTTCTCGGCCGATTCGCGCTCGGGGTCCAGGCCGTCGCGCAGCAGGTCGGCGGCGGGGAGTTCATCCAGGAAACGGCTGGGCAGCAGGTGCTCCAGGGCGCCCCAGCGCTTGATCTCGGCGCTGTGCGACAGGTACAGCCGCTCCTTGGCGCGGGTGATGCCGACGTACATCAGGCGGCGCTCTTCGTCGAGGCGGTTTTCCTCGAGGCTGGCTTCGTGCGGCAGGTTGCCGTCCTCGCAGCCCACCACGAACACGGCGCGGAACTCCAGGCCCTTGGCGGCGTGCAGGCTCATCAGGCGCACGGCATTGCCGGGTTCGCCGCGGTCGGCGTTCGACAGCAGGGCCAGCTGCGCGGCCAGCTCGCCCGGGCCGCCGCCGCGCGCGCCCTCGAACCACGAGGCCAGCTCGTCAATGTTGGCCTTGCGGCGCTGGTAGCTGGCGTCGTCCTTGCACTGGCTGCGCACCATCGCCAGCAGGCCGCTTTCCAGCGCCAGCTTCGGCACCAGCTCGGCCGGCGTGAGCGTTTCGGCCGCATCGCGCAGCCGCTCGACGATGCGCGTGAACTCGTCCAGGCCCGCCGCCGCGCGCGGCGTGAGCTGCTTGAGGAAGCCGATCTGCCCGGCCGCCACCGACATGGACAGGCCGGCGGTGTGCGCCATCGCCGCCAGCTTTTCCAGCGTGGTGGCGCCCACCTCGCGCTTGGGCGCGGCGATGGCGCGCAGGAAGGCGGCGTCGTTGTCGGGGTTGGCCAGCACCTGCAGCCAGCACAGCGCATCCTTCACCTCGGCGCGGTCCAGGAACTTGGTGCCGCCGCTGAGGTGGTAGGGGATCCGCAGAAGCTGCAGCGCCTTTTCCAGCGGCCGCGACTGGTGGTTGCCGCGGAACAGGATGGCGAACTCGCCGAACGGGATTTCCTTGGCCTGGTGCAGGTAGTGGATCTCGCTGGCGACGCGCTCGGCCTCGTGTTCGTTGTTGCGGCATTCCCAGACGCGCACCGGCTCGCCGTCGCCGTGCTGGCTCCACAGTTTCTTGGGGTGGGCGTGCGGGTTCTTCTCGATCAGGGTGTTGGCGCAGCGCAGGATGCGCGCCGTGCAGCGGTAGTTCTGCTCGAGCTTGACCACCTTGAGGTGGGGGTAGTCGGTGGCCAGCTGGTCGAGGTTCTCGGGCTGGGCGCCGCGCCAGGCGTAGATGCTCTGGTCGTCGTCGCCCACGCAGGTCATGTTGCCCTTCGGGCCGGCCAGCTGTTTCAGCAGGCGGTACTGGGCGCCGTTGGTGTCCTGGCACTCGTCCACCAGCAGGTAGCGCAGGCGCTCGCGCCAGCCGGCGGCCAGGTCGGCGTCGGCTTCCAGAAGGGTCAGCGGCAGCCGGATCAGGTCGTCGAAGTCCACCGCGTTGTACGCCTGCAGGCGAGCCTGGTAGCGGGCGTAGATGCCCGCGGCCTCGCGCTCGCGGCCCGAGCGCGCGGCCTCGGCGGCCTGCTCCGGGCTCAGCGCGTTGTTCTTGGCGGCGCTGATCAGGTTCTGGATCGAATACAGGGCGTCGTTCTTCAGGCCCGGCGTGGCCAGGTCCTTGATGATGGCCATCTGGTCGTCGCCGTCGAAGATCGAGAAGCCGCGGCGCAGCTTCGCGCGCTCATGCTCGATCTGCAGGAAGCGCAGCCCCAGCGAGTGGAAGGTGGAGATGGTGAGGCCCTCGGCCGCGTCGCCCTTCACGCGCTTGGCCACGCGCTCGCGCATTTCCTTGGCGGCCTTGTTGGTGAAGGTGATGGCGGCGATGTGCCGCGCCTCGTGCCGGCCGGTGGCGATCAGGTGGGCGATCTTCTCGGTGATCACCTTGGTCTTGCCGCTGCCCGCGCCGGCGAGCACGAGCAGGGGGCCGCCCACGTAGGCGACGGCTTCTTGCTGGGGGGTGTTGAGGCCGGACATAGGCCGGCGATTGTACCGGCCCCCATCCCCGGGTGTAGGAGGGCCTTCAGGCCCGATGTTTTTTCGCGAAGGGCATCGGGCCTGAAGGCCCTCCTACAGTAGAATTCCGCCCATGCTGCAGATATCGCCCACGCTGGCCATTCCCGACCAGGAGCTGGAAGAGCGCTTCGTGCGCTCCAGCGGCCCGGGTGGGCAGAACGTCAACAAGGTGTCCACCGCGGTGGAGCTTCGTTTCGACGTGGCGCGCTCGCCGTCGCTGCCCGAGGCGGTGCGCGAGCGGCTGCTGGCGCGCCGCGACCGCCGCATCACCGACGACGGCGTGCTGGTGCTCAGCGCCCAGCGCTTCCGCACCCAGGACCGCAACCGCGAAGACGCGCGCGAGCGCCTGGCGGCCGTGATCGTCGCGGCGCTCACCGCGCCCAAGAAGCGCGTGGCCACCAAGCCCACCAAAGGCTCGAAGGAGCGGCGGCTGGGCGCCAAGCGCGAGCGCTCCACGGTGAAGCGGCAGCGCAGCGCCAGCGGCTGGGACCGCGAATGACTCGCGTCCCTGCGCTTCCGCCGAGCGCGCCGCGCAACGGCGGGCCCGTGAGCCGCTGGATCGGCCGCAGCGTGCTGCGCCTTGGCGGCTGGACCATCGACGGCGACTGGCCCGACCTGCCGCGCCTGGTCGTGATTGCGGCGCCGCATTCGTCGGGCTGGGACGCCGTCTGGGGCCTGGCGGCGAAGCTGGCCATGGGCGTGGACATCACCTTCATCGCCAAGGCCGAGTTGTTCCGGGGCCCGCTGGGCTGGCTGCTGCGCAAGCTGGGCGGCCATCCGGTGGACCGCAGCAGGCCCGGCGGCATCGTCGAGCAGACGGCCGCCGAGATCCGCGCCTCCGACCGCATGTGGTTCGTGCTGGCGCCCGAAGGCACCCGCAAGCGCGTGGAGCGCTGGAAGCCGGGATACTGGAAGATCGCCCGCCAGGCCGGCGTGCCGGTGTTCTGCGCCGGCTTCGACTACCCCGGGAAACGCGTCGTACTGGACCGGCTGTTCGAAACCAGCAGCGACTACGAGGCCGACATGGCCGTCATCCGCGCCCACTACCGGCCCTTCGTCGGCAAGAATCGCGACACGAACTGAGCCTTCTCAGCGCTCGGATGCTCCGGTGTCGAAGTAGTCGCGGCGCTCGAACAGGCCCGGCTTGATCAGGTCGATGAAATCGCGCGCCTGCGGGCTGAGGTACTTGCCCTTGCGCATCACGACGCCGTAACTGCGCGGCGGGAAGTACTCGCCCAGGTTGCGCGCCACCAGCCGCTTCTCGTCGGCTTCGGTCAGGCAGATGCTGGTGACGATGGAAATGCCCAGGCCCATGGCCACGTACTGCTTGATCACCTCCCAGCCGCCCACTTCCAGCGCCACGGTGTAGGGCACGCGCCGCTGCTGGAACACCAGGTCCACCAGCCGGTAGGTGGTGAGCCGCCGCGGCGGCAGGATCAATCCGTAGGGCGACAGGTCCTCCAGCCGCAGGTCGGGCTTGGTGGCCAGCGGGTGCCCGGGCGGGCAGATCAGCATCGGGTCGAAGGAGTAGACCGGCGCGTAGGCCAGGTCGGTTGGCACGTCCAGCATCGAGCCCACCGCCAGGTCCACCGCATCCGAGCGCAGCAGGCCCAGGCCGTCCTGGCCGGTGACGTTGTGCAGCACCAACTGCACCTCGGGATGCTGCTGGCGGAAGGCCTGAACCAGGGCCGGCAGCAGGTAGAGAATGGTGGAGCTGCCGGCCGCCACGTGCAGTTCGCCGGCCTGCAGGCCCTTGATCTTGCTGCGGAACTCGGCATCCAGGCCGTCCAGGCCCTCCACCAGGGGGCGGGCGATGTCGTACAGCACCTGGCCTTCGCGGGTGAGGCTGAAGCGCCGGCCGATGCGCTCGAACAGGGGCGTGCCCAGCTCGCGCTCGATGGCCTGCAGCTGCAGGGTCACCGCAGGCTGGCTGAGGAACAGGGCCTCGGCCGCGCGCGACACCGACCCCAGGCGCGCCACCTGGCAAAAGGCCCGAAGCGGCTTGAGGCGATCGCCTTTGTAGTAGAAACGGGCGCTCGGGCCGGCCATAAGCCCTTGTTCCTTCATTGATATAAAGCGAGTTAATAGTAACTATCAAAACATTTGCTTTGTCAAAGAATAGCCGCAGGCCTAGCGTCGGGTTCCGGAACAAGAGGAGCACGACCATGGCAGGCGACGCAGCGCGGACCGTTTCACCCCTGGAACTGCACGGCCCGCGGCAGGCCGGCCAAGAGGACCTGCTGACCCCGGCGGCCCTGGGCTTCCTGGTGGACCTGCAGCGCACCTTCGAGCCCCAGCGCCAGGCCCGCCTGGCCGCCCGCCGACAGCGCCAGGCCCGCTTCGACGCCGGCGAACTGCCCGACTTCCGCGCCGACACCCGCGCCATCCGCGAAGGCGACTGGACCGTGGCGCCGCTGCCGTCCGCGCTGCTCGACCGCCGCGTCGAAATCACCGGCCCGGTGGACCCGAAGATGGTGATCAACGCCCTGAACTCGGGCGCCAGCTGCTACATGGCCGACTTCGAGGACTCCACCTGCCCGACCTGGGAGAACCTGCTCACCGGCCAGCGCGCCCTGCGCAAGGCCGTGGCCGGCAGCCTGGACTGGATGGCGCCGGACGGCAGCAAGCACTACGTGCTCGATCCCGCGTCCAAGACCGTGCTGATCGTGCGCCCGCGCGGCTGGCACCTGGACGAGAAGCACGTGCTGGTGGACGGTCGCCGCATGAGCGGCAGCCTGTTCGACCTGGGCCTGTTCGCCTTCCACAACGCGGCCGCCCTGCAGGCCAGGGACCGCGGCCCCTACTTCTACCTGCCCAAGCTGCAGTCCATGGAGGAGGCGGCGCTCTGGAACGACGTGCTGGACTTCATCGAGGCGCGCCTGGGCCTGCCGGCCGGCGCCATGAAGGTGACGGTGCTGATCGAGACGCTGCCGGCCGTGTTCGAGATGCACGAAATCCTGCACGCCCTGCGCACCCGCATCGTCGGCCTGAACTGCGGCCGCTGGGACTACATCTTCAGCTACCTCAAGACCTTCCGCCGCCACCGCGACCGCGTGCTGCCCGAGCGCAGCCAGGTGGGCATGACCCAGCCGTTCCTGAAGTCGTACTCCGAGTTGCTGATCCAGACCTGCCACCGCCGCGGCGCCCACGCCATGGGCGGCATGGCCGCGCAGATCCCGATCAGCGGCGACCCGATCGCCAACCAGGAAGCCCTGGCCCGCGTGCGCGCCGACAAGCTGCGCGAAGCCAGCGCCGGCCACGACGGCACCTGGGTGGCGCATCCGGCGCTGATCCCGATCGCGCGCGAAGTGTTCGACGAGAAGATGCCCGGCCCGAACCAGCACGCCGTGCGCCGCGACGACGTGGCCGTGGACCGCGATGCGCTCATCCGGCCCAGCGTGGGCACGATCACCCGCAAGGGCTTCGACAACAACGTGGAAGTCTGCGTGCGCTACATCGCCGCCTGGCTCGACGGCCAGGGCTGCGTGCCCATCCACTGGCTGATGGAGGACGCCGCCACCGCCGAGATCGGCCGCGCCCAGCTGTGGCAGTGGCTGCACCACGGCGACCTGCACCTGGACGACGGCTCGCCGGTGGACTTCTCGCTGTTCGACCGCGCGCTGATGGCGCTGCCGTCCAAGCTGGCCGACCGCATGAAGCTGCCGGGCGGCGCGCGCATCAATGACGCCATCGCCCTGCTCGACGAACTCACGCACGCCAAGGAGCTGGCCGAGTTCCTGACCCTGCCGGCCTACGAGCGCCTCGACTGACCCCTTACGACTCCCTGTAGGAGGGCCTTCAGGCCCGACGCCCTTCGCCGAAAAGCATCGGGCCTGAAGGCCCTCCTACAACGCCCTTTACAAACCGCCCAAGGACACCGCCATGACCACGACCCTCCCCACCGCCGAACAGCTGAAGAAAGAGTGGGCCACCGACCCGCGCTGGGCCGGCATCGAGCGCGGTTACACCGCCGAAGAAGTCGTGCGCCTGCGCGGCACCGTCGCCGTCGAGCATTCGCTCGCCCGCCTCGGCGCCAACAAGCTGTGGAAGTACCTGGGCGAGAAGCCCTTCGTGAACGCGCTCGGCGCGCTCACCGGCAACCAGGCCATGCAGCAGGTGAAGGCCGGCCTCAACGCCATCTACCTCTCGGGCTGGCAGGTCGCGGCCGACGCCAACGTGGCCGGCGAGATGTACCCCGACCAGTCGCTGTACCCGGCCAACTCGGTGCCGCTGGTGGTCAAGCGCATCAACAACACCCTGCTGCGCGCCGACCAGCTGCACCACGCCGAAGGCAACGACAGCATCGATTTCCTCCAGCCCATCGTCGCTGACGCCGAGGCCGGCTTCGGCGGCGTGCTCAATGCCTTCGAGCTGATGAAGGCCATGATCGAAGCGGGTGCCGCCGGCGTGCACTTCGAGGACCAGCTGGCCTCGGTGAAGAAGTGCGGCCACATGGGCGGCAAGGTGCTGGTGCCCACCCAGGAAGCGGTGCAGAAGCTCATCGCCGCGCGCCTGGCCGCCGACGTCTCCAACGTGCCCACGCTGGTCATCGCGCGCACCGACGCCGAGGCCGCCGACCTGCTCACCAGCGACGTGGACCCGAACGACGCGCCGTTCTGCACCGGCGAGCGCACCGTGGAAGGCTTCTACAAGACCCGCCCGGGCATCGACCAGGCCATCAGCCGCGGCCTGGCCTACGCGCCCTACGCCGACCTGGTGTGGTGCGAGACCGGCAAGCCCGACCTCGCGTTCGCGAAGAAGTTCGCCGAGGCCATCCACGCCAAGTTCCCGGGCAAGATGCTGGCCTACAACTGCTCGCCGTCCTTCAACTGGAAGAAGAACCTCGACGACGCCACCATCGCCAAGTTCCAGATCGAGCTGGGCAAGATGGGCTACAAGTTCCAGTTCATCACCCTGGCCGGCTTCCACTCGCTCAACTACTCCATGTTCAACCTGGCCTACGGCTATGCCCGCAGCCAGATGAGCGCCTTCGTGGAGCTGCAGGAAAACGAGTTCGCCGCGGCCGAGAAGGGCTTCACCGCGGTCAAGCACCAGCGCGAGGTCGGCACCGGCTACTTCGACTCGGTCACCCAGGCCATCCAGGGCGGCACCAGCTCCACCACGGCGCTCAAGGGTTCGACCGAGGAAGAGCAGTTCCACGGCGAGGCCAAGGCGGCCGCGGCCTGACGCCATCGGGATGCGCGCCCCGGCCGCCGCCGTCCGGCGACGGCCGGGGCATGCGCCCGGCATCCGCGACGCGGGTCGCTGTTTCCTTCACCCCGGCTTGGATACACTCGGGGCAGTCCCTGGTTCGAGTAGTCCGTGATTTCAGCCGATCTCCCCGGCAGCCTGGCGGTCGCCGCGCAAAGCGGCGGCCCCGACGGCCGACTGCCCTCGCAGCTGTCACCCGAAGAGTTCCGCATCCTGGCGGCCGCCGGCGTCAGCCGCGCCGTGCTGCCCGGGGAAGAACTCTTCCGCCGCGGCGAATCGGCCCAGAGCATGTTCCTGATCGACACCGGCGAAGTGCGGCTCGGCTTTGACGACGGCCTGGCCGACAAGCTGCTGGGCCCGGGCCAATACTTCGGCGAACTGGCGGTGTTCATCGGCCGGCACCAGCGCTTCGCGCGCGCGGTGGCCGAATCCCCCGGCGTGCTCTACGAAATCACCCAGGCCGCGTTCCAGGGCCTGGTGGACCGCGATCCCGCCCAGGTGGCGCGCTTCATGCAGCGCAGCTTCGCCTACCTGGTGGCCGGCGAGCACCAGCTGGTGCAGCACCTCAAGCGCCGCAACGAAGACCTGATGCAGACCCTGGACACCCTGCGCCAGACCCGCACCGAACTCACCGTCGCCCAGCAGCTGGTGCGCACCGACGACCTGACCGGCCTGGCCAACCGCCGCGGCCTGTACCGCTTCCTGGACGAACTCGGCCGCCAGGACCTCACCGACCTCAAGCTGGCGCTGCTGCTGGTGGACATAGACCACTTCAAGCAGATCAACGACCGCAGCGGCCACCTGGCCGGCGACGCCGCCCTGCGCGCCTGCGCCGAGGAAGTCCGGCGCATGGCCGGCCCGCTGGAATTGCCCTGCCGCTTGGGTGGCGACGAATTCGCCCTGGTGCTGCGGGTGAGCGACGACGGCGAGCTGGCCAACCGGGCCCTGGGCCTGATGAGCGCCATCCGCAGCCTGCGCCTGCCCAGCCTGCGCGAACACCGCCTCTCGGTCAGCATCGGCGGCGCTTTTTGCCACGACCCTGGCGGCTGGTCGAACTGGTACAGCCAGGCCGATCGCGCCCTGTACGAGGCCAAGCGCCAGGGCGGCGACCACTGGCGCCTGGCGCGCTGAGCCGGTGGCCGGGGTCGCGCGGGGGGCGCGTTCACCCCTGAAAGACGGCTGTGGCACCCCCTGAATGGACGCTTCCGAGCCCCGCAACGGCCCACCCCTGAACACGGCACCGGTCACGCCGATGCTGCGTACGGTGCTGCTGTGCGACATCGTTGAATCCACCGCCCTGATCGAGCGCCTGGGCGACCTGCGCGCCGTGGCCCTGCTCAAGCGCCACGACCAGTTGCTTCGCCAGCTGATGGAGCTGTGCCACGGCCAGCTGATCGACAAGGCCGACGGCGTGCTGGCCCTGTTCGAACGGCCGATCCAGGCCCTGGACTTCGCCCTGCGCTACCAGCGCGGCCTGCGCGAGCTGGGCGCCCTGGAGGGCCTGGACCTCAAGGCCCGCATCGGCCTGCACGTGGGCGATGTGATGACCTGGGCCAACGAGCCCAAGGACGTGCTGGCCGGCGCCAAGGCCTTCGAAGTGGAGGGCCTGGCCAAGCCGGTGGCCGCGCGCCTGATGAACCTGGCGCTGCCCGGCCAGATCCTGATGTCGGGCATGGCCCAGAACCTGTGCCATCGCGCCATGGGTGAACTGGGCGCGGCCGGCACCCACCTGCGCTGGCTGATGCACGGCCGCTACAACTTCAAGGGCGTGCCGGCGCCGATGCTGGTGCATGAGGTGGGCGAGCCGGGCTTGTCGCCGCTGCGCGCGCCCGACTCGGGACCCAAGGCCTGGCGCGAGCTGCCGATCTGGCGCCGGCCTCCGATGCTGGCGCTGGAAGTGATCCTGGTCGCGGCGCTGGGGCTGGGCCTGTTCTGGACGGCCTTCCGCAGCCCGCCGGCCATCGCCTTCGCCGAGCGCGACTGGGTGGTGGTGGCCGACCTGCAGAACCGCACCGGCGAGGAACTGTTCGACGAATCGCTGGACACCGCACTGCGCGTGGGCCTGGAACAGTCGCGCTACGTGAACCTGATTTCCGACCTGCAGATTGACCGTGCCCTGGAGCGCATGCAGCGCCAGGGCCAGGCGGTCGACCGCCAGCTGGCCGCCGAGCTGGCCCTGCGCGAGGGCGCCAAGGCGGTGATCCTTCCCACGCTGGCCGAAGTGGGCGGCGTGGTGCGGGTGAGCCTGGAAGTGGTGGATCCCAACAGCGGCGTCACCGTCTACAGCGAGAGTGCCGACGGCGCGAACTCGGACGACGTGCTGCCGGCGCTGGATGTCGCGCTGGCGAAGGTTCGCGGCCGGCTGGGTGAAGCGGTGGGCAGCATCCAGGACACCAGCATGCCGCTGGAACAGGTGACCACCAGCGACCTGGAGGCGCTGCGCGCCTACTCGCTGGGCCTGCGTGCGCGCTACGAGTCCCGGCTGGGCGAGGCCGAATCGCTGTTCAGGCAGGCGGTGAAGCTGGACGAACAGTTCGCGATGGCCTACGTGCAGCTGGCCTTCATGCGCTACGTCGAGAACGATGCCGAAGGCACCCGCCGCTACGTGGCCCTGGCCGAAGCCCACCGCAGCCACCTGAGCCAGCGCGAGTCGCTGTTCCTGGACGGCGCGGCGGCCACGCTGGATTCGCCGGAGAAAGCGCTCCAGGCCTTCACCCTGCTGGCCAACCTGTACCCGGACGAGTTCCGCGCCCACAGCAACTTCGCGTACTTCGCCCACTACGACCTGATGCGCAGCGCCGACGGCCTGGCGATGATCGGCCCGGCGCTGGCGCCGCAGAATTCGCGTCGGGGCACGGCGCAGTACCTGGCCGGCGTGCTCAACCTGGCCCTGAACCGGTATGCGCAGGCCCAGGAGCACTTCGAACTGGCGGAATCGCTGGGCATCAGCGGCTTCAAGCGCGAGCACATCGAGACCTTCGTCGCGCAGCGCCGCTACGCCGAGGCGGCGCGCGAGCTGGCCACCCAGCGGGCCAGCGGTTCGGTGGCCACCGACATCGAGGCGCGACTGATCGAAATCACCCTGCCGCTGGACCGGGGCCGCCATGGCGACGCGCTGGCCGCGAGCCGCGCGCTGGAACAGGCCACGCAGGGCCCCGAGGTCGGTGACCTGACGCGATGGAACCAGGCCGGCATCACCCTGGCGCTGCGCAGCCTGGCGCCGGATGCCGACTTCGCCGCGGACCTGGCGGCCCATGCCCAGGCCCAGGCCGCGCGCCTGGAGGGTGCCGACAGCCTGCTGCGCCGGCACCTGGTGTTCCATTCCCTGGCCGCGGCCTGGATGGCCGCCAGCATCGGCGATACCGAGCTGGCGCGGAAAACGCTGGCGCTGGTGCGCGACGATCCGCTGGTGGCCGCCTATCCGCCCAATGCCGCCATGCTGCGTTCGGCCGACGCCGAGCTGGCCCTGGCCGGCGGTGACGCCGCCTCCGCGCTGGCCCTGCTGCCGGCCAAGGCCGACGCGCCGGGAGGCAGTTACTTCGAACGTGCCGTGTTGATGCGGGCCCAGGCGGCTGCGGAGCAGTGGGCGGAAGCGGCCGCCACGGCGGACTGGCTCGCCCGCAACCGGGGCCGGGCGTTTGCCGAAGGCACCAGCCTGGGCCAGTGGCAGGTAGTGAACGTGGCTGAAAGCACGCTGGCCCTGCGGGCTGCGGCCGAGTACCGCCGGAAGCGGGGCCAGTCGGTCGAGGCCGACGAGGCGCTGGCGGACTTCAAGGCCGCCTGGCCGGATGCGGACCGGCTTGCGCCGGTCCGGCATCGCTTCGGAAAACGCTAAGCCTTACTTCTTCGCGGCCACTTCCAGCGAGATCGGGTGCTGTGCGGCCTTTTCCGCCAGCAGCTGGGTGCGCAGCGCATCGCGGCTGGCCTTGATGGCCTCCTTGCTGGCCAGCTGGTTGACGGACATGCAGGCCCAGGCGCCGTCCTCCACACCGGCGTCCCTGGCGGCGGCATGGCCCACCGAAGCGAGCGCCTGGCGCGGGTCCTTCTGGAACCGTGCGCGGAAGTCGTCATCGCTGGAGAGCTTGTCCAGCAGCGCGTCAACGGTGTCCTCGGAAAGCTTGAACGGCATGGTGTTTCCCCTGGTGGTGGTGCGGAAGGCCACCGTCGGCGGCGGCATGGGCGGGTTCGCCCGCGGTGATCGCCCGAACCGCCTGGGCGTCGCGCGGATCGCGGTTGCACCATAAACCGCCGCGATGTCACTGTCACCCGCCCACCTTTGCCGGAACCGCCCCATGCGCCTACGCCGTTGCCACCAGCTGATGGTGGAGTTGGACCAGGAGCCACGCTTCTCCTTCGCCAGCCTGCTCGAGGGTGGCGACGGGCTGGAAGCGCAGGTGCGATGGCTGGCCCGGGCGCCGCACCTGCTGGCGCCCGAGGCGGTGACGCTGGAGCAGCTGGCCGTGCTGCAGCGCGTTTCCCGCGACGACTGGGCGGAGCGGGGCGAGCTGGAGGCGCTGCACGGCGCGGCGGCCATCGAGGCGCTGCTGGCGCTGGGGCTGCTGATCGCCGAGGAGGGCGACGACCAGGCGCCGTGGCGCGCGCGCGACCAGGCCAGCCGCGACATCGCCTGGTGGCCGCTGGCGCTGGCCGCCCACGCGCACGGCGGATGGGGTGACGTGGACATCCAGGCCCGCAACGAGCGCGGCCTGATGCTGAGCAGCGAACAGATCGTCGAGGCCTTCGGCGCGGCGCCCGAGCCGGCCTACCGCCGTGCGCCCGACGCGGCGACGCTGCCGCTGGCCGCGCCCGTGCGCAGCGACTTCGACGCCCTGCTGGCGGCGCGCCGCACCTGCCGCAATTTCGACGGCGACGCGGTGCTGGGGCAGGCGCCGTTCGCCACGATGATGCGCCGCGTGTGGGGCGCCGTGGGCACCCGCGAGCTGGCGCCGGGCGCGGTGGCGGTGAAGAAGAGCAGCCCCGCCGGCGGCGGCCTGCACGCGGTGGAAGCCTACGTGCTGGTGCAGCGCGTGGAGGGCATCGCTCCCGGGATCTACCACTACCTGGCGATGGAGCACGCGCTGGAACCCCTGCGTGCCCTCACGGCCGACGAAGCCGCCGACCTGGCGCACCGGTTCGTCGCGGGGCAGAACTGGTTCAACAACGTGCCGGCGATGGTGGTGATGACTGCGCGCTTCGACCGCCTGTTCTGGAAATACCGCCGGCACACCAAGGCCTGGCGCGTGGTGCACCTGGACGTGGGCCACCTGTCGCAGACGATGTACCTGTCGGCCACCGAACTGGGGCTGGGCTGCTTCGTCACCGCGGCCATCAGCGACCGCGCGGTCGAGGAGGCCCTGGCGCTGCCGGCCCTGCGCGAAGGGCCGATCGCCCTGGTGGGGTTCGGCGTTCGCTCGGGCGAGATCACCACGATGGAGCTCGACGCGCTGGTGCCGGTGCAGCCGGCGCACCTGGCCGCGCCGTAACGGCGCGGGCGCGCTGCCGGCTCAGCCGGTTGCGTCCGGGTCGGTGGACGCGGGCGTTCGCGCCAGGCCGTCGTCGCCCAGCACCAGCCACGGCGCGTGGCTGTCGTAGCACACGTGCAGCTGCGGTTCGCGGTCGACCGGGCCGTCGAAGTTGCTGCGCACGATGTGCAGCTCGCCGGGCCAGCGCTGCGAGCGGAAGAACAAGGTGCTGCCGCAGCGGGAACAGAAGCCGCGTTCGGCACCGGGCGTGGATTCGTACCAGCGCAGGCGCGCGTGCGCATCGTGGATGTGCACCTGCGCGGCCTCGAAGCCCACCCAGGTCACCACCGGCGCACCGTGGGCGCGCTGGCACAGCGTGCAGTGGCAGTGCGCCACCCACTTCGTGGGCAGGGTGGCTTCGAACGACAGGTCGCCGCACAGGCAGGTGCCGCGGGTGGTGGTCATGGCCTCGCCCTCCGGTGGCCAGACTAGCTCAGGCGGGCGCGCCGTTGGCGGCGCCCCGGTCGAGCAGGCGGTAGCCCAGCGCCTCGGCCAGATGGGCGGTGGCGATGGCGTCGCTGCCGGCCAGGTCGGCGATGGTGCGGGCCACGCGCAGGATGCGGTGCATGGCGCGGGCGGAAAGCTGCAGTGATTCCATGGCGGCCTCCAGCAGCGCCTGGTCGCGGGCCTGCAGCCGGCAGTGGGCCTCGGTTTGCGCCTGGCTGAAGTGGGCGTTGAGCGTGCCTTCGCGCGCAAGCTGGCGTTCGCGCGCGGCCAGCACCCGTTCGCGCACGGGTTCGCTGGGTTCGCCGCGCGGGCTGTCGGGGCGCATGTCGTGCGGCGCCAGGCGCGGCACGGCCAGCTGCAGGTCAATGCGGTCCAGCAGCGGGCCCGACAGCCTGGCGCGGTAGCGCTGCACGCTTTCGGCGCTGCAGCTGCAGCGGCCCGAGGGGTCGCCGGCCCAGCCGCAGGGGCAGGGGTTCATGGCCGCCACCAGCTGGAAGCGCGCGGGGAAGTCCGACTGGCGTGCGGCGCGCGACACCGTCACCACGCCCGATTCCAGCGGCTGGCGCAGCACTTCCAGCGTGTGCCGGCCCCATTCGGCCAGTTCGTCCAGGAACAGCACGCCGTTGTGCGCCAGGGATATCTCGCCCGGCCGCGGGTTCGGGCCGCCGCCGGCGACGGCCACCGCGCTGG
>Ga0075158_10000327_pt1 | contig 38957 bp, 30 predicted proteins | sample JI91814BDNA_FD_70968 | JGI IMG/M metagenome (GOLD analysis project Ga0075158, IMG submission 70968) | Wastewater effluent complex algal communities from Wisconsin, to seasonally profile nutrient transformation and Carbon sequestration -... | ecosystem: Engineered > WWTP > Effluent > Algae... | reverse complement strand
ACTTCTTGATAATTCTATTGCATTCAATCCAACAGATTAAAAGCTTAAAGTAAAAACGGATTGCGTTTCTCTCATAACGAGATGTTTTGAACTAAACGGGTAAAATTTTCTATCTGTGTATCCGCCGAGTAGAATTTGACCAACTCCTGGAACAGTAGAGAATTTATTTTTTAAATGGTCTTTGATGTAAACCATGAGGTCTCTTTTATTTCCTGTGTAAGATACACCTACCCACATGATTGGTTGCTCTTCCGGATTATACTTAGTAACCACTGGAGGGTCGAGTTCTTTTGGAAGAAGTTTTTGTGCCTGTATTACTTTGGTTTGTATATCTTGTAGTGCTGCGTCAACATCTCGATTTAAGTCAAATTCTACAGTGATATTTGCAGAGCCATACTTGGAAGTTGAGGTTAAGGATACTATGCCTTCAACGCTCATTACACTCTCTTCAATAATATCTACAACGTTAGTCTCCATAATCTCTGGGGCTGCCCCATTTAGGTTTACAGAAATATTTACCACAGGAAAATCTACATCGGGCATTTGGGATAATCCCATTTTTCGAAAAGAAATAAAGCCAAAGAAAATAAGGCCAAACATTAACATCCATGCAAATACTGGATTTTTAATTGAAATATCTGAGAGAGTCATTTTTATTTCCTATTCTGATTTATTTTCTAAATCTTCCGGATACTTACCAATAGCCACTTTCAGCCAAACAAGGTTCAATTGTTTTTGAAGTAGAGTTCTAGATAAATCCTCTTTCGCATTTTTCAAGGCAATTTGTGCATTTAAAAGATCAAGGCTTGTTGCTGATTTTTTGAAGTAATCACGTTTTACAACCTCGTAATTATTTTCCATAGCATTTAGTGCAGCCAAATAACTTTCTTCTGCCATCTTTGAATTCGCATAACTGTTGTAAGCCTTTCTGACTTCTTCTCTCGCAAATCGAACGGATTGTGTGAGTTGTAATTCCGCCTGACGTTTTACTGACTCAGCCTGTTTAACCGCTGCGGTAATTGTCCCCATTGATATGAGAGGTATTTGAACAATAAATTGGTTCACTAAATCTTTCCTAGCCGTATTTGCTGTGTGTCCGCTTGGAAATGTATAGAATGTATCTACAGATGCAGTTGGTAAATGTCCTCCGTATGCTTTTAGAACCTCTGATTTAGCAATTTCTAAATTTAATTTGGCAGCATTTACATCAAAGCGATTCTCTACTGTTTTTTCTGCTTCTTCGATTTCAAAGTTAAGAGGCAATTCGTTAATAGCCTCCACCTTAAACTCTGAGTCAAGTCCTGTTAAGAAAGAAAGAGTATCTCTCATCTGTGATAGAGTATCTGTGATGCCTAAAATTTCTGCTTCTAGTTTTGCAATTTGTGCTGTGATATTTGTTAATTCAGATGATTTATTTCTTCCTAGGCTAACACGTCTCGTAATTTCTTTTTTGGATTCTTTTGTAAATTCTAAAATATCCTTTTTTGTTTGTAAATTGCTTTCTAACTGGAGCAAATTAAAATAAGCCTGTGCAATTTCTAAAAACATTCTACCCGAGTCATGTTTCAATTCCAGTAGTCTTAATTTAACTTCATGTTTGGAACTTTTATAATTTGCCCATTCATTTAATCCTGTCATGATTGGAATATGTAACACTAACCTTGCACCGGGACGGACGAGAGGAGAGGTTACTGTGGAACTACCGCTACCTCCGAAGGAAGAATTTCCAATATCATAAGGCGTGGAAATATTCGTATTATATGCTTCATTGCTATAGGCATTTATAATGTTATTACGATTTCGAATATTCCGATCATGTTCTGCATGATTGGGAGTTGTTACAAACTGCTGGTAGCGAAAAGCCAGGGATGGAAAAAAATTGGCAAAAAAAGAATCTCTTCTTGCTTCAGCTTGCACGATTGCTTCTTTTTTGATTGCGATACGTTCTGTTTTTGCAATGGCAGAATAGTATAAGTCATTAAGTGTAAAAGTTTTTTTTGTAGAATCTACTTTCTTAATTTTAGTTTCTGAAATTATATTTTCAGTCTGCGGTAAATTCTGGTTTGACTCTGTTGGTTGTTCTTTGATTTGCTCATTGTGACTGCATTGAATTAATAATGTAATTAATACAATAATCCCTGTAGTTTTGAAATGAATTCTTTGAATATGCAAAGGATTTGCCTCCTCTAAATTATAAATTAGGCTATTTCCAATTTTTAAAAATGAATCAAAAGCGATACATTTTATTTTACATTTAAGTGCAAAGTTATAAGTTTCAATTTTCCTTGACAAATTGCCTCAAGGACATTATAGCTTAAGTATGTTTTTACGCGTATTCTCTGTTTTTCTTTTTAGCATTTTAATTTTTATTTCAGCTTATTCTTGCGCAAAAGAAAATAAACCGACTCCTCCTAATGCTATAGATGGAATTTTAGATTTAACAGAATGGGACTTTGATGTAAATGGAAAAGTGGATTTATATGGAAAATGGGAGTTTTACTATGGAGAGTTTTTACATTCAAAAGATTTTTTAGAGCGAAAAGAAAATAAGCCAAAATACATTGAAGTTCCATCTCTGTGGAATGGTTATGATTGGAATGGAAAAATTCTTCCCGGCTCTGGATTTGCAACATACCGGTTAGTTGTAAAAACTAAAAATCTAAACAAAGTAATGGGACTTCGCATTGGAGATATGTATTCCTCTTACAGACTCTATGTAAATGGAAACCTTGTTGCGAAAAATGGAAATCCAGGTAAGACAAAAGAAGAAACGATTGCACAGTGGCTACCCGTTGTTAGGTTCATTGATTTAAATTCACAGGAAACAGAATTTATAATTCATATTGCCAATTTCAATCATAGAAAGGCTGGAACATGGGCGTTTTTTGAATTTGGTAATACAGAAGAAATTATCAGCTCTAGAGAAAAGCCAATGGCGTTCGAATTATTTTTATTTGGAACACTTTTAGTTATGGCGCTCTATCATTTTGGTTTGTTTGCGCTTAGAAGAAATGATAAATCAGTTTTGTATTTTGGAATTTTTTGTTTTTTAACCGGGTTTAGAGTTGTAGTTACGGGCGAGCGTAGTCTTGTTCATTTCTTCTCACTTTCATTTGAAGCTCAATTGAAAATAGAATATATTTCTCTTTCTCTTGGAATCCCTGCATTTTCTCATTTTTTGATTCACTCCTTTCCAACAGTCGTTAGTCGAAAGACATTTTATTTTACAGATATTCTATTATTAATTTTTAGTTTTATTCCTCTTGTGACCACAGGAGAAGTATATAGTTATACCGCTATTCCTGTTCAACTTACAATGCTAGTCGTCGCCATTCAATTTTTTTATTATTTAATAAAGGCTTTGCGTTTAGGAACGGATGGTGCATTGTCTGCCATACTCGGTATGAGTGTTTTTTTTATCTGCGGTGTAAACGATGCTTTGTATAATAATGAATTAATCCAGACAGGAAATCTCTACCCGTTTGGTTTGTTTATCTTTATTTTTTCTCAATCTTTTATTTTATCATTAATCTTTGCAAAATCATTTTTAAATGTCGAAAAGCTTTCCGGTGAATTACTATTAACCAACCAGGCTTATACTCGTTTTGTTCCCAAAGAGTTTTTGAATTTTTTAGGAAAGGAATCCATAATCGATATTAAACTCGGAGATCAAGTTCAAAAAGAAATGACTGTATTATTTTCTGATATTCGTTCTTTTACAACATTATCCGAGCAAATGACTCCAGAAGAAAATTTTAATTTTATCAATTCTTATTTAAAGAGAATGAATCCAATTATTGAAAAGAACAAAGGATTCATAGATAAATACATCGGCGATGCTATCATGGCGTTGTTTGCCCGTAGCCCCGTTGATGCAATTCAGGCTGCAATTGAAATGCAAAAAGCGATTCTACTTTATAATCAAGATCGAGTAGAAAAAAATATGGAAATTATAAAAATAGGTGTTGGTCTGCATACAGGACTTTTAATGCTTGGAACCATCGGCGGAGAAGACAGAATGGAAGGCACAGTGATTTCTGATGCGGTCAATCTAACAGCTAGATTAGAAGGTTTAACTAAAGTCTACGGATCTCTTATTCTGACTAGCGAAGAAACATTCTTAAAAGCAAACGGTCCTGAAAAATTCAACTATCGTCGTTTGGGAAAAGCAAAGGTTAAGGGCAAACAAGAGCCGGTTGTTGTTATTGATATTCTAGATGGCCAATCTGATTTTTGGATGGATGTTTATTTGGAAACTAAATCAGACTTCGAAAAAGCACTTGGATATTATGAATCAAAGGACTTTGTAAATGCTGCCAAATTATTTGAGAGTATACTCGATATTAACCTCTCTGACGTAGCCGCTCGTTTTTATTTACATCGCTCTCTTTATTACCAAACCCATGGACTTCCCGAAGACTGGGATGGAAGTGAAGCGGTGTAGGACTACACCGCTTTCTTTTTTAATTCTTCTAAACTATAAATTGGTAAATCACAGGTTTGGTTTTTACAAATAAAAATTGCAAGAGGCTTATCTGTATTTTTGTCTTTTAGAACAGGTAGAATTGTTTGAAGATCAGAAAATTCTTCCTTAGCTGCGAAGACAATAATTGCATCGGGGAGATATTTAGTTTCTAGAAATTTTAAAATCTCTTTTGCTTCCGAGTTGTCTTTATCCGCTACTATTACAATTTGTTTAGGGGAGCTTTGGGTATAGAGGTAAGCTGAAAGCATAGATGGAAAGCTTACAGCATGAGTCTTTAAATCATTCGAGAAAAAGCGGTATATAGAATTTGCAATTTCTTCGTAACGATTTGTTTCAATACCTAAAGAAGCAAGTGTATTTAAAACATGCGCCATACTGCTATTACCCGACGGCTCGACCCCATCATAGCCATCGATAGACCTGCGAATTAATTCTTCTCCGTCACTTCCTGTATCATAAAAAGGTCCCGCAGGAGAGCGAAAGAGTCGAATTGCCTCTTCTGTCATAGCATGAGCCGATTTAATATACTTCGGATCATAAGTTGCCCTGTAAAGAGAAATAGAGGCAAGCGCCAACTCTGCATAATCCGTTAGATAGCCAAGATATTTTGCTTCCCCATTTCTATATCTTCTTAAAAGTCTACATTCTGAATTGAATAATTTCTTTTGAATGAATTCGAATATTTTAATTGCATCGTCTAATAGTGATTTGTCTTGAAATGCAATGGAGGAATTTGCAATCGCCCTTAAATATAAACAATTCCACGAAGTTAAAACTTTATCATCTCTCAGGGGACGAATTCTTTTTGATCTAACGTCTAAAAGCTTTTCCTTGTTTTTTTCTAAGAGTAATTTGAATTCATTTGAGTTAAGGTTATTTTCTTTTACAAAATCAAATTCAAAGGCTTCATTTAAAATAGAGTGTCCCTCGAAATTTCCTTCTTCTGTAACATCCCAGAATTTTTCTAAAACAGGAGAGTCTTCCTTGCAAATTGAGCGAAATTCTTTTAGACTCCATATATAAAATTTGCCTTCCTCTCCTTCACTATCAGCATCTTCAGCACAGGCGATTGCCCCATCTTCTAGAGTCATATCTCTACGAATATAATTTACAATATCGTATACAGCATCTTTGTAAAATGAATTTCCTGTTACAAGGTAACACTCTGTAAGCGCTTGTATAAAAAGAGAATTATCGTAGAGCATTTTTTCAAAATGAGGCACAAGCCATCTCTGGTCGGTCGCATAACGACTAATTCCGCCGCCTATCTGATCATAGATCCCACCTTTTTTCATGGCGAGTAATGTTTTTTCTACCATGAAAAGAGCCCTCGGATTACTTGATTTTTTGTAAAAGCCGAGTAGATAAGAAAGACCCATGCTCGGCGGAAATTTATTTACCATATTTGTTTTAAAGCCGTAATAAGTTTCATCAAAGAATTTATCGAACATCTTAAATCCTTCTTCGAAGGCAGATTCATCTGGAAGAGACGAATCAGTCTTAGCCGCAAAGCTTTCTTTTTGTAGGTAATCAGAAATAGCCTCCGAAGAAGCAATTAATTCTTCTTTTCTAGTATCCCATACATTTTTAATGATACTTAAAATTTCTGTAAAACTTTTTCGTCCGTATTTCTGAACAGGCGGGAAATAGGTTCCGCCTGCGACCGGTTTTTTTGCAGGTGTCAAAAATAAATTAAGTGGCCAGCCTCCCTGTTGTTCCATTGCATGCAGTGCATCCATATAGATTTTATCTATATCGGGTCTTTCTTCTCTGTCGACTTTGATGCAAACAAAATCTCGATTCATAATTTCGGCTGTAGCTTCATTTTCAAAAGACTCTCTTTCCATAACATGACACCAGTGACAGGTTGCATACCCAATTGAGAGTAAAACAATCTTATCCTCTCTTTTTGCTTTTTCAAATGCTTCTTCTCCCCAGGGATACCAATCAACGGGATTGTAAGCATGCTGTAAAAGGTAAGGACTTTTTTCATGGATCAGGCGATTTGGCTTGCGGTCTTTATTCATAGTTTCAAAATTACCCTTAGCGATATAGAGTCACTTATTTTTTTAGGAGATTTATGAAATTAAAATTACATTTAAACGATGTGGAAACTATTTTCACAAAAGAGGAGATGGTAAGTAATATGGATAGAATCATTGAATCCATTTCGGAGTTTTATGGCAATATGCCGCCGGAAAAATTCTTTGCTTCACCGGCAAATGGGGGTTGGTCGCCAGAAAAAAATATAAGGCATTTGATAAAATCTACTCAACCTATTTACCTGGGATTAATGAGTCCAAAACTTACCCTTTATATTTTTGGTTTTGGAAAAGAAAAGTCTAGAAACATCACAGAAATAAAAAGAGATTATTTAGCAAAACTAAATGCAGGAGGAGGGGCGGGAGTTTTTACACCAATGGGTGATCATAAAGAAGTAAAGCCAGAAGAACAAAAAAAACTGGTATCAGAATTTGTGAAATTATTTCAAAAGTATAAAATGAAGATTGAGTCGTGGGAGGAAACTTCTCTGGATAAATACAATATGCCGCACCCACTTTTAGGAAATCTTACCGTTAGAGAAATGCTTCTATTCTCAATATTTCATTTATTTCATCATACAGAAAAAGTGGAAGCCAGGTTTAACTAGCTGCTTTTAGTTTGGGAGCGCTATTTCCTTCGATTAGACTGAGTAGTTTTTGTGCTTTTTCAATCTTAGTCTTATCGGTATTAGCCGTTACAAGATGAGGGTTGCGCTCATTGATGATTGAATCTAGTGTCTTAGCCAGTGCAGACTTTTTTTCAGGCCATTCGTCATTTTCTGGATATAGTAAAATTTCTGCTTCATCAATATTTTTTATTGGAAGTGTTATGATTCTAAAGTTACGAGAATTGATTATATTAGAAAATGCTTCATAGTCAGGAAAATAATTTCTTACTTCATTGACAGAAGGAATTTTTCTCATGCTTAAATAAAGTAAATCTAAGGTCTCTATTACAGATTCATAAAGAGCCTGTTCTTTTATTCTCTGGGATCTTTCTGCTTTCTTAGATTGCATTTCTGAGATATACTTGAGATTATGCGCATCGTTCTTACTTGAAAAAACTTCTTGCTCAACAGAAATTTTCTTCTTTGCATTAACAAGTATTACATCTTGAAAAAGGGAAAGAGGAAAATATAAAAATATGCGATAATACCAGGGCATGTATTGCATATAAATTCTTTTTTCCAGATTTTGATAAACGGTAGAAAAACTTTGGTCTACCAGAAGAGTGCGAAGAGATTTTTCATTTTTTTCAATGAGTGCTTTGAGGGCAGATGCTTTCCACATATCGTTAGGCGATAGATTCAGCATGCCGGTTACAAGGACTTTAAAAAAATTAGGATCTTTGCCTGTAAAAACATGAATTGTATTTTTAGGCATTTGCCATTTTATATAAAATAAGTCTTTGTCATTCGTTAAATCTTTCCATACTTCAGGATTAATTTCAAGAGAGTCAGAGTGATTTACAAATAAGATTAATTTGCTCCATTTATTGGATGGAACAGTAATATTCTTTTTGAATTCCTGTTTCATTTTATTGCATTCATCCCGCCATGCAATTTGATATCTTTCTTCAGTTGAATCTTCTAAACTAATAATAGTTTGTGTGCAAAGTGAGCCGGGATAAGTCTGATTAGCCCTTCCAGCTCCCGCCATTTTGTATTGATGAATTTCTTTTGCTTTATCTGCGGTAAATTTTCCTGTCTTCATAGGAAAATTTTCGACTTGATGATAGACTTTTTCTTCGAGGACTACTTTATCTACCCGGCTTTTTAAAACTGGATCATTTGCAATGCTTGGAATTAGTTTTTCAGCCATTGCACTTGCTGCGGCTTCGAAGTGTTCTACGATTTCATTTGTCTTTAGCATGAGAAGTCCATGCCCCGGAACTTCTTTAGCTATTTGAGATTCGACAAGACGTTTGGTGAGTTCTCGATTGATGTATTCGAGCATATCGTCTGGAATTAAAATTCCATTTTTTGCTTCGATAAATCTACGAAGGGGATTGAATAGACTACTGATTCCTTTGAATGAATTGGGATCTGTATTTTTTGAACTCATTTGCCATAATAATTCTTTTTTGAAATTTTCTCCGCTCAGTTGTTCCCTTGTGTCAAACCAGGATTTAATTGCGCTATACGAATAGCTTAAGAGTTCATCAAATAAATTAAAAATGGAATAGGATTTTTCTTCAGATGGATGGGTAATAAAAAAACTAATGACTTTTAATTCGCGGTTGTGTGCGTCATATTCAAAGCAAAATACTTGCGCAGCGAGTTGATTGTTGACTAAAGAGCTCAAATTAGTAATTGCAGTTTTCATATCAAGTTGCAATTGTTCTAGAATTGTATTGTTTAAAGTAAAAAGCATCCCTTTTGTTGCATGTTGGATGGTATTTAACGTTTTAATTGATTTTAGAAGTTCGTGCTGATATTTATTGGTTGGATTTATCCCCATTAAAATAGAGTCCTTTTCTTTACGGACTTTCAAAAAGGAGTATTTGAATTCTAATTCGGCCTGTGTGGACATAGTGTAATTTATTGAATAAACTTAAAACATTCTGTTGACAAGTTAAAAATAATGTCAACCGATTTTGTTTTTGGGATTCTAAACTTATCAGTTTCTATGTCAAGTAGAAAAGTATAAAGCTTTATTCATTTCTAAGGAATTTGGGCTAATCTTTTAAATCTAGTTCGGCTTTTAATGTTGAAGATTGGGGAAATAATGCACTCAAGAAAGATTAAATAGTTGTTTATTATCCGACTAAATGCTTTTAAAAAATTTTACTAATAAAACTTTATTTCCTGGTTCGTTGTATTTGATCTTATCGAATGTATTTTTAGTCATAAAAATTCCTCTTCCATGATCTAAAAAATTTATATTCGCATTCTCAGCATTATCCGCTATCATTTTTTTGTGATCAAAACCTTTGCCTTCATCTTTAATAATAAATGAAACTCTATCGGATTTCAGGGAATAATGGACAGTAACTCTTCGATTTCTATATTCAGGATCTTTTTGTCTTTCCTGTAGGAAGCGAAAGTATTCTCCTCTAACTTTTTTTAGTTTCGTTTTCATTTCGTAATCAATATTGAGATTTCCGTGTTCTATGGAGTTAATAATGATTTCGCGCACACAAATTCTTACATTGAATACTTCTTGCACATCCATATATTTTACAAGGTTTGAAGTGATTCTCTGCGAGACTTGCTCTGCAAGAGTAATATAATTGTTAAATACATATTTTCTATTTTCGGCTTCGAAGTATTTTAGCATGGAATCTTCTGAAACTGTAAATGCTTTGCCAAATACTATAAAACTATCCCGCATTTTGACATATTCCCATTTAACTCCGAGTTGTAGCGGCTCGTTATTTTTAGTTCCAAAAGTCATATCAAACGAAACGCTTGATTTGTTTGTTTTTAATTCCTCAAATTTTTCAGATAGAAGTTTGATTTCAAGAGTGTCAGTTTTTTTCTCAGGGTTATAAGCTAAATCTAAAAAGTATTTTCCAATTAAATCTTCTCTTTTAAAACCAAGAAATTCAGTCATAGCTTTATTTGCTGTGAGAACTAATCCATTTTGGTCAAAAGAAAAGATTATATCTTTTGAGCTTTCTACAAGGTATTCATATTTTATTTCTGATTTTTCTTTTTCTTCCTGGGACAGTTTTAACTCTTCTATGTTTTTTGTTAATTCTGAGTTTAAAACTTCAGTAGCTTCAATGATTTTTTGCAGTTTTGCAATTTTCTTTTTATTGTAACGGGGAGCGATGATTATAAAAAGAGAAAGACTTAGAATTGTCTGAGCACTGACAAATAAAAGTAGAGCCCTAAGCACAAGACTTTGAATTTCGAATTCTGGCTTGATTTCAATGTAATAGTCTTTTTTTAATCCAAAATCTTTTGGTATTGTTAAAAAATGATATATATCTACCGGTGGATAACCACTCTTAACCTTCATCTTTACAGGAATTACTTCTTCTGCCATCCGTAAAAATTTATTTAAGTCAAAGGCGAATATTGCAATCCCCGGATACATAGGATTACCCACATTGTCGCAAAGTGACGATACAGAAACTAGAAAAAGATTGTCATCTTTTAAATTCATAATTGTATGAATTGTTCCGGGCTTATTACTTTGCAAATTAAAAAATTTTTGAATTTGTTCTCTATCAATTTCTAAATTAGCTTCTTTTTTATTTGTATTCAGAGAGTAAATCGGGGGAGAATTCAAATCTAAATAAACTGAAAATATATCGTATGTTTTTCGAATGGTAGTATCTGAATTCAATGCAGAAATTAATTGATTTTTATTTCCAAGTGATAACTTCTGCCAAATATCTGTCCACCAGATATATCCTGTGATTTTTCCTAAATCAATTTTCCACCTTTGCTCAAGATAGTTTTTCCAGGCACTTTCATAATTTTGCTTTCTTTTTAGTTCCATCGTTTCTGAAAAAAAAGAATTAAAACTTATTCCAAGTATCATCTCAAAAATAAGAAGTAAAAAAAGGGAAATCAATACATACTTTTTGAAGTCTTCACTTGATTTGAATTCTTTTAAGTAATGTATAATATTTCTTTCTTTGTTCAGATCAGAATTTACTTTGGCACTCATTTATTTTCCTGCTATTTCAACAGAATGAAAAACCATATTTTTTTGAAAATGAAAATTAAAAAACTATCGTTTATTGGAAGAACAAGAAAATTCCTTGCAGAATGAAATTTCTATTTATGAATCATGTGTCTTAATAGGGGTTGACACTAGGAAAGAAAATAAAGTTTCCTGTAAGTAAGAAAGTTATTGAGTAAGTTAACTTAAGAAGGAAACGTCAAAAAAATGGGAAAGGTAATATGAATAAAAAAATAGCAATTTTAATTTTAACAATTTCGGCTTTAATCGCTGGATGTAAAGGCAGTAGTGAATCAAAAGTCCCGGAAGCCCTCGTGGTCTCTGTAATTGGAGATGTAAAAAAGGGAGATCAAAAAATCAAAGTAGGAGATATTCTAAGAAATCAGGATTCTCTGAAAACGGGAGCCAAGTCAATTTGTGATTTGCAAGTCACAGGAATGGATAGTGATGTTACGATTCGAGTTAAGGAAAATTCTGAGTTTGCGCTCGGTGCAACTGTTAAGAATGAAGTTAAGAATGTTCAAATGAAAATCTTGACTGGAAAAGTTTTAGTTAACTCAGAGAGATTAAATAGTAAAAATAATTTAGAAACAATTACTCCAACCGTTGTCATGGGAGTACGTGGAACAAAGTATGAAGTAGAAATCGGAAGCGATGCTAATGGCTCCGTTGCCGTTCTCGATGGAAAAGTTGCATCGCGGGTAATTATACCTGAAATTGAAAACTTGCCTCCCGAGGTAAGAGCAAAAAGTGCTACACTAAAAAAATTGGATTCATTCTTAAAAGAAAAAGAATTAGTTTTGCAAACTGGAAATTCCACTACAGTCAGTAAAAAACAATCTGAAACAATTTTAAAAGAAACAGGACTCGGTGAAGTTTTAAAAAATGCAGACCCATCTAAATTGGCTGACGACATTGACACAAAACTTTCTCCAGAAAAACTTTCTGAGAAGACTGCAAAGATTTCAGACAAAGACTTACAGCCAGAAATTGTGCAAGTTTCTCCTGAAGAATTAGAAAAAAGATTAAAAGAATACGATGAATTTAAACCGGTGAGTAAAGCATCACCCCCGGTAGAAGAGCCAGTCAAAGAAAAAGAAATTGAAAAACCAAAACCAGAACCAATTCAAAAGAAAATAGAACCAAAACCACAAACGAATTATAATCCACCGGCTAATCCCGTTACTCCACCTGAAAAAAAAGAAGAAGTAAAAGTAGAGCCTAAAAAAGTTGAGGAGCCAAAAGTAGAAGAGCCTAAAGTGGAAGAAAAACAACCAAACGAAATGACTGCAGCAGAAAAAAAGGCGGAAGAAGAAAGATCAAAAGTTAACTTAGATGCAAAGACATGGGGATCTGAAGAAAAGAAAATGCTCTGGGCAGATGCAAAACAAAAATGCGATTCGAAAGGAATGAGACTTCCAAAAAGAAAAGAGTTACTTGAAATATACCAATCACAGGGAGTTTTTAAAGATTGGCAATATATTAACTATTGGACAGGGGAAGAATTTACAACCAATAGTGTGTTCTCTGGAAAGAAATCCAAAGTCTGGGCATTCGATATGAGCAATGGAGAAAGTTCCGAATTTGATAAAGCGGATAACCAGGAGTTTATCTCCCGCTGTCGTAAGAAGTAAATCACCTTTAGCCGCTAGTTAAAAATTCTAAGTATAGATTAGAATTTTTCATTTTGGGGTTGTGTAAAAGCCTGAATTTCTTACAGTGAGAACACAGAGAAAAGAATCAATACTCTTTGTGACCTCTGTGCTATGTGAGAGATATTTTCTTTGTTTTTACACAACCCCAGTCTCTCTTTGAAGCTTATCCTACTATTTCATTTTTAATAAATCACACTCTATCACGTGTTTTCCTCCGAGAAGGTTTGCTATTTTATCCTGCAAATGATTGCAATCTAGGAATTTTAAATCTTTTGCTTTTCCCTTTGAATATGCATTTACATTTGCTTCGTAATCAGTTCCTAGTTTATCAACTTCTTCGGGAGATATATCAAGAGTATCCGTTGCAAAGATTTCGTTTTGGGCAAGTTCTTTTGTTCTAGAAATTGTATTCGTTGACTCAGGTCTGAGGTTTGTTCCGAATTCGAAGCTTACAACGATTTTACTCTTCGTAGATTTTATTTTATTCATCTTTTTGATTCTCTCTATCAATTAGTTTAAACTTTTACCTGTAAATACTTTCTATTTGGAAATAGTATTTAAAAAAATTGCTTTCCTTTCAAAGGGCTTGATTCAGCATTTCATTGTAAATCATTTCTAGAAAGAGGAACCAATGGGGATTAGCAAAAAAACAATTAAAGACATAGAGCTTAAAGGAAAACGAATTATCATGAGAGTGGACTTTAATGTCCCGATTAAAAATGGGGTAGTTCAGGATGACACAAGAATTGTTTCTTCCCTACCATCTATAAAATATATTTTAGAAGAAGGTGCAAAGTCTATTGTTCTCATGTCTCATTTAGGAGATCCTAAAAAAGATACAAAAAAGGCAAAAGAAAAAGCAGAGAAAGCAGGTAAACCTTTTAACGAACAGGACTACATTAACGGTCAACATAAGATGGCGCCTATCGGTGCTCATTTAGCAAAAGTATTAGGTCGCGAAGTAAAAGTGACTGATAGCTGCATTGGCGAATCGGTATTAGCCCAGGTAAATGCACTCTCCGTTGGACAGATTTTACTTTTAGAAAATACCCGTTTTCATAAAGAAGAAACTTCTGAGAATGCAGAAGATAGAGAAAAACTAGCAAGTGAACTTGCTAAGTATGGCGACATCTATGTAAATGACGCTTTCGGAACCGCTCACCGTGCTCATGCATCTACTGAGACTCTTGCAAAATACCTTCCAGCAGTTGCTGGATTTTTAATGGAAAAAGAATTAGAATTTCTAGAAGAGAAAATTGTAAAAAATCCTGCTAAGCCATTTGTCGCAATCATCGGCGGTGCAAAAGTCTCTTCTAAGATTACAGTCATTGAAAAGCTAATGGATAAAGTAGATAAAATCATAATCGGTGGTGGAATGGCATTTACATTTTTTAAAGCGATGGGAAAAGAAATTGGAACTTCTCTTGTTGAATTAGATCAGTTAGAAGTAGCAAAGAGCACAATGGCAAAAGCAAAAGAAAAAAACGTTGAGTTTATCCTCCAAACAGATGCGATAGTCGCAAGCGCTTTCTCAAATGATGCCGAAACAAAAACAGTAGACGTAGATCATATTCCTTCTAATATGATGGGTCTTGATATAGGACCAAAATCTATCGAGCAGTTTAAAGCAGCAATTAAAAGCGCAAAAACAGTATTTTGGAATGGACCTGTAGGTGTCTTTGAAATGGAAAAATTTGCTAAGGGAACGGTTGAGATTGCAAATACTCTCGCTTCTCTAACGAGTGCGATTACTGTCATCGGTGGTGGTGACTCCGTATCTGCCGTAAACAAAGCAGGTGTAGCTGATAAGATGTCTCATATATCTACCGGTGGTGGTGCTTCAATGGAATTAGTCGAAGGCAAAGTCTTACCAGGAGTAGCCGCACTGAATAATAAGTAAAATCTCATTCGTATGTCAGCTTATGTAAATCTAAAAGGTAGGATAGGCATACCTGCCTGTCCAGGAAACAGGCAGAGATGCCTGTTCTCCTATTCATCGTAAAACTTTGATTTTTTAATTTGACACTATTTGGCTTATCTATCTTGCTTAATAAGATCGTTTTAAGTAAGATAGATTTCTTGCATCACCTAACACGCATTACCCAAATCCCCAAATAACGATGTTCGAAATGACAGAAATAAACCCTATCGTATCAGGTATCCGTATTAATCTTTTTGAAACCTAATAAGAAACAACAGCTAAACCAAATGTACCATTTCCATTCGTTGTCCAGGGTGAGCCGGCTATTTGTGTCAAAGCACCTGTCGTTTTATTAATGGTAAAACCAGATATAGTTCCAGGATTTGCAGTATTGGCACTATAAAGAAAACTGCTTGTTGGATCTGTGTAAATTACGCTTGGACTTGCAGTTCCAGCAAAAGGAGAGCCAGCGATGGTAGTTAGCACACCAGTCGAAGAATTGATTGCAAATCCTGAAATGCTAGCCGATCCACTATTTGCGACATACACAAATTTGCCTGTAGCCTCGACTGTGATGAAAGTTCCTGCATTGCCTCCAGTCACAAAGGGAGAACCGGCAATCGGAGTTAAAGCTCCTGTGGTTGTATTCATCGTAAATGCGGAAACATGATTGCTCGAATAATATCCTCCATAAACAAACCTACTAAAAGGATCTACCGTTACGGCAATTGCATTATTCCCTAATCCTATATACGGTCCGGGTGCACCGAGTAAGGTTAGAAACCCTGTGGATTGGTTAATGGCAAACGCATCGAATATTCCAGGAGTATCAGTATTACCAGTGTACAAAAAATTTCCTGTTGAATCAATAAATACTGCTCCGATTTGTCCAGCGGCTGAGTTTGTGGCATTAAATGTTTGAATCAGGGTTAAGGAGCCATTAGCTTGGTTGATGGAAAAAAGGAATACTTGTTTTCCAAGATAGGAAGCGGCATACAAGTAAGTTCCCGAAGAATTTAAAACAAGTGCGTATGTATTCGCTGGAGCAGTAAAGGCAGCGCCTAATGATGTTAACCCACCAGTTGTAGAATTGATCGAAAAACCGGCAACGCTTGCATTGCTACCATTTGCGACATATACAAATAAACCGCTTGGATGCACTGAGATAAAACGCGGACCATTGAGTGTAGGAGAAGAAAAAGGAGAGCCAGGAATTTGTGTTAATACTCCGCTTGTTGCATCGATTGTAAATACAGAAATAGAACCGGCTCCACTATTCGGGACAAGGAGAAATTTGGGCTGTTTTATTATATTGTTTGGATTTGTATTTTGTGTCCCTGTATTTCCGCCAGAGCTTACATTGGAAGTGGATACAGGGCTAATACCGCAAAATGAAGATTTGTCGCCAACGATTACTTTTAATGTATAAACATTTTTAAAAATGGAAGAGTCTGGATTGCAAGCATTGTCAAAAGTAGCAGGACTACATTTAAACAGAAATAAAAAAATTGAAAGAGTAAAATAGATTAGGTTTTTTATTCTCATCCCATTCCCAGTTTTAGGTAAAATAAAATTGATGTAAAGAATTAATTGCATATACGTCTCTATTTTGAATTATTTTGAAAATGAGATACGGGAGAAGGATGAAAGACATGTCAAATTCCCTTGCAAATTTGAGAGAAAAAACTGTTTTTACTCCTCATAGACCATAATATTAAGAATTGAATTCCTATCATTTTTTATAAAATCTACTAAATTTAAAAATAGACGAAAAAAGGATACTATCTCAAATGAATTTAACCTTGTTATCTTTATGAAAATTTTAAATATTTTAGTCCTAAGTTTGCTTCTTCTTCATCCTATTTTTTCCAATGCAATTTTACCCGGAAGGGGACTCAGTGCAAATGTAAATCGAGTCATCAGTCAATTAAAAGACAAGCAGTATACAATAGAAGGTGGAAGACGATTTCACATTGGATTAAAAAAGAATGAATCCGTGCGATACGTTATCACAACTCCAATATACCTTTCCAAAACCGCAATTGGAATTGCGACGGATGAAAATGTAAAAAAGTTTCGAATGGTTTTATTTTCTAGATTTGAAGAGGAAACGAGAGAGCATGCCTTTGAAGGGGAAGAAATTGATTCTAGAGTCTTTGTAAAAGAAATTTCCGAGAAAAGTTATCATTATACAGTGGAAATCACTCTACTTGAGTCATCTGCGGATAATGAGTATTCGTCGGTAGATTTACTTGTAGCCTTTGCTCCAATGCCAATAAAGACTGCCGAAGATATAAAGGATTTTTATTATGATCATGACGAAAAAGAATTCTACAGTGATCCAATAAGAGCGCGAAATGCCGGGTGGAGAAGATCGGATACAGGAAGGATACCATGCACGGCATTAGATTATGGAAGAACATGCATTCGTTAAATAGGAAGAAATGATAAAATTTAAAAAACATATGACAGAAAAAATAAATCAATTTAGATACTACATTATAACGTTAGTTACCATAACTGTTTTAGCATTGACTGGATTCTATTATTACAATCTAAAAAAAGAAAATCCTCCTTTAGAAGAGGAAGAGCAGTTTAATTTTGTAATTGATGGAAAAAATTATATAATGCCTTCTCCGGTTCACTCCTTTGAATTTTTAAATGCAATGGGTTTTCCGTGGAAAGGATTGGCTGAGGCAAGTAAAATTAGTAAGTATGAAACAGAAGCTCAGACTGCACTCAATCTAGGTTCTCGCTCTGCGGATGGAACGGTTCTTTTGTATGCAGGCGAAAAACTGAGTGCTGTCGAAGCTAGATCTAGTTTTATAGATTTAGCGGATAATCTGAATATAACTCCAGATGTGAAAGATGCGATTTCTGAACTCGATACTGCTGTGACTCTCGGCAAAGATCATTCCGTTTTAAATGAAAAAATTATAAACCTCGAATATCAAATTGAAAAAGCACTCCATACAAGGAAAAAAGAAAATCTCGCCGTATTAGTTGAATTAGGTGCCTGGTTAGAAGGATTACATATAGCAAGTAAGGGAATTATAATTAACTACAATCCTAGCTATGCAGAGATTTTAAGGCAGCCGCATATCGCTGAAATATATATAGATGTATTGGCTGCAATCATTCATCGCTCTACCAATGAAAAAGAAAAAGTATTATTGGAATCAATTTCTAAGCATTTAGCAGAAGTAGCAAAACTTGTAAATCATACACATAAAGAATCTTTTCCTTTGAAAAAAGTGAAAGAATTAAATGCAATCGCAATTGAAATTAAAAAGCTTATCGAGTCTAATGACAATTTGCCGAAGAAATGAAGAATAGAATTATACTTATTATCCTCCTTTTCTTTTTTACTGGATTAACCCCCCAGGAAGAAGGTGTTTCTAATTCACTCGGTGAAAATATAAATATTGTAAAAAAAGAATTACAGCGCAGAAAATACTACTTAGCCCCAAAGAAATACCATTTTCTTTTGATGAATAAACAGACCGTTCAATTTATCCTGGTGAAACAGGGAAGAATGTTTTCTACTGGAATTGGAGTAGCCTCCGATGGAAATAACAAAGGCTATAAGATTGCAATCTATGAATTGTTTGATTTAAAAGATTATTCTTCAAAAGAACTATTAGAAAAGTTTTCTATAACAGATAAGATTTTTCTGCGGGAAATTCAAGATACATCCAATTTTTATCTAATCGAAATTGAAATGGCAACGGATAATCCAAACGGTTCGTCTGTAGATTTAGTGCACGGTTTTTCTACCATTCAACTCGGTGTAATCAACAAGAATAAACAGGATGGTAGCGCAATCAATCCGGAAAGTTGCACCTTCGGGAATTGTGGTATTATCCGCAGAATGGATTGGGGGAAATGAGACTACTGCATGTAAGAACGACAAGTTTCCATCTTGCTCATTACACCTTCACGAGGCTAATGGCTATATTTCCGTTAAAGCAAACGTCAACGTCAGTTTTTGGTTGTCTTGGTCTTTTGGGATATTCGCCTGTATAATAAAACTCGTCGCCGACTCGATTGAATTCTACTGGAAGTGGGTCATTTGATGGCTCACAAAAGATTAGCATTGGCTGTTTTTCCCCTGCAAATACATGAGGCAAATTGACATTCCAGAAATATTTTTCTGGAAGATTTCTTGTGAATAATTCTTTGAATACGATACGCGCAAGTCTCGTTGCTAAATCCCAATCAATTGGTTTTGATTCCCGTATCCAGTGGGAAATCGCGATTGCCCGCTTGCCAAGTATAGCTGCTTCTCTTGCGGCTGCGGCTGTTCCTGAAATATATAAGTCTACTCCCAAGTTGCCTCCGGCATTGATTCCTGAGATTACCCAATCTGCATTTGGTTCTAGGTGGCTAATACCGATTCGACTACAATCAGCAGGAGTCCCATGCACTGCAACTTCTTCTGGACTTCGTCTTGTAATTTTCAGTGGCTTATGCGTAGTAACCTGATGACCACAACCGGAGTGGTGGTCTTTGGGTGCGATGATGGTTCTATTGCCATCTAAAGCTGCGTATAACGCTCGTATGCCGGGAGCATCAATGCCATCGTCATTTGTGATTATTATTCCCATAGGGCATTCTCGATTTCGTCTAATAATTCTTCTAGACCATTCTTATTGATAGTAGAAATTCCAATTCCATCATCTGGAACTTTAAATCCTTCTTCCATTACATCCATTTTATTGTATACATTGATTCGCTTCACATTTTGCAAATCCAGAGAGGATAAAATATTTTCAACTGACTGCACTTGTTCATTGTGAATTGGATTGGAAATGTCTATCACATGAAGAAGTAAGTCAGCATCTCCCAATTCTTCGAGTGTTGCTTTAAATGCATTGGTTAGATCTGGCGGCAAATCATGAATAAACCCAACCGTGTCTGAAAGAATAATTTCTCTCTCTTCTGGAAATCGAATTCGTCTAGTTGTAGGGTCAAGTGTTGCGAATAATTTATTCTCAGCGATTACATCAGAATTAGTAAGCACATTTAATAGAGTTGATTTTCCTGCGTTCGTGTAGCCCACTATTGCAACAACTGGAACTTCATTTCGCTTTCTCTTTTTTCGGTTTAGTTCCCGTCTCTGGCGAAGAGATTTGAGTTCTTTTTCGAGGCGAGAAATCTTTTCTTCGACTCTACGTTTTCCAATTTCTAATTTGGTTTCACCCGGACCTCTTCCGCCAATTCCACCCGTTAGCCGCGACATATTATCATCTAGTTCGGAAAGCCTTCCCTTTAAATATTTTAGTTGGGCTAGCTCGACTTGTAATTTTCCATCCCGGCTCTTTGCATTGCGCGCAAATATATCGAGTATAAGTTGAGTCCTATCGATTACCTTTAAATCGCAGTAATCTGAAATCTTCTTAGCCTGGGAAGGGCTTAAATCTAAATCAAAAACTAAAAGCTCAACTTCCTTTTGCACTGCCTTGAGAAGAATTTCTTTTATTTTTCCAGTTCCAATAACCGTTGCCGCATCTAGAGAGTTTTTTCGTTGGTAGAAGCTATCTACAACATGGATTTCTGCTGTTCTACAAAGTTCTTTTAATTCTAAAATTGAGCTCTCAATGCTACGATGGTGTTTTTTATTGTTTAAATGAACCCCAATTAAAAAAGCTCGATTCTTACCACTTGATTCCTTCAAATTATTTTTGAACTTGCTTAAATTGAATTCTAGAGCCTGCACTTCTTCTAAGAATCCATTTCGCAGTTGTCCGGGATATTCTTTGTCCAGTATTACCCAGAGTAAGTCACTCTCAGGCTCTGCATTCGTATGTGCTGAGAAAAAATACTTTGGCATCCCGGTTTCATCTGGAATGACTGCTGTGATGTAATCGAGTCGAAGTAGAACCAAATCGGCTAAGTCTTCTTCACTGAGTTTTTCTTCATTCAAATGGGTGTGAATAAGCCTGAGACCCCGAAGCCTATTTCCAGTAGACCTAAGACGGTCTAGGTGGGGAATTTCTATAGAGCTATGATCTCCGACCATTACGTGGGTGATATGCCCTGTTCGATCCATTAAGATTCCAATTTGTCTGTTGATATCTCTAGAAATTTCGCCCATGATCCGAGCGATATCCATGCTTATCAATAAATTATCCTTTAATCTTCGATCGCCTAAATTTTTTAATTTTTGTAGTTGACTACTTTTGAGTCCTCCTACATTTCCGCTGATTTTATTGATAATAACTCCTCAAAAAAAATTAATTTCCAAAAAATAATAGTATGAAAAAAATTGATAATATATTTACTTATATAAAAATAGCTATTATCAGGGGTGTAATTCTATGAATTTCAAATCAATCATTTTAATTTTAGGTTTATCTTTTTTTTCTCTATTAGCTGAGGACGGGAAAAAAATGGCAGCCCCCGTCGAGAGCACGGACATAGAGCAACTTTCTGATACATACGAAAATCTACTCGCTAAAAGTCTAGAAGATGTTGAAAGTGCGGATGACGACTTGGACATCGATGATATTTCTGCTAACTCAGGAATTAACCCCAAGAATAATCCTAAGTTTCCAAAAAAAACAAACAGCACTTACAAACCTAGTATTCCAGCGAATAACAATCAGTTTGCCGCTCCTTCGTATGAAGACATGGACCCAGAAAAGCAAAAACTTCTTACCAAAGAAGGTTTAAAAGCCATTGAACAAAGCGAAGCAAAAAACAATAAGAACTCAGTAAAACAAATTGCTAGAATTTTACTCACAAACCCCATTCCTGAAGTAAGATCGGAAGCTGCTCGTGCGTTAGGTCGCATGGGTCGTGGTGCAAAAGCTCTTCATCGTGCTATTGACACTGACGCATATGAAGTAAGACAACACGCCTACAAAGCTTTAGAAAAAATTGGATCTCGCACTTCTCTTAAATACTTTATTAAAGGAACAAAATCTTCTGATGTTGATATTAAAATAGCTTCTTTCAAAGGTTTAGGTAAAACAAAAAGTAGCCTTGGAAGAGATATAATCATAAGACAGGGATTAAATTCAAGAGACCCGAATGTAGTTGCTGCAGCATTAGATGGTTTAGGAAACTTTTCTCGTAAAGATGACTTAGAGACTTTAAGAAAGTTTTTAAAATCAGATGTGCAAGAGCATCAATCAGGAGCAGTACGTGGATTAGGTAACTCAAAAATTCCTGAAAGCCTTGATATACTAAGCACAGCAATCGGGGAAAATCCAGGACTTGAGCCAGAAGTAATTTTCGCAATCAGCAAAAAGAAAACGTTAAACGCAACACTTCTCCTCATGAAGATGATGCAAACAAACAAAAATGAAAACTACCAGGCGATTATTCAAAGAGAAATTAATTTACGTAAAGCATATGGAAAGTATGCGGTTGTAAAAACAAATTCTGCTACAATTCGTAAATTGCCTAGAGCAAGTTCTGAAAAAGTATTAGTATTAGCAAATACAGATGTTGCTAAGATTCGTAAAGTTACAGAGAAAAGATTCAAAGTAAAAATGAACAACGCAGTAGTGGAAGATCGTTATTATCTATTACAAGCAGTAACCAACAAAGAAGGCTCCAAAAAAGGAATCGTAGAAGGTTGGGTATTTGGTGCAAAGATCAATGTAGTAAACATAGCTAACCCGGCTAAGAAAGGCGGAATGGAAGATGATTACGCAGATGAGGACAATGAAGACGAAAAGGATATGGGAAAAGAAACTACCATCAATCCTGAGCCAAAGAAAAATGTTAAGCCAACTCCATCTAAGAAAGATCCTAAAGATAGTGATTACTATGAAGAAGATGAAGACGAAGATGATTAATCTTTCGTAATACTGTAAAGTTTTAAAAAAAGCCAGCCTTCAAAAGCTGGCTTTTTTATTTATTGGGGACTCTTTATACTTTTTTATCTCTACTCAGAACAATAGTTTTTTTTCTTGTCTAATCTATATTAGCAAACAAGGATTTAATGAAATTTCAGAAAAGAAATGGAATCATTCTATTCAGTATTTTAAATTCAGATTTTTTATCTTTGTTATACATTGAAAATTTAGGTTTAGACCAATTTCACTCTAGATAAAAAATATTTACTAAAAAACATTGTTTATACCTATAGACTTAACCTTATGAGAGACTTAGTACATAAATTATTGCTTTTCCTATTTTTCCTAAATTGCTTAAGTGCTCCAAAGAAGATTGAAATACCGGAAGAAAAGCCCATCGTTGACAAAGAGGAATTTACCCCGACACCCGCTAGAGTTATTGCCAAGCCGATTCTAAATCTAAAAGAAAGTCCCGATCTTAATAGTAAAATAATAGATTCAATTCCTGAAAATTATATTGTATTTGCAACTGAGAAAACAAATGAAAAAGAAACCATCGCAGGTCACGAGGATTATTGGTATAAGGCACAATTTAAAAATAAGACTGGTTGGTTATTTGGTAAATTTCTAAATTTCACAGACCAGGAAATTGCAGTAAGTAAAGCAATACAAGCAAGTTTAAAAATACCTCAGTCTCATGGAAATTTTAAAAAGCTTCGAAAATACTTTGATGCTAATATGTCTCAGAAAAATTATAAACAAATTTTATTAGAATTTGGTAAACCAAGTAATGAAATAAAATTTAAAGGCTCTAATCCTCACGGAGGATTTAATAGTTTTATTGAAGTAACCTATCCGGATTTTCGTTTGATTTTTATTGATCAGTTTTTATTTGATATGACTTTTTTTAATTCGGATAAGTTAAAAAATAAAACAATACAAATCGGATCAGATATAAAAGATTTAGAGACAGAATTTGAAACTCCCTTTTATATGTCAAAGGATCAATTCTCTTATTTAACCTGTATTCCTCGCTCTGATGAGTGTCCTACTGGATATCCAAATACAATTCATTTCCAATTAGAAAATCAGAAAGTAAAATCTATTCGACTTACAATGTATTTAGATTAATTTTTTATTTTTCCACTCGCTGCATATAATGAATAGTATCCGCTTCTAGCATGATCATCGCCTCAGTCTTCATCAGATTATTCGAGTCACGATATTGTTTTAAAGCGGGATCGACTTTCATAAATCCAAAAACGAAGGAATAGGAATTGCGCCAGGGGTAAGTTGTTGTGAGGCAAAGAGTCGAAGGAATAGATTTTATCTGTATATCTTTTAAGTCGCTAACTTTTTCTTCAACGATAAATCCTACTTCTGCTTTTTTCTTTTCTTCGTCAGGATAAAAAATTTGGAATGGCTTTTGATTCGTAAAGTTATATTGTTTCAAAAGATCAGATATTTCGGCTATCGTTTTTCCAACGAGAGAATAATCCTTTGCATTGATTTCCCTGTAGAGAAAATGAAAGGGACCAACTGTTTTTTCTTCAATTTGAACAGGTAAAAAAGCACCCATATAAACAAGGTATGCAATGATTCCAAAGATAACTAGAATTGGTAAAAAAGCCAGTAATAGCATGGTTCCTCGCTAGGTTGTTATTTAGTTAATTCAATTGCTTGTAGCTCAGAAGTTTGTGTAATGGCTACCTGTGCAGCTGTCTCTTCTTGTGTTGGATTCTTCTCGAATTGCTTTACTTCATTTTTAAAATAAGAAATAAGTTTTCTATCTAAATGTATTTCAAACAAATAAAAAGCAAGTCGAATAAGATAAGAAGATCCTACGATAAGTGCGGCTAATAGAATATAGTCTGGAATTAAATAAAAGACTGCGGATAATAACACAATAGCCACAGGCACAAAGATCATAGACAGTTCAGTAATTTTGTTTATAATTTCTACATTTCGATTTTTTAGATTATTGATAGAATTTTCGGTATGCTCTTTTAGTTTTTCTTCAACACTAGTCTGAACTTTTAAAATAAATTTAGATTGTTTATTGAAATTCTCTTTTAAGTTTTCTAATTTGCCAGTCATTTGTGAAATTTCTAATTTAACAGCATCTAAGCTAGACTTAAGATTTTCATTTTCTGTTTTGACTGAATCTAATAGACTGGTAGATTCTATTCGTAAATTTTTTTTGAAGAATTCATTTTGTTTATTTGCGATATCCGTATAATGAAGATTGCGAGAAAAAGAATCCTCAAAAAGTAAAGATGCAATTGATGCAGTAGAAGACTTTAATCGATCTTCAATAGAATACATAGTCAGCATGATTTCCATGAAATATAAAATATTTCTTTCAAGAAACAAATCAAGATTATCTGGATGTTCGAGTAATTTTAAAATTGAATCATACTCTTTCATATCTCCGTTTACGGATTCATAGAAGATACATGCGATTAAGTGTTTTTTAAAAAAGGAAGAACTTTTCTTAAGGAGAAATTTCATTACGACTTCGTGGATTTCTTCTTTATTTTGAATGAATTTTCCCATGAAGGTTTTATAAGATTGTAATAATTCTTTTTCTGTCTTGTAGTTAGGGTTTGTTAGGCGAATGTAAAAATGATATACTAAAGGAAGAAATAAATCATTATAAAAGGATTTCCAGATAAGTCCTTCTTCATCGATGGTTGCATATGGTTTTAAGCACTCTTCATATTCCTTTTTAGTTTCACCATCTTCTTGATCGTCAATTCCCAATATCTTTATAAAAAATTCTTCTAGCTCGGCTTGCTTACTTGGATTGATTGCGTATTTTTCTAATTGAGGAATCAAAGTTCCATCTTCCTTAGAAAGCATTTCTAGAATTTCATTAAACTCGGGAATGTTTACAACTTTGAGAGAATAGTTCTTGGAAAGAAAATTTAGTAATTCGTCACTATTAAATGTACGTCCTGGATTTTCTAAGAATACGGATATGATTAAGTTTTTATAAAGTGAAGCAAACCAGGAATTTCCCTCTAAATCAAACGGGAATAGAAGTGGAATGAGAGATGTATAATTGTTCATATTACTTCTATTCTCGCTATTTAAAGCTCTTTCCTCAAGCAAAATCTTAACGTTCGTATTGCTTTGCGAAGAAGTCCCACTCTAGTGGTTTACATTTATTATGTTCATGCTTTGGAATATTCTTATCTTCCCAGGCATGAACTTTCGCTTCTTCTTCATGCGGAAATACAACACTGGAATCGCCCGAATTAGTTCCATCGGGTTTACATTTATTCGTCCATTTATCATGGCGGGTGCATTTTCTCTTGGCATCTACGCAATTTTTGTTCGGAGTAGTTTGACCAAAATGAGCCGGTTGTTTTCCAGGCGGATATTCATTGTTATTCGCAAGTCGTAATTTCCCTGGATTAGATGGATCGTTTTTAATATATACAGGACCGTATGCATAGTGTGTATCCTGGTATTCATATCCTTCTGATTGGACACAACGTTTTGAATCAGCTGATTCTCCATGATTCGTGTATTGAATTAAAGGAGGGCAGGGATCAACGTGTCTGACTTCTAAATCAAAGGGACGAGCCACTTCCAAAACGCAGTTAAACTCGTATCCATAAAGATTGGGAGAAGGTAAACTTGCACGATAGTGAAAAAATGTATCACTGTGTTTAATTTTAAATCTATGGTCAAATGTCTCTTTGGTTTTTGTATCAACACCAAATGTCTCATAACGTTCCGCCCATTGGTTCCATCTTGCATGTCTTCCTGCTTTATCTTTGAAAATTCCATTATTCGACATATGAGGAACAGGTGCTAATTTATTGTAGCAAAAGTCATCTGCAAGTGCATAGGCTTCATGAATATCAGAGGAATATACGCGTCTGCCTGCAACATCTTTTGTATCATACGGGCGCACACAGGTATCAAAAGGAGTTCTAGGATTAGGAGACCAATTTGGACTTCCATTTGGAGTATCCTTTGGTAGATATGCTTTAAAGTCTTTTCCTAGTGGGTCATTTGGATTTGGAATCAAACTTCTGCGTGGATTTTCTTCGCCTGTATCTTCTGTTGGCGCAAAACCAACATTACCCTTACAATAGGATATTAAATTTTTTAGACCCTCTGGCTGCTCTGAATTTGGATCAAAATTTGGATTCATTACATATCGCCATTGCAAATAATTAGGAATAAAACGAATTGCGTTTTGGAATTCATTAGTATTAAAATCTACTTTCTTATTGAGAGATCGATTTTTATTTTGAGTATTTGGAATAGTGGAGCGAAACCATCTTGCATCAATGACTGCCCTCACATATCCAGGAAGTGGTCCGTGATTTCCATTTTCATCAACTGGAAGAGCAGGAAATCCAAAGGATAATCGTGCTAAGCCCTGACAGCTTTCAGTTGCATAGGCACAACAGCAATTAAATCCATCATAGTTCATTGTGAAAACACCATTTAGGCAATTTCCAAAATGAGCTTCTCCGGCTAACATTGATAAGTCGTCTTCATATCCCTGTCCTAGAAAATCTTTTTCAAGCCTTGCACGCGGTGATTTAATATTATCTACATCCACTTGGCCATCACTTTCAGGGGAAGCATAAATTCCACGAGCGATTACAGGGATTCTTCTATGGGGAAAAAGTGGATCATGAAATTCTTGCTCGGTAATTAGATCATCTCCAAAAGATGTTCTTGCGGGAATTTCGGTGATAAGTTCGGGACCGGAAGAATGATTCCGTTTGGTTTCCCTATGATTAGAAAAAATAGAATAGACATTTGCCCAAAAAAGAATGCCAGCAATACCCAGCCAACTTAAACCAATTATTTTATTTCTAAATTTATCTCTTTTTAATATCACAGCTTAATTTCCTATTACTTTACTATTCGGTTACAATGTATTTAAATATGACTTAGATTTCCAGTAGAAAAGAAAAGGCAGGAATTGAAGATTACCACCAATGAACACGGATAGAAGATATGAAATTATCTTAGGTTGTATCCTAGATTATGGGGTTATTAACATAAAAAAGGTATTTATGATTTTTCTAGTCATTGGCTTGGCGTTTATTGCTTGTGGAGACGGAAATACAAAGCGCACGCGATGTAATAGTGATGCTTTGAATAGCCAGGAGTATGCTAGATACTGAATTATGCGGATTAATGCTCGGTATTTTTTTTGGAAAATCTCAGTTTCGTAATGAGTTTGATGGAATTCTTATTCAATGTCTTAACTATAATCTTGAAATGTATAAATGTGAAAAGAAATCAAATATATTGCCGCCTTAATGTAGTAGTCCAAAAATTGAATTCCGTGAGTTGCTCAGTGCCTGGATTGTCATTTAATTTTGCCTTGTATGAAATATACTAAGAAGGCTACTATTAAAGATACTCTCATATATACTGATTTCTTTTCTGTGAGTATCATTGACAGTATCTTTAATAGTAATATTGATAATAGTATTGATGCATCGTTAGTCCATCAATCGGTTGTATTTTTTTTAAAACTTTCGGACTCGAAAATGAAACTGAGTGCTGGTTTTATTTCATAAAAAGTTCTACTTGACTTTTTATGAAAATGAATACAATAAATGAGTGCTGTCAGAATTCCTAATAAAAGTTTTTGTCAAAAATAAAGAAGATGTAAACAATAAGAAAGTCAGAAGTGATTTAGGCTATCTTGGTGGGTTTGTAGGAATTGTAGTTAATGTAGTATTATTCTCTATAAAAATCACTGTAGGACTTTTTGTAGATAGCATTGCAGTGATTGCAGATGCATTTAACAATCTTTCTGATGCCGCGTCTTCTATTGTAACAATTCTCGGTTTTAAATTATCTAGAATTCCAGCAGACAAAGAGCATCCATTCGGTCACGGCAGAATGGAATATATCTCTGCACTAATCGTTGCCTTTATGGTTATGCTTGTTGGTGTGCAGTTTATAAAGTCATCCTTTGAACGAATATTAAACCCGGAGCAAGTATCTTTCGAGTTAATTCCTTTTTTATTATTGTTAATCTCAATTTTATTAAAACTGTGGCTAAGTGTATTTAACCGCTTCCTTGGTAATAAAATAAATTCTTCTGCTTTAAAGGCTGCCTCCGTTGATGCTCTTGGGGATGTATTTACATCCAGTTGCGTTGTATTATCTCTATTAGCCGCTAAATATACAACATTTCCAATTGATGGTTACGCCGGTATAATTGTCGCTCTTGTTATTTTGTATTCTGGAATTTCGCTGGTAAAACAAACCATTAGTCCACTTCTAGGAGAAGCTCCCTCGTCAGAGCTAGTGGAGAGTATTAATAATTCGTTACTTGCCTATGAACATGTCATTGGAGTTCATGATTTAATTATTCATAATTACGGCGTTGGAAAATTCATGGCAACGATTCATGCAGAAATTCCAGCTGATATGAATTTGTTAAAAATACATAATATAATTGACAGGGCAGAAAGAGAAATTTCTAAGAAGTTGGGCATAATGTTATTTATCCACATGGATCCAATTTCTACTGACAACGAAGAAGAAAAGAAAGTGAAAAATTCTCTTCAGGAAATCATTTCTACAATACCATTTATCAAATCATTTCATGATCTTAGAATTGTAGAAGGAAATAAGGAAGAAAAAAAGAATTTAATCTTTGATGTTGTCATCGACTCCAGTTTGATAAATGAAATTACAGAAGAGGAAATCAAAGACAAAGTTTTAGTAGACTTAATTAAAAATTATCCTGAATACAATATGATCTTAACAATAGACTATCAGTTTTATTAAATCAACGGAGTGAATGGATTTAAGCGGCTGTTTGTTGTATTAAACTATATTGTGACTCAATAAAAATTCAATTTTACTATTCTTTTATAGCCTTGGTAAAGAATAACACATTGTAAAAAATGAAATCTATTTTGAGGATAATAATCATTAAGTGGCACTGATTATTTTTTTAACCTAATTATAATAGTTGTATTTACAAAGAAACAATCATAACCAAAAAAGTATTCAGAATCTTGACCTTTGAGAAAAAACAATGTTTGCCTTTTATCGATAGGTTTGAGAGATATATTTATATGATTAAATTTATTCATCAACTTAAAATTGTAACTAGATTGATTATAACTCTCTTTGTCGCCGGTTTTATTTTAGTCAGTGCAACACTCGGAGTATACTATCAAACCACTGTCGTAAAAGACACAATGAAATTACAGATTAAGGAAATTCAAACCGAGCAGAATAGACTACGAGGCTTGATTGATACAAAAAATAAAGATGACATTGAACAAGAAAATAAGGCATTCGATAATTTAAAAAATCATGAATTAGAATTAATTAATTTTCTAGATAGCTTTTTAATTGGTTGGATTTTCGTTCTTGTGATTATTACGATTATTTCCTTTTTAGCTTCTTATCTTATTTATACTGAATTAATTGTTCCCCTGCAACAAGCATTCAGCGTGACAGAGCATATGTCAAAAGGTCGATTTGATTATAATCTAAAAGTAAATACAATGGATGAAATTGGAGAATTGTTGCAGTCAATTAAGATTATCCGCATTATTTTTAGGAGTGTCTTTGCAGAAATAAAAGAAGTGGCTAACAAGCTACATAGCTCCGCAAATATAATGATTGGATATGCCATGGATTTTACTGAAACTTCCTTTAAATTAGCATCTGTAGTAAAAAAAACTTCCGACTCTGTAACTAGCGTATCAGATTCTACAAATGCAATCGTTGATGTGGTAAATAAAGAAACCCTCATGACGAAAGATGCACTATCAATTATAAATGAATTAAATGAATCTATCTTAGATGAATCTTCTGTGTTTACTGAATTAATGAAAGTATCGAATCATTCTGCTGATGAAGCTGGTCTAGGCGAGAAGGGGATAATTGAAGTTAAGCTCGCAATGGATGCAATCGGTCAAAATTATATAGCGATAAAAAATATCATGGAAACAATTACAGAAATTTCGGAGCAAATTAACTTACTTGCTCTAAATGCTTCCATTGAAGCAGCGCGATCCGGTGAGTCAGGAAAAGGATTTGCTGTAGTTGCCAATGAAGTATATAAACTCGCCGAGCATACTGCAGATAGAGTTAAAGAAATTGAAAAATTAATTAAGACCACAAACAGGGCAATTGAAAATGGAAAATTGAAAGTCGATGAAACTTCCAATACAATGCATTCTATTTTAGAAAATGCCGAGAAAGTGGATATTTATATCGATAGAGTTTTTCAAAAAATAAATGTGCAGTCAGACATTTCTGAAAAGTTAAAAAAGCATATTGAATTTATGAATGCAATGGCAGATCAGATTGAATCAAATATAAATGTTTTAAAGCACACTGTAAGTAATATAGATACAGATGTAAAAAGTATTTCTGTTGAAGCTCAAACGATTGGAAATGGAACCCAGGATATATTACGATTAGCCAATGATAAAGTAAAAACTTCTAATTTTATTAAAACAGTCTTAAGTGAATTTCAAATTGATACTAAACTTTTAATTCAATGGGATGACACTCTCAGTGTAAATGTTGAAGAGATAGATAGGCAGCATCAAAAGTTGATTGATATACTAAATCAACTTTATATTTCTACGCATGAAAATGCTTCTAAAGAAAAACTCACAGAAATATTAAATGCGTTAATTGAATACACGGTTATCCATTTTAATACAGAAGAAATGTATATGAAGCAATGTAAGTATCCAGAAGCAGTGGCTCATACAGCAGAGCATGAAGCTTTAAAAGAAGAAGTTCTTAATTTTAGTAAGGCATATAAGGAAGGAACAGAAACAGTGAGTTTTGAATTGCTCAATTTTCTACGAAAGTGGCTAACCAACCATATCCTCAGGTCAGACAAAAAATATTCTAAATACTTTAATGCAAGTGGAATTAGATAATATTTGTATTTAGAAGTGGAAATTTTATTTTCCTAAATAATTTGCTTTCCTTTTTTCTAAAAATGACTTTACTCCTTCTAATCCATCTTCGGTGGACATAAGATCTATTACCCGCTTTTGGATATCCTGCCCGACTCTTTTTTCGAGTGCATCTAAATACGTAAATCCATTCTCTAACTTGATCTAATTGCAGACCAACAGTAAAATACTGTGCCTATAAAAACCAAAAGCTCCAAAGGAGCGTAATACCTGCCTGCATAGTCTGCAAGGACTATGCAGTGTATATAATCTTGACAAATACAATTCTCGTTTCAATCTCTACGAATGAAACAAATTCGCCTATCGTTTTTATTTATTTTATTTTATATCTTTGAGTCAGGCATTGTAGGAGTAGAGACAAGTCTGAGACCTGTCTCTACGGGTACCGGTGCAACAACGATTACCAAACTAGATGATGTCGGAAACAATACCACCGTAGGGAACGGTTTGAAACCGTTCCGTTCAACGACAAAATCCCGCATCGCCTTTCTAGTGGGTATTAATTCTTACAAGGCAACAACTTCTCTGAAATATGCAGTAGGTGACAGCGAAGCTATCGAAGACTTGCTTCTAAGAACAGGCAAGTATGACAAGCTCATCAAGTTAAATGACTACGGAAAGATCACTACAATTCTAAATCCAGAAACTCAAGTCTATAGCAGCCAGAGAATTAAAATGGCTCCTACTAAGGCAAATATCGAAGCGACCTATCAAGAAATTCTAGCGGCAAATCCGGATACTCTGCTCTTTTATTATTCCGGTCATGGATTTATTGAAGGAGAGGGAGGAGAAAACTTTATCGCTCCAAAAGATGTAGATGTAAAGTTTGAAATGAAAAAAGTTGGTCAAGTTGAAAAGGAAGTTCCAATTCCTCTAAACGGGATTTCACTGAAAGTAATGGGAATCCAAGCGGCTAAGGTTAAACGAGTAGTATTTTTGATTGATGCGTGTAGGAGTCCGTTACCGGAAGCGGAGGGTGAAAGTGGTGAGAAAGGAGAAAAGGCATTGTCCGCAAATTCCCAAAAAGAAAAGGAAAAGGAAGAAAACATCATTTCTAAAGAGATTCAACTCAAACAAAATGTAATTTCTATCAAGACTGAAAAATTACCCAAACGAGTTTTAGAAGCGGAAGGTATAACAATGTTAATCGGTGCAGCCCCTGAGGTGAGTAGTCTAGAAGATGAAGACTTGAAAAGTGGAATCTTTACTCATTTTTTAAAGAAAGCATTTAACGGGGGAGTCCAAGAAGAAAACCAGGAAGAGTATATCACAGAAGAAAATCTATCCCGTTATATTGAAGATCGATTCAAACAATACTATGAACTTCGTAGGAAAGAATCTGAATTAGCCGCAGAGCCAAAACTCTACAACCTAACATTCGATAGAGGTAAGAAGGGAGAAATCCTGATTAGCCAACATAGACCCATTGAAGGAAAAGAAAGAATTGATAAACCAATCTACACCGACAAAATCCGTAAGCGTGAGGTTAAGGGCAAATTAGTTTACAATGAAAAAGGAGAGAGAGAAGACTTACGTTTTTTTGTGCATGATAAAAAGAGAGATTTGTATTATCCCGATAGTCTCGATGGCGTCTACAAAATGGAATACAGTTTTAATAAAGACAAGTCAGGTGAACTAGAAAAATTTACTGCGACTGAATTCAATTTAGAAAACGAAGAAGTGTTTGAATATGGAACAAAGCTTATCCCGAATGTAGGTTGGGAATACAAAAGCATATACAATGCTAGTGATACGGCTACTGATCAAACTGTAGATCATCAGAAGGACGATCATCGTAAGGACTTGATTAATCAAGTCCCTACGATAGATCCTGTCTCTACGATGTCATCGCAATCTACGATGCTAACATCAGCGGATAAGGAAAAAATCCGCTTCGAAAAAAAGATTTTTGACTTCAATGGAAACCTTATATCAGAAGAATACTTTGATGCCAATGGAAAACCATTAGAATTTGGGGGAGTCTCAAAAATTATTCGTGCTTATGATAAATATGGGCAAGTGATTTTAGAAGAATTCTATAGCAAAGATATTTTAGATGAATATGGAGATGTAACTGAAAAGGGAAATCTTATCGCAAAAGATGGATTTGCCCGATATAGGGCTAAGTATAAGTCAAAAGGAAATTTACTTTCTGAAACTTGGGAGGACGAATACGGAAAGAATGTAAATACTCAATTTGGCTATGCAAAAACGAAATATATTTATGATAAAAATGAAAGACTGATTCGAAAGAAATTTTACGATTTAGAAAATAAACCAGCTAACGACAAATGGGGAGTATCCGTTTATAGTTATTCGTATGATTCAAATTGTATTGGATTTTACGAATCTAAAATATCAGAGATTACAAAGAAAGAGAATAAACAAGCACTTACTGATTGGAAATTAGGAAAATACAAACTTTGTTTGGCGGAAGAAATTCATCAAAATAAAACTGGAAATTCTGCCAATGATGAAAATCAAATATACAAAAGAGTGAGAAGTTTTAACAAGAATGGATATTTAGTCTCCGAAGAAAACTTTCGCGCTGATGGACGAAGACATTTAGAGACTGGAGTGACTAAGGTAGAGTATGCACATGACAAAGAAGGAAATATTATTTCTCGAAAAAACTTTGGAGAGTATGAAGTAAATAAAAAGCCTGTTCCAGTATCCGATGGAAACGGAGTGCATGAATATCGTTATACCTATCAGAAATATTTTAACTACGACGGTAAACCGATATTAAACGAATGCATTTATCATCGTAAAGAGAAAGGAATTTTACTAGAGCCTTATGGTTGTGTTTTGAAAGTAGAACATTTTGGAATTGATGATAAACCGATTGAGGATAAAAGAAATGTATTTAGAACAAATATCTATTATACAGGTGCTTATCAGTTAGAAGCGGATAGGCATTATTATTCTCTAGATGATAAAAATATTTCAGTTGAAAAAAAAGCAATTACTTACAATCCATATGGAGAAGTTGCTTTAGATGCAACCTACGAAATGAAAGATGGAAAGGTAGTTCTTGTTGCGAAACAAGAGTATAATTACGACGAGAAAAATAATAACACTCAATTTGCATCTTACGACTTTGAAGAAGGAAAGGAATTTCTTTTTACTAAATACGAAGCTGTATATGATGAGAAAAATAACAATACTCGATTTGTAAGATACATAGCGAGTAAAGGAAAGAAAGATATTGTTACTAAAGAGGAATATAAATATGATCTGAGAAAAAATAGGATTGGATTAGCTAGTTATGAAATAAAAGAAGGGAAGGAAGTGCTCATCGGCAAAGAAATTTATAAATACGACAACAAAAATAATAAGACTCTATTTCTCAAATATGAAATAAAAGAAGAGAAGGAAGTTCTTGTTTGGAAAGAAGAATTTGCATTTGATGAGAAAAATAATAAGACTTTGTATGCAAAATACAAAACGAAAGATGGAAAGGAAGTTCTTGTAAGTAAATATGAGAGTCAATACGACAAAAACAATAACAAGACTTTAGATGTAAGACAAGATGTATTAGGAGGAATGGAAGTTCGAATAAATAAATCCGAATATAAATTCGATGAGAATAATGACATGATTTTTGAAGCATCCTACGAAACAAAAGGAGGAAAGGAAGTTCTTTTAAGAAAAATTGAATATAAATATTCTAGGAAAAAAAATGATACGATTCCTACTAAAGCCTATTGGAATAATTCCAGTTCGCCAATTGAAATTCGATTTTATCAAATGAAAGATGGAAAGGAAATTCTAGATAGTAAAAGTGATTATCATTACAATGAAGATAATAAAAAGGTTTTAGAAGAAGGATTTAAAATAATAGATGGAAAGGAAGTTCTCTCCTGGAAAAACGAATTCAAATACGATGAGAATAAAAACAAGATATTGGAAGCAGGTTACAAAATAATAGACGGAAAGTTAGTCCTTGTTTCGAAAAACGAATTCAAATATCATAAAAATCAAATTATTTTAGATGCAAAATATGAAGTACAAGAAGGAAAAGAGGTTCTTGTTAGCAGATCCGAGTATGAATATGATGAAAAAAATAATACTATTCTAGATGCAAAATACGAAAGAGAAGATGGAAAGGAAGTTCTTTCCTGGAAAAATATATATAAGTATGATGCTAATAATAATGTTATCATGTTCTCATCGTACGAAACGGAAGGTGGAAAAGAAATTCTGGCTAATAAGTATGAATATAATTACGATGACAAAAACAATTTGATTTTTTCTATTTTATATAAAGGAAAAAATGAAGATATAAAAGAGAAGATTATTTTAGATTATAGATTGGAATCTTTTTCAAATGTGACTACTCTATATTTATCAAAGATTAACCCATTAGAAAAAAAACTCAGAGATTTGAATAACAGCATAATTAAAAAGGACGAATCCGAAAAAAAATCTCTCAACCAAAGACTAGAAGACCTAAAAAAAGAATTCGAAGCCAAAAAGAAAAAATACACTCTCACCGAAGAAAAGTTTGGTGAAAACGAAAAACTTGAGTATGCCTCCTACAAGTTACTCTTCTTTAACCCCCGTGGTCCTGCCGATAAGCGGTTAATGCGCGTTGACCTCGATCAGTTCTATCGTCCAGTGAAGGTGGGCTTTGAGGAGGAGTGACAATCCTTTCGCTTTAAATATTTCTAAGCGGAATCGTAAAATATTATAATAGTCCTATTTACTAACATTTATCATTTCGAAAAAAACCTAAATAGATTGCAGTAAAAATGGCAGATACCAAGCTATGGCTAATAACGTAAGAGATACAATTCCACAAACAAGGAGTAACTATTATGAAACTCGAAGGGAAAGTAGTGATAGCGCAGGGTGGAGGTCCGACAGCAGTAATCAATCAATCTCTAGTAGGTGTTGTTCTTGAATCAAGAAAATTCGCACAGGTAAGTCGGGTTTACGGTGCAGTAAATGGAGTAACAGGAATATTAAACGAAGACTTTGTGGATTTAACGCAGGAGACAACGCACAATTTGGAGCAAGTCGCTGTTACCCCCTCATCCGCTTTATTTTCGACAAGAGAAAAGCCTGATGAAAAATTTTGCAAAGAAATGTTTCGTGTTATGAAAGCGCATGACGTTCGTTATTTCTTTTACATCGGCGGAAATGATTCTGCAGATACAGTGCGAATAGTAAATGAACAAGCAAAAAAAGTAAGATATGAATTTAGAGCAATTCATATTCCAAAAACAATTGATAACGATTTAGTTTTAAACGATCACACGCCCGGTTATGGCTCTGCAGCTCGCTTTGTCGCGCAGGCATTTATTGGAGCTAACCTGGATAATATGGCTTTGCCCGGAGTTTATATTGCTGTTGTTATGGGAAGGCAAGCTGGATTTTTGGCTGCTGCATCCTGTCTCGCTCAGAAATATCCGGATGACGGACCTCATTTAATTTATTTTCCAGAAAGAACATTCAGTGTAGATAAATTTTTAAAAGATGTAAAAGAAGTTTATGATAAATATGGAAGGTGTCTTGTTGCTGTATCAGAAGGAATTTGCGATGAAAGTGGAAATCCAATTATAACAAAGCTTTTAGATCATATTGAAACTGACGCACACGGAAATAAACAACTTTCAGGAACAGGTCAACTAGGAGATTTACTTTCCAAATTAGTGAGTGATAAATTAAAAGTAAAACGAGTGAGAGCGGATACACTTGGTTATCTACAAAGATCTTTTATTGGAGTCGTCTCAGACATTGACCAGCAAGAAGCAAGAGAAGTAGGAGAGAAAGCTGTTCAATATGCAATCTGGCATAATGTGGATGGCTCGATTGCTATCAAACGAACAGGGTTTTATTCTGTGGACTATGAGTTAATCTCCTTGACCGATATTGCTGGAAAAACAAAACAAATGCCAGATGAATTTATCAATAGTGAGGGGAATGGAGTGACTGACGCATTTAAGTTTTACTTAAGACCACTCGTTGGCTCTGGTTTTCCAAATTCCTATAGAATTCGTGTTCCTAGAGTGCAGAAGTTGTTGAAGCTAAATAATTAAAGTGCGGCTACTCGGAGTTTATCGTTAGAGTATGCATAGAAAAAGAGGTTGTATTTAGAGAGGATTTTTTTATAGTTACACAATGACCAAACCGGCGATGGGAAATACAAAATTTCTACCGAAAGGACTTGAAATTATCCATGAAGATAGAGATATACTCGTTGTCAATAAACCTAGCGGCTTACTTACAATAGCCACCGAAGCAGAAAAAGCAAAGACCGCTTACGCTTCCCTGACGGACTATGTAAAGAAAGGAACTCTGAAATCGAAGAATCGGATTTTTATTGTTCATAGACTAGACCGCGAAACTTCCGGCATATTAGTATTTGCCAAAACTGAATCTGCAAAATTAAATCTTCAAGATAACTGGGATACAACAAGTAAAAAATACATCGCTGTCACCCACGGGAAATGGGAAAAACTAGAAGGAACAATCAGTTCCTACTTAACCGAAAACAAAGCACTCGTAGTCTATTCCACAAAAGACCAGTCAATCGGAAAACTATCGCATACTCAGTATAAAGTATTAAAGGATACTACCAATTATTCGCTAGTCGAAGTCAATTTACTTACTGGAAGAAAAAACCAAATCCGTGTTCACTTTGCAGATGAGCATCATCCAATTGTAGGTGATCTAAAATATGGCGATGACAAAAAAAAATACCTGCGACTTGCCCTTCATTCTAAATCTATTCGATTTAAACATCCATTCAGCGGTAATGAAATTTTCTTTGAAACTGCAATCCCTACTTTTCTTTCTGATTTAGTGGGAGGATATGGGGGTTAATGGTTAATGGTTAATTGTTAATTGTTAATTGTTAATTGTTGATTGTTAATTGTTGATTGTTAATGGGGAATTTTGAATTAGGACGTTTCTTGTCATCCCCGAAATTTTTAATCGGGGATCTCAACTTATTTTTATACCCTGTTCATTAATTAAAAATATTATTTTTTTGTGGAAATTGCATTTTCTAATAAATCCGTAATCTGTTTATAGGTATATGTATCTTTGTATCTTTCTTTCTTAGCATATTGTAATGCGGTGTAACCATCATTATCCTTTTCATTTATATCAACACCTTTAGATAATAAAAGTTTCACAGTTTCTATACGACCATATTGCGCAGCTAACATTAAGGCAGTCTTTCCTGTTTTTTCTTTATCATGCAAATTTGCTCCGCGCTTTAACAATACGCGAAAAGCTTTTGTGCTACCCGCACGCGATGCTCTTAAAAATGGAGTTAAACCTGTATTATCCTTATTATCAATTGAAGCACCTTTCTTTAAAAGTATCCGCTTATTTAACTCCACCCCATAGAATCCATAAAAAGCTTTTCACAGTCTTGTGATGTTTGGCAAAGTGGCAACCCTTTTAAGAAATGAAGAAGAACCTTGTAAGGGTCTTTGCC
>Ga0075158_10000321_pt1 | contig 39292 bp, 26 predicted proteins | sample JI91814BDNA_FD_70968 | JGI IMG/M metagenome (GOLD analysis project Ga0075158, IMG submission 70968) | Wastewater effluent complex algal communities from Wisconsin, to seasonally profile nutrient transformation and Carbon sequestration -... | ecosystem: Engineered > WWTP > Effluent > Algae... | reverse complement strand
TTTTGCATTTCGGCGATTTTTCGAGCAACTTTTTGGCAAACACTACGACAAGTCTCTTACAAACAATACTTGAGTGTCGGTAACCGCGAATTTGGTCGGCATTTCATTCAACAATGACGAGCCAATAGCGCGACTCGCCTATGTGGATTGCAGGGAATTGGCCTGTACAATTCGTTCGTTCATTACGATATCCGCCGTACTGCTGCGAGATAGGGCAAGTAGATTGCCCAAATTGCGTACCGTTCTCCGCCCCTTTTGGAATCGTCCAATCCCCGACTTTTCGGGGAATTAAGGTCGAATTTTCTTGCATGGCAACTTTACCTCCCGCCACAATATTGCGTGGTAGGGAAGGTGGAAGGAAGTCCGAATGCAAGATTTCGAATCGACTCGCAATGACCTGTTTAGAAACGTCGCGTTTCTAACCTTAATAATCAGCGTCTGTACATTGGGATTCCTTCCCTCACAAGTTCACGCTGGAGAACTAGAGGATTGCCGATCTCTACTTTGGTCCGGCGATTACGATGCCGCAATTCAAATTGCCAAAGAAAAGGTCGAGGCCAAAACCTGGAACGAAGGCTGGTCTCGAATTCTCATCGAAGCCTATCTATTAACGGGCAAGTACGAAGACGCAGTTGCTGTCTACGAATCTGTCAAAGAACGCTACTACAGCAGTCTCACGCTGCGACTTCTTGCCGTTGAAGCGTATCGCTTTAGCAATCAAGAAGCCAAAGCGAATGTCGAGCTGGAGACAATTCCGATCATGTTGGAACGGTCCCCTTGGCAATACACCACCCGCGAGCAACTCGTCCCACTGGGACGTTTTTTTGTAATGAGCGGTGAGGATGCTCGCAAGGTTCTTGAACAATGCTTCGACCGTGTTCTCAAACAAGATCCTCAAATGGTCGATGCCCATATTGCCAGCGCCGAATTAGCACTTCAAAAAGAGGACGCAACGGTCGCTCTGACAGCCCTTCAGAAGGCGGAGAAGCTTCAACCAGCGAACCCTCATATCTTCTACTTAATGGCATCGGCGTGGTCTAATAGCGATAGCCAGCGAGCGACTGAATCACTGCAAAGAGCCATGAAGCTCAATCCCAAGCATATCGATTCTCTTTTATTGACCGCCGAAAATCGCATCGATGCCGAGGATTACACCACGGCCATAAAATTGCTTGACGAGATTGAAAAAATCAATCCGCGCAACTTCAAACTCTGGGCTTTGCGTTCGGTGATCCATCACTTGAAGGGAGAGTTCGCCGAGGAAACCAACGCGCGAAAAAAAGGACTTGAAACGTGGCCTCTTAATCCAGAAGTTGATTATTTGATCGGCCGCAAGTTATCCCAACACTACCTCTTCCGACAAGGCGTTGAACATCAACGCTTCGCGCTGGCAATGAACGCAAATTACATTCCCGCGAAATCGCAATTGGCCCAAGACCTACTGAGGCTCGGTGAAACCGAGGAAGGTTGGAAACTCGTGGGCGACGTTCGCAAAGCCGATAGCTACAACATCACCGTCTTTAACCTCCGCCAACTTCAAGACAACCTAGCTAAGTTCGCAACTTTGGAAACTCCTGGTTTTGTGGTCCGCATGGATCCCAAAGAGGCGGAACTTTATGGCGATTCGGTGTTAAATCTACTGAGCGAAGCTCGCCAGGTGCTTACCACTAAATACAATATCGAGCTTGAAGAACCCATTTATGTGGAGATCTTTCCTAATCAGTCCGACTTCGCGATCCGGACGTTTGGGATGCCAGGAGGAGAGGGATTCTTGGGTGTTTGTTTTGGACGGCTGATCACGGCCAATTCTCCTGCAGCTCAAGGTGCTACACCTTCGAATTGGCAGTCGGTACTGTGGCATGAATATTGCCACGTGGTCACGCTACAAAAATCAAAGAATCGCATGCCACGTTGGTTGAGCGAGGGGATCTCAGTTTACGAAGAGACCTTGCGAAAAAAAGCGTGGGGGATGCCAATGGACCCAACCTATCGCGCCATGATCTTGGGCGAATATCCTCCACAAGCGATGGCATCTGGTGGGTTCGACGGAGAACTAATAGGGGGTGAATTGTTTGAACCACTACAACCTCCCCCCCCTCCCGTTGCAGATCCGGCCCGCTCGCTTCTCAAACCGCTGAGCCAAATGAGTTCTGCTTTTATGGATGCGAAATCGCCCATGGAAATGCAGTTTGCTTATTTCGAATCGAGCTTGGCTGTCAGTTATCTTGTTGAGAATTTCGGAATCGAGAGCATTCAACAAGTTCTTAACAGCCTAGCCCAAGGTCTTTCCATTCAAGATGCTTTGCAGCGACATACGGGCCCCATCGAGAAAATTGACGAAGGCTTTCTCCAATATGCTCGGACCGCCGCTCTGACTTGGGGCAAAGAAGCGGACTTTAGCAAACAGGATTTGCCCAACTTTGCGGACGATGACGCTTGGAAAGCTTTCTTCGAGTCCCAGCCCAATCATCTTACGGGCCTGCAAACCTATGCTCTTGATCTCATACGTCGTGAAAAATTCGAATCTGCTTTACCATGGATTGAAAAGCTTGAGAAACTGCTGCCAGAAGATGCCTCACTTTCAGGCGTTTGGGGACTCAAAGCGAGAACGTATCGTGGCTTAAAGCAACTCGACCGTGAGCGCGAAGCCCTCATTGCTTTAACACAACGCAACGCAGATGCAGTGGATGCCTTACAACGTTTGGTTGATATCGATCGAGAACAGCAACGCTGGCCGGAAGTCGTTCAATGGACCAATGAAATATTGGCTGTTAATCCGTTTCTGTCTTCAATTCATCGCCAGCGGGCAGATGCCGCCATGAAAGCGGGCCAACCTCAATTTGCCGTAGATAGTTGGAAAGCCATTATCGAACTCGAAACGATCGATCCTGCAGAAGCCCATCTCAAGTATGCAGAAGCATCTGCAGCCAATGGGCAATTCGCGCTCGCCGAGCGACATGCATTGATGGCCATCGAAGAAGCTCCCCGCTATCAAGAAGCGTTGCGGTTCTTTGCCGAATTGAAAAAGAAACGCATCATCCCGAACCACACCGAGAGTCCAGAACTAGATGGCGTACCGCCAGCACCTGGAGATTCACCGAGCAAATCCGATAACTTGGAAGGGCTACTGAAGTGATCCGCTCCCTTATGAAAAATCGATTTGTAGTTATCGCCGGGATCCTATTGCCATTGGTCGTGGGATCGTTTGTCTTTGCCCAGATTTTTCAGCGCGGAAGGGGAGGGCGATTCCGCCGTGGTGGAGACTGGACCAACATCGATCGTGGTGATGTTCCGCGTTGGGAGGTTGATTCTAAATTCACGAAAGAGCTCTTTACCTTTGCTCGCGTGCGCTACGAGTCTTATGGACGCGGAGGCTGGGCTGTGGATTTTCCCGATAGCGATTTGAATTTCTCACTGCGGCTACAGCAATTGACCTCGATGAAGGTCAACCCAGATCCCGTGGTTGTCGAGCTTACAGATCCGAAAATCTATGACTATCCCTTCTTATACATGATCGAACCGGGAAGTCTCTATTTCTCCGACGAGGAAGTTATCGCTTTGCGACGCTACTGTCTAAACGGCGGATTTTTGATGGTGGATGATTTCTGGGGCGACGATGAATACGACAATTTTGCCAACCAAATCAAGCGAGTCTTCCCCGATCGTGAAATCTTCGATGTCCCACTCGAACATGAGATATTTCACTGCGTTTACAACTTAAACGAGAAACCACAAGTTCCTTCCATTCACGCCGCTCAAGCGGGTCGAGAATATGGAATGACATGGGAAAATCGCTACGGCACTCCAACCGACCACGCCAATTATCGTGCCATCCAAGATGACGCTCAGCGCATTATGGTATTCATTTGTCACAACACCGACCTGGGTGATGGTTGGGAAAGGGAAGGAGAAAACAGTTGGTACTTTGAAGAGTTCTCCGTAAAAAAAGCTTATCCCATGGGCATCAATATTGTGACCTATGCGATGACGCATTGATCGGCATACGTTCTTTCCTCCGTAGCCCCGTTTTGTCGTAACATTCAAGAAAGCACAACATGGCAACTATCGATCAACAAGAAGAACTGGTGCAACGCATCCGTGACGGGCGAAAGCAGATCGAGAAACAGCTTGAGAAAACGATCATCGGTCAAAAAGATGTGATCGAACAGTTGTTGATTAGTCTATTCTCAGGATCCCACTGCTTAATCACCGGAGCACCAGGACTTGCCAAAACTCTCCTTGTGCGATCACTTGCTCAAGTTCTCCATCTAGACTTTCGGCGTATTCAATTCACTCCCGACTTGATGCCAGCAGATATCACAGGGACTGAAATCCTTGAACAAACCGAGGATGGTCGGCGGCGAATGACATTTGTCAAAGGCCCCATTTTTGCCAACGTAGTTCTCGCTGACGAAATCAACCGCACTCCTCCCAAGACACAGGCCGCTTTACTTGAAGCCATGCAAGAGCATCAAGTCACCGCTGCGGGACAACGCTTCGCTTTACCCGAACCGTTTTTTGTATTGGCAACTCAAAACCCAATCGAAATGGAGGGTACCTATCCACTACCTGAAGCACAACTCGACCGCTTCATGTTCAATGTGCATATTGACTACCTGCCTTTTGCAGACGAATTACAAGTGGTGCTGACTACAACAGCAGGCAGGCCAGAAAAAATCGAACCTATATTCACGGGCGAAGATGTCCTCGCCTTTCATCAGATAGTGCGTGAAGTCCCCATTGCTACCGAAGTCGCAAGTTATGCAGTCCGGCTCGTTGCGGCCACTCGAACAGGACGGCCAGAGGCTCCTGACTTCATTAATCAATGGGTCTCTTGGGGTGCTGGTCTACGCGCAGCTCAAATGTTGGTATTGGGAAGCAAAGCCCGCGCCCTGCTGAACGGACGCTCGCATGTGACCATCGACGACATCGATGCTCTGGCACTTCCCGTCCTTCGCCATCGTATCCTTCTTAGTTACAAAGCAGAAGCGGAAGGCATCTCGGTCGAAGATTGCGTGCGACGACTGCAAAAACTCGAGTCCCTGAAGACAGCCTAATTCACTACGTACATTTGTACTTGAACTTTTGGAACTGAATCATGACCGCTCAAATCGACCCTCTTGCCCTGATGCGAATCAAAAATTTGCAACTGCGCGCCAAAGCAGTGGTTGATGGTTTCTATAACGGTCTGCATCGGAGTCCCTTACATGGATTTTCGGTCGAATTCAGCGAATATCGTCCTTACACCGAGGGTGACGATCCACGCACTATCGATTGGCGGCTTTTTGCCCGAACCGATCGCTACTACATCAAAAAATTCGAAGACGAAACCAATCGACGTTGCTATTTGGCCGTCGATCAAAGTAAATCGATGCAATTTGGCTCGCTCGGCTATACCAAATGCGATTATGCCCGAACGTTAGCAGCCACATTGGCTTACTATTTTCATCTACAACGCGACGCCGTCGGTTGCCTTACTTTTGAATCGGATCTGATTGAATTTGTTACAGCCAGACATCGTCCAGGACAATTTCAGCGGCTTTTGGCATCGCTAGATAATGAACCACAAGGTACAGCTACCAATCTGGTTCGTCCCTTGGAATTGTTGGCTGAAATCCTCCATCATCGTGGACTACTTTTGTTGATTTCCGATTTTTTGGTTCCGTTAGAAAACATCGAGAAACGAATCGCCTTTTTGCGAGCCCGACGACACGAAATCATGGTCTTTCGAATTCTTGATCCGTCAGAAATCGAATTGGTCGGCAATGATGCGATTACCATGGTCGATTCGGAAACAGGGCAGCGACTCTATGTTGATCCAACCCGGGAACGCGAACGCTATCGAGAAAAGTTTGCGTCCCATGAAAGTCAATTGCAAGAATTGCTTGGTCGCAATGGCATCGATTATGTACGGATGCTGACCAACGAACCATTAGAACGCGCCTTGTTCGAGATTCTCAATGTTCAAGCGCGTCGAACGTCTTCAGCTCGCGGTGCTGCCGCCGTCAGCGGGAGGAGCCGAAGATGAGCTTCCTTGCTCCACTCTATCTCTTGGCTGCCACCGCAATTGCCCTCCCTATTCTTTTCCACCTGATTCAAAGGAAGCCGCGTGGAGAGCAGATTTTTAGTTCGCTGATGTTCCTTTCCCCATCTCCACCAAAGATGGTTCGGCGCAGTCGATTGGACCAATGGCTTTTGTTGCTGTTGCGAACTTTAGCTTTGTTGGCGATAGCTTTTGCGTTTATGCGTCCCTTCTTTCGAAGTGCGGACACCATGGAATCAGGAGCTCTTGGACGACAGCGATTGATTTTGGTAGACACAAGCGCCAGCATGCAACGAACTGGCGTTTGGGAACAGGCGCAAACCCTTATTGAAGCGGCCATTGGCGAATCAACTCCGCAGGACTTGGTCGCGATCTATAAATTTGATTCGACGCTTCGCCCCGTCGTCTCCTTTGAAGCTATTCAGGAAACGCCACCAGGCGAGCGGCCCAACTTGTTGAGAAAAGCGATCGCTGAACTCAAACCATCTTGGAGTGTTACCGATATGGGTCGTGGAATAGCCACCGCGGCAGAGACGCTCCAAGCTGCCGTCAATGGCCAGAATGCAGAGGAATCAATTGGCGGTGAGATCATCCTCATATCGGACTTCGCGGGTACAGTGAATTTGTCGCGGTTAGAGGATTACGACTGGCCCCAAAGCGTACGAGTTGTCTCGCGGGCTATTGATTCGGCAACTCAAAATAACGCCACCTTTACCCCGCTCGCGGGTTTGAACAACAACGAAGACAATGAAATCGGCTTGCAGCTCCTGCTTACCAATTCTCCCACGTCCGAAGTCACACAGTTTCAATTGCAGTTTCTCGATTCGAAGGGTCAATTACTCCCCTCGAATTTAACACCTTACCAAGTGACTGCAGGTGAGCGACGCGTGATCCGGCTGATGGAGTTGCCCGCGCAAGCCACTTCGATTCAATTGAGCGGTGATAGTGACGCCAGTGATAACCGCGTTTACTTCGCTGCTCCGAAAAAACGTCCCACGTTTGTTTGGTTACTTCAAGAGTCGACCGAATCGAACGAAACGCAACTCGGCTTCTTTGTGGAACGTATTCCATTGGGTTCGAGCTCGCTCGAAGTTCTGTTCAAACGCATAACTTCAGCCGATCTAGCAGCGCCTCCCGATCCACAGGAGGTCGCACTCATCATCGCCGATGGATCGATCGAAGAAAAAGCCGCCCAAACCTTGCGCAGTTATGCGGACAAAGGTGGAAAAGTTGTCTTGGCACTGGACCAACCTATCACAGACAGCAACAAATCGCGTGCGGAATTAGCTCTCAGGAAACTCGTTGCAAATGATGAAATTCAACTCTCTGAAGCCGCCATACAAGATTATGCCATGTGGTCGCGGATCAACTTCAAGCATCCCATCTTTGCTCCATTTGCCGATGCTCGTTTTAATGACTTCACCAAAGTGAGAACGTGGCGCCATCGAAACATCACACTGCCAAAATCTATTGCCCCTCCTCTGGCAACTTATGATGATGGGGCACCTGCCATTCAAGAAATCCAGACAGGTGAAGGCAGAATTTGGTTGTTTGCTTCCGGTTGGCAACCTGTCGAAAGTCAACTCGCGCTTTCTACAAAATTTGTCCCATTGCTGCTTGGTATTTTCAAATTTAGCGGCGAGGTGGTTCAGATTCCCGCCTCTCTGTATGCGGGTGAAACGCTACAAGTTCAGCCTAACACAAGATGTGTCTCACCTGATGGTAACGATGTATCGCCAAACACTTCAGAAGCGTGGGAACTGACGAAGCCTGGAATTTACCAACTCCAAATGGGATCGGAATCGAAACCGCTCGCCGTCAATATCACGCCTCGTGAGTTAGAGCTCGCCAAACTTGATCCCGATCGCTTGGAGCAACTGGGCGTTACAACAGGCGCATTGCCCACAGCGGAACTTGTTCGAGATCAGCAGCGACTGATGCGAAATACAGAACTTGAAAAGCAACAACAGGTTTGGCGATGGTGCATCTTGATCGCCGTGATATTCATCGCTGTTGAAACCGTCTGGAGTTCGCTGAGTGCAACCCGATCTGCACCTGCAAACTAAGCGCATTATGGAAGTAAACTCCGCCTTATCGCGAGGATACCGTTTATGGAAACTTTGCTGAAACAACAACTCACACAAGTAGCCCATCGTTTTCAAAATGGGCGTTTGGCGATGTGGTTGATTTTGTTTTGGAGCATTGCGCTGACAGCGGTCTTGGTTGCACAGTTTCAGGGGTTCCGAAGCGATCGGATTCTCATTATCGCCGCAGCCATAAGTGCCATTGTGTTTGCCATTGCAGTAGCAGCCTTCGCGTTATCCCGTTTTTCTTTTCGCAATGTAAAGTGGATTGCGAGCCAAGTTGAAAATCGTTTTCCCTCCCTCGAACAGCGCTTAGTTACCATTCTCGATAAGCCTATAGATGAATCCAACACAGCGTCATTGTTCTTTCGCCGGGAAATCTTGAAAGAGACCTTAGATCACGCGGAAAGACATGACTGGCGTGATGCGATGCCTACAGCCTGGTACAACCAACTCTGGTTCGCGCAATCTGTTCTCTGCTTTCTATTTCTCTATTCGGCAAGTCTCTTAGTCTCTACTCCTTCGTCGGACAAAGGAACCATCAATCCATTCGGTTCACTCGAATCGAATACCGTACTTACCGTCGAGCCGGGCAATGCGAAAATCGAGAAGGGAAGCAACGTGGTCTTTACGGCTCGATTTCAAGGCCCTGTGCCAGCAGACGTCGCCCTGGAATACACACCAGAGGGCTCGACAGAAAAACTGAGCTTGCCTTTACGCCGCAATCTAAAAGATCCTGTCTTTGGTGGTGTCATGCTGGGAATCGAAGCTCCCGTTTCTTATCGTGTCACCTATAACGATACTTTAAGTGAGCTCTATCAAATCAAAATTTTCGAATATCCCAAAGTAGCCCGCAGTGATGCCAAGATAATTGCCCCACCCTACTCGCCAGCGCCGGAAAAATTGGTCGAAGATACGCGCCGCGTCACTATTGCAGAAGGAAGCGAACTCACTTGGATTTTGCACCTAAACAAACCTGTCGCAGTGTGTGAACTCGCCGATAAAGAAGGCAATACTCATTCTCTGTCTGCGGTGCCTGATAAACCCGCTACCTATTCTGTCAGCCTCACGCCCAAACAGTCAACGACCTGGAAAGTAAATCTTGTCGACAGTGAGGGACGAAAGAGCAAGTTACCTGAAGAGTTGATTGCTAAGGTTCTTCCCAACAAACCGCCGACGATAAAACTTGCCAAAGCCTCGGATCGCCGAGTTTCCCCGTTGGAGGAAATGGAACTCGGTGCAAAACTAAACGATGATTTTGGCATTTCCAAAGTAGGCTTGGCGTATTCGATTAACGGTGACACACCGACCGAAGTTTTACTCTCCGACTCCGCAGAAACCAGCAAAAAGTTGGAGACCAACTACCTATTGGCATTGGAGCAACTGAAGGCAAAGCCAGACCAGTTGATTTCCTACTATTTTTGGGCGGAAGACAAGGATTCCGACGGACAACCTCGCCGAATTGAAAGCGATCTGTTCTTTGCCGAGGTCCGTCCCTTCGAAGAAATTTATCGTGAAGGCCAACCGCAATCCGAAAGTCAACAGCAGCAGCAACAGCAACAACAGCCGCAACAACAAGGTGGAGCACAAGAACAAGCCGAAGAAGCCGCCGAATTACAGCGTCAGATTATCGTGGCAATTTGGAATGTGATACGACGGGAAACCGAAGAAGAACGAACCGAGAAATTTGATGGCGATCTGCAAGTGATCGCCGAATCCCAGGCATCGGTAATCGAGAAGTTGGCCACTGTAAGCCAAGCTGCGAACGCCCCCGATGCCGAAGAAATCGTGGCACAAATTCGCGGCCACATGGAAAGCGTGATCAAGTATCTTCAAGAAGGCCGTGAAAAGAAAGATGTTTCGCCCGTTAAGAATGCGCGAGCCGCGGCGCAATCCGCCTTTGCTGGACTACTTCAATTACGTGCTCGAGAGCATGAAATCGTTCGCTCTCGTCAACAGCAACAACAAAGCCAGTCACAATCTCAGTCGCAACAAAATCGGCAGCAGCAAATTGACCAACTGGAACTAAACAACCAAAACAATCCTTATGAGTCCCAACAGAAACCTCCTCAAACAGAGCAAGAGCAACAAGCTCAAGAGGTTCGTCAAGCGGTCAATCGCCTCAAAGAACTCGCTCAACGCCAAGAAGATCTCAACGAAGAGTTGAAGAAACTCCAAAGCGAACTTGAGTCTGCCCAAACGGAAGAAGAGAAACAAAATCTTCAAGAACAACTCGACCGGTTGCGAGATGCTCAAGAAGAATTACTTCGCGATGCTGATGAACTTAACGAACGCTTGAATGAAGCCAATGAAAACGAAGCCATGGAAGAAACTCGCGAGCAAATGGAAAAAGCTCGCGACAATGTTCGACAAGCTGCTGAATCATTGGCTAACAAGGACCCAAATGAAGCCCTCTCCGCAGGTACCCGCGCTGAACGAGAGTTTGAACAAATGCGCGATGAACTGCGACAAAAGTCCGCGAATCAATTCTCGGATCAAATGCAGGACATGGTCAATCAAGCCAAGGAACTCAACGAAAAACAGAAACAGCTCAACGAGCAAGCTACCGCGAATCCCAATCCGGAAAATAGTGGCGGATTGCGTGCAGAATCGCCCGATTCGCGGCTGCCACAAGACTTGAAAGATCAGTCTCAAAAACTCACCGATCTACTCGACAAAATGCAACAAACCGTCACGGAAGCAGAAACGAGTGAGCCCTTGCTGGCTGACAAACTTTATGACTCTTTCCGTGAGACTAAGCAACAGAACATCGAGGACAACCTCAAGCAGTTGTCCCAATTAGCCGAACAGGGAGTCGAAGTTGGCCGGGTCCCAGAAACACAGCGTTTTCTGGAACAATCCACCCAGGGCATCGATCGATTGCAGCAACAAATTGAATCCGCTGCCGAGTCGGTGCTTGGGAGCGAAGAAGAATCTTTGCGACGCGCCTTGCGAGAATTAGACTCAGCCGCGAAGGATGTGAACCAAGAACTCCGGAATGCTACTGGACGCGGAGCGGATCCATCCGAGGATGAGCCCGCAACAGAAGATGGCATGCCCAATCCAGAAGGTAATGGTAACTCGCCTCGAGAAAATGATTCCAGCAACCCCCGCGATGAGAATCGCGAACCCCAAAGCGGGCGAAATGGGGAAGCCCAACCCTCCGAGCCAACATCTGGCGCCCCAGCAGATCAACCGGGACAAGCGAATGGTCAACAGCGAAATGACAATCCGCAAGAAGCAAACTCTCGCGAGGGTCGTGAACAATCGCCTGGCGAAGGTCAACAGCCAGGACAACAACCAAATCCAGGGGAGGGGCAATCAGGTCAACCACAATCCCCATCCCCAAACGATTCACAGGGTCGATCACAGGGACAACGAGAAAGTCAAGCGGAAGGTCAGCCGCCTGAAGGACAAGCTGGTCGCGGCGAAAGAGCTCCAAACCAGCCAGATGAGTCCACAGGACAACCCGGCGGTCGCCAAAATCGTCGTAGTGGATTAGAGAGTCTTTTCGGTGGCGCCGAAGATATTAGGGAGGGCCAGAATAGTGCCGCCCCAATCAGTGGCGAAGATTTTTTGGAGTTCTCCGATCGTCTGCGCGATGTAGAAGAGATGTTGGATGATCCCGACTTGCAATCGCAGGTTGCCAGAATTCGCGAAGCAGCCCGTGACATTCGGCGCGAGGCTCGCAAGCATGCGACCACCCCACAATGGTCCCTAGTCGAGAAACTGGTTGCCAATCCTCTACGTGAAATGCGAGTCAAATTGCAAGAAGAGTTACTGCGTCGAACGGCGGAAAAGAACAGCTTGGTTCCGATCGATCGCGATCCTGTACCTACTGAATTTGAAAAAGCTCAACAGAAATATTACGAGAACCTCGGGAGTGGCAAACGATGACCGAGCGTTTCGTATTTGGATCGCCACAGTTTTTTTGGCCTATCCTAATTTTGTGGCTAGCTCTCAGCGTGGGCATCGCATGGTCCATGCTGCGCGCTCCTGTACGTTCCGGTTGGTTATATCTTTCCGCCGGAATGAAAATCATCGCCTTGGGCTTGCTATTGGCAGCTGTCCTTGAACCGATGATCGCGGGCGAAAGAGCTCGCGAGCAAGCTAACTATTTTGCAGTCTTAGTCGACAATAGCCAAAGCATGCGAATCGAATCTGAGTCTCAAGAAGTGAACCAATTACCCCATTGGACGAAGATACTAGCCCCTGAATTAGCGTGGCAAACTCGATTGGCACAAGATTTTCAGTTGAGACGGTACAAATTTGATCGGCAATTACAATCAATTCACCAATTTGATGAGCTGGATTGGAATGGTAACGGCTCACAAATCACGGAAAATCTAAAAGAACTTCGACAACGATATGCAGATCGTCCCTTGGCTGGAATTCTGCTTTTTACAGATGGCAATAGCACTGAGAGTTCAATTCAAAGGGAAACTTGGAAGGCTCTAGGCGTACCGGTCTATCCGGTTCAAACTCGACAACTCGATTCGCTGAAAGACATCAATCTGAAAAGGCTAACGGTTACTCAAACCGATTTTGAAGCGTCTCCAGTGACGATCATGGCTCAATTTTCGGCATACGGTTTGGCCGGCAAACAAGCGCGTCTATGCTTACTAGACGCGCAAAGCAAAGAGCTCAAAACGACGACGATCGCTCTTCCCAAAGATGGTGAAATCATCAATCATCGTTTTCAATTTCGCCCCGAAGGAAAAGGCGTTCAAGGCTTTCAGGTTAAGGTTCAGTTAGTCGAAGAGTTACAACTACAACCCGGCACACGATCTCAAGAAGCAACACTTCTTAACAACAGTCGATATGCGGTCGTTGATCGTGGCATTGGCCCTTATCGAATTCTCTATCTCGCCGGCCGGCCCAACTGGGAATTCAAATTTTTGCGAAGAGCTCTCGATTTGGATGAGGAATTAAAACTAAGAAGTTTGCTTCGAATAGCTCGTAAAGAACCTAAGTTTTCTTTTCGAGATTCGAAAGTCGACTCTGCCAACCCACTTTTCTCCGGCTTTGAAGATATCTCGGAAGAGGATAAAGAAGCCTATGACGAGCCAGTGATAATCGCCTTAGGCGAAACTGAATCAGATCAACCCAGCCGTGGTTTCCCGAAAACGGCCGAGGAACTGTTTGAGTATCATGCGATTATCTTAGATGACATCGAACATGATTTTTTTACGCAAGAACAATTGTTGCTGTTGCGACAGTTTGTCTCGATGCGGGGTGGCGGATTGCTGATGCTCGGTGGCCAAGAAACCCTTCGAGGTGAGGCATTGCGAAATTCGCCTATGGGTGAATTGCTGCCTGTGTATCCAGACGATTCTGTCGTCACGAACGAAGCTCCCGCCGAAAATCAACAATGGCGGTGGGAGCTAACCCGCGAGGGCTGGCTACAACCCTGGTTGCGTCTGACGGATAATGAGGAAGCGGAGAAGAAGTTACTCGGTGAACGCACATCTCTCGGTGTTGTGAATCGCGTTAGTGGCCTCAAGCCGGGTGCCTCATTATTGGCGGAAGGGACTGACGAATCCGGCATACGTCGACCTATTATGGCTGCACAAAAATTTGGTAAGGGGAAATCTGCTGCAATTATGGCTGGTGATCTTTGGCGGTGGGCTATGCACCGTCAATCGCTTGAGGCAGAAGCACCGCTTATGGCTGCTTGGAGACAAACGGCCCGTTGGCTCATCGCCGATGTCCCCAAACGTTTACAAATCACCATCGAACGCGGAAACAACTCTGCCACGAATCAACAGGTTAACAATATAAATCCGCTGGCAACCACTCTGCGAACCGCTGTATACGATGCGGAATTCAAGTTAGTCGACAACGTCAAATTGACTTACACCATTACCGCACCTAGCGGCAAGCTTATTGTATTGCAGGGTGAACCTTCTGAGTTCCAAGTGGGGTCGTTCGAAACGTCCTTGGTTTCAAACGAAGAAGGTGTTTTTCGAGTGGAAGTCGTCGCGTTGGCGCAAGATGGTTCAGAATTGGGACGTGGGGAAGCTGGCTGGACATCCGAACCCTCTGCAGAAGAGTTCGAGCAATTGTTGCCCAACACGGAATGGATGAAACAAATCGCAGAGGAGACTCAAGGCGAAATCATCAATGCGCAAGAATTGGAGTCTTTTGCACAAGGACTTCCTGAACGCAGTGCGCCAGTGACCGAGAGTTACGTTTACCCGATATGGCATGAACCCTGGGTGATCTTATGCGCGATTTCGTTCTTTTGTCTTGAATGGGGAATTCGCCGAAAGTCAGGACTTGCCTAACATGCAAAATAACCACAAACTCTTCACGTACATTTGTACGCAATGGCTACATTCGCTAAGGCTTCACCCCACAGCAGGCCTATGTCAGGTAGCGGTTTGCTTTGGCGTTTGCCTCCTCGCTTTTACCACAATACTCTTTGCCCAAACTCGTCCCACGTCAGAATCCAACCTTGAAGCAGTCGCCGAAAATCCAGTAACTCGGCAGTTGATTGTGGTAACGGGCGCACCGGGCGAAGAAGCATACACGGGCAACTTCAGGAACTGGAGTGAACGCTGGGTCCAAGCATCCCAAGCTGGTAACATCGAATGCGAGTGGATCGACGGCACCCAACCGATCGATGAAGCCGCCGTTTCAGAGCAAGCCAGCGACAAGAAGCGTCTTTTGGATCTGATCACTAAGGCCGGCGATAAGGAACTATGGCTGGTTCTTATTGGCCATGGCACGTTTGACGGCAAAGTATCAAAATTTAACCTCCGTGGTGAAGACATCACAGCCAACGAATTAGAACAAGCCCTCTCGATCGGAAAGGGTACACAGGTAATCGTAAACTGTTTCTCGTGCAGTGGGGCATTCTTGCCAGTACTCTCGCGTCCTGGACGAATCGTTATCACGGCGACGAAGAGTGGCGCGGAAATGAACTATTCTCGCTTTGGCGATTTTATGTCGCTTTCGATTCTTGATCCGGCAGCAGACCTGGATCACGATCATTCCGTATCGATCCTCGAAGCCTTTCTAATGGCAGCCAAAAGGACAGAACAGTTTTATATGGATGAAAGTCGGCTATCGACCGAACATCCTTTACTCGAAGATGGTGGTGACAAAAAAGGCGTCTCGGCCGCTTTTTTCAGAGGTATTCGTCTCGTGAAACAAGCCGCTGAAGGAGCAACGATTGATGGCGAACTCGCCGCGATGACTTTGCTTAACGCTTCAAAGGACGATGCCAGTCTCGACGGCCTTCGAGCCGAAAAACGCAATGAGTTAGAATTGGCACTGCGAACGTTGCGAACAAAAAAAGCTTCCTTGCCGGAGAGTGAGTACTACACCAAAGTTGGTGAAATCGCACTCGAACTAGCAAGCCTATACGATGCACCGCTACAGAGATCCGAAGCAGCAGAAATTAGGGGGCAATAGCAACTTGTTCGATCTGCTCATTTTCGCTTGAAAATCCACAACTCTCCACCCGTTCGAGAATCAAAATCGCTTAAGTTGACAAAGCCTGGTTCGTTCACCAAATGCAATGCGAGTCGAGTATGTGTTACGCGATAATAACCTTGCCCGCCCCAAGCATTTTCATTGATCTCATTCGGAACAAAGCTCAGCTCATTTTGATCGCTCGAAGCGTAGACGTCCCAACCTCCTAGACACTCACCATTTCCTTTGCGCCATACATATCCATCTGCACGGATCGTTAACTCGAATCCCTGCTCCGCCATTGCTTGTCGCGATCCATCTTTTTCCCAGGCCACAAGAATCCACGTCCCCAGCAAATTTCGAAAATCGCTACCTCGTTGTCCAACTCTCCGTTGCTGTTGCTGAGCGATTCTTTCTTGTAGCCCCCAATATCCATCCAACATCTTCGCCCCAGAGATAAGAATGAAAAACAATGGCAAAGCGATGATAATTGTGCCCCAGTAGTCTGTTAACCAACGCAACCTCTTGGAACGCAGCGAAAAGTAAACGGCCGTTGCATCCACAATCACTAGCCCAATGGCACAAACGATCCCTAGGTTAGCTCCGAGGTTAAGAAAATCGAACCACGGTTGAACGATTTCAACGAGGTCGGAGTTCAGATAACCTCGGTTCTCGTGGAAGGCAAAATACTTTGGCAACCAGTAAATTCCCCACCAATTTATTGCTAAGCCAACGACAAGAATATGAAGCGATACGATCAAGATTGTATGCAACACTTGAAAACGCGCAGAGGGACACAACTCTCGTTCGGAGCTCATCTGGCCTTCTCCCTAACTAAGACGAGCGTTTCATAACGCGTGTCGTCCCACTCGAAATCAAGCGGCGGTGGAAGAGAGAGTGAATCCCATTTCGGCAACATAATAACCAGTTGATTCCCATCGAGCCGATATATGCCAGACCGAATTGTCCAGGACGACTCAGGATCCATGGCTACAAATTTTATGTGCTTCGGTGTTCGCAACGATTCGAAGTAAACCATTCCGCGAGCCAAACCCTTCTCGTGAGATTCCCACTGAAAAACTCCGTTCGAAAACTCTATTCGATCGAGATCGATTTCATCGTTCAATTGCTCAATACCTGCTCGAGACGAATCGGGCCTATGCCATCTGCCGTTAAGCAAATTCACTTCGGTTTCAACTTCAGGCGACGCGAATTGGACAGAATATGGATCGACCTGTTTCGCTAGGAAATATTCGATTTGCACGATACCGAGCAGCGGAGAAAACAATAGTGGAATCGCTAACACAGTGACAAACCACAGATCCCTCAGCAATCTCATGGCTGATGTATTGGTAAATTGCATGAAGATACAGAAATCGGCGCAAGCTAGAACGCCAAGAAAGACCGCCGACAGATTGGGATGACTGAGCCCCATTTCCCAACACTTTAGACTTTGCGAAAGCGTGATGGGCATGCTGAAGCCGTTCTTTTTTGCCCAAAAGATATAAGGTTTCTCCCAAAAGTTGGCTAAGAAATAGATCACTGCGCCCCAAACGATGGCATGAAGCATCGTAGCCGACAGAGCTCTTGCGATTTGCGCCGAACGGATTGAAAGGTCAGACTTCGTCACAAAACCCTCGTGGGTTAAGTCATGACGACAATAATCGATGCGATGGGTAGGGCAAAAGCATCAATCGTATTGCCGGTCGAAAAGGAATCAGTGAGAAGAGGTGTTATCTTACGCAAATCTCAGAGACTTGTCGCCTAAATTCCTTGGACATTAGGTGTCGATTTTGATTACGGCTTGTTCTCAGAATCGTACTTTTCTACATAGGCCTTCGCTTTGGCCCGTTTCTTGGGGGATAGGGCAGGATCGGTCAATTCCAATGCTTTTTTGAAAAAATCCACTGCTTTGTGCGGCTCATTTCGCATCGCCGCCATCAGGCCTTGATTGAAGTGTAACCACGCATTCTTCGGCTGCAGGGCATAGGATTCATCGAAGGCTGCTTGCGCTTCCTCGTACCTTCCCAAACCGGTCAACGTTTTTCCTAACCCATTGAGAGTGTAAGCCAAGACAGTGCTCAACTCGGATTTCCTGGCCAACTCCACAGCTTCTTGCAAATCGGCCAGAGCTAAATCAAACTCCCCCAGTTCACAATAAACTTGCCCTCGCCCATTAAGTAAGCCGGGATCTCGCGTTTCCGATTTTTTGATCAGATATTCGTAATCATCGAGCGCTTCGGCAAATTGATCTAAGTACCAATAGGCTCCGCCGCGAATACGAATCGCATGGGTGTGCTCATCCGATGCCGCAATAGCCTCATTCGCTGCGGCAATCGTTTCGTCATACTTCTCTTGCACAAACGCTAGATGTGCTATTTGCAATAACCGCGAATAATCCGATTCTTCAGCTTGCTCAGGCGCGCTTTGAATAGCCGCATCTAAATCGTCTTGCGACTTTTCAATCTCACCTTTCTGATTCCAAACCGCACTCCTTCCGATAAGCGCAGGTGTGAAGTCCGGATTGTTTTTCAAGATTTCGTTGAAGTCGCTGATCGCCTGATCCAATTTACCAGCGTGCATATTCACCTGAGCCCGCATATAGAGGGCTTGTATCGAGTCTGGCATGGATTCGAGCACGCTATTGAGATCTCTCTCGGCCGCTTCCATATTGTTATCGGACATGCTCAAACGCGAGCGGCCCACCAAACTTTCTGCGTCCTCTGGGTCAATCTCTAAGGCTTGATCGTAGAATCCCAAAGCTTCTTTGCGACGATCCAAGGCTTCGAGCGCAATCGCTTTGCCGCGAAGCCCCGCCAATGATTTGGGCATCAATTCAATGACCTTCGAAAAATCGTCATTGGCCTTCTCGTAGTCACGCAACGATAAGAAGTTGTAACCTCGGGTTAACAAGACGGTCGAGTGCTCAGGATTTTCGGCTAAGATGACATTCAACTCTTCAACTGCTTTTTCTAGGTCGCCTTGATTCGCTCTTAGCTGTGACAAACGATACCGCGCCTGAATGTTACTGGGATCCGCTTCGCATGCTTGTATGAGGTAACTCTCGGCAATCTCATCTTCCTGTTTCATCAGATGAGCTGACCCCAACAAACCCATCAAGTAGGACGTAGATTCCGATAAATCAATTGACTTTTGGGCACTGGCAATTGCGGCATCGTAATCCCCATTTTCTAGGTAGGTTGCTGCCAACAATTGATGCGCATAGGCATACTCGGGGGCCTGTTCAATCCCCTTCAAACAATCTTCGATCGCCATCTCGAATTTATTGAGTCCATAGAAGTACTCGGCTCGCAACAAACGCAACGCCACATCATCTGAATATTGTTCCAGCGCGTCGTTGATCACCTTAAGAGCTTCGGTAATCTGACCGAGCTGATACAAAACATGGCTACGAAGCTGAATAACGTTCCAGCTAGCCCCATTAACTCGCTCCAGTTCATTGATATCTTCGAGCGCGTCTTGGAATCGTTCCTGCTGGATCTGATGCATCGCACGCATGTACCACGTGGCGGCAGCGTCTGGAAACCGTTCTTTCATCAGTTCGAGAGTTTTCCACAGTTCTTCCTTGTTGCCGAGCGTGTTAAAGACCCTCGCCTCGGCCACGTAAAACTCTAGCGTTCGCCCCGTTTCAGGCGCTCGTTGCAGAACCACTGCCGCTTTTTCAGGTTGATCTAGTTGCAATAGCAAATGAGCTAACAACCCGAACGCATCAGTATTCTCGGGTTCCGACTCAAGCAATTTTTGGCAGACGCTGGCGGCTCGTTCCAAATATTCGGCCCGCTCCAAGAAGACGGCAAACTGAAATTTTCCGCCAGGGACATCTTCATTTTCTGTAATGAATTTTTCCCACAGCTCTAACGCTTCAGGAGTTCGCGATTCGTCCACTAACCGATCCGCGATATAGCTAAGCAGATTGATTTGATGTGGGGCTGCCTTTTGCCAGTGCAGCAATTCATCCATGGAGAATTTATCAGCTTCAACCGAGTCATCGTCGGAGCCGTCATCGTCGGTGGCCTCTCTCTCATCTTCTCCATTTGAAACCATTTGCTCTGCGGCAATTCGTTTCACTTCATCGCTGACTTCGACAGCGGGTAGATTCATGTAGAGCTTGGTTTGCGGATTGGTTGACACAAAAAGATGTACGACAACGGGTCCATTAAGCACCAGCGGAGGCAAGCCTGCCAACTTACTTTCCAGGGCAGCGACTTTTTCTTTAGAGATACTGGGCGCGACATCAATGTTTAAGTTTCTTCGCCGATCTTCCAGCAATTCGATGTGAAGTCGCATGGCGGTTTCTTTTCCGTTTCGACATTCATAAACAAACGTCGTCATTTCCTCGACCAACAATTCTAAGAATGCCGACAGGACTGGTATGCTCGCCGTGTCGGTCCCAAAATCGTGAGCCACAATGCCCCATCGGAATTCAGAATGCCACGCAAAACTCTCACTTAGTAATTCACTTTCTCGCATGCTGCCGAAAATTTTGGCAGCCGTATTATGCTGCAGTTTGACTTCTGTCTTTGGGACGGCTTTGACCAGCAGTGAATAGCGGGAGGACGCTTTGAGAAGCTCCAACAACTCTATTGCCCGCCTCGCTCGGAGCATCCAGGCTCGTGGTTGCAGGCCCCAAAAGAGTCCAATAGCCACCACTAGCAACAGAGTCATTACCCACCATTGGGACACCAGGATCATCGACAATGCCAAGAGCGCGATAAGTCCCGATATGATGGCGGAACGATTTATTTCCCAGGGACTGATAGGATGCTTATGCAAACAACGCGGACAGGTTGGCAGCAACAGAGAGCAACTGAAAACCTGGTTGTCCAAGTCCGCTTGCACGAGCCATTCCGTCGCAGCCCCACACTTCAAGCAAACGGAAGGCTCTCCACTGGGGTGCAAGCGATCCATGGTGAGGTTATAGGCGCGGATGGCCTGCAACTGAGGTTCTGTGACAAATTCGATTTTGTCCTCGGACGATCCATTGGAATCATTCGAGTTGGAGGAAATAAAGGGCATATTTGTGCGTTGCGATATTCATCGCCCGCGTTGATTTTGGCGGTAATCGAAAGCTGCAAACACCCCTCGAAAAGGGACCGCAGTGGAAACTCCACATTGTATAGGAAACGTTTCGACTCGAAATAGTTCCTCTTGGTGATATATGAGAGGTTCCGCGCCAGAATTGCCAAAGTTGACGTCCATCGGACAGCCCAAAAGTGGGCATGCGTCAATTAATTCGTGGATGCGGTCGATTGTCTCAAAAGCCCTAACTGGTAATGCTCCATCCGCGCATCCGGATAGACTAATACTTAACTTTTCAGTCGGATTCTCTTCTACCACTCGTCACGAGTCATTTCGATGTCCCAATCAGCAAAGCTTCCTCCTGGACCTTCAGGCCGATTGTGGCCGACGCTGCAATTGATGCGCGATCCCAAAGGAACTTTTGAGCGATGGCGAGCCAAGTATGGAGATCCATTTTTTCTCCATGCTCTCAACGGGCCTATCCTCTTAACAGGCCGCGAAGATCTCATTCGCGAAATTTATAGTGTTCCTCCCGAACATTTTGGCGTTTTTGCGGAGCCCGTAATCCGCGGAATTTTGGGGAGCGGCTCGATCTTTGCCATGGCCGACTCGAATCACAAACGCGAACGACGCCTCCTAATGCCGATGTTTCATGGGGAGAGGATGAGATCGTATGGGCACACGATGCAACGTGTGGCCAAAAACGCCCTCGAACCACACTTAAAATCAGGCCAAGTCGACATCCTCCCCTTGATGACGAAGATTTCTTTTCAAGTTATCGTCGAAAACATCTTCGGTGGTTCATCCCCCGCTCAAGTTGAAGCCTTGATCGACGCGTCGGTACACATGGTCCGTTCGATGCACCCCATCCTGTTCTTCACCACCAAATCGCATCGAAAGTTTTTTGGCTTCGGTCCCTGGGAAAAAATGCTTAAAGCCAGGGCCAAGCTGTTTCAATTGATTGACGACATCATTGAAGCTCAACGCAAGTCACCAGGGACACATGACGATATCTTGGCTCTACTATGTCGCTCAACCTACGACGACGGAACGCCCATATCTACAGAGCATATCCGGGACGAATTGATTACGTTTCTCTTCGCGGGACACGAAACCACCGCGTTATCACTCACTTGGGCAATGTACTTTTTGCATCGTTCACCACACACCCTTGAAACACTAAAAAGTGAGTTAAAAAATATCGGCGAAGATCCGCATGAACTTGCGACGGCACCTTTCTTGAAGGCCTGTATCCAAGAAACTTTGCGGCTCAATCCGATCGTGACGGAAACCCTTCGAACCCTGGCTCAACCGCTTGATCTCGGCGAATTTCATTTACCTGCTGGCCATACGCTTGCCATAGCCACCATCCTTGCTCACTATAATCCCGATAACTATCCAGAGCCGACGAAGTTTGACCCCGACCGATTTCTTCAACGCAGCTACTCACCGTTCGTTTACATGCCATTTGGTGGTGGACATCGTCGCTGCTTAGGGGCTGCTTTTGCAACCTATGAAATGGCGATGGTCCTCAGTGTATTCTTGAGCGATTTTCGCTTCAAACTGTTGGATTCACGCGAAGTTCGCAGTGTTCGCCGCAATGTCACCATGGGCCCATCAAGCTCCGTCCCCATGTCCGTTTGCCGCGTTTAATGTAACTCACTCGAACGCAGAGAATCGCGAAAAAATAGAAAGTCACGATGAAGCCAATTCGATTCGATAAACTGCATTCTCTGCCCCACACAGCCGCACCACTTGAGGTACAATCGATAGGCTAACTTTGACTTCGCTCCCAACGAGTTCGTGATATGCCCGTAGATCTTCAAGATACTCTTGTCGTAGGAATCACTTCCAGCGCTCTGTTTGATATGACCGAGGCGGATACGATTTATCGGACCGATGGCTTAGCGGCATACACCGACTATCAACTCAAGAACGCGGAAGTCCCATTGAAACCCGGTACAGGCTTTGCGCTGGTCAAAGCCCTCCTCAGACTCAATGAAACTAAAGATCGTAAAATTGTTGCACCGCGGCGGGCGGAAGTGGTCGTTGCTTCCAAGAATAGCCCCGCTACCTGTGAACGACTTTACAACTCGATCAAACACTACGGCTTACATGATATCCAACGGTCATTTCTTACCGGCGGTCGCCCCATAGCCCCCTATCTACATGCCTTTTCTGTCGACTTGTTTTTATCCCGCTCCATCGAAGATGTGGAAGCAGCCCTCATTTCTGATATTCCGGCAGCTGTTGTCTACACCGCTCCCCAAAATGTAACCGATGACATCAGCGAAATTCGAATTGCCTTCGATGGTGATGCCGTCCTGTTTTCGGATGAGTCGGAAGTCGTTTTCCAAAAACATGGACTCGATCGATTCGTCAAGAACGAAAAAAACAAAGTCAACATCCCTCTCCCTCAAGGACCTTTCTTCAAGTTGTTAAAAATGCTCTCCTTGCTCCAATCGAATGAGGAAGGAATCAGCAAGCCGCCAGTGCGCATCGCCCTCATCACTGCTCGCAGCATGCCCACACACGAACGAGTGATCCGTACTTTGAAACAATGGAATGTACGAGTCGACGAAGCCTTTTTTATGGGAGGAGTTCCGAAAACCGACGTCTTGCGAACTTTCCGCCCCCATATTTTCTTCGACGATCAAGAAGCCCATTGCGATCGCGCGGCGGATGTCGTTGCTACAGCTCGTGTCCCTGCTCGCAAGTCCCAGAAATCCAATCGACGAGCTAAGAACGAATAACAACCCCTCAACAGATAGAATTATTGACGACCTACAAACTAAAATCCCGTCGGACAAAAATGAGAATCTCCATGAAGCTTCCCTGCCTTTGCTTGTCGTTCTGCGGAATTCTCGCGTTACTATCGCCAATTGCCTGGTCGCAATCTTCGGGGCAATACATCGAAGAAAAAGATATCCCGTATCGAACCAACGTCGAACAGGATGACTACACTGCCGAACGCTGTCGCCTCGATGTCTACTATCCCAAAGATGAGAAGCCTTGGGCGACTGTCGTGTGGTTTCATGGAGGTGGATTAGAAAAGGGAAACAAAGAGATTCCCGACGAGCTCAAGAAACAGGGCCTGGCGATCGTCGCCGCCAACTACCGTTTCAGTCCGGTTGTTAAAGCACCTGCTTATATCGATGATGCGGCAGCAGCCGTCGCCTGGACCTTTCAGAACATCGAACGCTTTGGTGGTGACAAAACGAAAATCTTTGTCAGCGGCCACTCAGCAGGTGGTTACCTGACTGCCATGATCGGACTCGATAAATCTTGGCTAGCCCAATATGACATGGATGCAAACGCTATCGCTGGACTTATCCCATTCAGCGGCCAAACCGTAACTCATTTCACGATTCGCAAAGAACGAGGAATAGCCGACACCACAGTGCTCGTAGATTCGCTGGCTCCGCTTAACCATACACGCAAAGACGCGGCACCTATGCTATTGATCACGGGCGATCGCGAATTGGAGTTGCTAGGTCGCTACGAAGAAAACGCCTATCTTTGGCGAATGATGAAGGTGAGTGGGCATACCCAGACAGAACTCTACGAACTGGATGGTTATGATCATGGTGGAATGGCTAAACCAGCTTTTCCGCTACTGCTCAAGTTCATGCGCAGCACACTGGGCAAGTAGGCAGACGCAACGCAAATCTATACAGACGGATCACTCATTTCGCGACGTATTCGGGCTCGCACATCCATCAAGGCAAATCCCAACAAGTTCGTGCCGCGCCAACCGATGGGGTTTTGTGCGTCAGCATGAGAAGCCCCCATCCCAATTCCCCAAATTCGATCAAACGGGCTCGCCTCGACAATAATGGCATCGCCCGTACGCAATAGAAAGTCCCTCAGTGGCGAATGTTGGGTGAACTTGGCATAGTTCCCTTGAGTTACAAACTCACGCGCCTTAGCCTTCCACTTGATTTCATCAAAGTTGCGGACCTTACGCCCCAATTTCTTTGCCTGAGCGGGCGTGGCCGCTTTCAGAATCTCGGCCAGCATTTCATCATCGCCAAACAACCTGGCTTTACAAGCCATCATCCAATGTTCGGCGGTCGCATAGCGAATGTTATCGATTTGGAATCCGAGTGGATACCATTGACTCATACATGTCGATACGACAATTCCATCGGTTGGAACGCGATGGCCCCAAAAAAGAATGTACGTGAACGATTCGCCATCGTGACACCTTGAGCGAAGCAACGCTAGATCCAACTGGGGAATATCGGCTGACGAAGTCATGATTCTTTTTTGCTCAAAGCGGAGGAACGATAAGCTTGATGAGCTAGACAAGATAAGAAACGAAAGCGTTCATCGCAAATCCAACCGACCTACATCGGTACATTTTCGCTAGAGTCGCGGGATCCTCGGGGCAGGGGCGACAGGCCCAGCCCGCATTGGAACGGCAGGCAGCTTAACCACGGTTCCAAAGTCATAGGCAAAACCTGGGGAATGTTCGAGCTCCCACTTGGCGAGCTGGCTCCATGGCGTGTTAGGATGTTCGTCTATAACTCGCTCCAACAAAAATCTACCCAATGAAGCCCGCGAGGAGACTTCACTTGATGAAGGATAATTGTCGGAAGGCATCAACCTCACGCTATTAAACTTTTGCTCACGTATTTGTTCTGCAGCTTCTTTGGAGGTTAGCTCTTCTGCAATGGCCGCATACGAATCCATCCGAACACTCTGATACAATAGTCGTCCCAAATTCAAATCGTACCACGCTCGCCAGCGGGGAGATTTTTCGTGTTCATACTCTACAGGGATGGAAGCTTTCGACAAAACCATCGAAGGCTTTGGCTTGGCTGAATCAGATCCCGTCCCCGATGTTGCTAACTGGCCCGGTCGAAACAGCATAACCTCAATCGCTTGCTGCACTGTTTGTCGAGCTCCTCGCAGCTTTCGAGTATGCACCAATAGTTGTTGACTCAACACTCCCGGAAAATTTTCGGGCTCAACATACTGGATACCACGCGTATACGGGTAGCTATCCATTACCAACGTGGGAAAGAAAAAGCCTGGTGGCGAATATATTTTTGCGTCGGTGATTGCAGCCGCTTCTACTATTGCCCGCCGCAGCGGCTTGTTTTCGATATCGGCCATGATTTCTAGCCCGCTACCATAATCGGGCAGATAGTCTTTGTAATTGTCGCCTTGCATAGAAGCTCGATCACCTTCGCGTTGCAAGGCAATGAACTTTCCGCCGGTTGCTAAAGCCAAACGCGTTAGTGCATAAGGCCCAGTCGGTGCTAGAAGTTTCCGGCGATGGGGACCGCCAAGATTTCCAGAATCCGCTGCCAGAACGACTGGACCATCCGTCCACCGATCCGCGTTACTATCAAACCACATCGGCAATTGAGCGCGTTCGGGGAACGCAGAATCGGGCCCACGCATCACAGGTAACTCCACCCGATACTCCCACGGCTTTGGAAGAGTAAACTGTTGCGTACCATCACGCATGCCCAACACAGACAGTGGACCGACCACATGCACGCGGGCTTTTAAGGTCCTGCAAATTGCAATCGCATCTTCCAGCCGATGAAGATCATCGCCAGATTCATCGGTCCAAATAACGACTTCAATTCTTTCATCCTTTTTTCCGGAAGCGACATTGCTGACCGCCGTTATCAATGACGTCATAACATTTTCGACACCGCTCTCATCAATGGGTAAAAATTCGATCGCTCGTGACATTGCTTCTGGTGTTACAGCCCCTCGGTCCATTCGCACCGGCTGTAGTGTCGCGCCGAACGCAAAGACGATCGAGTTAACTCGCATCGAAATATCTTGTTCCATCAAGCCCTGCTGCTCCTGCAAGAGTTGACCATAGAACTCTTCTACTTGCGGAGCAAGCACAGCCCGTTCTTCTTTTAGGCTCAAAGAAGCATCCATCAACCAAATGATTTTGGTAAAGCCATCGTTCGCAATCCCTTGCTTTACCCCACCCAATAAATCAGCTGTAGCACTTTCCACCGTATTCGCATGAAGCACACCTTCCGCAGGCGCTGTCATCAAAGGTTCTGCCACATTTTTGCCGCTGCGAGATGCAGTTGCGAGGAGTTTCTTCAGACTACTCGCCCGCGCCGACTTGGAACTACTGGCCAGCGAAACACTTTCTAACTTTTCGACATCGGTCGGTTCGAGGGCTTCAGAATCCACAATCGGTTCCAGCGTTAATTCTGGCGTGGACATGTCGATGGTTGGTTCGAGCAACTCCATTTCTTCAGAGGGAAGCTCGGCCGAATCGAGCTGTTCTTCGAAGCGTTCCATATCAATCGATGCTGCCGCCAACTCGAAAGGCTGGTCATCCAATTTCATCGCGTCCGAGTTTACTGTCGCCGTCAATGATAAAGATGAATTGCCGATGGGTGAGCCTGGCAAAACAAGAGCGGCGAGTATCAACAAGAATCCCAAATGAAAAATCAGGGAAATCAGATGTGCGTAGACTGCAGTCTGTTTGGAGCCGTGACTCGGAAGTGGTAAAGGCGGTGTGCTATCGTCCGGCAACTGATTGATAGATTGACCGGCAGGAGACATAAAGAGAACTTTCGAAAAAGAGCCCTACCGAACATACAACAATGCAACCTGGAGCAGCACATCTGGGTAACTATTGTATAGGTCCACCTTTGGCCTCGTCAAACAATATTTCCTACGACTCAAAGGCCTAGCTATTTTACGGGGGGAACCTTACGCTAATTGTGGTCCAGCCTTTGCGTTCCACTATCGCTTAAGTTTTACGCTGGATTTATGCTTAGGTGGTCGTTTTACCAATCTCAAAGCAATCTTGACTTGCCACATGCTCACTAGCACTCATTGGACAATGGTTTTTCGGGCAGCTAAAGAAGATCAACGTTCTCAGCGTCCCGCCATGACCGAGTTGATTGAGAAGTATTGGCAACCCTTGTATTTTTTTGCTCGGCGGCAAGGCTTATCGGCCGCCGATGCAGAAGATGCGACCCAAACGTTTCTATCGGAATTGATCGATGGGAAAGTGTTGTCCAATGCTGATCCGGCAAAGGGCCGATTCAGAAACTATTTACTAACGATCTGGAAACGATTCTTGATCGATCGAACGCGATCGGAGAATGCTGCGAAACGTGGCGGCGATATAGCCGTTACCTCGATTTTCTATGGCGAAGGTGAAAAAGCCTGGTTGACCTACTCAACTTACTCCAAGCCGAATCATGATGCCGATCGTGCCTATTATGAAGAGTGGGCCAGGACTCTAGTGCGAAAGGCGCTGGAAAAAGTCCAGTCGGAATATGTAAAGAGCCACCGCGATACGACCTACGACACATTGCTTCCCTATTTGACCGCTCCAGTCAAATCAGACACCTACCTAGAGTTATCTCAAAAACTTGGCATGAACGTCGGGGCGGCCAAAGTCGCCGTGCATCGATTGCGTCATCGATTTGCATTAACACTGCGTCAGTTGGTGCAAGAAACCGTGGAAGATCCCGAAGAACTTGATGTCGAACTTGAAGAACTCAAGCGATACCTAGAACAAATGAAATAGTGGCCTCAGCGGAGGCACTTTTGGCTAATGGCGTCCGGACTTCCCTTATAAGGGGCCATTCTGCTCCGCTAAGTAAAGTAATTCGGCAGAACGGGTTCTGGGGCTGGCTGAATTTTTCATCCAACCGCGGGATTCTTGGCGGGTACGGAGAATATTTTTCTGTAACCTGTAACCCGCAATGGCCCTTCTCGAATGTAATATCAGTAGTCACTGATTTCGAACGGAGCCGCCTCACAATGAACGCTTGCACAGAATGCCAATCCCCTCTTCGTCCAGATGGCACCTGCCCATCTTGCTTACTCAAATTGGCACTGAGCTTCAAAAACTCCCAACTTCCAGATGAAGACAAGAGTGAACTGGCGAATCTAAACGCACAATTCCCACAACTTCAGATCCACCGCCTGGTAGGTCGAGGCGGTATGGGAGCGATTTACCAAGCGCGCCAAACATCCTTGGATCGCGACGTCGCACTTAAAGTGATCGATCGTTCTATATCAAACGACACGAACTTCCTCGATCGATTCGAACGCGAAGCCAAAGCCCTGGCCAAACTCACTCATCCCAACATTGTCTCCATCTACGATTTCGGACACACAGAGAATGGCTTAGCCTATTTCATGATGGAGTATGTGCATGGCTTAAATCTGCGCGAAGCGATGCACAGCATGCAGATCGATGTTCCCTACGCATTGGAGATCGTGCGGGCGACGGCAGAAGCGCTACAATATGCGCACTCGAAAGGCATAGTGCATCGCGACATCAAGCCCGAGAACATTTTGCTCAGCGACGATGGCCGTATTAAGTTGGCCGATTTTGGAATCGCCAAAATCAATAACTCGCGCACCGATCGTCGCATTACGGCAACCCGCCAAGTTCTCGGTACGGTTCATTATTTGGCACCAGAGCAACTCGAATCACCGAATGAGGTCGATCATCGGATCGATATTTATGCACTCGGTGTGATCTTGTACGAACTCTTAACCAACCAAGTACCAGTTGGCAATTTTGAACCTGCGAGCCAAATCAATCCGAACGTTCCGCGTGAATTAGACCAAGTTGTGATGCGGGCCTTGCACCGTAAACCAACGGCTCGATTCCAAACGGTGGAAGAGCTAACAAAGGCAATGGCTGGTCTGGCTCAAACGCCACCTGAAACGTTGACTCCCATGGAACAATTAGCTCGGAGCCACTCCCCTGCTATCTGCGTTCCATTTGAAACGGAAGCACTTAACGGATTGTCCCGTGTGCATGGCACGATGCTGGTAACAGAAACAGGTATTAAGCTCGAGTTCCGCAGCCAAGATGCATTCTTTGGCGGTTGGAAATCCAAATTGGAAACGATTGACGTACCATGGGACCGTTTGGTTCGAATCGACTATCGTCCAGGCATTATCCATGGAACATTAGATTTAGCTGGCGACTCCTTCAGCCTCTTCGAAAAATTCCCCCACACGGAGTCGGGCTCCATCACGGTCAAAGTAAAGAATCGCAATCAAGATCTGGCGCAGCGGGCGATGGAACGAATTCGTACCTATCGTCCGGCTGTGTTGGGCAAAACCGTTCAACCACAAAACTATGCTACACATATCAACTATCCAGTAGCTGCGGGGATCATCGCCTTAGGTGTGCTCAACTTAGCTTTGTTCATCATACTAGAAAGAATCCTTGACACTGCCAATGGCGATGATAATTCAATCATCGCTGCGTGTGCCATCGCTCTAACTCCGATGGCTTTAGGTCAGTTGTATTGCGGTATCTTTTACGTATCCACTGGTTCGATTAAGGTCGCGCAAGTTGGTGCGATGCTCGCACTTTTACCAATAACTCCGCTGGCACCTTTCGCCATGCCCTTTGGTTGGTGGGCATCGGAACAACTTAAGTCATCCAGCAAATCGAATCTCCCTGCACAAAATGTGAGCAGCCCACGCTGGGGACTCACGACGATGATCTTTCAAGTGAAGTCCAAACATGCAACGCTTATTTCAATTTTGGAAAGCCTTGTCGGAGCGGTTGCTGTGGCTGCATTTTTCGTGTGGATCTTGGGCTTTTATCAAACCACCATTCAATTGCGATGGGTCGGCAAGAGCGATAGCACCAAAGTCTATGAGTTTGTTAGAAGTCGAACCGAACCATTTGCAGCTACAGTACGTTCCGGTACCAGGAATGACCGTCTGGAGATCCGTGCCTTTCAATATCAGCGCGACCAAATCTTAAGCGCGATTCGAATCGGCGAAACGCCGACCTTAATCGTGTGCAGCAAGACAGAGTCCGATGAAAAATCCAGTGGAGAGCAAGCAACAGACAAGGCAATCTATATCCCCTGTCTGTCAGGGAGCGATGTCAAGAATGTTGTGTTTCGCAAAACGGGCGCAGGACGTGAGGTTCTCGTATCCAAAGAGATCCCGCTTTCCCATGATTGGTTATCCCAAATTGAAGCCGGTAAGAATTCGAAATTGGAGATTATTTGGAGTCGTGAAGGCTTGTCGCAGCTTAAAGAACTGGTCGACATGACGGACGAATCACTGGTCGTTGGCCTCAAAATCAATGGTTGGGTCGAAGCGTTAAGCGAAGGGGCGCCGCTGGAAGACAAAACCACGAAGTTCGAATGGATTCAAACAACCGAAAACACACCAGAAGGGGTCGAAGCCGCTTTGCGCGGCCCTTCACTACCTATCGAGTTTGAAGTATTGAACTAAGGAACTATAGCTTGAGCCCCCTTTGGGTCGCGACGAAGCGTTCCAATTCGCCTGCGGGTCTCAGCGAAGAAATGGCTTCAGCCGTTTCTTCGCAAGTTATGGTGAGGCTAGTTCCATAGACCGCGTCACACCCCCTACACCGTCGACTTATGGATATCTAAATGCAGGTTAAATTGATGAACCAATCGTTCGCATTGCCACCACCTGGGGCTATTCGCTCCAAACTGTCCATTTCCTACTCGTGCGTTGATTACCTGGGTGGCGAATTAATCCAATACGGAGCGCGGCGTTGCGCGAGTGACTAGCTCATAGAAAGGTGAGCAGGAGCGTTTGCCCAGACATCTCACCGCAACGCCATCCTTTCCTAAGGCCTGGAAGGCCGACACACCCTCTGCCGTGGGTGATAACCCACGGAAACCGAGTCCCCCAAGACAATTCCACTATCTTCTTCTCAGCGGCAAGCGTTGGATGCCACTTCCTCGTTACCTCGCCGAGCCGCAATGAGTTGAGCCGTTATCCCTTTGGCAGCATGTCACGTACAATTGTACGCCTCAAAACAACTGCGGCCAACTTTTGCGAGTTGATCTATCGCGACTGAGAATCAAACGGAAGTACGCCTAGCCTTCTGCAACGGGACACGCTGCGCGAGAAAGTAGAAAGTAGAAAGGAGAAATCATTAATTGCGTGCCGGGCGATTGTCCCGATGGAAAATGCTTCGGACTTTCGGCACGACGGATCAAACGGAACTACGCCTAGCCTTCGGCAACGGGCTAAACGATCCATCGCGAACGAACGCTGATCCTGAATAGCTGGTATCTGCTCACTCGCGAAACAAGATGCTTACAGTGCTATTATGGCGATTTCGCTGCAGGAGGAGCGGTTGCTTTTGGCTCTTCTTCCTCTTCAATGCTTTCCAGGAAAATATCCAACAGCTTCGGCGAATAGACCAGTAACACATCGGCTCGCAAGGCGTTCGCAAAAAACGGGTCCAGTGGTGGCTTGCCTGGGCTCGGCTCGGCCGTAAGCGCAAAGAGATAAGTTGTCTTGGTCAATGCCTCTTGCACTTCGGCCGTCTTAAGAAGTTTTCCTTTGGTCGTCCAAACCTTCATTTCATCGACTTTGAGCTCACCGCGAACCGATGGCTTCGGAATAAGATTCGACACCGTTTGAGTTTGCTTTTGCAGCACCTCTTTGGGCACTTTTACAACTCGCGTTTTGGTTTCACCATTTTCCTCGTAGGCTTGCTCTACCACCGTCTCGACAGTGACGGGAACTTCCACTTCTTTCGTTTCGTACTCGATTTTCCAACCCGGAACGCGGACCACCACGGTCTTTTTGTCGGTCGAAATCTTAGCGATCGCCAAACTACTCAAATCATCAATGGGGACTGTTTGGGCGATCGGATCCTGAAACGCACTTATATAGCTTCCGTTACTCATGAAACCCAAAAAAGCCAAACCCAACACTGCAAATTTCACGACAAACAACCCTCTCAAAAAACAAATGCCGCAACTTATCGTACAAGTTTGACTTACCTGTACTACAAGTTTGGCGACCCAAAGTTCAATTTATTATCGCCGAACCCCCTTCTCCGGCCAACCATGCAAAATCAAAGTGGGAATCACGGTGTAATCAATCATCAGGCAGTCGTTGCTTTCCGCCAACGCCAAGGCAGCATGCGTGAAACTGCTGTTGGTAATAACAGCCGCATGCGTGCAATTGTAAAATCGTTTTCCGGCGACAACTTGTTGGACCGACTCGTTTCCCACCATATTGGAATAGCCTTTGGCTTGAATGGCAACGCGTTGGCCAAAGATTACGGCAACTAGATCGACTCCCTGGTCTCCCGACGCTGGCGTCAGCTCGACTTCATAACCATGTTGCCGCAGTACTTTGGCTAAAAATTCCTCGAAAGGAATACCGCGCAGCGTTTCCCAACGACCGTTCAGCAATTGCAATTTGGCTTGTTTCTTTTCCTGAGCTTCTCTTTCCCGCTGCAACTGATCTGCTTGACGTTGTTTCTCTTTCTCGTCTGCCATCTGCTGTTTCAGTTGGGAGCTCTTCGCCGATAAGTCGACAAGTTGGCGTTGTACGCTGCGGCGTTCTTGGGTAATCGGCTTGACTTGCAGGTCGAGCGTTTCGATCTCTGACTGAAGTCGCTGAATATTCTGCGAGGGCTGATCGGGATATCGACGACGAATCTCCCGCTCGACATCCTTCAATTTCCAACCGTAGTAACCGGCCATGAGGGCAACTACTGCTGCGCCCACTCCTGCCAACCAAGTAGGGAACCAGATCGCTCGCAAGATGCCAAACGCCAATAATGAACTTGGCCCAAGAATGAGCAAGACATAGATGGCATATAATGGCCAGACATCGACCTGTGTTACAATCGGCCCGAAACGCCGAGCCAGTACATAACCGAATCTCTCCCGACGCAGTTCACGTCGCTGACTATCTAACGCCATAAACCGACTGTCGATCTCCCCCAGAGCTGCATTCAGCCTCTGTTCGTCCATCGAGATTTGCGCTAGAACTTGATCGGTCGATTCGGACATGACAAACTAAGGGGGAAGTTTGAAGTGGGCATAAAATAGTTGGAGCGAATGTAATGATACCAGATCGCAACCGAGAAAACTTGCTGGCCCAGAGAATTCATCGTCGTCGGTTCCTCGGCTTGACCAGTTCCTTATTGGCTTCGCTTCACTGCACGCGTTTGCTGGCCGGCGACGACAAAGCTGAATCGATGGTTCGCTTGGGACTGATCGCCGATTTGCATCAAGATCTTGTGCCCGATGCAGCGGAACGGCTAGATAAGTTTCTGGAGCACAGCAGCCAACACCGACCGCATGCGCTGATTCAACTCGGCGATTTTGCGACGCCTATTGCTAAGAACAAAACGGTGATCGATCGCTTCAATGCGGTGGCGATCCCGAAGTTTCATGTGATCGGAAATCACGATACCGATGGTGGCTTGAAGGTCGCTCAAGTCGTTGATAGCTGGGGTATGAGAAATCGCTATTACTCGGAAGTCATCGAGGGGATCAAGTTGATTGTCCTGGATGCTAACGATAAACCAGCGAACCATCGCGGGGGCTATCCCGCCCATATCGCTGAAGAACAACTCGAATGGCTTTCGGGCGAATTGAAACACACCGGACCGATGCTCATTCTGAGCCATCAACCGCTGGCCGGTCCAGCTGCGATCGACAATGCAGCTGCAGTCCAAAAGTTACTTAGTGCAGCGGCGGATCGAATCTTGTTGGCTATTAATGGTCACACGCATATCGATGAATTTTTGGAAGTGGGTGGAGTTCATTATTGGCACGTGAACTCGGCTTCGTATTATTGGGTCGGCGGCAACTACAAACATGAAAGCCTGTCGAAAAAGCTTCATGCAAAGTATCCCGCAATGAGTAGCACCTGTCCCTACCGCGAAGCGTTGTTCGCATTTTTAGAAATTGATCTTGAGCGAGGCTTGTTAACATTGTCAGGTCGTGAATCCACTTGGGTCGGGCCGTCACCAAGTCAACTGGGCGTTGCCGACAAACCTGATCTACAAAACGACAAGCAAATTACACCTTCGATACGCACCAGAAATGTGGAGCGAGCAACGTAGACGTTTTGCGGAGATCTACTCGTTCCAAAGCTCTGCCCTATTTATCCTACACATCTTCTGGCGTATCAAAACCATCTTATGAAACCATGCCAGCCGGGCTTCGTTTACCCCGTAGCTGTAGCGCAGCGGAGGCTAGGTGCGGTGGGTACAGACGCTGCTCTCCCTGAATACGATCTCAAAAAAGATGTGTAGTATAACTAGTGCTCTGCCTTGGAACGCACTGCAATCGAGGCTCCTGCCTCGTCACACGTCAAGCGAGAAAGAGACTCTGTGCCGCTGGCAAATTACATATGCAGCTAATGGCCCTGCGATTGATGTCGCGCCGCCGAGATGGCAGCCAGCAAGTTATCGCCCCACTGGCACAAGGTCGAATGCCACAAGGTTAAGGGTTTTGGCATCGAACTAGCCTCACCATAACTTGCGAAGAAACGGCTAAAGCCATTTCTTCGCCAACACCTCGCAAGCCTCAGTTGTGCTTAACCTTATGCTATTCGGCACAAGGCCAGTGGTGACGAAGAGGATCATTACTTCGAGGCTGCTCAGGCGCGTGAACATCCTGCACAGGGCAGGAGGCGATCTTGAATGGCTAGTCCAATGCAATGAAATGGGCTTTGGTCCAACGCGTCAGCGAATCAAACGGAAGTACGCCTAGCCTTTCGGCGCACGGGCTAAACGAGCCACTCTGCCGAAAATCTATCCTGCACAGCTCTCCTGCCCTTATTTCTGCTCAACCCGACAGCACGGATAGCCTGACCTCAGCACCCATGTTCCGTTTGAAAAGCAAAACCGTGACCAACTCTAAACGGCCAATCATATAACTCGCCTCCGGCCTTGTGCGGGAGGTTCCCGCGCCTGAGCAGCTACCAAACCGAACGCCAAACCAACATCCAACAGCATTGATTCGCGACAATCTCGCAGGTGGCTGAGCGGCGAGAGGTTGGCTTCTCATTGATTCGTGCTGGCCGAGCCGCAATGAGTTGACTCAACCTCATCGCTAGCCTGACACGTACAATCGTACGTGGTCAGTAAAAACACGAGTCAAGAGTCGCTGCCTTGCTCTGAGAAAGCCAGTGGAGAACTGGCAACAGCGCGCCAAAGGATCAGGCTAAGTGGACGAGATGGTAGACGATTGGACCAAGGTGACGCAAACATTGCTGTATTCGAATTTCTCGACGAATACAATCAATTACTAGAATGCGAGTTCCTTAATAGACGAAATGAAGACCACGCTAAGCTCTGGGGAATGGGAGCATTAAACAGAGCCGGTATACCTCGCGAAAGAGTCACACGAATCCCCTGTCAGCTCGAATTCTGTAAAAATTGCGAAGTGCTGACAACAACTAGCTTTCCGACCGCAGTTCGAACTCATAGCTTTCCCTACAATATCCAGAGGCTTCTTGGAAAGTAGATGAAGGCCGCCGCATTTCGGGAGGGGTTAGCACAATGATTATTCGAATAGATGATTATCTTAACTCTTGGCCATGGGGATTCATAAAGTACGACATCCCACCAATAGTAGATATGCCTGTTGAAACTCGGTGCATTCTTCGGGATATCGGACTACCAAAAGGAAAAGAACCCGAATGGGTGTTCACAGGAAAACTTACAGAGTGTGAACAAGTCGAATATGCCTTCGGACTTCACTGCGAGTCATTACTTATCATAACTAGCGTTGGAGCAGTATACGAGTTCTTGGACGGGAACTTATTGGTGGTTCTACGCGGAAGAGGTTAGGGAAGAGTCACGTAATAGCGGTCAATAACAAGCTGAAGAAGTCAGTTGTTAAAGGCCCAATTGCTATCGCGATTTTGGCCGAATTGTCACTGTAGAGATTTCGGCCTCCCCTGGCTTCATGCCAGGGGAGCAGCGACTTATGGGCTACATGCAATGAGATAGCAAGTACCGTCACCGCTGGTACCTCCCAGCGAGACGATGATAGAGTTCTAGGCTTCGACATAACCGATAGGAACGGCAACCCTACACGTACAATTGTACTTCGTGTCCGATAAATCACCGCGAACGGAAGACCTCTGCTTTCTCATAGTGCGGTAACTATGGGAAGGTGAGTGTTACCGGTACTTCGAATCCGGCGTAGCCAGTAAGTCGCGGTTCCACTGGCGTGAAGCCAGTGGAGACCGGAAAAGCATCAGTCCAAAGCGGCTGCGAATCCAACGCCGCATTCCAAGTTTTCGCAGTCGGCTTGAACGATTATCCCGACCCAAACGCTACGCTCAATAGCTGTCCTGTCCTCCTCACCCTCTACCTACTCGCGCAATGCGGTACACAGGCTAAACCAACATGCACAAATTTCGCAACCTACTGTTGTTTGATAGCTTTTCTGGCGACAGCAACTGACGCATTCCAACTGCTCATCCCTAATAACACGCAAGACACTATGGAACTCGTATCCTCAGTTCTGTATCTTGGGATAGGGGATAGATTTGGTTTTGGAGAATCACGATGCCTAACGAAATCAACTTACTAATCAATGCGGATGGCCTAGCGGCTCTGGCCGATCTTTCTTTAGCACCCAAAAGCCAAACGAAACTTGACGATCTGCTAACTCGAAATTCTGCAGGCCTGCTTACGCCAGATGAAGCGATTGAACTCGATTCGCTTCTCAACCAAATCGATGCACTCAACATTGTAAAGGCTAGGGCGGAATTGGCGCTACTTCAAATGAAAGCGAAGGAGTAGCCTTGAGTGAACATATTCCATTGGCTCTTAGGCGGGAGATTCGCGAGCATTTTCTGCAATGCTGTGCATATTGCCAATCAAGTGAAGCTTTAACAGTGGTCACATTCGAAGTGGAGCATATTGTGCCGAGATCTTTGGGTGGCAAAACGGAGTTCAACAATCTTTGCTTGGCATGCCCTAGTTGCAATCGTCACAAATCGAATCGATTAACGGGAATCATATATGGTGATATAGCGGCCCCTCTATTTCACCCTCAACAACAGAAATGGCTTGACCATTTTGATTGGTCCATTAACGCCACGGTCATTGTGGGCTTGACGGAAGTTGGAATCGCCACGATCAATCAACTTCACATGAATCGCCAACAACTGGTTGAGGTTCGGGCTCTCTGGGTGACTCTCGGAAAACATCCTCTGAACTAAAAATGCATCTAAGTTACAGGCCAAAGTACTAAACCTCTAGTGAGCGAGACGAATCGTTGATTCGATCTCATGGGACAAGTTGACCGATTGAAGAGATCCAGGAAGTGGATTGGGTCATAGCTCGCAGCGAGCTTGAGCTGCAGAGACGGCTAGAATTAAAACGCGTCGAAGCGAAATAAGACCACATTACTCTCCGAATTGCTCTCTTGTTCTCCTCCTATATCTTCTCCTGCTCTCGCGCAGCGCCGCATCCTTTCTACGTACCCTCTCAAGAACGGTCTGTCCCGGCGGGTGAATTACAAGTGGGTGATCTGCTTGTTATCGGCCAAGGGACTTTGATTCCGATTGAATCGATCACGAGCCTCGACGAAATCACCACCGTCTACAACCTCCGAGTTGCGGACCACCACACCTACTTCGTCGGCGGAGCCTTGTGGGGCTGGGATGTGTGGGTGCATAATGCGAGATACCGGTTAAATGGTGCAACCGCAACTGTAACTTCTGACGGTGTCTTTGTAAGAATGCGATCAATTAAAGGCGGACACGCTGAAATCCCAGGATTACAAGAACATCCGAGAAGCAATAGACTCGTCGATCAAGATGTCATAATACACGACGTTATTGGGCATCTACCAAAACAACAAGCGATACCGATAGGGGTTTGCGCTGAGTGTAGAACGAATACATTTTCGTTACTTGACCGAAGGGGAGCCAAGAGCGTAACGATCCCCGTGATGAAGGGCCTGGACGAGATCGATAAATTAACAATCGATCGTAATTTCTTTCTATCAGCTCAATCCGAACTTGAGGATGTCTTGGGACAATACGGACGGACAAATATCCCAGCGAGATCCGAAGATGCTTACGCGGTTCTGCGAAAATACCACATTTTATCGAAGGAGAACTGAGGCATGCGAAAGTCGACGACGGATGGCACACTCTTGATGACCAACTTCCGTCGAAAGTATGCCAAAATCTGCCTTGGAGAGGTATTCTACTTCTGGGGTGAAGCCAGAGAATTTCAATTGAGCCTAACCCCGTATTCGGATGCTACCCCTGTACCGATCTCCAATATTGTGGTCGACAGAAAATCAATGCGATTCCATGCGTTGGTCAAGAACAAACAACGTGAATATGAAATCGATTTCGGGGAATCCCAAACGGCATCAATTCTTGCAGAACTTATTCAGAAAACGAATGAAGGCGGCGGACTCAACATCGACGCAGAATCGCATAACGATATTGAATACTCTTGGCTTGACACCAAACTAGACCTTGTCTTGAGTGATTCAAGTGGTCCCGAATTAGCCGTTTACTTTCCACCAGGAAGAATGTTCTGGCGTGAAAACAGGCGTGATGTACAGTCGAAAAGAACTCAGTGTTTACAAAGCTCCGTTCAATTTGAGGGCGATGTTCTCCGTTTTCATGGAAAAACGATTGACGATCAGAAAGATTTCGAACAAGAATGGAAATTGAAATTTCCGAACGAAATCATGAAACCCGTAAAAGCTCTCCTCCGCTTATGGTGCGATGAGATCAAAACAACTACTTGATTCCGACCAAGTAATACCAGGATGTATTAGACCACTTATCTACTCGTTCCAAGGCTCTGCCTTGGAACGCACTGCAATCGAGGCTCCTGCCTCGTCAAGCGAGAAGTGAGAAGGAGACTCTGTGCCGTTGGCAAATTACATATGCAGCTAATGGCCCTGCGATTGATGTCGCGCCGCCGAGATGG
>Ga0075158_10000316_pt1 | contig 39509 bp, 46 predicted proteins | sample JI91814BDNA_FD_70968 | JGI IMG/M metagenome (GOLD analysis project Ga0075158, IMG submission 70968) | Wastewater effluent complex algal communities from Wisconsin, to seasonally profile nutrient transformation and Carbon sequestration -... | ecosystem: Engineered > WWTP > Effluent > Algae... | reverse complement strand
GACTGTGCCGGCGTGCCCGTCGCCAGCTCCAGCCCCAGTTGCTGGATGGGAGTTTGTGCCGTGGTGGCCCCACCGCTGGGCGGCTTGTCGGTGAGCATGTCCTTGCCCTTCCAGACCCGGGCCACGCCCAGCAGGGGCCCCTCGCACAGCCCCAGCATCAGCGCCGCCGCGTAGGTGTAGGTGGTGTTGCTGGTCTTGACGCTGCCGCCCTTGCCTCCGGCCTTCTGGGTCGTGGTGTGCGCCGTGGCCTTGAAATCCCCGTACCAGATCAGGTTGGCGGCCAGCCGCTGGGTGCCGTAGACCACCGGCACCGCCACGCCATAGGCGCTGGTCTGGATGCGCATCGAGGCCAGCCGCTGCTCGCTGTTGCTGATCGTTGGGGTGCGAAAAATCCCGCTCATGCTGCCCCCCGTTTGATGCGCCACCAGCCGATAAGGCGCGGGCCGAGCTGGCCCTGGGTGCCGTTGCCGAGCACCACCCCCTGATCGCGGTACGCGTGAATGATCATCGGCCAGTCCACGACGATGCCGCCGTGGCTGACACACTTGCCGAACCGGTACAGGGCAATGTCGCCGGGCTGCGGGTTGTCCACTTGTTCCGAGTACTGCTGCACCCAGCCCATGTAACGCTCATCACCCTGATGCAGGTGCCAGTCCGGTGGGTATGGGCGCGGGTCGATCAGCGGGATCAGGCCGCAGGCGTGATAGACCGCGATCAGCAGCATCCCGCAGTCCACCCCCACACCCAGTGTCATGCCCTGATGGTGATAGGGCGTGCCCAGCCAGCGCTGCGCCTCAGAAATGACTTTCATATCCGCGCTCCATAAAAAATCCTCAAAAATCAGGCCCATTGAATCAGCAGGCGGGGTTTGCGCTGCCATCAAAACAAACTCGGGTGGTAGCTGTACGGACTTTGCTCGCCCAACTCGAATTTCAGGTCCTTAATCTCAACGGTATGGCCAATCAAACTGGCTGCATACTCGCCCTGATTTAATCGCACACCGATCAGGGACCTATTCCCCACACCATTGCTAGTCGGGGGAATTAAACCTGTGAAAACAAGCTGCTGCCAGACATTCGGCTGGGTGTTGATCTGTCGGTAGACAAGCTGATTACTGTAGTTCCCAGTCGCCCCGAAATACAAATATAGGCGGATATGGGTTAGAGACGTGAGTAGCCAAAAAGAGGCAGTGTAGGTTTTGGTGGTGTCGTAATCACTGACACCGTTGGCATTGGGGAGCAGATTCTGGGCCAATCCGCTAACCAAATTGTTGGTTGCTACCTGCGTAACAGTTAGTCTACGATGCTGCCCTTTGGCGTCCAAAACATTTTGGCTATAAACCCCGTGGTCATTGAAGAAGTTTGTCAACAGCCACATATTCCGCCCATAAATTTTGTGCTGGGCATTAAACAAACTTTCGACGCTGGCATTTGCGTAATAAAGCGAAGCATTTGATATTAGCATCACTCACCCCACAATGACGTACAAAACCGAGGCGTCATTTTTTTGCGCTGTAGTCAGTGCATCATACTGAGCCTTGGTGAGCTGCTGGATCGAGATAATGGTGGGTTTATTGGTCAAATCGGTGTAACTGCCACTACTTGCAACGGCAGCCAGCCCAGTAATCTGCGCCTGCAATTTTTCCAGCGCCGCCAGCAGCGTATCCGCCGCAGCGATTGCAGTGGCCGAACCGGATGCAAGGCCGGTCAGCAGTGCGGAAGTCACCGCCGCCCACGCCGTGTCGTAGTCCGTGCCACTGGCTTTCACCAGCATCTGCCCTGTGGTCCCGCCCGCAGCGACACCCGGACCTGCCGGGCCGGTCGCACCCGTGGGGCCTTGAATGCCTTGCGGCCCTTGCGGCCCAGTTGCGCCGGTCGGGCCTTGGATGCCTTGCGGCCCCGGTTCGCCCTGTGGTCCTGCTGGCCCGGTTGCACCTGCTGGACCAGTTTCGCCCTGCGGCCCTTGAACGCCCTGAATGCCCTGCGGGCCGGTGTCACCAACCGGACCTGCCGGGCCTTGCTCGCCCTGTGGGCCTTGCGGGCCGGTGTCGCCAGTCGGACCTTGGGGGCCCGTGGCCCCATCCGCCCCGCGCAGACCGGCAATCACCGCCGCAATGGGCATCCGGGCCTCGCCGAGGCGAAAGGTCTGGCTGTCTGGGCTGTAGGGCAGGTTGGGCAGGCGTACCGCAATCAATCGTTTCATGGCAGCGGCTCCTCCACCAAAACCCCCTCAAGTTCCAGATGCTGCGGCACCCCCTGACGGGTCACGCACAGTTGGTAATACAGCTGGCCGATGGGCCAGCCCGTGGTGTCCTGCACCGTGACCTGCACCAGCCCCGGCGACACCGACTGATCGGCAATCGTCGTGACCGCCGTGGCCACGTGCTTGCTGCGCGTACCCACCCGGCATGTCACTGTGTCCCCCGGATCGAGCGGCTCGGGCTGGCCAGTCGCGGCATCGAGCAACACCACCGCGTCATGCAGCGGGTCACCGCGCCAGAGTCTGAGCGTTTGTTTTGGCATGTCCTCTCCCCATAAAAAAGCCCCGGCTGGGGGATTTGAAATCAGACGGTGATTCCGGCCTGTGCCAGCACGATGGCCCGTGCCCAAGCCAGCACGTCGGTCATTTCCTGAGTCGTCAGGGTGCGGCTGAACATGGCAAAAAAAGCGATGTCGGTCTGGCCACCGCGCGCAAAATAGTCGGAACCGACCCGCAGATAAGCATCCGTGATCAGGTGGGTGTTGGTGCTGGATCCCTGCACCACCCCGCCGGTGGTCTGGTTGGTGAATTTGGTCCCGGCATTGACCGGAATTTCGTGGGTGTACAGCGCCCAGCTACCGTTCGTGCTCTGCGTGATGGTCTGCAGGCCGCTCTCGATGGTGCCGTTGCTGACCTGCCGCTGCGCCCCGGCCTGCACAGTGCCGTTGCCCTGCGCCATGAACACACCGCCCGAGTAGTTGGCCGGGTTGGACCCCACCAGCGGGTTGTTATAAGTGCCGTACAGCGAACCGGCCTTGCTGCTGACGCTGCCGTCATCGAGGAAGCGCCCAACCGCGATCAGGGTCTGGCTGGCGGCTTCTTTGGTTGCGGTTTGCAGATAGTTGGTGCTGGCTTTGAACGTGGTGTAGCCCGCCGAATCCACCGGGCTGCCGACAATCGTCGGGTTGCTTTTTCCGGCAATGCGGTTAAACGCCTTGTTTCCGCTGGTTCCCATCAGCAGCAGGATTTCGCAGCCTGTCACCGGGGGCACGATCTGCGCGGTGGCAGGGATGTTGGTCACATCATTGGTTTTGATCAGCATGTCGGGGTCCTCATGCGGTGGTGATGGCTTGGGTGAAGGCGCGGAACATTTCGGCATACCCGGCGTTGTTCGGGTGCAGGCCGTCGTCGAGGTAGCTGGTGGTGCTGCCCGCAGTCAGCTCGTAGGCAGCCGTGGCGGCGTAGAGGTCCACGAACGACAGGCCCAGCTCGGTGGCCACGCGATAGATCGCATCGCGCGCGGTGCCGGTGCTGTAGTAGTAGGCCGCGTTGCCGGGGAAATCGAACTCGGGGGCAGCTTTGGGCGGTGCGGACAGGCTGATTTTCACCGCAGGCCGGTTGGCCTGAATCCACGCGATGATGGATTTCAGGTTATCAGTCAGATTGGTGACGCCTTTGGTGCCCCGGTCATTGGTGCCCAGCTTGACCAGCAGATGGGTGGTGTCGGCCGGCACGGCGTCGCTCAGAATCACCGGGCTTGCGGTGGGCAGCCATGTGGCGGTGCTGCTGCCGCTCAAACCGTTGTTGCGCAGCGCAATCAGGCGGTTGTGCCGGATGCCCTGCACCCGCAGCGGATAGGTTCCGGTGTTGACGATTTTGAAAGTGTTGGTGCCGAAGCTCGGCGCGGTTGCACTGGCCACGTTGTTGTGGGTCAGGCTGTCGCTGTAAGTGTTGATCGTCTGGGTGCCGGAGCCGTTGCAGTCCAGTGTGAAGGTGCTGGCCGCGTCCGCGTTCTGGCTTTTCCACAGCACGTCAACGTTGTCCCCATAGACAGTGACGCTGGCGTACCCGCCAACCGGGATGTCGAGCGCCCGACCAGACAGCGCATAGGCATCAACCGCCACGGTGCAGCCTGTCGATTTGGTGATGCGGGTGTCCAGATTGCAGAACTGCGGCACCCGGTAGCCTGCAAACCCGCTGTATTTGTTGGGGTCGGCATTGGCCGGGCTGAATCCCGCCACCAGTTCTGCCGGATCGCCGGTCTGTGCCCCGGCCATCATGCCCAGCCAGCGTCGCAGCAGATTGATATAGCTGCCGCTGGTGTAGTTGTTGCGCGGGTCGGCCAGTGTTTTGTTACGCGGGGTGGCGGTAGCTGTACCCGTGGCACCGATGCCCCAGCAAATACTGTCCCCGATGGCGGTGACCACGACGGATTGCAGCGGGTTGCCCAGGTCAGCCAGCAGGCCCTGCAGGGCCGTGGTGGTCACCACCGGGGTCGGCGTGGGGGTGGGCGACACCGACCCGCTGCCGGTGCTGCGCGAGTCGTACAGCACCTGGCCGAACTTGCCGACCACCTGCACGTACCCCAGCCCGTCGTTGATCAGCTCCAGGCCCACCGTGCCCAGCTTGACCGTCCCGGCGATGCTCATGTCAATGCCGCCGCTGCCCAGGGTGATCCCGTCCTTCGTGATCCGCACCCCGGCCAGCGGCATACTGATTCCGCCGTACATGTCGAGGCTGATCAGCGCAGCCCGCAGGGCATTCAGCAGGAAAATCCCCCCGCTGGTGGGCGGGTCCACATCGACGATCGTTTTGCGGTCCGCGATGGCCGCCGCCTGCGCTGCGGACTGAGCGGCATTGGCTTTGGTGGTTGCATCCGTTGCTGCAACGGATATTGCCGCGGATTGAGCGTTATTGGCCTTTGTGGTGGCATCTGTCGCTGCAGCACTGATGGCAGCGGCCTGTGCAGCGTTTGCTTTTGTGGTGGCGTCGGTGGCTGCCGCCGCGATGGCCGCCGCCTGCGCCGAATTCGCTTTGGTTGTCGCGTCGGTTGCTGCCGATGCAATGGCTTGCTGGGATGCATCCAAAAACGCTTCCAGGCCGGACTTGAACCCGGAGACCGTTAAAGTATCGCCGGTCAGCTGATCCTTGGTAGGAAATGGCATTTTTCTCTCCAAAAAAAAACCGCCCGAAGGCGGTCATAGACAAAGAGCTGTTACACGGCTGTCTCCGGCACAGGTACAAACGGGAACCCGCGAAAACGAGCCAAATTGTTGAATCGGCCTAGACAGGTGGCCTTGGTTTTGTCACAGCCCGCATAGATGCGGAGTTGATCACCGACGGCCGGCGGTGTACGCAGCGACAGTGACAGCAGCAGCGAGCCGCTGTCATGCCGCCGAATCGTGCGCCGCACTCCGGCATTTGCCCCGGTCAGAAACTCGGCCACCCCCTGGGTGAAATACCCCGCTGGCTGGTCCAGAGAACAATTGATCTGGCGAATCGTGCTGCCTTCGGCTGCCGAGGCCGTGGCCATGAATGCTGTACGCGACAGGCCGCAGCCGCCGTCATACAGCACATTGAGGCAGCCGGGCTGGTAGACATTACGCGGGATCTGCACATCCAGCAGCTCAAGGTCCGAAAGCACCGACAGCCGCGCTTCATAGCGCGAGAATTCCTGCTCAGCCACCCGCCCCTCAAACAGCGTGATCACCCCGGCGCTGGTGTCGGTCGGCGTGCTGTCGTCCATGAACACCCGGTCAAGCCGCAGCCGCGCGCCATCCAGCCCGCCGTTGTGCAGCAACTGCATGAATGGCACCCCGGCCAATGCCTCTGTGTTGGTGGCCATAATCTCGACCGACAGAGAATCCACCTCCACACCGATGGACTGCCGGATCTCGGAACGGGTGATGATCAGACCGTCGGCCACGTAGATCTGGCCTGCCACAGTCAGCGGCACGTCGTAGTTGGTGAATCGGTATACGCCCCCAGTGGCGACGCTCAGCGTGTACAGGTCGGCCATCAAAAACTGCTGGGCATCCAGCAGTGCAATCAGTTCTGGACTGGCTGTTTTCATATCTTCCCGCTCAGCGACCCGATCAGGTCGATTTTCTTGGCCTCCCACAGGCCCCCGGCAAAATTGCTGTACTCCTGCTCGTCATCGACGAAGCGGCAGCGGTAATAAAACCGCCCCGTGAAATAAATGGCCTGTCCCGCCTCCGGCGGTCGGCTGAAGGTCAGTACCCCGGCCGGGCTGCAGGTTGGCGTGGCCCACATCGGCGAGGTCGGCTCCCCATAGAACGGGGTGCCCGCCTCACTCCACATCGGCATCGTGACCTGCACACTGGCCGGATCAATGTTCGTCAGTGGCGTCACCACGCCGCCCTGGGTGCGCTGCACCTGCCAACTGGTGCGACTGCCGTCCCCGGTCCCGATGTACTCCTGCGTCAGGTCGCTGTCCCCCGGCAGGGCCAGCAGAAACGAATCAAACGCGCCGCGCCGGGCCAGAAAGAATCCCTCCAGCTGGCGCAGTTCAGCGTGGCCGCTGCGCTCCCGCAGGAACGCAAACGACAGGCGAATGGTGTAGGTGGGCGTGGACTGGAAGGATGCCCGCAGCTCGCGCCCGTTCACAGAGCGCAGCACTTTGGTGTTGAACTTCGGTGCCTTACTGCTGTTCCAGTCCAGCCCCGGCAGCAGCGGAAAAACCGCGTCTGACATGCTTATCCCCTTTTGAAGTCACGAACGCCTGCCCGAATGGCCTCCGCCAGCCCGCCCCGGTTGTCCTTGAACAGCCGTGACACCGAGCGGGCATCGACCGCATTGACGTGGACGTTAATGGTGTGGCCCGCTGCTGCAGGCCCGCTCTCGCCTGCCATGCCTCGGATGACGTTGGCGTACTGGGCCGGCAGGACCATTTCTTCCGCGTGCAGCTGGGTCATGGGATTGACCCCGCGCGGGATGTCATAGCCGCCGCTGGCCGACTTGATGCGCCCAGCCAGCGCAGCCACCCCGGCGAACGTGGCCGCCGCAGTCACCGGCGCCAGCACCGGACCGACCACCGGAATGGCGGCAATGGATGCATAGGCGGCCGACATGGCCTCCCAGGCGTTCATCATCACCGACTTGATGGTCTCCGCCGCCTTGATGGCCAGCCGCTTGATGCTGGCCATGCTGACGATACCGATCCGGGCAGTCTCTCCGGCTGTGGTCGCGCCGGTCTCAGCGGCCTGCCCGGCCACCACAGCTGCCGTAGCCGACTTGACAAATCCCAGCTTGAGCAGCAACTGCCGCCCCAGCCCGGCTGCCCACTGCTTCAGCGGCTCAGACACAAATTGCTGCACGAAGAACCGGCTCATGCCTTGCCAGATGCCTTGCATGGCATTGCGCCATGTGAGGGTGCCGTTCAGCATCGAATCCAACCCTTGATCCCACAGACTACTGGCTGTCTCAGACAGATTGCGAATCCAGCTGTTGTCGAGCTGGTAGAGCTGGCCGCCGATCTTCTCGTCCCTGGACCGGTGGCTGGTGTCGTTGGCGTCGCCTGCCTCAATCAGCTTGGCCAAATCCGTTGGATTGAGCTTGCCGCCAGTGCGCTCGTTTTCCTCTCTGTACAGCTTGATACGGTCGGCAATGGCGTCGCGAGTGATCTCAAAACGCTGCTGCTCAAAATCGCGCAGGGCTTCGAGTTTCTCCCGCTGGCTGAGCAGGCCCAGCTCGTCGTCGCGCTCCATGTTGGCCTGTGCGGTGTCCACGCGGTCGAGTGCCACCTGCTGGTTCAGCTCGGACTGATGCAGCGCCATCTCGTAGCGTTTGCGGTCAGCGTCGCGCTGGGCGTCCTCCTGTTGGCGCAGCGCCTTGCGGTACTCGTCGGACTGGCTGCCATAGATGGCCTTGATCCGGTCCGTGTAGGCCCTGGCGGCTTCCAGCTTGAGCGTGCTGTTCTGGCTGGTGTCCTGAACCTGCTGGCGCAGCTGCTCCAGCTCGGCCTGCCGGTCACGCTGGCGCAGGCTGCGGTTGGCGTCGGACAGACGCTTTTCCACCTGCTGGCGCTCCTCGGCGGTGAGCTTGTGGTTGCTCAGTACGTCGGCCCAGTAGGCACGGACGCGCTCCAGCGGGAAGTCAACCAGCGTCCCGGCCCGTTGCTGGTCGTCTTCCCAATCCAGCCGCTGGCGCTGCAGGCCGGACTCCAGATCGCGGACTACATGGGACTTGGGTGGCTTCTTGGCTTTTTTCTCCTTTTCGGCAGGGGGTGCCACGGTGACTTTTTGCACCGGGGCAATGTCACGGGGCTCAGCCGGCTTGGTTTGCAGTGTTTTATCCGCCCCCGGCAGCCAGACCGACCGGAATGATTTATTGGCCTGTTCTGCAGCATCGGCAGCAGGCGCGGCAGCATCCATGATGCTTTGCATGGACAGGTTGGACATTTTGGACGCCATTATGGCAGTCAAATTGGCAATCCGTCCTGACCGTTCCGCCACGATGGACTCCAGACGGCTCATCCCGTCATCCCACGCCGCCGCCGCTCCCGCAAAATCAAGATGCAATGCCCGGTCAACGGCCTGCATGCAAGTACTGATCAAGTCTCGCAGGCCCTCAACCGTACCGCCAATGGCTTGTCCCCACCACTTAAATACAAACTCCATTGAAATGGCCGCCGCGATTATGGCCTCGAACACGGCGACAACCACTGCTTTCATGCTGTACCAGATGACCTCAAGCCCGGTGCGCAGGCCGATCATGAAGGTCTGAAAGCCCTTCAGGGCGCCGACCAGCAGGTCCACAAAGCGAATCTGTGTGCCGGTGGTCTCACCGACCGCGCCCGCCAGATTGCCCCACAGCGTGCTGATTTCCCCACACACATCAGCCACCGTGGTGACCAGCTCGCCAAACACCGCAGCCAGCTCAGCCAGCACCGCCATGGTGTCCTGTGCAAACTGCTGGATGGAGCCGTCCTGCTGCAGGGCCTGAAATCCGTCCGTCAGCTCTTTCAGGCCCTGCAGGGTGCCGCTGAACAGCTCCGCCTGGTTCATCTCGTCCATGGTGCGGAAGAAGATGTTTTTGACCTTCGCCCAGGCCCCGCCGAAGGTCTGCGGCAGCTCATCGGCCTTGGCCATGACCGTGTCGTAGCTGTTGAGCAGCGCCTCGGCCATGACCCTGGAAGTGATCTGGCCCTTTTCACCCAGCTCACGCAGTTTGCCGATGGTGACGGTGATGTTTTCGTCGGGCATTTTCAGCGCGGCGGCGAGAGTACGCGCCAGCGCCTGGTTGTTTTCCAGAATGGATTTCAGCTCATCGCCCTGCAGCACGCCGGACCCCAGCGCCTGACTGAACTGCTGCGCCGATGCGGCGGCCTCCTCGGTGCTGGCCCCGGACAGCTTGGCGGTGGTCATGAGGATCTCGGCCAGCTTGACCGAGTTGCGCGCGGCCTCGGCCTGGCTCATGCCCATATCCTGCAGCGAGGGCAGCGAGCGCGCAGCCGCTTTGGCCATGTCCTCGTAGCCGACCTGCAGGCGCTGTGCGGCTTTGAACAGATCGTCCTTCATCTGCACCAGCTCCGGGCCTGCCCCCAGCAGGTCCTTGAACCGGGCATTGAGCAGCGCAGCGCTGTCGCTGGTCGCTAGCATGGCACGACCCAGCTCAAAGAATGCCTCAGTGAGCTGCTCGATGGCCATGCTGGCCAGATTGGCCTTGAGGTTTGCGATGAAGCCGCTGGTGCGATTGGTGGCCTCTCCAACCTCATCCACGCCCCCAGCCAACCCCTGCTGCATGCTGCCTGCAACATCGTTCACGCTGTCGCGCACCTGCCGCATCAAGCGGGCCTGCACGGCGGCGATATGGCGTAGCTCGGCCTGCAGGGCGCTGGTGTCCACGTTGACGTGTACTGTGTTGCCGCCGCCGCTGGTGTTCAGGTTGGCCAGCCCGGTGCGAATGATTTGCCCAACCTGTTGCAGCTCCTGCCGCAGGTGCGCGAGGTCGATGTTGATGTTGATCTGGCTGTGCTGGCCGATCTGCTGGGTGGTGCTGTTGATCTGGCTGGCGGCCTGGTTCAGCCCGGCTTGCAGGTTGCCGTTGTCGACACGGATGCGGACGTCGATGTTGTTGGTGGTGCTCATGCAAAAACTCCGGGCATAAAGAAACCCGCCGAAGCGGGTTATTCAAAACGGGTGGACTCAGTTCTGGATGCTCACCAGTATTCCATTCCTGAAGTAAAGGTAATTGCCATCGCCATACACCCACTGTTCAAAGGTGCCGCTGGCTGTAGTGGTCGAATTGACATCCATTGGCTCTCCCCAGCTGCTGTTCCGAATCACCTGGCGCTTGGTCATGCCAATGCGCACGCCGGGCTTTTTGGCAAGCGCAGCTCTTTTTCGGGCCGATTCCTCATCCCTTTTTCGGATTTCGGCCATTTCGGCCTGGTAGGCAGCAGCACGGGCAGCCTCATCTGCTTTTTGTTTTTTTCGCAGCTCCTCCCGATATGCCACAGGGTCGCTGGTGAACCAGCAGCCGTAATCTATCGTGGTCGGCGGCACGGGATTGATCCAGTCTCCGGTGCCAGTTGAACGGTAATAGGCCTGGCTGCCATCCGCCATTTTTACGGTGTATAAAATCTCATGCAGATAGCCATCCGGCTGGCGCTGGGCATCAATTACGGTGATTGGCTCGACTTCGCGCTCCAAGTTGTAGAAAGCAGCCCCAGGGCGCCTAAACAACCGGCCCTGTGGTGGCTCGGCATAAAACACTGGTGGCGATGAGCATTTTTTGCTGACCCAGACCTGTTGCCCTTTGATCGCCTCAATGTGTTCAAGATTTTTTTGCTCAGCCTGTCGGATGTTTTGCTCGCGCAATTCAGCATCACTGGTGAAGCCGGCATGAACCGCCGAGCAGAGCAACAACATGGGCACAGCTAGCATTTTCATTTTCAGTTCTCCGGACAGGATGCCGTGATCCTATCCGGTGCCGGGTGATGTGTCACCCCATCGGGAATGCGGCCAGCAGCTCGTCCAGATCCTGTTCGGGCTGCTGCGGCTCATCCTGCCCGCCCTCAAAGCCCACGAAGGCCCGGACCAGCAGGTGCAACGGGGGGTTGGCTTTCCAGTAGCTGTTCATGGCCAGCAGGCGCGGGAGGTCCATGTCGTTCTGACAGTACTCCCACGTCCAGCCGGTGCACATGATCAGGTGGCTGTAGAGCTCCCCCCAGTTGATTCCCCCTGCTCCTGCCCTCCCGCATCACGGGTGAGGCCGGACGCACCCAGAATGGCCTGCATGACCTCGGGCAAAATGCCCAGGTCCAGCAGGTCGCCCACGGCCTCGCGGGTGATCTCTGGATAGTTGCGCTGCAGGCTGGACAGCGCCAGATCGATGACCAGCGCAAAGTCCATCTGCCCATCCTGCTCCAGCTGCTGCAGGCGCGGCAGGTATTTTTCCAGCGCGCCGAGGGACAGCGGGGCAAAGGTCAGCCCCAGGGCGGCAATGGTCGTGCCGCGCGGATTGTTGACGGTTTTCATGCTCACTCCGAGATGGACCAGGTGACCACGCGACCGAGGTCATCGGCAAACGCCTGGAACTCGAAATCGGGGATGGTGTAGTCGTCCTGCTTGCTGGCCAGACTGATCTTGCTGCTGACGCAGCGGTGTAGGGTCAGGCTGAGGATTTTGCCCTTGTACTGGGTGTGCACGGTCAGGCTGAACGTGGGGGCGTTGCCCATGTCGAGGTTCTGCACCACGCTCTGCTTGGCACTGGTAACAGTGGCCGTGTACTGGTAGTTGATGAACACCGACTTGCCCGAATCAGTGGAGGCGAACGTGTGGGTGCCGGTGCTCTCATCCAGCGAAAACTGGCCGGCCGACGGTGCGCTGGCCACGCGGGTCAGCGGCACCCCGAATGCATCGGTGACGCCCATCCCCGCCTTGAACACGCCCGCGTTTGGCGGGGTAATGACCGTGGTGAACGGCGTGCTGGCCGGAACGGTGGTCGGGGTGTTTGCGGTGGACACTGCGGTCAGGGTGCCTGCGGTGACAGCCTGCCCGAACAGCACGTTGTTGAGCAGCGTACCATTGAGGCGTGCCGAGCTGGCCTTTCCGGTGATCTTGCCCTTGCCTCGGGCGATGTCCACCGGGAACTGTTGCCGGCCAAACAGCTCTTTGACGTCAAAGCCAAAGTCGATGCTGATGTTTTGCAGGATGCCAAACTCGGTGACGGTCGGGTTGGTGATGGCATTGCCGTAGGCGTCGGATTGCGGGGTCGCAAACGCCGTGCCGGATCCAAACTGGAACATGGGTGTTCTCCAAAAAATGCCCGTGTGGGCGTTACGCGGTGATCAGAATCTTCAGTGGGACGATGGCCACGGCCTGGTCGCCCAGCGTGCCCTCGTCGGTTTCAATGGCCCCCTCAATCCAGCAGTGCTCCACCAGTCCACCCAGGGTCTGGGTGCGCTGCAGTGGTGGTGGGGAAAGCTGGTGCTCGATGGCATCCAGCAGGATGTTGGCCCGGGTCGATGGGCTGGTCTCGCCCTGGGTGTTGGTGTACAGGTACAGGTCGGCGGACAGCGTCCACTTGGTCGGCAGGCCCCGCGCCGGGTCGCCGGGGGTGGCGGTCTGATTGCCCTGCGCAAGGAACAGCGCCGGTTGCTGACTGGGGGACACATCAGTCCAGTGCAGCAGCTTGCGGCTGAACGTCACCACACCGGGGATGCCATTCAGCAGGTCGGCCAGCGCCACAAAGATCGCCTCACGGTCCATGTCCTACCCCCCTCTGCACTGCGGCCTGCAGCTCGGCCATGATCTGCGGCTCCAGGTCCTGCAGGGCCGACCGCAAAAACGACCGCTCTGGTAGCGCCACCTTGCGCGGGTGGGCATTTACGGACACTTGCTTGGCTGGAATAGCCCGCCCGAAGGCCTGCGTGATGGTGCGCAGGTGCTGGCGCACGCTGACGGTGCCTCTGAACCCCAGCTCGTGCACCGGTGCATATTCGACGTTGGTGCCGACCAGCCCTTCGATGCCGCTGGAGGTTGGGCGCACCTGACTGTTGATCGAGCGGCGCAGGCGGCCGGTGCGGACATTGAGCACCTGCCCGGACAGCTTGTCGCGCTTCACACGGGTCAGCACCTGCAGGACAATCCGCCCCATCGAGCGTTCGACCTCATGCGTGATCTGCTGTCCGGCCTGCTGAAGCGCGGCCGTCGCGGCGCTGGCGTTCATGTCGAGGATGATGCGGCTCATTGCGGGATCACCTTGCGGAAGTTGTTCAGGGCGGTCCGGGCAAATTGGCTCAGGTCCCTGATCATGAAGGTCACGGTCTCACCGGCCAGCGATTTGCTCTGGAAGCCGATCCGGTCGCGCTCCTTGTACCGCAACGACACCAGATCAATCACAGCCTGCTCGATGTCCGCCGGGATACTGCCGGGCGCATACCCGGCCGTGTACGTCACCACGATGTTTTGCCGCCCTTCCGGCCAGCGTCCGTTGACGTACAGCAGCCAGCCGCCCGCCTCTTTCCAGCCGGTGGACTTGTCCAATGAAGCCGGCAGCGGCTGGTCATCGGCCACCACGGCGTCGATGCTGGCAATGGGTCCCTCGGACAGGATCAGGGCATCCCGGCCGCGCCCGCTGAAATACTCGGTGACCTGCCCCTGCTCAATCTGCCGGGACAGGTACTGGGCCACAAATGCGCTGGCGCTCTCGATCAGACTGGCCAGCAGGGCGTCATCGGCCGTGCCGGTGATGCCCAGGTATTGCTTGACGTTCTCCGGTGTCGTGAGCGCCATGGCATCAGTCCCCGGCCTTCGCGGCGTCGGTGGCCTTCGCGGTTGGTTTGGGTGCCGGGGCGTTGGTGAAGCCGTTGGCGATGGCGATCTGGATCAGCTCGTCTCCCTCCAGTTCGATCAGGCCGCCTTTGTCGGTGGTGTATTCGATGCCGCCCACGCTGAGGCTGCGCACCCCATCCGGGGCTTTGAGCTTGGTCATGGTTCACTCCTTCAGAAAAAAGAACGGCGCCCCGTCTGGAGCGCCTGTTGGTTAGCCTGCGGCGATGTTGGTCAGCACGCCAAAGGCCGGTGGGAAGTAGTTTTGCAGCACCTCGTCCGCGTACACGCCGTACTCGTATTTGCGGGTGCGCAGCGGCCACTCGATCTGGTAGTACTCGCGGCGGGTCTTGACCTGCAGGATGTTGGACACGCCCGACAGGCTGTAGGGGATGCTGTCGCTCCAGAACATCATGGTTCCCGGCGGCATGGTCGGGTGCACTTTCACCGTCACCTTGGTGTTGGTGATCTTGTTCAGGTATGAACCGATGACCGTACCAGCATTGATCACGCCCGGGTTGTTGCCGTCGATGTTCATGCGGTACAGCGGAGCACCGCCGCTGGCGATGATCTTTTTGTTCATGTCCAGCAGCTGTTGGCTGTTGACCCAGATGACGTCCGGGCTGAGGCGGTACAGCGCCCAGAACTGCGAAAACGCCGCGTCAATCTCGACAATCCCGCCCGCGCCGTCGCTGGTCAGGGTGCTGCCGGTGCCGGGGGTGCCGGTGGGCAGGGCCTTGACGTAGGCGCCGGAACCAGACTTGTTGATCTGGGACAGGATGCCGTCAAAGACGTAGCTGTTGGTGCTGTTGTCGCTGGACGGCAGGCTGGCGGCAGTCTGTGCGCCGGTGGCGGCGGCAGTGAGCAGCACGCTGTTGATGGTGGTGACCGCGCCCAGCACTTCGGAACCAGCCGGACCCCAGAACCAGGCATAGCCGACCGCGTTTTTCACCGGGGTGACGCTGGCGCCGATGCTGCTGGTGCTGCCGGTGGTGGTGACGCTGGCCGCTGCTGACTTCTGGCCACTGCCGCCGCCGTAGCTGATGCTGCTGCCGTCGGCGTTGGTGCGGTTGATCAGGCCCGGCACCTGTGCGGTGGCCACGTTCAGGGTCTGGCCATACTGGCCGTTGTTGGCGCCAGCCATCACCCAGTAGGCATCATAGGACAGGGCCACGCAGATGACCGACCAGGTGGCCGCTGCCAGGGTTCCGCCGGTGGCGTTGTTGACCAGCGTCGGGGTCGGGGTGGTGCCCAGGCTGACGCCGGTGTTGCCGCCCAGCAGCATGTTTTCTTCGCCGATCATCAGGCTGCGCAGAGTGCCCTGCACCGCACGGGCCTTGGGATCGTCAAAGCCTTCGGCCGCATAGTCGGCTTCAAAGGTCACGCTGTCCTCAATGCCGATGCCGCGATAGGCCGCCATGTACTCGGCGGCGGTGGTGGCCAGGATGCCGCCACGCTGGCCCTCGGCCACGCCCACGCCCATGTTGGACACGTTGATGCCGGTCACAGCGCGCCAGTTGGCCTGGATGCCACCACGGCCGGACACGCGCGGGATGATGTTGCGCAGCGGGGTCAGCACCGGGAACAGGGTTTTTGCGGGGGCCTCAAGGTCGTAGGCGTTCAGGCCGCCGACCGGGTTGGCGCTTTGGGTGTAGGCCTTGGCGATGGATTCGGCCAGGGGGGTTTGCTGGGCCGCTTTCAGGGCGTCCAGGGTGTCATTGGGTTGCGACATTTCGCGCTCCTAAGCAAAAAACCCGGCACAGGCCGGGCAAAGGTTTGGGTTGGGTGGTGGTGGTTAAAACAGGCGGATTGGCCGGGTGTGGGCCGCCTTGATCAGGGTGGCGGCATCATCCACTTCGCCCCGGTCATTGCGGACCGGTTGCAGCTCCGACTGCTGCTGGCCCATGTCGGCCGCTTTGCTGATGTCGGCCACAGCGCCCTTGGGGGCCTCCGGCAGGGCTTCCAGCTCCGCGACCCGCTGGGCCAGCTTGTCGCGTTCAGCATGCGCCTTGGCCAGTGCAGCCTTGGTCAGGGTGAGGTCACCGTGGGCCTTTTGCAGTTCGACCTGATCCGCTTTGTCGGCTTCTTCGTCAGCTTCCTCAGCGTCGGCATAGCCCAGTGCGGCCATGCGGTCGCTGCACTCGCCGAGCATCTTGTGCACTTCAGCCAGTGCGCTTTTGGTGGCCTTGCTGAACCGCTGGCCGGCCTTGGCCAGATCCTCAGCAGCCTGCGCCTTGGTGCGTTGTTCCATGATGGCGAGCAGCTCGGCCGATTCTTCCGCAGCCAGGGCGGACCACAGCCCCACACCCTGCCGCAGCCATTCCAGCATCTGGGCTGGGATCGGGCTTTCGTCACCCTCGTAGTCCGCCTCCCAGTTCAGGTCGCTGATCAGGTAGCCGATGTGCTGCAGGCACATCGCAAAATCGGACACCACGCCGAGGCTTTTCTGGACCGTCTCATCTTCAGCCGGTGGGGTTTCCTCGCTGGCCTGTGCGGGCTGCTCATCGTCAGCCTCGTCCACGCCATCTGCCTTGTAGCAGGTGATGACCGCGTCCGGGTTGCAGGGGCGGTCCACCAGCGACACCTCGACCAGATTCAGGCCGGTGATGACGGCCTTGTTGGTCTGGTCGCGGCCAGTGACGCGCCCGCCGATGGAAAAGCCCTTGAGCACCCCGGCCTTGACCTTTTTGATGCTGGACTCGTCGATGACGTGGGCGCGCAGCACGGTCTGGCCGGCGTCGTTGACCTCGATGTTGATGGCCGTGCCGGCCGCGATGGGCTGGTGCATCTCGCGCACAGCGCCGAACTTCATGTAGTCCGGGATGGCGGCGCGCATGGCGTCGGCCTTGATGACCTCGCCTTCTGCATCTTCGGTTTCGCTGGAGGCGACTCCCTCAACAATCAGGGTGCCGTCGTCCTGCTCCTGCACCTTCTGGATGGCTCCGTAGAGCATGGTTTTCTTCATGGTGTCCTCTCAGGCATAAAAAAACCGCCCGGAGGCGGCTTGATGGAAATTCTATGCGGCTTAGAATTTTGGGAATGGGATAGGCGGCTTGATCGAATCAAGCGGCGGACCAGAGACAATACGCATTGAGTACCCCATCATCGCATCCTCACGAGGATCTTCGTAGAATGCTTGGCACAAACGCCCCGACGTCGACTCTTGCATATCGTCCACCTTTTTAACTGGATCTGGTGCCGCTTCTATGATCGACTCCATCACCACCGTGCCATCATCCCGCTGATACATGTTGATCACCTTTCTAAAAAGATTGGGGGCAAGGAGAATCTCATTCTCAGGATGGTAGTAGTGATACCGTGTAATATCAATAGCACCAACGTTGTGCCCTAGTAGCGCCACGTGAAGAACAGGCTGCTTTCCTCGGCTTTTTGAACGGCTTGCAAAATCTTCTGCCAAAGGCGCATGCAGCGTTGTTGACTGATAGGAATAATCCGTTTTCAACACTGCTACGCGACCCGCATCAAGCTCCTGCTGAACCACGTTAATATCCCCTTGATCCAAGCCTTCACCTCTGAACACAACCACTGGCTGCGACAGCTTCGATCGCGGATCATCAAAAAGTCGATTTAACCGCATGACAACCTGCTCAGTAACACCAGCAAACTCGGCGCGTAATACAGGGTTGACATAAGGGTTGGTGGTGCCGCGCATCTGCTCCGAAACATACCTTGAGTCAATTGACCACGCATGAACCGCCCAGGTGTCAGGTGGTTCAATCCCCTGTGCTATCAACTCATCAAACAGTTCTTTGGAGCGGCGCATCTGCTCGACAGGGGTTCCCCCCCAAGACTTGTCGCCCAAAGAAAGCTTATCCCGTGGCAGTCCTTGTGAGTGGTCATCCAGCATTTCATTGGAGACATTGCGCAGGTGTGTCTGCGCGTTATGCATGTCTACGTTTTCGGGCATTTCTCCTTGCAGCACCGGCAGCATGTCGCAGCGACAGCGTGGGTGCAGCGGTGGGTTTTTACGCCACGCACCTGCCACGAACAATCCTTCAAGCGGCACGATCTTGCCGTTCAGCCTTGAGCATTTTGGGCAGCAGCCGGGGGCGGTCAGCCATTCCTTGCCTTCGACCTGCCCGCTGGCCTCGTAGGCAATCTGGTTGCCCTCGATGTCGGCCATGGCAGTCTCGGTGCGGGCGATCAACTCGGCCCGCTCAGCCCCGAAGGCCGGGGACTGGGTGATTTCATTGGCCAGCCGGTCATTGCTCCAGCCCTGCTCGATCGCCTGGGTCACCTGCCCTCGCAGCATGTCGCGGGTGGATTCGGTGATCGCATACAGCGGGTTTGGATTGGGCACCAGTTCGCCGTCCTCGATGCGCATGCCGACCAGTTCGGCCGCCCGCTCCTGGGCATAGGCCACGGCCTGCTGATTCACCAGCGACAGCATGTCGCCAGTGGCATCCTCCATGCCGATCTGGAGCAGCGCCTGTGCGGTGCCATCGGTGGCCACGGTGGCCAGCTTGCTGCCGAACAGGTCCGCCAGTTTTTGCCAGCGGCCGAATGTGAGCTTGTTGAGCATCCGGCTCACAAGGCCGGGCACGTCAGTACCGCCCGCTTTGCCAAGGATCTCCAGCTTCACCGTCACCACATCCGCCGCCAGCAGCGGGGCCTCCAGCCTCAGAAACTCGGCCAGTTCGGCCTGCAGGGCTGCCGTGGTGGTCACCATCAGGGGACGGTCGCGTTTGATCGTCCCCACCGGCTTTCCCCCTTTGGTCACCTTGTCAGTCCCGCCGTCCGGCTGCTGGGTGGCTGTCGGTGCTGCATCCTTCGGCTTGGGCCCCATGCCAAACCGCTTGGCCCGCACCTCATCGGCCGTCAGGATGCCCGCATTGACATAGGTGGCGTCGATCTCAGCCTGTTTCTCCGGGGCCACGGATTGCGTGGTCTGCCAGATAAACTCCAGATCCGCGCAGCCAAACTGAGCCAGCACCCGGTCGATCAGGCCCTTGACCCATTGCTTGAGCGGGGCCAGCCCCTCTGACAGCGCCGTCTCCTGCCCGGTCTGGGCGGTGGCCCGGTTCATCTCGCGCACGAACGGCTGCGGGCTGACGCTGAAGGCAAAGCAGATGATCCGCGCCAGCCATTCATCAAACTCGTCTTTCAGGGCCTTGTCACGGGTGTTGATGGGGGCCACGCCATGGGGCACAAACTTGGTGCCGCTGCGGCCGTTGCCCTCCAGCAGCACGTCCCACCAATCCTGAAACTTCCGGATCTGCTCAGGCTGCCAGGTCTCCGGGACTGCAAAAATCAGGTCCGGTGCACTGCCCTTGTCGTAGTAGTTCATCTGGTAGAGCTGGCGGCGCAGGGCCAGATTGACCGTGGTGATGACCTGCTCCACCGGGCTGTAACCATAAACCTTGTGGGTGCGCCGGTTGCGCGGCAGGTACAGCAGCTGCTCGCGGGTGTAGTCGGCTGCCGGCACGCCCTTCAGAATCTGCTGGTAGGCTGGCCCCTTGGTGGGGGTGCGGCCCGATTCATCAATCAGTCGCTTGACCGTGGCGCCGTCCATCGGCTCCAGCGCGTACAGCGCGCCCCCCAGGGTGCGGCGCAGGTACAGCGTCGGCGCGTCGATGACCAGCAGGTCCTCCAGCACCATCCGAAGCCACGTCTCCCAGTCATTCTCGCGGTCCGGGAAGCGCAGAAACTGCACCATGGCCTCACAGCGCGGGTCATCCTCTGCGGATTCGTCCCCGGCAGTTCCAGCCTTGTCGCGCGGCTTGATCGTCCAGCTCAGGGCACACATCTGGTCCTTGCGGGTTTCGATGATCAGCCGCATCAGGTCATAGCCATCCGCCAGCGCCCGCATCTGGGCAAATCCCACCAGCTCGCCGCTGCGCGGGGTCATGCGCAGGTTGGCGGCCACGGGGTAGTCAAACGCCCGCCCCTCGGTCTGTTGGGCCACCGGGGCGGGAGGATCGGCCGGGCCGAACCAGTCAGGGGATTTGCCCGTGATGGCCACGGTCACCCCGGCGGCCACCCGGGACACCAGCTCGGCGGCCAGCGTGGTCAGGGCAGGTGATTGAGCCATGATTGCGGGGTCTCCTGTTTGGGTTGTTTCTGCGCCTCCTCGGCCACGAAGTCGAGCAGGCCAAAGTTGCCACCGTTGAGTTCATTGAAAGCGTCGGCCATGGCGTCGACACGGTCGTCATGCTTGGCATTTGGAAAGTTGCGCATCTCCTCGATGACGCCCCGGTTCCAGTCGCCGCGCACCATGCGCACATTGCCCACGTTGACCTGGGCGGCCAGCGGCATGGCGCGGGTCACCTTGTCGCCGGTGACTGACAGGGCCGTCACGGCATAGCCGGACAGTTTGCGCGTCAGGTTCTTGGCCTGTGCTTTACCGGCCTGCCCTGGGTCCTGCGGCATGCGTATCCGCACCGCAGGGCCATCAATCCGGGCCGTGTTGAGCATGGCGGCCTCCACGTCATCCGGCCCGAGCTGGCCATGCACCATGTCGGCGATGTACCAGAAGCCGTCCTTGCCGTCGTACAGCAGCGCCCCGGCCGTGGGGTCGCCACCGCCAGCCGTTGCGCCCAGATCCCAGGCCCGCACGCCCCGGCCCACATCCGCAGGCAGCGCATCCACGATCTCGATCCGGTCCGGCTTGAAGAAGCCGCCAGCCAGCGGTGCAGGCCGCTGCAGGTACTGCCCGGCAAAGACGTAGGGACTGGCCTTCTCCATCACCCGCAGCTGCTCGATGCTGTGCTTTGCGGGCCAAAGGGCCTCCTTGGCGTCTGTGATCGCGGGCAGGTTCAGGTGCTCCCAATGCTCACCGTTTTCACCGGCCAGCAGCCAACCCGACAGGTCCTCCTCGTGCAGGCGCTGCATGATCAGGATGATAGGGGTGCGGCTTGGGCTGTTTTTGCGGCTCTCCAGCGTGTTCTGGAACCAGTCGATGACGTTGGCGCGCATGATGTCCGAGCGCGCCTCATCGGCCTTGTGCGGGTCGTCAATGATGATGCAGTTTTTCACCACCAAACCAGATTCGATGGTAAAATTATGATATTGACCAACCGTCAAACAGAAGGTCACATCATCATGACGCACACGCTTAACGAAACATGGCTTCCGGTGTCCGGCTATGAAGGGCTGTACTCCGTCAGCGACTGGGGACGCGTCAGAAGTGAAGACCGCATCATCAACAATGCTGGCAGCGGCACCACCTACATCCAGCGAGGGAAAATCCTCAAGCCCAGTCACGATGGCAATGGGTATTTCCGCGTCAATCTGTCGCGCAACGCCCGCGCCCGTGTGGCATACATTCATCAGCTCGTCATGCGCACCTTTGTCGGCCCGCAACGGGCTGGCGTTGACGTATGTCATGCTGACGGCAACCCTGCCAACAACCGGCTCGACAACCTGCGTTATGACACCCGCGCAGCCAACATCGTGGATTGCCAGCGGCATGGCACCTTCAGCGAGGCCGAAATCCACCCATGCGCCATTTTGACCGACGCCCAAGCCCTGACCATCTACCACACCACAGGCGTGCCCGCTATTGACCTTGCTGAAAGGCACGGCGTGAGCGTTGCGGTCATACAGCAAATCTGGCGCGGTGAAACATGGAAGTCCGTCACTGGCGGCATCAGCGTCATCAAGGCCAGAGGCAAAAAAACCTACCTGCGCACCAAGCTCACCCGTGAAGGTGCTGCTTTTGCGCTGGCCAACCGCATGGCGCGAACAGGGCGCAAGGATGGCAAGGGACTCAAGCCCACCGCGCAGGCGCTGGGTGTCGATGCCGATGTGATTCGCGCCTTCTACGCCGCCGTGGACGCAGGGAAGCCTGTCCTCTATGCAGAGTGAATCGGCACGCACCCAGCCACGATTTTCAGTCCAGAACCGATGATCTGGAGTGCATTCAACCACCGCACCATCACTGAACCCCACCCGAACAATTTCATTGGGTGGGTTTTCATGCCAGCCAACAACAGGACGCAACACCATCCGGCCCTGATAGTCAAAAGCCCAAACCTTGATTGCCATGCGCTGATACACAATCTGGTCAATGGGCATCAAGCCCCGCTCAGTCCAGACGCGCGTGCCCACTGGGAAACAGCCGCCAAACTCGGGCCGCTCCTTGCCTGCCCCATAGCCGGTAATGGTTCCGCCAGCGCCGACGGCATAGACCAGCCCACCAGCGGACGTGCGCCACTCGTCCTTGGCACTGCTGTTCTGCATCAGCGCCAGATCAGGAAAAACCCGCGCGTAGGCCGGATGCTGGATCAGCCCGCGCGTCTCGTAACTGTAGTTGGAGGCCAGCCGGCCCGAGTAGCTGGTGTAAATGAACTCGCTGTCCGGTGCATGGCCAAGGCACCACGCCATGAAATTCACCACCGCCAGCTCGGTCTTGGAGTAGCGCGGCGGGATATTGATAATCAGCCGTGTGGTCTCGCCCCGGTATACCCGCATCAGCGCATCACAGATCAGCCGGTGATGCCAGTTGTGCAGCCATTTGTAGCCGCGCCGCTCCCGGAACATGAACCGCGCGAAGAAATACAGATCGGCCTGCGCCTCAGCCCGGATGGCCAGCTCGCGGGCCGCGTCAGTACTCCTCGCCATCGAGCAACTCCTGTCGTGCCTGCAGCACCTGCTCGACGGTGACAGCAACCTCGCCGGTGTGGGTGTGCTCAACCTCTTGCGGCTCACCCTTCAATCCATATGCCTCCCGCTCAAGCCCGATCAGGTTTTTCAGGGTCTCGGACAGCTTCTTGACCGAATCAATTCGGCTAGGCGTGGCGATGATCTTGTTGTACAGGTCGTTGCGCTTGTCTTGCCCGCGCTCATCTTCAGACCGCATCAGCTCGCCCAACTGCTCCAGCAGTTCCAGGCTGTCTGTCTGCCCTTCAAGCTCAGCCAGCAACTTCATTGACAGCGACAACGCCCGGCCAATGTCGCCCCGGTGCCGCATCCGCACATCAGCAATGACTTGAGCAGTCGCTTCGATTAACAACTTTTCGTTAACAGGCTTTTCGCTGTTAACTCTGTTGTTAACTTCAGCCCTGTTAACCAGCGCATCGGCCTTCGCCTGAGCTTTGGCAGCGATGTCTCTTTCCCAGCCTTCGCGCTTCGCACGCTTGGCGATGGTCACATGAGATACCCCGCTACCTTCTGCAATCTCACGCAGCGACAGCACGCCGGCACGGTAATCTTGTTCAATTCGCTCCCAGTCAGGAGCCGTTTTGCGCTCTGACACGGCGACACCTCAAAAAAATGGTTGCGGGAGCCGGGATCGAACCGGCGCAGGTCGGGTTATGGGCCCGGTGCTCTACCACTGAGCTACCCCGCAAAAAAAGCCGCTCTGGACCTGCGGCCTGCCCAAAACCGGGCATAAAAAAACCCCGCCGGCTAGGCAGGGTTTCGGGACATCGTGGCAATCGCTGCTTGCGCACCAAGACCACCATACCTGAAATTTAGCAAAGTCGTGTACACAGTGCAACCTTATCACACAGCAAACGCCATAGCTCCCGCCAGCCAGCCCAGGCCAGCGCGCCGACTCGCCCGCAGATCGTTGATGTCGATGTTCAGATGCCTAGCTGCCTCGGCGTAACTCAGGCCGTGCACATGCACATAGACCACCGCTGCATGGGCATCGAGCAGCACAGGATCTGTGTACCCCATCCGCTCAAACCGCTGCAGCAGCCGCATGAGCATGAACCCTTCGGTGTCGGTGATGTCGTGGCGGCTGTGGTTCCGGCGGCTGCGCCGGTAGGTGCTCAGCTCGGCAGCACATGCACAGGGCGACTTGGTGCCCAGAAAAAACCGCCGCGCGGTCGGATTGTCCTCCAGCCAGATCCCATATCCATCCAGCCATTCCTCGGCGGTGTGCCGCTGCCAGTTGACCACCGGCATCAGTGTCGGCTTTGATCCCATCATTCGCTCCCCCGTCCCATCGCTTCCACAATCCCTTTTGCGGCCTGCCCTGCCATCACCTGCCGGGTGCTGTAGCGCAGCACCAGCCAGCCGTTCAGGGCAGCCCAGTTATATTTTTCGCAGTCATTCTCAAAGCCGGTTCCGCGCGTGTGCCGGCCGCCGTTCCAGATGCCGCCCTCGACCTCGACCAGCACGCGACCCACTCGGAAGTCAGCCCGCCAGCGCCGGTCCGGGCAAAACTTGAACTCACGATCAAAGTCGATCCTGAGCGCCTGCAGCTGCAGCACCAGGGCGGCCTCGCCTGGTGATTCGGGAGACTCGGGCTTTTCAGTTATGGCTTTGGACTTTTTGGCTTCGGGCCTCGGCTTGCGCAGGGCGGCAAACTGCTGCTCAGTCATGCGCATCAATCCATCCCCCGCACGATCCGGTTCGGATGGCCACCGAGGGCAGCCAGCTCCATTGGCCCCAGCGCCCCGCCGTGTTTTCTGAAAAATGCTTGATCCACCTGCTGCTGTGTCGGCCAGCGTTCAGCCCATACCCCAGCATCCCGCAGGACCTGCAATCCATCAGTTTTGTCGTCGGCATCCCGGTAATGCACTGCCGCGATGCCACGCGACACGATCAGCGCAGCGCAGCGGATGCACGGCTGGTGCGTGACGTACAGCACCGATCCCGCCAGATCGACACTGCGGGCGGACCAGATAGCGGCTTGCTCGGCATGTACCACGCTCGACCGGGTGACGCCCTGAGCGCACTCACACGGCCCGCCGTCGGTGCTGTGGTTGTGGCCGAGGAATGTCCACCCCACCGGGTGAACGATTACGGCACCCACGTGGCGGCGGGTGCATGGGGACAGGCGGGCCTGGGCTTCGGCCATGTGTTTGTAGTCGGTAGTCATACGAACAGCCCCTTGGTCGGTGCCCACGCTTTCAGCAGCACAGCAGTGACCTCCAAGGCCTTCACGCGGGGATCTTCCTTGCACTCCTCCAGCTTTGGACGGCTGGACCGGCTCAGGTCGGCCAGAGTGCACAGCTCCCCAGGTACGAAGTCGAAATGCACATCAACCCACTTCAGGGTGGTGCGATTGATGCCCCGGAAGGTGAGGCGGAAAGTCCACGGCAGGACCAGCTCAAAGGTCTGCTTGCAGTCCGGCAGGTGGCCCCTCCAGCTGAACGGCACTTCCTGCCCATCCTTCCACGGGCAGCATTCCATCACGATTGCCGGGGGACGATGACGCCCCAGCAGCTGGCGCAGTTGTCGCTTGATTTCTGGATGCATCACAGCACCCTCCGCTGATCTGCCCAGGCCATCTCCAGCAGCGTCCCCGACTCAGACAGCCGCGACCACAGCCGGTGCCCCAGCGTTTCCCGCAGGCCATCGGCAGACAGGTTGGTGACCAGCAGGGTGGGCCTGCAGGCGTCATAGCGGTCATACAGCACCCGGTGCACGGCCTCGCGGCGCTTGGGCTCACGGTCGTCCAGGTCGTACTCGTCAACGATCAACAGGTCAGGCTCCATGAGCCGCTGACGTGTGGCCTTCTCGCTGTCCCCGGGGCGCTTCCAGGCATCGAGCAGCATGATGGCCAGATCCGCGCTGGTCACATAGCGGGCAAATCGACCCGACTGCATCACGTTGCGCAGCAGGGCCACCGCCAGATGCGTTTTGCCGGTGCCGGTGCTGCCGGTGAGAATCAGGCAGCCTGTGTGGCCAGCCAGCAGTTTTTTGGCGTAGCCGGTCACCTGCCGCAGTGCCTCACCCTGCCCAGCCAGCCCGGTGCGGTAATTTTTGAACCCGGCCCCGGCGTAGCGCGGAGGCACTCCAGCTGCCGCATTGCGGGCGTCGATGAACTGCTGGCGCTGGGCCTGCTCCAGCAGCACGGCATGGGCCTGACGCTCCCGGTCGGCGCAGACTGGGCAGACCGGGTGGGCGGCAATCACGGGCCGGTATTCGCCATGGACCGGGCACTGGTACGCCTGGCCACTGGGGACCGGTGCAAACTCGTATGCGTTCACAGGAATCCCTCCACGTCCACGGGCTCGGTGTTGGGGCGGCTGGCGCTGGGGTCAAACTGCCACTGGTCGTTGCACAGGTGGCTGTCGGCCTGCCGGGTGGTGTTGGCCCTGCCTGCCCTGATGCCGCCAGCGTCCCGGCGCTTGCGATCCGCGATCAGGGAGTGGGCATCACCGGCCACCCATGCCTTCCAGCGACGCATCCAGCCGTCAGGGGTTTTGGCCTCAAAGCTGCCATTGCCGTCGGCAAAGTGGGCCACGAACTTCGGCCACAGCACAGCGAACTCGGCATCGGTCAGTTCCGGGAATCCCTGCAGGGCCTCCTGCTGCCAGTCTGCTGGCAGGGACTGGTGCCCCAGTTCAGCGAAGCGCACCCGTCCGGCCACTGGTGCCGGGTTCTGGAACTCTGGCAGTTGGGCTGTGGCTGGTTCCGGCTCATCCTCGCACGCAGGTACGCGCGAAGGGGGTGTGGGGGTTTTATCCTGTTCCTGTTCCTGTTCCTGTTCCTGTTCCTGATTAGGCATAGCCTTGCAGGAAGGCTTAAGCGAAGGCTTTCCGTAAGCCTTATCGAAAGCCTGCAAATACTTGTCATTCAATGCTTTGAGGAATTGCCGCAGCTCACTGACGGCCTCATCACGCAGCGCACACTCAGGCAGTAGAGCAGCTTCACGGCCCCAGCTGGTTGCCACGTTGGGCGACTCGGGCGGGTTGTATTTCACAGCATTTGGGAGCCACACAAACCGGGCTTTAAAGTCAGCTTTGACCATGCCTTGATCGAAGGCTTCCCGAAAGGCTTCGTCAAAGGCTTCCTGTTCCCAGTCCAGTTCTTCGGCCATGGCAGCGCGGCCAGCCCGGAACATGCCAGGCACTGGGCCGGTGTGCGGGCCAGTCAGCAGGAAAAACCACAGGGCCTGCCCAGATGGCTGCATCGGTGACAGGGCGCGGAACTTTTCATCGCTCCAGGTGCGGGTTTCAATCTTGCGGTAGCGGCTCATTTTGCTTTCCCCTTCTGCTCGGCCTGCACCAAGCCGGTCGGCAGTTGTTTGATGCGGCCGCCCTGGGCCTGCCACTGCTGCAGCTCGGCAGCCAGCTGCTCATGGCTGGGGCGGGGCTTTGCGGGCTTTTCCAGCACGCCGAAATATGTCGAGTTACGGGTCATGCGGCACCCCGCTCAAGCGTCACTCGCCGAAACTGGGCGGTGTGGGTGGCCACCGGGGACACGGATTCAACGCGCAGTGGGCCTGCGCTGGTCGGCACCAGCTCCCCCACCGAAAAATGGGAGGCGGCTGGCTGCCAGATCGTGACGCGCCCTAGTTGGCGCAAGGCTTCAAGGTCATTGGCGGACAGGTGGATCATTTCCGCCCCCTCGCAAAAAATTTTGCGCACTCGACACACTGATTCGAGCTGACATATCGCGTCGTGAGTCCATGGCGGAGACATGCGCCCCCGGTGTAGACAGACTCAAATTTGCGTTTGGTCAATTCCTTCTGAGCCAGCGGCACTGCGTAGGCCAGCGCACTCACCAGCGCGTCGGAGCCGCGGCCTGTGCGCTTGAAATCGCTTACACAGGTTTTGCTATATCCGGAGATGAGTGAGGCAGTTGTGCACATCCCGTGTGCCTGCAGGGCTTCGCGGATTTCTTCGAGGGTCATACGTAGCTCCCTGCCACCTGGATGGAGGTCTGAACGTCGGTGATTGCCTCAACAAGCCGGTCGCAATCCATCTCAATCAGGTCCTGCTCAATTTGAGGCATGAGGTCTTCAAGAATGCAGACCAGATTGGCAGCCTCGGTCGAAAGATCATCAAGGGCATCAAGCACTGCTGGTGCGTCACGATCGGCGATGACCTCCAGCTCCTCACATTCTTGTTGGCTTTCCAGCAAGGCATCGTCATACCGCTGGAGCAGGCTCAGAACTCGCTCAATGTCTGGAGTTGGGTTGTCGCACAGCCGGTTGATGGCCAGCAGGTCGGCGCTGTCTGCGATAGGGTTTTTGCAGATCAACTGGGGACGGATGGCGGGCAGTACAGTGCTCATACCGCACCCCCCGCAGCAGGAATCGGCCCCAGCATGCGGGCAACCCCGGCAGCTATCCGGCATATGCACCCCGGTCAGGCGCTCGGCCCAGCGGATTTCCTTCCGCTCGTAGTTGCTGGCCGGTGCGCCCTTGGCGATTTCGGTCAGGCGACGGCGGCTCAGGGGTGCAACGGTGGCAACGGTGTTGATCTGGTCGGCGCAGGGGCAGGCTTTGGTGCTCATGCCACACCTCCGACCACAGTCAGCTTGCCCCGGCGCTCAGCCATGGCAGCCAGACGGGCCATCCCAGCCGGGGTGATGATGGTCTGAGCGAAGACCTTTTCGCCCTGAACGGTTTGCCGGGGTGTGCTAATCCTCTCGGCCAAATGGCCGGACCTCACACGATCGGCATATGGGCGCAGGGCTTGAGACTGGTCCCGATACAGCCAGCGGCACTCAATCAGCCACTGAATGAAGGCCCGTTCAGGGATGGCCAGCGTTTTTGCAGCGTCACGAATGCACAGCTCGCCCTGGGCCTGGCTGATGCGGTCATAACCGGCGGCTTTGGGTTCAGCCACAACCAGGCGGGCCTGCTGCTGTTCCACCCGCTCAGCCAGATCAGCAGCCAGGCGCAGGGCCTCGGGCAGGGTCCTGGGGATGGCGGACCGTTCCAGCTCAATCCAGCGGTCGATGATCCTTGCACGCATCTCTGGGCTGTAGCCTGATGCGACAATCATCGTGTTTCGATAGTTGAGCAGAAATTCAGGGTACTGCTGTCCGTTCTGAGGATGGGTGTAGGGGGTCTCGTTTCCAGAAACGACACCCCTAGCAATCAATCCCCGCACGGTTTTCAGGACGCTGTCGTGTGTGGTGCCGACAAGCTCCGCAATTTCGCGGCTGCTCATGGTCTTGGCAGCGGTTGACAAAACGGGAAGATTCATGTTTTCATTTCCTCGGTTGTTGGGCCTTTGGCCCGTTGCTCCTCCGACCGTACGACTTGGTAATCAACGGTCGGAACAAGAAGCCCCTTCAGCAATGACGGGGCTTTTTGTTTCTTCTGATTCAGCAAAAAAAGTCCTGTAGTACATGGCCTGCAGGCGTCTTGCCTTGCTGGACAGCACTTCCTTTTTCTTGCCGGTCTTGATCTTGCTGACGCTGCTTTGAGCAATGCCAGCGGTCTTGGCGATCTGTTCCTGGGTGTGTCCTGCCTCTAGCAGGGAAAGCACCATGTTCTGCAGCTCGGACATTGCGCGGCCCAAAATATTCACTTGCCTGCAAGCTTATTCACTTATGAATTGACAGTCAATCACTTCTGTTGTACAAGTGTCTTAATATTCATCTTTGCATAAAGCACCATGGAAGCAACTCTCTTGGCGTTTGGGCTAGACATGAGCACTTCTTCCTATCTCACCCAGAACCTGCGCTATCTGATGCAGGAGAAGGGACTGACGGCTAACCAGATTGGTCAGGGTGGCGGACCATCGCAGCCGACCATCAGCAGAATCTTGAAGGGGAACAGTGCAAACCAATCCAGCATTGAGGCGTTGGCGTCATTTTTTGCCGTGCCCATGGCGGACCTGATTGGAAAGGATCTCCAGCACGAGGCACAGATCGCGGCTTTTGAATCGCCTAATGCAGGGCCGCTGCACAAGACCGTCACGGTCATTTCACAGGAAGAAAGCAAAAAGGAGGTATCGCTGATAATGCTGCCATCGCTAGATGTACAGGCAAGCTGCGGGGCTGGTCGGGTTGTTCTAAATCAGCCATCCATTGGGGATGCGGATGTTGGCCTGCCGGCAATCTGGTTCAATAGTCGGAAACTTGACCCGCAGTTCTGCGGGACATCCATCGCCCATGGCGATAGCATGAGTCCAACAATCCTGGACGGGGCTACCTGCATCATAGACTTCAGGCCGTCCTCTTGCGTCATCAAGGACAGCAACGTCTACATTTTTTGCTGGGGTGATGAGTGGTTCATCAAGCGCATCTTCAAGACGCAAAGCGGCCTGATGCTGCGCAGCGACAATCCAGACCGCAACCGCTATCCAGACAAGCATGTAGAGCGAGAGGCCATGAACCATGTGCGCATCCTGGGGCGTGTTGTCACGGCTATGTCTGACATGTGACCCTGACTGATCTACAGAAGCCCGGCCATTGAGCCGGGTTTTTTGTGTCTACTGTGTAAAAATATTCACTTTTGATCTATGCACTATTGACTATCTTAATTCACTATTGAATAATACACAAACCAAGTCGAGCGGCAATAGCCGTGCAGGAGCAACAATGAACCAATTCCGCGAATTCCAGGAGGTCGCGCACCGCGACCACCCCAACCCGCGCCCAGTGCGCCCCACACCGCCAGCCGCGCCAGCAGTGACCCGCCGGGAAGAAAGCCCGCTGCGCACCGCCCGCGACCTGTCCTTTTTCCTGTGCATGGCCAGCCTGATGATCCTGGCGCTCAACGGACTGCGGGGGATGCTGCCATGATGCTGCTGCCCTGCCTGCCTGACCTGCGCGTGACTGGCCTGTCCATCCCGCGCCCCGTGCTGACCCGCAAAAATGGCCATGCCATTGCCCGCTTTCCAGCCGGGCTGGTGCTGATCCTGAATTATGGGAATGACGAGGTTCGCCTCAGTGTGTCCCAAGGTCTGATTGGTGGTCGGTGCGCCCTGATGTCCTGTGACGACGATCTGGATGCTGAGTATCTGCCGCTTCAGCTCTCAGACTGCGGAACCTACTATTTTGGCCGGATCGCTGCGGCTCCAGATGGCCTGCTGCCCATGCCCGTGGGCACCACCATCGGCCTGACCGGCCCGCAATGCAGTGATCTGTTTGCCCTGCTGGAAGATGCCGTTGTGGACATGGCGCGTGCAGCGGTGAGCGAGGTGGCAGCATGAAACTGATCACCTGCCAGCAAGGCACCGCCGAATGGTTTGCCGCCCGCTGTGGCGTCATCACCGCGTCCAAATTCAAGGACGCCACCGACCGCTATGTAAAAGCCACCGCAGGCAAGCAGCCCGGTGACTGGAAGCCCTGCGCCGAACACTACGCCTTTGCCATCGCCGTGGAGCGCATGAGCGGCGAAGTGCTGGAGGACCAGTACCAGACCTACGCCATGCGCCGGGGGCAAGAGCTGGAAGCCGCGGCCCGCCTGCTGTACATCGAGCGCACCGGTGCAGAAGTCACCGAGACCGGCGTGGTGGTCACCGACTGCGGCAACTACGGCTACAGCGCCGATGGGCTGGTCGGCACGGACGGTGCTATCGAGATCAAAAGCCCCCTGTCCCCGCGCAGCATCCTGCCGGTGCTGGCGGGGGACCTGTCCGAATACATCGACCAGATGCAGGGCGGCCTGATGATCAACGAGCGCGAATGGTGCGACTTCGTGCTGTACACCCCGCAGCTGGCCCGTGCCGGCAAAGACCTGCTGATCCGCCGCGTCTATCGCAATGACGCCTATATCAAAACCCTCCGCGCCGACCTCGACCAGTTCAACGATTTGGTCTGGGACACCATTGCCAAACTCTCCGCATAAGGACCAAAAATCATGGCCGCAATCCGCGAAATCCAACCCCAAAAAAGCATTGCCGGACTCGGTGCCGTCCTGGCCACCAAGCTGAGCCAAATCCGCTCCGTCGTGGCCAGCCAGGTCACCCCAGAAAAAATGGCCCGCGTGGCCCTCAATGAACTGCGCCTGAATGACTATCTGGCCAAGCTGGCCATGGCCAACCCGGACAGCTTCATCAATGCCGTCCTGCAGGCCAGCCAACTGGGTCTGGAGATCGGCGGCGCACTGGGCCAGGCCTATCTGGTGCCCTACAAAAACGAGGTGAAGCTGATCGTCGGCTATCGCGGCCTGCTCACCCTGTCGCGCCGGTCCGGCTTCATCACCAGCATCAAGGCCGAAATGGTCTACGAAAAAGACACCTTCGAACTGGAACTGGGCATCGACACCAAAGTGATCCACAAACCCCGGCTCGACGGCGACCGGGGGGCACCCAAGCTGGTGTACATGGTGGCCCACTTCACCGACGGCGGCTATCACTTTGAATGGATGAGCATCGGCGAAGTCAACAAAATCCGTGACCGGTCTGCTGCCGTCAAGTCAGCCAAGAGCAATGGCAAATCCACACCGTGGGACACCGACTACGAACAGATGGCCCTCAAGACCGTCATCCGGCGCGGCTGGAAATTCCTGCCCATGTCGATCGAGATGCAAAAGGCCGAAGTGGTTGAACACGCGGCAGACACCGGCAAAGGCCTGGTCGTTGACGGGGACAGCATCGAAATCAGTGCCGAAGCCCCCGAAGCCGACGTGACCCCTGAGCCTGTCGAAGCCCCGCCCGCCCGCGTCACCCAAAAGATGCCTGACAAATCGGTCAAGGCCATCGCCAAGGAAATGGGCGCTGCGGCCGACATGGACACCCTGGATCGCCTGCATGAGACCCGGGTGGCCCCGTACACCAACACCATGACGGATGACCAGATCGACCTGCTCAATGCGGCCTATGAAGCCGCAGAATATCGCATCAACGCAGCCGCCCAGGCTGAACCCGTCCCGGCCTCCACCAGCCCAACGGCTTCTGCCGCACCGGCTGCCGCCGCCCCTGATTTTGAATGGGAGTGATCGCCATGCACCTCCAGTCCCTGAAGATCAGCAACTACTGCGGCATCCGCCACCTTGACACCCCGATCAGCAGCCCTGTGCTGCTGGTCTCTGGGCCTAACGGCTCCGGCAAGTCCAGCCTGCAGGATGCTATCCGGCTGGTGCTGACTGCACAGCTGGGCCGGGTCAGCCTCAAAAAAGACGCCGCCGCCCTGATCCGCGAGGGCGCAGAATCGGCTGAGTGCGCCATCACCGCAGACGGCCAGCCGCACCGCGTGACCATTGCCCGCACCGGAAAAATCAGCGACAGCCTGGCTGGAACGCAAGAGCATCCGGCCCTACCCTACGTCCTGACCCCGCGCGCATTTGCCAACGCCAGCGCAGACGCGCGCCGGGTGCTGCTGACCCAGATCACCGGCACCAGCGCCAGCCCCGAGCTGATCGCCCAGCGCCTGCGTGAGCGGGGCATCGATGAACAGCGGGTTATGCTGGTGCATGGTCTGCTGGCCGCCCAGAGCATGGACACCGTAGCCAGCCATGCCAGCGCCAAAGCCACTGAAGCCCGTGGGGCCTGGAAAGCCATCACCGGCGAAGCCTACGGCGACAAGAAGGCTGCCGGGTGGCAAGCCCCCAAGCCTGTGATCGACACCGCCATTCAATCCCGGCTGGAAGGCGAGCTGGCCCAGGTTGACGCCGATCTGGAATCCGCCATCGGCCAATTGGCCACCACCGAAGCGCAGTTGAGCGCAGCGCGGCAACAGGCTGCCGAACGCAGCCGCCTGCAGGACGCCCCGGCACGACAGAAGCGGATCACCGACAAGCTGGCCATCGACCGGGCCGAGCTGGAAAGCTGGACCGCCAGACTGGCCGCCGCACAGGACGAACTGGCCGGCATCACCCGCACCCCCGACCTGCTGGCTTGCCCCTGCTGCGCCGCCCAGCTCTACCTCGATCAGGGCCAGCTGCACGCTTGGCAGCCGGCCAAAGTCCAGTCCCAGCCCCGCCACAGCGCGCAGGACGTGACCGAGTACCAGCAATCCGTCGCCCTGTACAGCCGTGCCATTTCTGCGGGTGAACGCGATTTGAACCAGGTGCAGACTGACGTGGCCAGGCTTGACGCGCTGGACAGCAGCAGCATCGACCAGAGTGCTCTGACGGCCAATATCGAGGCCCTGCGCAACCGCATCCAGCGCCTGCGCAGTGAGAAGGTCAGCCTGACCAAAGAGCTCAATGACGCCATGCAGCTGCAGCAGCAGGCCAAGTTTGCCGATACAGCAATCGCCAAAGCCGCCGCCTACCACCAGGATGTTCAGCAGTGGTCGCGTGTGGCAGAAGCACTGTCCCCCAGCGGCATCCCCGCCGAACTGCTGGCCAGCGCACTTCGCCCTCTCAATGACCTGCTGGCCCAGTCTGCACTGGACACCGGCTGGATGCAGCCCGCTCTGGACGCTGACATGGCCATCACCGCTGGTGGCCGCGCCTATGCCCTGCTGAGTGAGTCCGAACAGTGGCGCGTGGATCTGCTGTTGACGGTCGCCATTGCCGGCCTGTCCGGCCTGCGCCTGGTGATGGCGGACCGGTTCGACGTGCTCGACCTGCCCAGCCGCGGCCAGTGCATCGGCTGGCTGCAGCGCCTGACTGGGGCGGGCCAGCTCAACACCGTGATCCTGTGCGGCACCCTCAAGGCAGTGCCGGCCAGCACGCCAAAACTTCAAACCCTGTGGCTGGGCCGCAAGGCCCTTAGCGAGGTGGCATGATGGCCAAAAAGACTCTCAACCATTTGACCGCTGAAGAGCGCGCCCTGCTGAAGGGGCAGTTTCTGGCTGCGCCCATGGATGACCTGTTTGAACAGGAAGCCGTGGCATTGTACCTAGGGTGCAGCACCAGCCTGCTGCAGCACTGGCGCAGCCATGGCGGCGGACCCGCATTCTCAAAGATCGGCCGCACGGTCAACTACTGCAAGCGTGACGTGGTGGAATATCGGCAATCAAGAATCGTCCACCACACCGCAGCCTATGCGCGTGCCTCCTAACTCAGCTTGAACTTCCCCTGGTAAATATCTTCGATGCGTTGCATGGCAGCACGAAGCTGCCATTCAAACACCTGGACATAGCCTGCCGTCACATCATCCACCGTGTGATTGAGTAGCCGCTTGATGGTGTACTGGCCCATATCCAGCGCATTCGCAAGCGTGCTGAAGGTACGGCGCAAGTCATGCAACATGATCGAGACCTCGGCACGCTGATTGATCGTCCCTAGGGCATGGGCAACGCTGGTCAGATGGCCGGTCTTTCCACGGCTTGATGCAAACACCCATTCAGAGTGGCGCCGTGCGTACCGTTGCTTCAGCATTGACCATAAAAACTCCCCGACTGGCAGTTCGTGGTCCTCACCATTCTTGGTATCAGGGAAGATCACCAAGCCCCTCTTGATGTCCACCCGATCCCAGCGCAAAGCCTCCGCTTCGCTGCGCCGACAGCCAGTCAACATGCAGAACAGAATCAAATCCCGAGCCGAATCCCTGGTCCCGTCGTCTCTGAGGCTGGACTCATCCCGATAAGCCAACACCGCTGCCCAGTACACGGGCAGATCCACCTCACGCAAATGACCTTTGCGACGCTTGATCCGGTTCCATTTTTGCTTGGCCTTCAGGATTGCTACAGGGTTTGGCAAATTGATCGGGACCTCAGCAGTACTGTAGTGGACCAACGCATGGTTATACACTGCCCGGAACACCTGCATGGTCAGGTTGGCCTGTGAAGGACTGTAGGCGGTCAGCTCCTGATGCCGCCTCTCCACATCATCCCGGAAAATTTCAAAAATCGGTTTCTTTTGCCAATCAGGCAGGAAGCTACTCATGCAGTGTGTGTAGGTCTGTACGGACAGCGGCTTCAGCTTTCGATCTTCCAGATAGACTGCAAATGCATCAGCTAGACTGGGGTTGGGTGGTGGCTGCACGACGGCCTCGGCCTTTTTCACCCCCAATTTCGCAAACATCAGTCTAGCCTGCTCTCTGGCCTGTGTCGCCGTGTACTGGGTATGCGGCCCAATTACCACACGGTACAGCTTCTGCTCCAAGCGCCGCTCAACAATGTAAATCTTCGATCTTGACGTGACTCGCACTGCAAACCCGATCAACTCCGAGTCACGGTAGATCTTCTGCCCCTTCTCGACCAGGGGCAGACTGTCTACAAAATTTTTGTTGATCTTGGGCATAAAGACTGGCTGCAAACACTGACAGTCAAAAGCCTAACCAAAAAACACCCCTCCAGTCTACAAAGAGTCTACAAAGCACAAAAACCATTAAAAAAAATTCATGAATATCAATTATTTGATTGAACTTCTCCTAAAAACGCCAGTTCTGCCTTGGTTGTCAACCTCAAGAAGCTGTCCCCTAGATACACCAACAAATGCCAACAGTTGCGTTGTCATCCAAAAAAAACATAGTCCCATGTACGGACAAGTACCAACATGGTGCAACAATCGTGTAGTCTACAAAGCAGTCTACAAAATTTTGTAGACTGGGTTTAGGCATGCCCTATCTATCCAGAGACTGAGTGCACCCGCACCTAGATGGCTTTGTGACAGGAGGTTGAACATGATCCGGGCATTGATGCTGTCTGCCCTGCTGCTGGCCGGCCAGGCAACCGCGGCTGACACAGCCAGCAATCCGTTTGGAACCACACTCTCCCCGCCAAAGCCCGCCCAGTGCGGGCTTTTTCATGCCCCCGCCTCAAAGTGCATCCAGTCGTAGTCACGCTCGCGCCCGAGGCTGACAAAGCCATGCCGGTAGAAAATATCAATCATGGCCTTGTACTCAGGCCGGGCAAATCGGGCTGTTTTGTGAGTCTCGCGCAGCTGGTTGCGGGCCGGGTCAAGGTCAATGGCAATGCCCCAGCTGTGGCGTGACCAGTCTGAACCGCCGCGCATGGCCCGGAATGCGAAGCAGCCACCGTACAGGTCGATCCCCAACTGCTGGATCTTCGGCAGGCCGTACACCTGCAGGATCTCGGCAAAGATAGCTTGTAGCTGCTGTGCAACCAGCCGATGGCAGCGCAGCTTGCGCACTGTGGTTTTTGGGTCCCATGCAATGCGCATGGGATACGGCAGGTCGATGGTGACCAGATAGACGCCTGCTGCGTCCGGCTGGCCGTATCGCTGCTTGATCTGTGTCGTGCTCAGTTGTGGCATGAGGCCTCTCCAAAAAAGAAGCCCGCTCAGCGGCGGGCGACATGCGGCTTGGTGCGTGGTGGCGGTACTGGACACACCTTGGGATGGCGCAGCAGCTGGCGCTGGCGCTTGGCCGTGGCCCAGACTGCGAAGGCCTGCCCAATTGCTGCAGACAAAAACATGCCCTGAATCGACGGACACAGCGCCGACGCAAACGCGAAAAACCCGCACAAAAACCGCAGGAACTGCTCCCAAAAAACAGGATCGTCCTCTGTGCAGATCCACTGGCTGTAAAGCGATTTTCCAGCAATCCACATGTGCACCAGCCCCAGCACCAGCAGCGCCAGCCGAGCCGTCATCAAAAGATCAATTTGCATCGTTGCTGCCCCCAAACTGTCCGACCTGCCGCCCCTGCACCAGCAGGATCAGGATCGGGCCGGAGAACGCCCCGGCGAATGCACTCACAGCAATCCCCAGGCCCAGCCACAGCTGGCTGGAGGCCGCAACGGCCCAGCCAAAGCCCATCACCAAGCTGGTCAAAAACCGCGCCCACGTTGGCCACAGCTTCACCGTTGCAAACCGGACCGGAGGCTCCACCCGGCAGCCCACCGCCGCACCGATCAGCGTCGCCAGCGCCGCTGACGCCACAGACAGCTCCCAGCTGTAGTGCGCTGCCCACTGCTGCCCAGCACCTGCCCATGCCAGCACGGGCACAGCCAGCCCCAGCGTCAGGGTACTGACATGCAGCAGGATGTACGCAGGCAGTGGCAAGATAATCCGCCCCATAACTTCCCTCTCCATAAAAAAAGCCCCCTATCAGGGGGCATCAAATCGTTACGGCCAGCTCAGGTGAGAACAACCACCCTACGCCGCCCCAAACATCCTGCGCCGCGACGCGCAGGTAATAAGTTCCCGCCGAGAGCCCGCCCACCGTGGCCGTAGTCCCCGTGCCAACCCATGCCGGGCTGGCCAGCGCCGGATCGAAGCCAGAACTGGTGGACACGCACAGCACATAGTCCTGCAGATCCACGTCATTGCAGGCGGACCAACTGGCCGTGATGCTGCTGGCCGTGGTGGTGGCCGACAGTCCCGAGACCGCCACCGGAACCGGATTGCTGACGGCCAGCTCGGCATAGCTGCCCACATCGCCCCCGGCGACCGCTGCCACCCGCACCGTGAATGACCGGGCCAGCCCATCGGCGCGCGCCTGCTCCAGCGAGTAACCAGCCCCAGGGCTGGTGCTGCTCACTGTGCGCTTGGTGGTGCCACCGGACAGAATCTGCACCGAGTAGCTCTCCGCCCCATCGACCGGCAGCCAGATCACATCAAAGCGGGTGCCGGTGAATGGCGCCTGCAGGGCCAGCCCGGCCACGCTGGCCAGCGCACCACCGGCCAGCGTGTGGCTGTAGGCGGTGACGTCGGCGAGCGTCTGCATCCGCTCCATGACCGAGTTGAACGACAGGAACTTCAGGAAGATCGTCTGACCGACCAGATCGCGCCGGAACCCATACTGGAACAGCGCCTTGTCGAGCCTTGCGAACGGTGCCCCGGCTGGATGGTCCGCTGCCGCCCCACCCTGCCGACCGCGCAGCACGCCGGACAGCGCATAGCTGCCCGCCGCACTGCCCAGCACCGCCCCCTGATAGCTGACCAGTTCGCCGCCCACATAGCACAGCGTGGCTTCGGCCTGCGCCTCGATCAGCGTCCCGGCATGGATCTCCTGCCCGGTATTTAGCTGGACCTGCAGGGCCGTATCCGCAGCCGCCACGGCATTCACCAGCGTGCCGTAGCGCGCACTGCCGAACACCACCCCGATCTGCTCATAGCTCTGGTCATCAAAGCTGGCCCAGACCTGAGCGCCGCCCCAGTCATCGCCGCCCGCGACCGCACACCAGACCTCCGTCGCCCCGCCCGTCAGCGACAGCGGCGGCTCGAAGATCAGCGGCGCAAAGACGCTGCCCGGGTCACTGTATGCGGCCGCATAGCCCCCGCTGCCCTGCCCGCCGTAGTCCTCAGCCGTCATCACGGCCGCCAGTTCCTCTGCGGTGACCGTCAGTTCGCCAGTGGCCGCCTCCTCGATGCGCGTGATCCGCACCGGGAAGTGATCCAGCCCCAGGCCCGGATCGGTCAGTGTCACGATGTCGCATGGCTCCAGCAGGCAGTAGCGCCAGCCGAGCCGGAACTCGTAGACATTGCGGATGTAAAGCTGGCGCTGTAGCCGCAGCTGGGCCGAACGCCGGGCCGCACCGGCATCGCAGAAAAAGGCGCATTTCTGTGCCCCTTCCGAGCGCAGGCCGTACAGCTCGATGTTGGCCTGGTCCTTGGCCTCGACCGTCTCGGTGTTGTACTGATTGGCCCGGTTCACAAACTCCACGCGGACGTGGTTGTAGGCGTCCGACTCGCGCTTGCGGGTCACCCGCACCGGCTCATCCTCCCCGAGAAAATCATCGTCGGTCAGGTCATAGCGCACCGGCATCGAGGGCGTGTAGCTGGCCCCATTGCCGCTGGCCGACTCATCCCCCAGGGGTACGAACTGCAGCTTGCCGGCACTGGCAAAAACCCGTGCATTGCAGGCATCGAGGATCTCGGTGATGACCTCATGGGCCGACCTCTGCTCGGTGAGCGCCGGACTGACCAGCAGCCCGGTGGCTCGGCAGTAGGCCGATAGTGCCGACAGGTCCCCCAGCTGCGCGGCCGGATAGCCTGCGCCGTAGCGGGTGTTGGTCAGCAGGTCAGCCAGCACCACCGCCGGGTCGGCATCGGGCACCGTCTCCGACAGCCGCGTCGGCATCTGCACCTCGAACGTGTGATTGTCCAGGCTGGCCGTGCCGCCGAGGTCATAGCTGCCACTGGCCAGGTAGGCCGTGCTGGGATAGGCCAGCGCCTGATCGGCATGCTTGCTGACCAGATAGCCCCAGGGCGACTGTGCCGGCGTGCCCGTCGCCAGCTCCAGCCCCAGTTGCTGGATGGGAGTTTGTGCCGTGGTGGCCCCACCGCTGGGCGGCTTGTCGGTGAGCATGTCCTTGCCCTTCCAGACCCGG
>Ga0075158_10000315_pt1 | contig 39518 bp, 34 predicted proteins | sample JI91814BDNA_FD_70968 | JGI IMG/M metagenome (GOLD analysis project Ga0075158, IMG submission 70968) | Wastewater effluent complex algal communities from Wisconsin, to seasonally profile nutrient transformation and Carbon sequestration -... | ecosystem: Engineered > WWTP > Effluent > Algae... | reverse complement strand
ATATGTTAGAGGCTAAAATTACCATCGAAGGTGTCGAGACTAAAGCACAATATGATTATTGTGTTCAAGCTCAATGCCAGTTTATTCAAGGGTTTTATATGTCTAGACCCATAGATTTTAACTCTCTGATTAATAAGTTGATTAAGTGATCAACGTTGTAAGGATTTAAGTTAGTTGCTTAACTGGTGTGTCTTTATTTGCTTGACCACATCACGCTCCTTGGTATAGATCTATGTTCATTGACAAAGACACGAGCAATTGAAGGAAAGTAAGATGACAGTTTCCAAGAGAAGAAAACTAGTAATTGGCATTAGCGGCGCTACCGGAATTATTTACGGCGTGAGATTGCTTGAACTATTAAAACAAACTGATATCGAAACGCATTTAGTGGTTTCCAAAGCAGGGCATCAAACCCGCGCTTATGAAACAGAACTATCAGCAAGTTCATTAACAAAATTGGCCGATTATAATTACAGTAATGCAGATATTGCTGCATCTATCGCTAGTGGGTCTTTTAAAACTATGGGAATGATAATTGCACCATGCTCCATGCGAACGCTGGCTGATATCGCTTGTGGTACAACGTCTACCCTGATAAGTCGAGCTGCGGATGTAGTTTTAAAAGAGCGCCGTAGATTAGTAATCATGGCTCGTGAATCCCCTCTTAATTTAGTGCATATCGATAATATGAGAAAGGTTACTGAAATGGGAGGAATCATCGCACCGGCATCACCGGCTTTTTATGCTAAACCTGAATCCATTGATGATCTGATTAATCATAGTATTGGCCGAATTCTAGATTTGTTTGACGTAGATTTAGATCTCGTCAAGCGCTGGGAAAACGTGCCCGCTACAAAAGATTAACATGGGTAAGAAAGTATTCTTATTCATTATCTCATAACCTCGCACGAACCTTAGAAAGTTTTTAAAATACAAAGGAAACAAATGATTGTACTACGCGAACCTTCTGCCCTAGATGAAACTGTCTTCCTTTCGACAATGAAAAATAGCCGCGATTTTCATTTTCCTTTTATAACCGCACCCTCTACTTCTGAAGACTTCCAAACTTATTTGATTAAAAGCAAACAAGAAAGTGAACAATACTATATTGCTTGGGATGATAATCAACATATTATCGGTGTTTTTAATATCAGTGGTATTATGCGTGGTGTCTTTAAAAGTGCTTATCTAGGTTATTACGCCTCTGTAGATCAGGCAGGGAAGGGATTAATGAGCCAGGCGCTTCAACTGGTCCTAAAAGAAATATTTACAACACTAGATCTACATCGAATTGAAGCCAATATCCAACCTACAAATAGTGCATCTATACAATTGGCAACCAAAAACGGATTTATTAAAGAAGGCTTCTCACCACGCTATCTAAAAATCAATGGCGTGTGGCAAGATCATTTTCGTTTTGCACTAACTATTGAAGATTGGTTAGTAGATAGCAAAGAAAACTAAGTAATTGTCAATCTGCGGGGTCCCTGATCCCTATTAGGGTGCCCCACTTGACGCACCCAGGTGGAGGTGCGCATAATTCACGCATTGTCCTGGGTGATAAAATAATGCCAAAATTAATTTCTATAAATAAAGATGAACTTGAAAAAATATTAACTGAGCGTACTCCTGAAATCATAAAAGTGTTGAAAACAGTTGGCCTGACTCAATTGCCTCGTTTGATGTTCACTGCTATCGACAATGATTTATTATCTAAGATTGATTTAATCAAACTCTATGTTTTAAAAAGGGGAAAAATTCCAATAGTAGGTGAATCAGCACTTGGAACTTATCAAGCAACTAATCACCACAAAGGGAATAAACAATATATTTTACGAGACTGCCTCTCTTTAATTGATTTATGCGATGAATTTAATATTTTTGTAGATACTAAAGAAACTAATTTATTAAAAATAATTTCTCAAATTCCAGATGGTGTTGTTTATGAAGTCGCTTATTGGTTTAGAACAGGAAAAAAGCACGTTAATATTATTAACATTAATACCACATCGCCAACAATCTTTCCTATAGATAGTTCCATGTTGGACATTCTAAGCAAACAATTTATTGGTGAAATCAATGAAAAACTAGATGCGCATGTCAATCATATACTTCCTGCTCATTATGCTGTCTTAACTGAAAATAATACAAAATATACTGATTGGATTAGGCAGGACATCTATAAAGACAATCAAGTTCCTGTCATTCCAACGGCTTTAGTCAGTGCGGGTTTAATAGTAATGACTTCAGGTGATAATTTGCTGACTCGCCTTGTAAATCGAGCGGCTATTGCAACCCGATGTGGGCATGTTTGTATTTACGGCGCATATAAAAGAGACACGCTAAAGCTTGCGTATCTTCCTCTAGACCTTCTATTAGAGCTTTTCCTTATAATAAATTTATATCCAGTTAAAAAATTTGAGTATAAAAGCTTTGCAGAGGTAGGTATTCCTAAATATAATGAGCCTGAGGTATGGGCAGTAACTGCAAAGGAGTTAGCAGAAACTAGAGAAGAACAAAAAAACGCATCAAGAACTCAAGCCAGTTCCTTATTGACGAATTCATTTACTTATTTCCCCAAAGCACTTCAGGATTCTGCAACAAAAAATCTTTGTAAATCACCTGCTCTTACATCGAAATTATAACGATAATCATTTATGAAAAGGATCAGTTATTCCTCGTATTCTGGTTATAATACGAAACCAAGTGCTGATAATAACTCAATAACCACGTATGGGTCAGTGCGCTATAATAGAGACTTTTAATTACTCAATCGATTGTCGACAATGTGACGGAGCTGGGCTCCGTCCACTGTATTTTGCCTCTAATCTTTCAAGTCTGGGCTATTAACAATACTGTAGCGTATAGATTTTGAAGGTTCTTTAGCAAAAATACTTGTTGCACCTGGCGTTGGAATCTGTTGCTCATCTTCCTCGTTATTTACAGCTAGTTCAATGAGTGCATCAATCTGCTTACTTACTACGTCTAATTCTTTTTCTATTCTTGTTATTTCTGCTTCCACTAATTCAGTTATTTTATTTTTTGCTGGCCCTAATTTTTGCAGCGAGGTTTTTTGAGTTTTGACTTGCAATAGTTCCTCTTGCAATCTTATTTTTTCTTTTTCTGCAAATTCGAATACTGTATTTTTTTTCATAATGAGCTCTCTTTTGAAAATTGGAGTTAAAAAAAACTGATGTAAAACATCATGAGAAATAGTTGGTACATCAGAGCTAGGGTTATCGTTTAAATACAAGCAACACCTAAATAGGATTCGCTTGACCTTGTTTTCCAGTACTATTACATCAAAAACGGTTTCGGCCTGTTGAGATACAATTTGATAGGTTGTTCCAATGAGTAGAGCTTTTAAACTTTCTCTAAAATAATAGTCATGGACTATGTAATCTTCTGACCGACGACCAAAAATATCTCCCAGCTCAATGCATCTGGACTTTAATTCATTTAGAACTTCAGTTAATAACTGCTGAGAAATGGGAGGGCTGTCATCGATCACTGTTAATAATTCAGATTGAGGGTTAGAGATAGAATTGAATCTCTCGTACATTTTATAAAAAATTCGTCTAATATATTCTGGGTGAGAGGAAATTGCTACTGAATGGAAAAGTGTGTCATGTAATAAACTTTCCCATGCATTACCAGTGCGGCCATGCAATTGTACCAAACTTTTAAATCGATCATCCAACAGAGAGGCTAGGTGATAGCCGCTTTGGTGTAATCTCAATTCTTCTGTACCAGAAATGAGACCAAAAGCATATATTCTTTTGAATACAGTACTGGATTCTGGACTGATTCCTACAACGAATGCATTAAGTAAAGCCTCTCCTGGAATAAAAAAACTTATTTCATTCGCAGTGGCATTTATTGCAGTTTGCATTAATGCGTATTTAGCTGAGTGTAGAAATAAATCAAACCAAATATCGTGTGGTGCTACAGAGGTGAGGGATTGGAACAAGCTGTAATTCAATTGGATTTCGAAAAGACAATAGCCAGCTGTTTCAAGTAAACAGTGGGTAAATTGATCATTTGAAAAACAGAATTTGCCAGCCTCAATTAATTTTTGTTTCACCTTTGCTATATATCGAGTAACAACAGGCGATTGAGCTTGACCATTTGAGGTATGTTTCTTAACGTTGCCTGCTTTTGGAAGACTTGGTACCTGAACCATCACATTATTACGGTTTTTAAATTGAGTAGGCATTCCAGAAAAACTTTGGACCGTTGTTTGAAATACAATAAAATCATAAAAAAATTCGCGGGAAATCAATTCAGATAAATAAGCAATGTAAACTAAATCAAAACCATTGTTAAAGCCCTGTTTAGGGTATGTAACTTGAGTATGAGCAATCAAATCTAAATCCCATATTTTGGACTGTAACTCTTGAACAAAAGAAAGAACCAAATGGTAATGATTTGCAGCTAACTCATCCAAAGTGTTTAAATAGTTTTTATTTTTAGAAATATAACGTATTACATATAAAGGATCATCTGGGGCAATAGAATTGAGCTGATTATTTTCTTTAAGATTTCTAAAATTCGCTAATTGTATAAGTACTTTATGATTCATAAGTGTATGTCAAAAAGAAGTGCATTATTTTAACATAAAGATTTGGATAGTTAAGCATTAGATCTTCTTTTGCTAAGGAAAAACTGTTTATTTCAGTGGACATTAATGTGGGGCAGGGGCTAATGCAGAAACTTCTCTTTACATAGGTTTAGGTGTGATTTTGATTTTAAGCAAACTACATTAATCGCGCAATTTATTGATTTCAATCAATTTTTATAGACTAACTAATTTTACATTCGTATTAGTTTTGGATACACTGATAAATCGTGTATTCATCAACAGGGACAGCATATGAATAAGTTGCAGGGTTCTTTTTTATTAATTTCTAGCATCACTTTAACCGGTTGCGCGTCTGTGGACTGCCTAACACCTCCCTTTACCTCCGATGTGCAATCAGGGTTGGGTGGTGATACATTTTGTGTGGATAGCACGGGAAAAAAGGAGTGTACCGCACCCTTTGATGTGCAAAAATCGGACTCATTAGGTGGGTTCTGCGCAGATAAAGACGGGAATAAGCGTCAGTGCTTAGTTGCTCCCTTCACTAAGTTAACCTATAAGGCCGGTAAGGCAATCTGCGAAGATGATAAAGGTCATATGCAGTGCGATAAAGAGCCCAATACTGTCCAAAAATTTGGTAAGAGTGGCGGTTATTGCGAAAATAAAAACTATACTCCCCCATCAGGGTATGTACCTCCTGCACCTCCTGTCCCTACTAGTGCCTCCCTACCTGCAATGACTATTGGCGTGAGTGGTGGTATGACTAATGCTGGATCTACAGCATCCCTCGCCCCTAATGGAGGGTACCCAGCTGAAGCTGCAACCACATTCCCCATGGGAGGCGGCAATTTTGATTGCAACTCTGGAACATATGGCGCGCAAGTTGGTCTTCAAGTTCCTTTTGCAAATTCAATGTATTTAGGTGGCGAATTAGCAGCGACTAAAGTAAATAATAACTGCAGTCGAGATGGTATGACGCCTCGCCTTGATCCTATGGAAGCTGGTGTATCTCAGCAAGCAGTAAAAATTAAAGAAACAGGAACTGCTTCAGCTTTATTGGGATACAATTTGAATGATGACTTTTCTGTTTATGGTAAAGCGGGATGGGCAGTAGGCAATGCGGACATTACTTCAAATCTAAGTATTGCTGCAGACGATGGTGGTATTGTATTCAACAATGCAACCAATAGTGACCATTTAAATGGTTATCTGCTGGGTGTAGGAGCTAATTACAATGTAACTTCTAACTTTAGCCTTGGATTAGTATACGACCATATATCGTTTGGTAATTCATCCATAAATGCAATAGCTACGGTTGATGGAGTAGCAGTTGCTGCGGGCACGACATCCACCGCTTCAACTGACCTCAATTCAGTATCAGTAAAAGCGAATGTGAAACTTGGTGGTTAATTAAAACTTGTTTCATTTAAAAAGCCCATCAGCGCTGATAGTACTGATGGGTTTTTTTATAATTTTTTTTCTTAAAGCCCAATCCAACAGGGCATACGCATTTTATGTGTAAGAATACCCTAAAGATGCCGATGCAGCACATTTCGAAAACTCATTCTTGACAAACTATCACTTTGCGTTAATTATCCATCTAATTAATTAGGGAGAAACGAATGTTTAAAAGAATTAATTATTTACTACTTGGATTGATGATGAATGGCGGTGCATTCAGCAACCAGTATGTGATTACCCAAAGCAACGATATTTATTTATACCCTGCAGAACCCACTGAGATTAGTAATCCTACTGAAAGCACGATAAAAGCGACTTGCGACGTGCGTTTGGCTAAAGAAGAACACCATAGTATTTTATTTAATATACTACAGGGTGGTGGAGTGTTTAATGACATTGTTATGAAAGTAAACGATCCACGATGGATATCGTTTTACGATAAAACTCAGATAGTTCCGGTCACAATTGCCCCCAACACAGTAGCTAAACTGACCAACTATGGTGAATTTACAATAAGATTAATATGTAGAGATTAAACATAAATAGCTCAAAGTGTGCTATAATAATACATTAGGACTGTAGATTATTATAGGAGCTTATATGTATATGCAGCGATTGCGTAATCTTGTGCTTATAGTAGGTATTCTTAGTAGCACAGGTGCCATGGCTTGGCATGGAGGCGGGAATCATAATGGTAATTGGAATAACAACCATTGGAACAATAACAACCATTGGAACAATAACCACTGGAGGAACAATAATCATTACTGGAATAACGGGTACCGCAATGGCTACAACCGTGTTATTTACAATAATCGATGTAATACCATTAGGGTCTGTAATGGTGGAGCTTGCTGGTATCAAAAGTACTGTAATTGATTCTGTCTATTCAAAACAGTCAGAACGGAGTTAAATATCATTAGGCTCAAAATCTACGTTCTGCAGGCATATCATTACCCACAAATCTTTATGCTGTCATCCCGGGACGGAGGTTTAGGTTAATTTGCTGAAAAAATTCCTCAAAATATGCTAAGGTAATTATTTGTAAGTAAGTCATAACAGAGGATTGCTCATGGCAAAGAAGGAAACCAACGGATTGGTGCGCACCTTAGGTTTGACTGCATTAATTATTTACGGTGTAGGTGATATTCTCGGTGCTGGTATTTACGCTTTAGTGGGTAAGATTGCAGGCCTTGCCGGACCATACACCTGGCTTTCTTTTCTCATCGCCATGTTTATTGTTTTCTTCACCGCACTGACCTACAGCGAGTTAGTGAGTCGATACCCACGTAGCGGTGGGGTTTCAATTTTCGTTCAAGAATCATTCGGTCGTCCTTCTTTGTCTATCTTAGCAGGCCTGTTGTTATTTTCCGCCACTCTACTGTCTATGTCGACTCTAACCCAAGCATTTATAGGTTATCTCAACTCATTAGGCGTAACAATTCCTGCATTTTTCGAGGTATTTAGTTTTCTCTTAGTGCTGTTATTAATTAATATTCGCGGTATTCGTCAATCCTCAATTGCAAATATTATTAGCACACTGGTTGAAGTAAGTGGTCTGTTATTGGTGTTGATCTTTGGATTAAGGTATTTAATGAGTGCCGACCATTCGATAGCAATGGAACATGCCGGTTCTCCCAATATAGGCAAATTATTCGAAGGTGCAGCCTTAGCTTTTTTTGCATTTACTGGTTTTGAAGATCTTGCCAATGTGGCCGAAGAGGTCAAACAGCCGAAAAAAAATGTACCGCGCGCCATTTTATCATCGCTAGGTATTGCAGGGATTATGTATTTAAGTGTCAGTTGGGTAGCTACTGCAATTATTTCCGGCCAGGAGTTAAGCCAATCCTCAGGCCCCTTGCTTGATGTAGTACACCGAGCTTATCCGCCCTTACCCATTTTTGTTTTTTCCCTAATCGCCCTATTTGCGGTATTTAATACCACCCTTTTAAATTATATTACTGCCTCGCGTTTACTTTATGGTATGGCTGAGGAAAATCTAATACCTAAGTTTTTCCAAAAAGTGCATAAAAAATTCCATACCCCTTATGTCTCTATTCTATTTATTTTTCCAATTGTACTGACCTTAGGAACTCTCGGATCTTTAAAGGGCTTAGCAAGCTCCACTTCTGCAGTGATTCTTATTCTATTTTCTTTCAGTAGCATTGCCTTGATCAATATTAAAAGAAAAGAGCCAAAGAAAAGTCGGTTGGATATATTTCGTGTTCCGATGTGGGTTCCCTGTTTGGCAGTAGTATTGAATATTTTGGCTATAACCTGTTTGCCCTTGATTAATCTAATTCCTGCAATAGTGTTTATTGTTGTCGGGGGAATTGTAGTTGCGGGGTATCAGATCATAGTTGCTAGAAAATGGTAACTGTCAGTCTTGTTAAGAGAGCAAATGATTAAAAGAAGGCTTACAGTAGGTAAATTCCCATTGAACTATAATATAGGGAGGGCGCATAGGGATAATCGATATGACTGTCAGATCGGAGTTAATCCTCCTGGTTTCCAAGCACTACTATAGTCAATGAATTGAATTGTTGATTTGGTTAGCTTGATATTCACTCGATCGAGTGAAAATAATCGATCGTACCACTGGTACGGTAACCTTAGGTCTAGCGATCGCTAGCAAATAAGTGCGAGAGCAATCAATTCAATGCTTGATAAACTTCTGGCGCAATTCACCAATCATCATTCAGTTTTTTTCTCGCTAGTATTGGCAGAAAAGAAAAAAGATCTATTACATAGAATGATTAGCAAAAGAATTAGTGACCTGATTGCCTAATATAAAAAACAAATCCTTGCCACCCTGACTTGCACCACGTTCTAGCATAAATCCCGAACTCATGCTTAGATAGAGTATGCGAATTTTATAGGGAAATAAAATGCTTACTAAGACTAATAAAAAATCGGCATTGGCAGTGTTTATTGGTTTAGCCTGTTTGCCATCACTAGGTTTTGCCCTGCACAGTTCTCCAGAGGATGCTGCGCAACTACGTGCCAAAATAAGTTACACACAGAACTATTTACTGGATACTAATGACAAAATCGATAGTAGTATCACGCTACCCGTGAGTCGAGGTTTTGATCAGCAGAAAACCTGCTTGTGTTGGGCATATGCCTTTTTTAATGCACTGGAATCCCTGTATTTAACTAAACACCCCAAGGCGACCATGGAAATTTCCCGGGGTGCTATGCAATTTATCAATTTAGCCGATCGTATTGATTTAAAAATTAGCGGTGCTGAAGATCATCTCGACCCCAAAAAATACAAAAACTGCTGGTCTGAAGGGGGTACGCCATTGTCAGCAGACTATATCCTCAAAAACTACGGCGCTCTGCCCTATGCAGATTACCATGACGTCGTGTCACCACCCGAATATAGCACAATGTATTACCAAATATTTACCGATCATACTACGCCTGAGCAGAAAAAAGTCTTAGCAAATTCCTTGTTGCCCGTTTACTTCGGCTATCAAGTGCCCGAAACAATCTACTTTAATGAGCAATGGCGCAGTCGCCTAGAGTACGCCAAAGAAATTTCGCCAGAAGGTACATGGCATACTTATGCGATTTCCAAAGACAACGGGGATTACATGGGTAAGGGCTTAGATCCAGATGCACGACGCAATGAACAAACGCATTTTGTGCCTAAAGCAGCCTTCATCAAAAAAATAAACGAGTCGTTAGCGAATGGTCGCCCGGTTTTATACAGTAATGACCACCATGTTATTCTAATTTATGGCGCTGATTATAATAAAAACGGTAAAATTTTGAGTTTTTATATCAAAGACAGCTATGAGTTTCCTAATTATTTTTACAAGGCTGATTTTAAAAAGGCCATAGGGGAAATAATGGAAATGACTATTTTAGAGTGAGTCGGTTGGGTCGTGATGACCCAACATGAAACTTAATGGTTGACGAGGATTGTTGTTGGAAGTTAAAGCTACTCGCTAAGCGGTACAGGTTTTTGGGGACTGGTTATCCATTTCTAAACGATATTTTGTCACGCAAATGTCTTTAAGGAATTTTCGAAGTTCAGGATAGGGTATTAATCGTTTATTTAAAGTTAGTAACTCATCCACAGATAAAGCTAAGGTGCTATGTTTGACTTTGTTAGCTAGTTCATCGACTCGCTTCTTGAGATTACTTGAACTCTCTATCAGTACCTGAGGATCTTCGTCATCACTATCCGCCATACCAGGTATCTTATGGGTTGCTTTAAACAATTTATAACGATTCAGACTAATTAACTCTTTAGTCTGCAAATATTCAAGAGATTCATCGATAATTTGTTGTAGATTAGTTGGTAATATAATTTTCGTATAATCAATGGCCAAATCTCTTTGAATATCTTGTGATTTTATTGAACGCTCGGGATATTGAGTATGGTATCGTTCAAGGAAAACAAAATATTTGAATCTGTTTTTTAATTCAGTTAGCGAATCATTAGTTTGCCGACTTCGTAGTTCCTTGTTTATCATTTTTTGCAAATCTTTGATCTCATGAAATCGCTTAGCATAGAATTTTAGATCATCGATTGATAATTTTTTTAACATCTCCATGCATTCAACAAAATGTTCTTCATCAGTATGATGGAAAGCTTTAGCTATTATTTTAAGATTTTCTGGAGGCATAGCAGGCTTGAAGTTAGATTGACAAAATATTCTTTCGGGTTGAAAACTAACTAAACGAATAAAGATGTCATTTGATTTAACTTCATAAGTAAAATTTTTATTTTTATGGGTAAAGGATATAGTCTTATTTTTTTTATCTAGGGTGTAGAAAATATCCTCATCTTTTATTTTATCGCATAGCATCACAAAAAATGACCAGCAACACGTTCCTTCTACGTGATTATTCATTACTGAAAAAAGATTTTCAATGGGAGTTCCACGTCGTAAATCATCTACTTTTGAATTCAATAAACACGAGAAAGTATGATCCATTAGATAAGCATAAGGTGTCAAATCGATTTGCTGTATGTATTTCACAGCTTCTCTACGTTTAGTTATAGCTAAAGAACGACCATAGGCTGCGTGCAATAAGATTTCCAAAATCGGCCATGAAACAACCTGTTGACTAGCTAAGTATAAGGCCAAATGACACAAGGCAACCTCATTAGCGCTTACAACAGTTGATTTGATATTGCATACTAGTGCATTCGTGTTGTAATCCATTTCAAAACCAAATTCTAATTTGCTTCTATGACTGTGCAATAGGAAGGACATGATTTGAAAAAGTTCTTTTTCTGATTCCTGGTCAATACAAAACAAATGCTTTATCAAAGATAACTTATTTTTGGTTTCTTCTTCAGAAGCTAAAAAATGCAACAGAATGGTATTGGCATCGGCATCGTTTAACTTGGGACCTTGGATTTTCAACGATGCGAAAGCCGCTTTAACCTCTGCAACTTTTAACTCATCAAGTTTAGTAAGTACATCCTGTTCTGAAATTGGCATGTCATTCCTAGAATATAGTGATTAAATTGGCGCATTCTAGCAATTAATTGGACGAATATACATCGGGTAAGGACTCAATCTTGCTGAATTTGCCCCAGAAGTGTCTCCAGCAGCTTGGATGTCTTGGTGGAGTTCTTGTTTATGGGGCCGGTGGTGCGAACGAAATGTGTCAAGATTTATTAAATAGCGGATCTGTCTTACTGGCCAATACTCCACCTAAAATGGTTCCTTTATAAAAGGGGGCCCGCTTATTCACTGCTTTAGAACCAATTTGAATTTGATCCCAACCATGACTGCTTAGATAATCAATAGAAGTAGCATAAACTACATGTGGAATATGTGCCCAGATTATAGCACTCTGGCACATAGGGCAGGGCTCAGCTGTGGTATATAAAGTTACCTTAGACCAATCAAGATGTGGGTGCAGTCGCGCGCAATTATTGATGGCGACTATTTCTCCATGGAAAGTAGGGCTTTGATTGCTTGCATTGACTCCAGTAGCTAAGACTTTACCGCTTTTTTTATCTACAATAACTGCACCAAAAGGAAATTGCGGATTTTTTTTGCCCTGAGTAATAGCAAGTTGCATAAAGTGTTCGTCTGATTTTATGTGGGGTCTGTGATCTAGTCCTTTATGGGCTATGGCATTGGACATGTAGAATAAAGTTAAGCAAAGAAATAGGGCATTTTTTATTGTTCTCATTGGATTTATCTCTTAAAAAAGTGTTAATTAGAGGCACCGATTTTCATGCTTGCCTCAATGTAAGATATACTAACTTTTCGATTTAGTCTTTATAAAAATTGATGTGTAATGATATGGATCTATCCTCCCCATAATCAGCTTCTATGAGCCATGATTAATATGTGTGAGCATACGTAATCAAAGGAGGAAGGTCTGTGAATGAAATTACAGTATTAGGAATAGAGTTAGCAAAGAATACGCTTCAATTGGTTGGAGTAAATAAACATGATAAAGAGGTATTTAGAAAGCGAGTATCGCTGCAAGGATTGTGAACCCTGGACATGGCCCCGTGGGCGATGCCACGGGATTTCGGTGCTCTCAAGGGTAAGCTTATCTTGACTCAGACCGCGGGGTACCGGCCACTACTGGGGCTCGAGAGATTGGGCGATCATCTTCAATTCTTCTGCCAAAGAAACGGTCAGGTGCAAGTGCAAGAACCTCTCTTTGAGATAGGCGTTCCACTTGTGTAGAAAGCCGAGTCTGATTCGCTTCTTGAAGTTCTAATCGCTCATGAATATTCAATGTTTCATTAGTTAATCGCGTTATATGCGATCCTTGAGCAGCTTGACGTTGTTGCACTGCTCCAACTTGAGATGCTAAGTCTTGAGTTAATTGTGTCAATTGGGTTCCATGAGTAGCTTGATGCTGTTGCACTGCTCCAACTTGAGCTGCTAAGTCTTGGGTTAATTGTGTCAATTGTGTCTCATGAGTAGCTTGTTGCTGTTGCACTGCTCCAACTTGGACAGATAAATCTTCTAATTGAGACATTCTGTCTTTTAAGTTGTCAGTGATTTGCTTCAGCTCAGAATTTTGCGATAGAGCATTTAGTTGCTCAGTCATTTGCAGAAGTTGGGCTCTAAGCGTGCTAACTTCTGCACTCAAACCATCATCTGTATGGACTTTTCGACGTTTAAAATCGACCTCTTCATCGACCTCTTCATCGTCATTGTCATCATTAACCTGAGGTTTACGTTTGTGAGAATCAGACACCTCGGGAGCCGTTGCAGATGATATAAACGAGTAATCAGGAGCTATCAGATGATATTGATGCATTAAATCCATCACTACATCATACTCATCATGCTCTATTGAGGCTATCCATACAAGATCAGCAATTGCTTTGGATTTTAGACCAAATTTAGCGTAAGCATAGGCACGATCATAAAAAACGGTCATTCCAACGCGACCATTATATATTGCTTTATCGAAATGTTCTATCGCATGTTCATATTGTTTATTGTGAAGGGCTACTTTCCCTAGTATGTCATAAGCAACAGGATCTTTTGAATCTAATCTGATTGCTTGTTCAGCATGCTTCTTGGCATTATTGTAATCCTTTAGTTGGAGTTCGGCGAAAGCAAAATTGACCCAGGCAGTAACATTGCAATCATCCTGATCGAGCACCATATTAGCAGTTGCTATAGCTTGATTGAATCTGCCATCACTGATTTGTTGATCACACAATTCATTTAACTCTTCAATGGTCATACTTGGATCCTGGTCATAATGTTTAAAATGGAGTCAATTATACCGTAAATGAATAAAATGTAAACAAATATAACAAAAAGCATTGTATTTCAACCTGTTAATTGTGTTCAATATCTACTTACCGAGCAATGAGTTGGTTCCTTATCTAAACAGGAGTCTTGATTGCTATTGTCTAAAATACAGACATTTGATAGCATGCGCGTTATTTGACCTTATAAGTATCTGATAAAATGAAAGTCTTGTTGTGTGGTCTTCCCAGAGCTGAAATTCTTCTGGCTTTGTATAATAATGCTAATGGTAGGGGAGCACGATATGCTTCAACGCCAGCAGTCCGAATAACATCGTCGATGTTACGGCCCGGTAAGATTGAATTAGCAGAAAAATTAATAGATGCCGCTACAGAAAAAAATTACTTCTACTTCGATACTATAGATTTAGGATCGGGTCCAAAGAAAATTGATGCAGATTTGTCAGATTGGGAGCTTGACTGTGAGAAATATGATAGCTACCACGGTACCCCAGGTTACGCTGCCCAAGTTATTGAGCGACTTCATTCAGAGACCTCATCAACAGAAGCAAGTAATACTTGTATAGATTCAGAGCGCATAAGTGCCATAAAAAAGAAGGCTATGAGTGCTTTGTTTACAGCAATTCCTCAAAGCGTGGTAGGTGGTGCGACAGGTTTTGTTCCTGCTGCTGTTGGAGCATTATTATTAAGTAATTCAGATGTTAAGACAATGGCTGCTATCAAAATGGGATGTTTGGGTACTGCTTTATTAAGTGGTTCGATCGGATTAATTCATGGGGCTCTTTCTCGTAATCACTTCTTTGCTCAAACAGATAATACTTATTTACGCAGAAGAGTCGAACTTGATGGGCCTGATAGGATTGAACTTGGCAATAATTCTAGGTCTTTCCTGAATTATCTTGGCATCACAATGTTTGGGGAGCTTCTAGGTTATGCTTTGCTTAATGATAGTAATGCTAAAATTCTAACCCTAGGAGAAGCAATAAGCTATTCTGCTGTGGGCTCGGGGGTAACTATTATAGCAACTGCTGTGGCATTTGTTAGTATCGTTGGATGCTTAGGATTTGGTATTGGGATGCAATCATTATTTTCGAACAATGACGAACGAATAAACTTGTCTTTGCAATCATTGGGTTCAGCCTGAACAAGATTTGCGATTTAAGTGGTAATTATATAGCAAGTAGCAACTGTCTTGAATGAACAATTCAAGACAGTTGCTACGAAAAGTCAAATGCAAACTGATGCGGTCGGAAAACTTGAACCACCGACACCTTGGTTCGAAGCCTTTTGCTCTACTTAAAAATATGAATAAAATCAATGTGTTGAGAAGCATAAAAACCTATCAGAGCCAGGTTTCTGGTAACAATTTGTACAGTGAGCTATAATTATAGTACCTATTTGTAATACACCTGTGAGTTAGACAGAATGGCAACCAATATTGAATTAATGCCTTATTATCTACTTCAGAAAAGATTAGAACGGCTCTCACTTAGTTCTACTATAGAAATTAATTCAGGAACTCGGAATACTCCAGGAAATCAATTACGTATTATTGGATACGACCGTTGGGAATTGGAGGTATTACAGAAATCGCTTCGTGATTCGGGATTTTCTGCAAAAATGATGCAAAAAGGGCATCAGTCTTTCTTATTAGTACAAAATGTTCAACCATCATCTCAGCATAACTTGAATCAATTTGAAAATACTGCTTTAGCAAACCTAGAAGACATGAAAGAAAGTACACTTTATGAGATCTCAAAATTTAGGTTATCGGGAATGCCTGGTATTGGTGCAGAGTTCAATTTAGGTACAGAAAACTATAAGGGAAAACAGCTACGTTTAATTGCTAAAAAACCAGAAGATCTAGTTGCTATGGAGGCGGTATTCAAAGAGGCAGGTTTAAATGTTGTCCAAATACGCAATACAGATAATCGGCCCATGTTGATTGTTCGAGGTCTCAATGAAAATAATATTTATGGAGTAAATTATTTAACGTCACGTATTAATGACAAAAATCAACAATTAATGCCTTATTTTGCATTGCAACAGAGTTTGAAAACATTGCCACTTGCTTCGAGGATAGAAGTAAATTCAGGAACTGCGAATACTCCTGGAAATCAATTGCGCATTATTGGAACTAATACGAATGAATTACAGGCATTGAAAAAGTCACTTCAGGATTCTGGATTTCCAACAGTTCTTAAGCAAAAAGGAAATGAGCCTTTTTTAGTGGTACAAAATATAACTCCAAAACAACAACAAAACCTAGGCGAATTAGTAAGTCTGGCGCAAAAGAATATTGCTGGGGGTAGTAAAAATGAATCATATGAGCGCTTTAGTCGACAGTTGTCGAGTATTCCTGGCGTCAGCGAAGTGGCCTTTAATGAGGGTACGGCAAATAATAAAGGCAAGCAAGTACGGATTACAGCTAATAACCCTGAGGGTTTAGCTGCAATTAAGGCGGTATTAAAAGAACAAGGTTTAGATGTAACCGAAATAGTAAATACAAAGCAACAGCGAATGCTAATAATTCGAAATGGGGACGAACATAAAGTTGATGTTATACCCAATTTATCTGCTCAAATCAGTGAAAAAAAATCACAAATGATGCCAGATAAGGAAAATTATCAGAGCTTAGTATTAAACTTAAAGCGCATCGATTCTGACTCTAAATTTGAGTTTAACTACGGCACAGACAACAATCCTGGAAGCCAATTGCGGATTACTAGCACAAATCAAGAGCAATTAAGTATGATGAAGAGCGCGTTAAAAAATTCTGGTCTCAGCGTGAAACAATTTAAAAATGATACTGATGATGTGTTGATAGTTCAAGGATTGACAAAGGAACACCTTGAGTTTAAAAATTTAAGTCAGTTGCTCCTGGAGCTTACGGGAAAACCGATTCCAGTTGAGAAAAAAATTGATATAGCCGGTCATAAGTTAGAAAGTCTAAACAATCTTTGTTTTGGAGAAGGTGCGCTACCTAGTGCAGCATATATTTCACGACTTGTGGAGCAGGCTGAAATGGTTTGTGGGGCACTTTCTGAACTTAATGATTTAACAGAGGATGAACTCAAAATACTGAATGATTCTTTTGATGATTTTAACAAAATTTTTTCAGAAGATTTACAATTAATGACTGACTCTTTTCCTGAGGGTGATTTCAGAGATGAGGCTCAAAACATTGGTGGCGAATTGCAAGGTATCTTTAAGGGGCAAATGGATAAAGTACGGGCAGCAGTCACTGAGAAAATGAACAATTTTGATAGTCAGGCAGAATTTACAGCTAGTAATCCATAGTAAGCGCATAAGGGTCTGATCGCCTTCCAATTCCATCATGAAGATCAAGCAAGTAGGTTCTGCTCCTATTTTGATTCAGAATGAGTTTTTGTAACCGTTGTCTCCGAAGTGGTATGGGTATGGGAGAAGGTTTGGTCCACCCATGCCGAAACATTATCACTAAATTGCAATATTAAAGCGCCGAATAATATAGTAATGATAGATGCCTTAGTCCCAGCCAATCTTTTTTTTCTCGCTTTCAAGACATTATAAAATAAAAGCCAGCCCGCAATGATAGCGATAATTTTCACAATAAGCATATTGTATCCTTTTAGTTTCTTGAGTAATTAATTTTATAACCCGAATCTCAATCTCCTATTCGCCAATTGTATCTTACTTATGCGTAATAGGTGATACAGTTTTTTGTAAAATTGATCATAATATGTATTGACCGATAAGTAATGGTGCGGAATAATCATTTTAACGACCCTGGAGAGGGCGAGTTTGTGTAGCTGTTTATACAAGGAGTTGTATTATGCTGACAATTTATCATATTAGGTTAATTATCGAAGAATGCAGGGAAATTGCTTGGACGGGGCCCAATGGGGTTAATGCGTCGATTCCGGATCTAGAGATCGACGTGTTGTCGCCACCGAATGATTTTTTAGGAGTGAAAGGAAATCCTGCGATTTTTGTGAATGATAAGACGTTTCGATTACTTGGTCATCTACATCGCGATTGGGCTTTGAATAAAACTATCGCCTTGAAGATTGATTTCCTTCAGCAATCCCCAATTGACATTATTGGAGCAATTGTCCACGAAACCGGACATGCGTTTGCGGTTGCAGCTCATATAGAAAACACCGAGACTAATGCTTATATTTATGAAATCGAAGTGTTGCGAAAATTATTAGAAACGAACAGTGATTTATTATTTGGCAGTACTTATTCCGATTTACAACGTTATTTTTCAAAGCGAATGCCTTTTTATAAAATGGGTGCGGCGCAAAACACTTCCTTGTCTAAATTAATAGACGAGATTAATGTCCAATTTGAATTGAATCACTTGAGTCCAATACGTACAGAGAACAAACCCGTTAGATGTACTTTTTTTCTGGACCCCGCTGTCAAGCAGCGAGACGTCGATGGGGGGCGAAACAAACCAGAAGGGAGACACTCTGAGCCATTACGAGGCGCATAAGCCTGAGAGCTATGATAAGGATCTTCAAGGTCAGGGCTCTCTGCCAAGCGCGGCAAGATCGTCTAGTTTTTAATGGCCGCGCTCATTTACGTAAACGCGGCTATTAAACATTAGACGATCTTTGCCTTGCCCTGATATATTTCTTGACTCGTATCCATGCTGCCCGGCATTTCCATTGAGCGTTTAAACTGCCAGGAACAATAAAGCGCGCCTGCGCCTGAGGCAATTAATCCAAAGGGTAGGGCGCATAGATCACTCATTAATAAATAGCCAACTAACATAGCCCCTGAGGAAGAACCTAGCATTCTAATAGTGTGGATAAAAGCTACAGCTATCGCGGAATTTTCTTTGAAATCATCTAACACTAAAGACATAGTAGGGGGGGCGCTTACACTAATTCCCAAATTGGAAATTAAAGCAAAAGATAGAGCCACTAAACTGAAACCAAATAGGCTAGAAGTTAATAACATCCCGATTCCGCCAGCGATAATTAGGTAATTACCCATAAAAATTGTCGACGTCATAGAAAAACGTTCACGTAACCAAATGCCAATATAATTACCCAGGATAATGTTTAAGCCATTAAATATAAAAATGATACCGAAACCTAATGGAGAAAAGCCCAAACGATCGATGATCAAATAAGACGAGTTAATTACCGTAAGCATTACCGCGGTAAAGCTAAACATCATAATAAAAGCTCCATACCACAAAGTGGCTGAAGGCAAAATTTGTTGATATGCCTTAATCACGCTTTTGAGTTTAAAAGCCTGTTTAGGAGCTGACCAAAAAGGCGATTCAATCAATGACCGTTGTGATTGTAGGTAAAGGGCAAGACCAATACCCGCCATTAAAATAAAATTAGCCTGCCAACCACAATAAGTGAAAATGACCGAGCCCAGTACCGGAGCCAAAATAGGTGAAACCGAAACAATCATTGAAATATAAGACAGTACCTTCGCTCGCTGAACGGGATCTTCTATATCGCGAGAAGTAGAAAAGGCAATCAAATTGGCACAACACAAGGCAACCCCTTGCAAAGCGCGGCCAAAAATCATGACATAGATATTAGGAGAAAACACACAAATAATACTCGCTACCACCGCAAACAACAGACTCGCAGGAAGTAAGCGACGTCGACCGAAATGATCAACCAAAGGTCCCCAGAGCAACTGTGCAATACCAAAACAGAATAAATAAATACTTAAAGTGAACTGGCTTAAGTTATGAGTGGTGTCGAAATAATTAGTAATGTAGGGCAGAGAGGGTTGATAGAGGTCAAAAGTGAGTAAAGAGAAGGCTGCAAGCAAGCCAATGAATAATGTAGAGGTACGTGAATTAGGCATGCTAGTTTAATAATGGTGAAAATGGGCGGTATTATAGCAGATTAGACCAATGAACAAAAACGATTATGTTTTTTATTATAATAAAGAGCTCGAAAAGCTCGGGTTCAAGCCTTGCTTTTGCCTTATTACCGCACCGCGTCTTGTTCGCGGTACGCAGGAGTTATATAAAATAAAGGTTTCATGCAATAGTATAGGTTAGTTTTGATGAATCTCTATTGTTTGTTGGATTAATATCTGTTGGTTGGGGCTGTGATACTGGATTAGGTTTCGTCACCAGGAACAACATACCTATTACTATAGGTAATGTTAAGAGCACTCCGACTGTGTCAAGTAATGCAAAATCAGCATACGAAGGGATTGGAACAGGATTATTTATTTCCGTTGGAGCTATCATCGCATTCCCTGTAATCCCTCCACACAGATTAAAAAAGCAATACGCAATGCTTGCTACTGTAATAATGTTTCGTCGATTTAGATATTCGTTTTGCGATGGGTCCGTCTGAAAAAATCCATTGGCATACATTCCACCTATGATAGCACCACCTAGCAACCCAGTTGCACTACTTAGGGTTGCTGTACCGATACCCGAATGAATGACTGCATGACTGAGGCTAATATTTTTATCGCTAATACCATTAATAGCTACTGTACCTACAGCAGGGACTATTACACCAGAAACAAGACCTGTCGTGCCCAGACTCGCAACACCTGCAAGGCCACCCTTTATCACGCCTGTAATTGTTTTAAAAAATTCCATTTTTTAGCTCTGTATTTAAGTTGCGGCTATTTATATTGCCTTTAAAACAGTTTGTCAATTGTCCCTATTTATGCCTACAAAAAATCGAGGGGATCACACAGGTCGTGACCCAACACAATGCCCGTCACATTAGAGTAATGCATTCCCTGGTTCTAACTTTTTGCTCCTCTAAACGCAGTATAGTGACATCTCTAAATAAATCGGCACAGGCCGCCTCATTTTCTGCACAGGTAGCCCCTTGATTTGTTAAAACAGGTGCAAGACTGGGGGGAATTTGCTTGGCATTCTCATGAAAAATACTAAGGCCGGAGAACTTTCCTTTTTTAATTGCTTCTTCAGATAAAAGGGTTCTAGGATGATGGTATTCACCCGCGCCTAATGCTGCTGCGATTGCTGGGATGGGTGGTAAAAATATTGGCTTTTTTTTGTTTGAAACTTGTCCATACTCCTGTATTGGTAGGTCTTTAATGTGGCAATATCCCGCTTTGGTATATCTAAAAGCCATCCCATCGATACAATCATGTACTATCCCTCCAAATAATCCATCGCTGAAACTATAAGTATAATCTCGATCGTTTGTAGCCAACTTTAATTTATTCTCATCACCACCACGGTAAATACTGTGACGATTACCCATACGCAAATCCCATTCACGTAAAACGGTGGCTAGAGTCATCCCTCTTAGATAGTCTGTTTTCTCATCTGAGGCGAATAATTGGTGTCGATATCTTTCTTTACTCATGAACGATTTGCGCGCATTTCTGTTCAGGTTAAATGAAGTACTATAGCCCATAGAATCTAAAGCCCCAATAGTGAGATCTTTCAACCTTTGGCGATCTAAATCATCACCTAGTAATCCCCTTATGGATAATAGGTCTATCAGAAACATATTGGTGTTGCACCATTCTTGGGCCACAATGGGACAGGCCAAATAGGTTAAACAATGCTGGTAATAATCCTCTCTATCATTAGGGTTAGTAAATGATATATCGCTGTTATATCCAAAACCAAAGACAGGACGATTAACATTCGCAACTGAATTCCCATCATTATAGTGCTCATGTTCATTCATGGTAGATAGATAATTAGCTCTTTTAGGTGTTGTAAAGAAAGAACCATTCTTAGTAAAAGCTGCTTCTTGCTCTTTTTCATTTGCAACAAAAAATAACAGCTGGTAAAGCGATTTTGGTATAGTGCTTATGCAAAATGCAGGATTAATTTCTTGTATTTTTGTTAAAATAAACTCTACTTCATCACGATATAATAACTCTCTTTCATCTTCCGGTAATGCCTCAATCTTTGGGGCATTAAGAGGATTCATGCGCATTGGAAAACGATAGGTCATGATCACTTTATAGGCTTCGAGTAATTGCTCATTGACTACTTGGCTACCATCATTGCAATACACTATAAACTCCATATTGGCAGCATACAGTTTGGTTGTTGGTGCGGGAACTGTTGGAAATTGGGTTAAACCACCGCGATAGGGCATTATTTCTTTTAGATAATCGGTAACGCGCTCAGCATATTGTAATTTTTTATCCTCTGGACTTACTACTTTTTTAAACATATAACCTACCATCACGCCATAGAATTGATTAATTACGGTGCTATTTTATAGGGGTAAGCTTAAGGAAAAATTAAGTCAATGCCCTAAATTTAACTACAGTCAGACACTACTGGGGTCCATTGTTTAAAGATATTTGCGCTTGCTGATACTGTACCCCTCGTACCTTAAAAAGGCAAAAACGCAATCGACTGATGTAATCATCTCGTTGATCTGCCTCTTGTGAATACGCGTTATCTGCATCTATGAGATTTTGCGCCACTGATTCTGCACTTAGTGAAGGGTCGTTTAACTTATTGACCAAAGAAGTACAGCTGGCGCGTTGGGTTGTAATAGGAACTGGTAGTTGCATTTGCGTATTCCTAATTCTAGTAGGCAGAGAATGATGCAGATAAGCGAAGACGACAAAAGGAATGCGGCCATGAGCAAACTGCATCAGGTTGAGGAAACTCGTAAGTGCATTAATGATAAAATAGAGCCATAAAGCTTTAAATGCTTCATCTCTAGTGTTTTGTCTTGAGAGGCATGCCCCAATAAATTGGCTGGTTTTTGTTGCAAGAGGAAGTGCTTGTGCGTTAATAGAGAGCCAATTGTCAGTATAACACTGGGGAAATTGATACCCCATAATTACTTTTTCCACTGCTGTATTATTTACTCGAACCCAGTTCAATAACTCGGCTAACTGCTGGGCAGTAATGTTATGAGATCGAGGATGTTGCATAATAGCTTTAAACGCTAACACCTGTTTAAATAATGCATCACATAGATGGGATCTATCCGTTTTATTCATATCAAACGCATTACGCACAAAGTAGGGTTAAATCTCATTTAACACTAAAGGAGGTAATGTCAGTGTATTAGCTAAATAGATGAGAGAGGTAAAGCGTTTGTGCCTTAATGCAAAAGATGTAGGGGAAATATTGGGTGCTTCAATGTTATTCGGCGTCACATTACTTTTTTCGACAAGTGCGGCAACTGCAGGACTATTTCTCCAATGGATAGCAGTCTCTAGCGCATTGCCAGTATAGTTGGCGTGATTTGTTCTAACGGCTCGAATATTCGCATCACAAAAAGGTGCCAATGCATAAATGAGTTCTGCGCTCCCTATTTTTGCAGCATAATGAAGGGGAGTCGCGCCAAATATATCAGTGCCATACATGTTTCTACAGGGTTCGAAATGCTCTATTAGCCAATTGCAGGTTTGAAGTGCATTAAAATGTGCAGCGTGTCCTAAAATACTGCGGTTGCTATTATCTCCAAGTAAGTCTTGATAATTCAAATTAGGAAAGGTTTTTATAAATTGTTTCACTTGGTCTAGTTGATCACAGCCAATTGCTAGAAACAACCACATACCTTGAGCTTTTGAAGGTAAGTTATGCAGAGATTCTTCTCCATAAAGATCAGTCGTTAACTTTATAAATTGCGTGAATATAGCCTGTTTAAGATCCGCATATCCTAAGAGAGCAGCCCAGTGCAAGACTGTAAGATGACGCATATCTTCAGTAATTAATAACTTTATTAGTTTCTCTAAATTTCTAGCTTTGGCTAAAGTTCGAAGTGCAATAACGATGTCGTTATCTTTTACAGCACGAAATAGGGTTATCAGTTGGTCATTAAACGGATGGCAAGGAAAAAACCCCGAGTAGTGGTAAAGCCAAGTTTGTTCAGCATCTACTACACTATAATCTTTTGCTTCAGCGCCTTAAATGCTAAGCGATATTTCGTACCAAACGCGATAAAAGTCGGATGGTCCAGGTAATGACTAAAATGCCTTTTAAAGCGATATTCCCAGGATTGATCCCGCGTACTAAACAAAGACCATTGTTTTGAAACACGTGTCAGGAGTGCAAAAGTGGCAATTGACGTGCGATCTAAGAGTTCTTTCTTGAAATTTCCTTCACCAATGATTTTTGGAGTATCAGGGGTTTGAGCAGTAATGAACGTAGGCATAAGTACCTTTACAACAAGAGCGATTAGGATTCTAATAGAGCAAATAATGTTCGAACATTATACATAAATAGAACAAGCTGTCTATAATTGCATTTCTTTTTGAAATTCCTATAGCAAAAAGGCCTGGGTTTTTAGTTACTGCATTAAGACTACCGATGCTAATTAAAGCCTAAGTTGGGGCTTATGGGCGTATCTGGGCCTCTTGAATAGCTATTATTCCTTTTCCCTAAAAAATCTACCAAATGTTTCTGTGCATTTGGATTCAAGATGAGTTTGTCTAAATACTGAGTTAATTTCTCATATCCAGCTTCTTTTTCATTTGATTTGACCAAATGAGCCCAAACAGTTTTTTTGAGATGTTGTAAGGGGATACTGTCTTTATTGGGGGCATCTAACTTATAGGCTAGAAGTTCTAAACAATAATCCATTTTATCTAGCAGTTTTTTATCTAACATAGCATTTTGATTCAAATTTTCGTAAACAGTTGATAAAAATTGGTAAAGGTTTCTGTCTGTACGATGGGTATGAGCTCGTATAAGGCCATAGATGAAATCGCATGAAGTAGGATTATTTTTGACTGACTTAAAAAAATGCCGGTCCTTTTTAAGGAGTTCATCAATGATACTGGCATCTGTATCACCTGGTTCATCGTCTTTTAGGCTAATACCATTGACCACACTTTGGTAGAGTAAACAGCGATTTCTACTGGCAGGGGTTCCTTGCGTAGAACAGACTAATTTGTCATCAATCATTGATAAAGCTTTTATAAAATAAGTTGCGTTCTCTTCTATCTGATAAGATTCAAAATTTTCAAGAGGTTCAGTGGAGTAATATCTATCAAAATAGGGTTTAAATCTTTCCAGTTGCTCTGGGGTACATTTTTCGCGAATGTTTGAATAAATCATATCTAATATTTTGATATGTTGATCTTGAGCTTTCATATGAATTAACTCCGAAAGCGCTAACTCCCAAGTTATGTCAGTTAAAGCCTGACATTTATCAATTGCTTGATTGATTATCTTGAGTTTTTTATTTCGCGAGGGTAGATCCATTAATTTTAATTGTCTCAAAAAATTCATTGATATAAACATACTCAAATCACTTAGGTTTTTATTTAACTGTTCAAGCCTCGGGTCAATGAGCAAATCAGGTGGACTATTAAGTAATGGGTCGTTAAGAATGGATGTCTTAAGTGCAGAGTCGTTAAAACAGATCCCTAATTCCCTTATAATACTTTCTCTAATTTCTTTAAAATTTATTTGAGTGCTAATCCTACTTACGATGTCATTAATATCTAATGCATTTACAGCTGCACTGGTTTGTCGCTTAGAAAATGTTTGAAGAAACTGGATGTTAAATTTTTCTCCTTCAAAGTATAATTTTTTGATTATATTTTCAGCATCATCAGTGTTCTGATAAAGCACGTGAAAAATAGCCGCCCATTTACTTTGAGTCAAGGCAAGGTCTTCTCCCACTGCCCATGTCTTTAAAATATCTGCTGCAAGAACTGCATCTGATTCGATCAACTGAGTTATATTTATATCTGTCAATTCCTCATGTTCAATGAGCTTCGTGGTAATTTGAAGAACTGTGCTGGGGTTGCCGATAGTTTTCATTGACTTCCTTTTCTAAGTAGATTTTGCTAAGCAGAACGCATGGTATCGAATACACGCCCTAGGATCAATTCTTCAAACTATTCTGTTATTTTGTGGTGTACCAATAGTAACATTGACTCGCACTAGTCTATGGTTTGGGGGCAAGAAATGAGTATTAATATAATCCACACAGTTGGTGCGTTTGCCGATATAAAATTCAAATTTATATCCCTTTTTAGCTGCAACTAGTAAATAAATGCATTGTTCTAACAAATCTAATTCAAGTTTACCGTAGTATAAAGATTGATTGGCAGGTTGCAGAGCAAAGTCTTTTTTACTGCTGTTTGCTACATCAGTTTTGATTAATTCCTGAAATTCATTATTTGTTTGGTAGAGTTTATGTAATTCAGATGCAAGCAAATGATAGTTTTCATCTTGCGTAACGAAGGTATCCCAATAGGCAATATCGCAACCTTGAAAAGCTGCATTGTAACGTTCCAGTAAAAGTAGAGCATCGTGATGACAGGCTTGTTTTGCTTTTTCTAAGTCTGGATATTTGAGGCTCATTGAGTGGATGTGAGCACCTTCACATAGTAAAACGGTAACTTTTCCTTTTACGCCACCGGTAACGACTTTTAACAAAGAAGCTATTTTACTGTCCCCTGTGCTTCCTTGGTATAGGGCAGAGTAAATACTAAGGGGTAGAATAACGGGATGCTGCGTATTTTGCCAGTCAGCAGGCCGGGTTTTAACTCTTACTTTCTCCTCCATGAGCAGCCCTAATTCTGAGGTCGATTGTATTAACAAATGATGGCGCGAGTTTTTATACATACTCAGTCTTTCTGCTTAAATCAAGGACGGTAAGTATAAAGTTGACGACAATAGATGTAAACGATGACTTAAGGGGGCAAGATTTAACCCTTTTCCCTTTGGATTTGAGAACGAACGCTGCTGAGGCTACGAATAGAGAATAGCATTTATATTTTGCCAATAAGTTACATTTTTTTTGTTGCAGGTGCGACTTATATTAGCTAGGCTCGCTTCGATTAATAAACTGACTTAAGGATTGGATATGTTTAGTAAGTTGTCTCATGAACAGGATAAAAAAGGGAATGAAATAGCAAAAACACTTAAAGATTTGCCGGAGTTAGTGCAGCAAAATGAGATTGCAGAAATTAGAAAACTACTTCCTAAGAGCAAAGAGTTTTATCCAACTCGAGCATCAGATATCGACCTCGTTCAGCAAGCGGTGATCTTAGCAGCTGAGCTAGAAAATATACCCGTTTTAATGGCTTTGATGGATGCTGGCATTCGAGTCAATCCTATTCAAAAAAAAAATGAGAGCTTGTTACTAGATTGTGTAAAGGCAGGACGAGGCAAAGTGGTTGAGCAGTTGTTGCGTAATTATCAGATATACGATAGGGATGATCATAATGATGATAGTAAACAGGCCCTACGTATTGCAATTAGATCTAATTTTGACGATATTGCCCTATCATTAGTTCAAGCAGGAGTTGATCCTAATACTGGTACTTTTGGTTCATCACCCTTTACCGAAGACTACCCTGTGCTATTGGCTGCTGCTAGGAATGGTAACTTACAACTTATGGACTCATTAGTGGTCCGGGGTGCCTCCGTTGCAAATGCTATTTTAGGATTAGCAGAGCATTATCTAAGAAAATACTACCATGATTCAGATCGTATAAAATCCAAGTCTGAAGCCAATGCAAATTTATATGCAGAAATAGATTCTTATAAAAGTACGCTAAAGACACTTCTTGATTTTGCTTTTGGAGTCGATCTGTGTATCGATTTTTTTGTTCCCCGAGAGATGGATGTATCAGGCTTTAATTTTATTGGTCTATCTATAAAGGGTGTACCGGTTACCCCGGAAACATTTAAACGCTTTGATCATAAAATGACTAATAATGCGCTTTTTAAATTAAAAGATATCGATTCTATTAAAAACGATAAATCACGTTTTGATGCCTTGAGTTCGCGCTTACATGAAATAATGCTCAAAGAAGGGAGGTTGATCCAAGCGGGTGTGGTTAATCTGGTTCCATTAATAATAGCCTCTGGTAATGGTGATTTGGTAACAGTTAAAACCAGAGTAATTGCCTACAACGAGGTTGATAATCCACAACAAAATTCTCAAATAGCGGAGGCTCTAAGAACGGCAGCTAATAATAAACATGGTTTTGTTGTAGATTTCTTGCTGGGATACAAAAAAAATCGAATCTCTAAATCAGCATTGTTTGCAGCCTATAGTGATACTAATGATCCGCTGATTAGTGCACGTATCGGGGCCTTTATTGATGAAAAGGAAGTGGATGGCGCTAAAAATAGCAAATTGCACTTAGCAGTTAAAAAAAGGGATTCAAGGGAAATGCATTACCTGCTTGCTTGTGGTGCGAATCCTTCTGCATTCAATGAGAGGGGGGAGACTCCGCTTTTAATAGCGATTTATTCTAAAGCAGATTACTCAATGGTTGATACACTAATCACACCAGACTCTATAAAACCGAGCAAGTTTTTTAATCCTTACAGAAGAAAGAGGTGTACGATCTCACCACTTGAATATGCTATTGAAACTAATTCTGATATATCGGTTATCGAGTTGCTTTGGAATAAATCAAATCAACATGGTATTCAATTGGATCAGTTAAGTTTAGCTACATTAGCGATAAGCAAATACTCTGACGGTGCATTTGCCATACTTTTACCTTCTCTTGAGCTTGATGAGTCTGTAAAAAAGGTATTATTGGATGCATTGAATAAATTACCAGATCACAAAAATGAAATTCGCGAGATTAATAAAGAAATTTCGCAGCACAATAACTCTCAATTTTTTGATTATCGTAAACCTCGATTAACCGAATTGCAGAATGAAGATAAAGCAAAAGAAAACATGACAAAAATGTTGTCAGAGTTCGGCTTGGTAACAACGCATAGGTCGGGTGGGAACCCCACATATACATTGATTCTTTAAAGTGCCACTCTTAGTTGTGTAAAAAGTTGCCATATCTTGATCTTGATGACCTTTTTTGCTAATATGGTTTCATCTGTAAACTATATGGGTGTGTTATGAAACTTAATTTAACATCAGATCTACGTTATTTTTCTCGAGAATTGGTTCGTGAGTTGGGCTTTTTAAATGATCCTTATCAAAAAATGGGCTTAAATTTTGCTAAAGTCCATGTATTGTTAGAGTGCGAACAGAATGAATTTATCAATCAACAAGAATTAGCGATTAAACTAAGGCTGAATAAATCTTATATAAGTCGCTTGGTGAAGGATTTGGTTATTAAGGACTTACTCATTCAATCTGAAAACTCGCAAGACCAAAGACTAAGGCATCTTTCATTGTCCATAGCTGGAAAAAAATTAGTTCAGAAAATTAACCAGGAAGCTGAGGCTCAAGTACTATCTGCCTTAGCCTTTCTTGATAGTAAAGAGGTTACTTTAATCACAGAGGGATTAAATTTATACGCCAAAGCACTCAAGAAAGGACGTCGTTTAAAACAAGTGACGTTTAGATCGCTTCAAAAAAAGGATAATACAAAGCTTAACCAACTAATAAAAGAAGTGTTGGCAGAGTATGGAGCTAACAAATCCGGGTTTGCCTTTATGGATGAAGAACTTAATGATATGTTTGCAGCCTACCAAGGCAGCAATAAAGCGTACTTGGTTGCGGAAAGAGACGGTGTATTGCTAGGTGGTGTGGGATTAGCTCCCTTAGATGGTGCTGATGGATCGATCGCGGAATTAAAAAAAATGTATTTGTCAAAAGATGCTCGCGGTTTAGGGCTTGGTGATGAGTTATTACGATTGATTTTAGCGCAAAGTAAGACCATGAATTTCAAAAATATCTATTTAGAAACTTTATCCTCCATGACACAAGCGGTGTCATTATATCGACGTCATGGGTTTGAATTTTTGAAAGGGCCCAAAGGCAATACTGGGCACTTCGGTTGTGATACTTGGATGATGACATAGCAAATTTGGTGGCTTGGTACCTAATAAACATCGGGGTCAGAAACATCGGGGTCAGGGCTTGAATGTTGCATCGCTTGAATAAACATCGGGGTCAGGGCTTGAATGTTGCATCGCTTGAAAAAAATGGATAAATTGGATTTTGTAGATTATGCAACATTCAAGCCCTGACCCCATTGATTCTTGATTATCATAAACCTCGATTAATCGAATTGCAGAATGAAGAGAAAGCAAAAGAAAACATGACAAAAATGTTGTCAGAGTTCGGTTTGGTCACAACGTGTAGGTTGGTCGCGACTTAACATTTAAGCCCTGACCATGAGGGGATTCCCCCGAGGCGCTTGCCTGGCTTGTATCCACAACACACTACTTTTCTTGAGGTGGGGTAAGATGTAAACGGCCGCGACCTTAAGAAATCGCGACCCTTCCTTATTTAAATCCATTTCAAATTATTTATAAACACCACTTGGCGCACTCATTGTTTCTACTTTATCCCAAGAATAGATAATTCCTACAGAAGCAAAACCGAATTGAGGGCGATGTGCTGTAATCACAGTTGTGTTAGGAATTGGAACACCATTTGGCTCAACCGCTAAGCTGGTTGTAGTTGTCTTAGTGAACCAGAAGTGTTCATAACTTGCTGAAACAGCCCAGTTTGGGGAAAGGTTATACTCTATACCGCCTCCCAATTTACCCCCAAAACGTGTATTGTTTCCTGAGTCATTATTACAATGTAATAAATCGCCAGCATCTAAGAAACAATAGCTATCACTGGTTTTAGACCAGCCCAGTGCGGGACCACCATCTATATAAACCCTTGTATCACCCCAGGAATATCCAACTTGAGCTGGAATTGCCCCTACGGCCGTAGTGGTATCTTGATGTTGAGTAACCAAAGTCAGCCTATCTGTATCTGTTTGATTTTGATTCACTGTATAAAAGGGGAATAAGAGAACCGCACCTAGACCTATACTGCCATTATTACCAAATTTAGCAACCCAATCCGCACCAACCCCTGCAGCAACGCCTGTCTTATCGTTATTTACGTTGGCAGCATTTTGTAGCAACGTTTGTGGTGTACCAATAAGAGCTGCAGGTTGACCTGCTGCTGCGGTTAATTTGGTATCTTGAATAGCAGCGCCAGCTAGCACTTGAACACGTTTAACAGCAAATGCTGTATCGTTCATGCCCATTAGGGTTAACAACAGAGCGCTAGTTAGTATATGTGTTTTGTTCAGTTCAATAGTTTTCATCCTGAGTCTTCCTTAATTTAATCCTGAAATGATTTATTCTAAAGCAATAAAAAAAATCGTACGATTACGTAAAAGCAGTTTGTGGTGCCTAATAAAAAATGAAGCCGCATTTCATACAACAACAAAGGCAATGCCCTAGCTCTATGATAATACTATTATTTGGGTTATTAAAGCATTACGCGCGTAATTGTTTATCGTACCTCTCACGTGCAATATATCCAGGATCCCTACAACAAATCTCGATAAACCAACATTTCCCGTTTACTTAAACTAGCAGGCAAGGAGTTTCTTAAAGCTGGTTCTTTTTGTGGAACAATCAAAGTAGCACCCATAACGGAACATCTGGGTCAGGGCTGAATTCTAAGATGAAGGATGGATACCCAATTTTATTGCATTGCCAGAGCAAATTTTTTCCAGTGTTTGATCTGAAAGATTGCAGTTGCGAATAAAAGTCATGCTTTGGCTTAATGACTCATAGGGATGATCAGTTGCCAGCATCACGCGATCCTCACCCATTACCTTCAACACATAGTTCAAGGTATCTTGCGAAAAGCGTCCGCTGGTAGTGACATAGACATTGTTTAAAATAACTTCCGAGGGTGTTTTTTTAATCTGAGGCCTTTGTTTAATAAAACCTGGGATTACAGAAATCTGGGGATTAGCATAGGGCCAATCGATGCGATCAGGCACTAAAAAGGGTAGAGTTTCTCCCAGATGACCAAGGATTATGGTTAGGTTGGGAAATTCGTCAAATACTCCGGCATAAATCATTCTCAAAAGACACAGTGAGGCATCAAATTGAAAACCTAAGGCAGGACCTGCTAAGGAAAAGCCGTATTTACCAAATTCTTTCATCAGCGGGGTAGTGGGGTGTAGGTAAATTGGAATATTCAGGTTTTCCGCTGCTTCCAACAATGGCCAATACTTTTTATCGTCCAAATAGTCGTTTTCACCAAAATTGGAGTGCGCAAGCCAGCCTACAAATCCTAGCTGATTGACACAACGCTCCAGTTCTTTCACTGAGTGACTAACCGAATAGGGTGAAATCGCAGCAAAGCCCATAAAACGAGACGGATGCTGTTTAATGGCATCAAATAATACATCATTGAGCTCTGTAGCCATGCTACTAGCTGCTGCAATATCAGGATAGAACTCATCGATACCTGGTGATGAAAAACTCAAAACCTGAATATCCAGACCTACTTCGTCCATTAATTGGATACGTTTGCTTCCCAAGTCACATAAGGTGTCGATAAATGCTTGTTCTTGATACAAAGCAATATCTTCTGTGAAGCGTAAATTAAATGCATCAGCTGTTGGTTCTTTAACGAATAATGGGTAGTCGGTCCTTTTCGCTAAATAATCAAAGGCGGCCTTTGTGTAGTAATGCGTTTCCAAATCAATTGTTAACATCCATGAGCTCCATTTTAGTGTTTATCGGCCACAGGGCAAGTAACATCAGTCCATGGATTTTGAGTAATATTGAGCGCGTTTAGCAAGGCATTACGTAATTGTGTGCTCGATGAGATCTGTGCGCCTGACCAAAACCCGCTAGAACAGGTATCTGTTTTGCATTGACCACCAAAGGTAACGAAAGTTTGATCGTGTTTTAATTTACAGCTGCATATGGCCTTATCTGGGTTTCTAGGGTTAAGCGTGCAAGGTGCATCAACACAGTCAGTCCACGGTTTTCCGCGCGCGCATGTCATCCCTTTTTTCGTTTTGAATTGTTTAAATGAAAAAGTAGACACTAATTGTTTAATTTTAAATTGTTTCACTTGAGGGGCACGTTTCTCGCAACTTTTATAGCCTACACTATTACCTTTTTCTACATCACAGGTGCAAATAGCAAACCCATCATGACGTGGATCCGGAATGCAGGGGGCGGAGGTGCATAAAACATAGTCCTGATCGCAAACGATGGGCTTAGTATTCTGAGCAGCTTGCAAAAAGGAGACAAAAAATGCGGATAAAATAAATAGAGAAATACGATAAATCATATGATCAATCCTTTGAGACATGATCATTATATTCTGCACGATTTTTCTCTAAACACCAATCAATTAATACAGGTCTAAAGTAAATGATTTTGGCAATGCTCACAAAAGTTGCCTACCCATGCTAGGATGTTCTGAGTGGCGTAGTTGATTGATGATGACAAATTGTGGCACGGAGCAGACTCCCTTCTCCCTGTGTTTTAAGGGAGAAGGGTTGGGGATGAGGGTTTTTAATCAGATGGCAAAATCTCGCAGCCATGGGGTTTCGCATCGCAATTTATCTCGCCTGTTACCTCATTTAAAACTAAGGCGAACACTTACCGAATCAATAACCGCCTTTGCTTCATTACCCGTCAGTGTGCCTCGTTCGAGCAACGCCTCAGTCAAGGCTTTCCATTGCTCACGATGTTCGTCGAAAATCTGCCTAGCTTCTGCCAAGGCTTTATCAAGATAAGCTGCTGCCTTTTCTTCTAAGTCTTGTTTTTTTGCGTCAGAATAATTGGCAATTTCTTTTGCATCCGTTGAATAGAAATGGGGCTTATTTTGTTTAGGATAGAACCCAATCGAGACCATCTGCTTCGCAATTTTCATGGCTTCTTCTAGATCCTGTGTAACACCCGTTGTGATCTTATCCTCACCATCCAAGGTTTCAGCAACAACACTACCCATAAACACCATTATCATATTATACATTTGTCTCTTGCTTATGAAGGTGATGTCTTCTTTAGGTATGAATGAATTATAACCACCATTATTTCCGCGAGGCAGAATAGATATTTTTTCAAGGACTCTTGGGGTATCTGTGTAAAAATGAATAATGGCATGGCCTGCCTCATGACGAGCACTGTGCTCGCGGTCTGAGGGGGTAAGTTGTCTGTTTACTTCACCCATACGAATACGCGTGATAGCTTCTTCTAAAGCGACCATCGTAAGTGTTGGGGCTTCATTTTTTGCAGGATCAATTAGAATTTGTACTGCGGTAGAAAACATGGTTCCGATATCACGCACACTGAATTCTGCGGTTTGCTCTGCTAAGATTTTGCTATCGATGCTTTCTGTGCATTGATAGGAGTTCATAAAACCGCGAATTATATGTTCACGTTCCGCTTTTTTAGGATTATCAATAGTTATTGTTCCATTTTTGCTTCTTGATAGGATCGCCTTATCCAACTTATCTACATGATTGGTTGCTACAACAAGAATCACATCACAGTCTTTACATGTGTTGATTTCATCAATTTCTTGTAAAAGTAAAGTGACATTTCGTATATCACTGGTAGATTCCTGTCCAAGTCCCTCTCTCGAGCCTGCAATACTGTCAAATTCGTCGATAAAGAGTACAGAGGGACTATGTTTTTTTGCTGCGGCAAACGCTCTGGAAATTTTTTCTTGTGCGCTTCCGGCCCATTTTGTCGTCGCATTTGATGCGTTTAATTGCACTAAATTACGCTGTGTTTCACCTGCAAAAGCTTTGGCTAAAAATGTTTTACCGTTACCTGGAGGCCCCGAAAGAAGCAGTACTCTGGGTGCGGGATTATTGAGCATATAAAAACTATTTTTTATCTGATGGCATTTTATAATTTCTCTGAGTCGCTTTGTAATATGCTCGTAACCATGAATATTAGAAAAATTGACATCGGCTCTTTTGGCAGGAAAATCAGCGTCCTCTACTGTTTTTTTATTTTTTGATTTATCATTCTCATACTTTGCAACACAAGCCACCGCTACTCCTGTGAGTGCAAAAACCACCACTATGCCCCACACAAATCCTTTTGCCCAAGCAAAATCCGAGCTTAATTCCTCCACAGTGGGCTTTTCTTCCGCTTGCACAGTAGAGGCTAATAGCAATAGCAGCATTAAGGTTTGTGATGCACTTGGTAGTTTAGTACCAGGTAATTTAAAAAGAGAAAGACCATCCATTTTTGACAACATAAATCGCACTCAATTAGACAAATTGTGCAATATTATACCACTTATTGATTAAGGTTTTCTTAAGGGTCCTGACTCGAAGGGCTCAGCACGAACGGTTCTGATGTGGAACTCTTTTAAAATACTTAAGTAAGTGCCATTCGGGCCTGGTTCCCTACAACAATTCGTTTATATTTTTGTTGATAGTTTCGGCTATTTGCTCAGTCGGCAAATCATTAGCATCGTTCCCAAAGGGATCTTCTATTTCTTCTGCGATCAATTCTAATGAGGCTAAAACATAAAAAACAAAAACAACCACGGGAATAACATAGTAGCCCAGACTAAAAACATAGCCAAAGGGCAACGTCATTACGTAAAAGAAAATAAATTTTTTAATAAATACACTATAGGAGTATGGGATTGGGGTGTTTTTAATCCGCTCGCATGCACCGCATACATCCATAAAGGTCTGTAACTCTGGGTTCAGAATAATCAGTTGATCTCCTGAAATTTTTCCGGCTTTATAAAGCTCATTAATCTTACCAAATATACCTTTTGCCACTTGATTGGGCTTGTGATTCTGCGGCGTAAGCTCTAAATCAAACTCAGCATAGCTAAGGTGGCCCATTTTCTCTTTTCGTAAATTGTTGGATAAAATAGTGGCGAACAAGGGGATGGCAAACCGAAAGTATTTTTTATCTTGTTCATCAGTCAACATCGCTGACAGTTTAATCGCTAAGTTCCGGCTGTTATTAACTAATGAACCCCAGAGTTTTCTACCCTCCCACCAACGATCGTAGGCCGTATTAGTTCTGTAGGCTAGTAACAACGAAATAACAAAACCTAACATGCCATGCATGATGGGTATGTTTTTTACATGGCTCTCATCACCTAACTTCCAATAACTTACCTCCAAGAAACAGATAAAACCGGAATATAGGCTAATCAAAATCATCATGGAAAAGAGTTGTCTAAAAGTATCCGCTTTGTGAAAACGAAAAATGAAGGTTAACCATGCTTTAGGATTGTATTCAATCATAATTTTTTTTTCCCTAAGTACAATATAATTAATCTATGACTATTATCACACAAAAAGCGGTTTGACCCCATTGATTCAATTGTTATCACCATGAGCACCATGAGGGGCAGATCTTGCCTTATGCTTTCGGATCCAAAGGTGTTTTCTTTGTAAAGGCAAAAGGCAAGATCTGATAATCGAACTACTTCATACCAGGTTGTTTTGCACAAAATGTTACAACATTCCCGAAAATTTCCTGGAACAAAGCTTGTCTACTGATCTCAATCGCAATGCCTTTGAGCTTTCCAAAAGTTTCCATTAATTTGGAGTTCTCGTATTGGACTAAGTCTTCTGGTATTTTTCCATCACCAGCCAGTTTGAATCGAATAAACCGTAACTCATTTTCTGACAAGTTCACAATTTCTGGTTTCAGTTGAAGCATTATTTTGGTAAATGCCAGATAATCAGCCGGGGCGTTTTTTTCTGTTAACATTTTATTATCTAAAAGACGAATACCTGCACAATGTCTCGATTGATGTAAGGCTTCAATTAGTGTAAGTGAGGGGAGGGCAGTGTAAATATTCACATCTTGCTCATCCAAATCCTTTTGCGAAATCACCTTGCCTTTCAATGCTAAGATTCTTTGATTGACCATTTCATTATAGAACGTGGTGCGAATTAAATCGGCATTAACTCCGTGCTCATCATAATGCACTGACAGTTGAACTGTTTGAGATAATCCCGCAGCTTCTAATAAAAAAAGTGCAGGATTTGTGGCTTTGAATGCATCCAGTTGCATCACTTGCTGCGCTATCAGATCTAGCTGTCTCCTGCTAACTTTCGTTTGTTTAAAACTCATTAGGGTTTTATAAAATGGTTCATAATCGTCAGGACAATTATTTTTAGTAATTTCTAAACCAGCATGTAGTTTTAGACCCACACTATGTTCTGAGTTTTCCAAAATCGATTTGATAATGTTTTGAATAGCCAAATGAATTTTAAGGGGTAAGTCATCACGAGAGTATCCATTTCCATCTAACACTTTCTCGACTACTGAATTGTAAAAAAACTCCTGAATCACTTTAGGAGAGAGTTTGGCTTCGGCAAAGAATTTTCCATGAAGCATGGTATTTTACCTCCAAAAATTTGGATTTTATGGGATCATCATGCGCAAAATCAATAGAGCAGCTATTGTGGACGGATCTCTTTAGAGTTTGACCAAATTAAAAAGGCCGGTTCCATAGAAAAAAATTCATCAAATAGAAGGGCGTGATGTTGATCGAGATGAAATACTTGCGGCATTATCCGAACCGCAAATCCAAAGCTGGACTTGCTTGCACAAATTACAACCACGCTCATTAACAACTTTGATTTAAACCCTTATCGCACCTCTCGCGTGCAATATACCCAGGATCCCTACAACAAATCTCGATAAACCAACAATTCACGTTTGCTCATACAATTAAGTTTGTTTTTGATATGCTCGAAATGGCCTTCAACGGTTCTAAAAGAAATGTTGAGTAAATAAGCTGTTTCTTTGCTCGTCTTTCCCTGCAAGTATAAATACAAGCATTCTTTTTCCCGTTTACTTAAACTATCTAGCAAGGGGTTTCTTAAAGTTTGTTCTTTTTGTGGAACAATCAAAGTTGCACCCATAATGCCTATCACTTGTTTATCCGCATTTAATAAGGGCTTTTTAGTACTAATTTGCTTTAAGATGCCGCTGTTGGGAAGTGTGTTATGTTCTTCTACAGTGGCTACTCTTTGCGAACGTATGATGTCTAAATCATGAGCTTGAAACATCTCTGCAGAGCCTCTGCTAAATAGATCGAAATCCGTTTTACCAATTACTGCACTCACGTCAGCATCCTTGTTCAAATAGCCCCAATGAATCATCGCATCTAACGAAGTCTGATTGATTTTTAAATAAACCCCGTCTCTGTTTTTGCAATAAATACTTGCTGGGATCAAATCAATGATATTGGTAAGTTGAGCGTAATCAGCATGAGTAAGCGAATCTAAAAGCATTCATTGATCTTTGATATGTAAACCATGCATTATACTACACTTTGCCTACCTTTTGATCAATGTTTGCATTTCCTCATTTTTCGGTTCACCAAAAAGGTTGATTAACTTATAGGATAGACTGTTACGAACTCTCGACTCCTTTAAGTAAGGTTCTAGATCTTGCCTGTTTAAATTAGTTAGCTGGACTAATTCTGAAGCAAAGAATTCCTTTGCTTTACTCATTTTATCGGAGTTAATCAACTGCAACAAACAATCAACTGTAATCTTCTTAATTGCCCTAACATACTTACCATCCTGCTGAGTAGTTTTAATTATTCGTAATAATACTGTGTATAAAGGACTGTATATATTTTCCATCAGTGGGCGCAATCCGCGTTTTCTTTCTGCCAAAAATGCCAGTGTGGGCAATTGACTGGTGGAATTTTCTAACATTTTCACCAAATGATTTGTAGTCCTGCTATCTGTGTAAATTGATTGCAAATTGATGACTTGGTCAATAACTAAAGGATTAGTACTTTCTACCGCGAATGACAGGGCAGAGTGGAGGATATGCCAGGAAACTGCAAGGTTCTCACCCTTTACAAAGTCGTGAAGACTTATGGTAATATCCCAACATGTGAGAAACACCAGATGAAACTTATAAAAATCGTCTACATTCTTTGGCTCAAAGTCTGATAATGGGGACCCACCGTTAATTTGGCTTTGGCTATTCGTTTTGAACAGATTGATTAATCTGGAAAAAAAGAAGGTAATTCTTTCTTCGATTTTTTGTCTTTCTTGTAATTCAACAGCCACAAAATACCTTTTGACTAGACTCTCCACATATAAGGTCATTATGTGTTGTTGGCCTGCTAGTTCAGCCAAAGATAAGTTATTAAGCCATTGCTCACCGTCTGCATTGTCAACACAATAAGCACCAACAAAGATATAAAAAAACCAAGGGGACGAGAATGTAATCTCACTATGCCAGTGGCAGCTAGGTGAAGTCAATAGATCTATTTTAAGCATTTGCTCATGTAAACGCTTGGTCATTTCACTATTGGCAAGCTCATTTTCAACCGACGGTTGATTCAATGCTTGAAGAGAAACTCCATGACCCTTAATATAGGTGAGTAAATCAACGTCCTTCAGTTTCCCATAATTTTGATTACTACTACGGAGGTGCCAAGCAAACCGTTGCATGGCAATAATAAGATAACGGTGAGAATCTTTAAGTATGTAGTCGCTCCAATCTAAATCGGGACTTATTCCAGTAATAATTGCTTTTATAATGTGATTGTACATCATATAGCTGACTATATAAGATTCTGCCTCCTGCTCAAAGAGAAATTTGTTGGTTATAAAATCTATAAAATAGGAGGGATTATTAGTTAGTAAGTCAAGAAACAACGAAGAACAAAAAATACGGTGAAGTGCTGGGGAAGCGTGCAACCCTTCAAAGATGCTATCAATCTCCGCCTCTTTATAATGCATATCTGTTTTAAGATAATTTCGTATGGCATGCACAGTTTTCGTTTTGGTAACCGCATCGTTTCGCCAGTTCACATAAGACTTTTGGTGAAATAACTTCATGTTCAACCCTAATTAGAGTAATTGGGCGAATTCTAGTGTCTACCTATGTCAGCTGCATCCGTAGCGAATACCTGTTTTGACTAAGACTATATCGTCTAATTTTAAATGAGCGCGTAAGGGCTAGTTAGTTTAGGGCGTGTTGACAATTGCTCCCCACCGTCTACGTGCCGCGGCTTGTCCGCGGCATCCAGAAGATGGTCAAATTAATCAGGAAGTTAATAAACTTATATAATGCATTGATCAATAAGAGCAAACTCGTAATATACCTGTTTTGACACCCAATATTAT
>Ga0075158_10000314_pt1 | contig 39572 bp, 36 predicted proteins | sample JI91814BDNA_FD_70968 | JGI IMG/M metagenome (GOLD analysis project Ga0075158, IMG submission 70968) | Wastewater effluent complex algal communities from Wisconsin, to seasonally profile nutrient transformation and Carbon sequestration -... | ecosystem: Engineered > WWTP > Effluent > Algae... | reverse complement strand
TGGGCATCATTAAAATAGGCGGGTACGGTGATCACTGCTTTGGTCACCGGAGTTTTCAAAATATGTTCGGCTCTTGTTTTCAATTCTTTCAAAATCAGTGAGGATAATTCAACAGGAGAGTAAAAACGATCCCCTACCTGAATTTTGACCAGGCTTTCTGTTTGGTCATCAATCACTTTATAGGTAAAGAAAGAAGAATACTCGCGAATATCATTGTAGGATTTACCCATCAGTCTTTTCACCGAAAAAACCGTTTGTTGAGGAGCATCAACCAGGTGCTTTTTTGCTTCATCACCCACCAGAATAGTACCTCCGGCTGCGAAATGGATAATCGAAGGGACCAGGGCATTCCCATGGTATTCTTTCAGCACCACCGGTTTTTTAGTTTCCGGGTGAATGATGGCCACGAGGCTATTGGTGGTACCCAGGTCGATTCCCACCACCATCTCCTGTTGTTGCAGGCTGCCTGTTGCGATATTGATTGCGATTTTTGCCATGCTTTGAAAAATAAAAAGATACAAGAAACAAGAACCAAAAAAAAGATACAAGAAACAAGATCCCAAAAAAAAGAACCAAGAACCAAATAACAAGAACCAAAAAAAAGAACCAAGAACCAATGAAAAATATCAAAAACAGAGCGCAAAAATAGGAAAGCCCGGGTTGCCGGACTTACTAAATCAGAAACAATAAAAAAGGCCCCTGCATTCCGCAGCGGCCTTTTTATTTTAAATCTTTAATTTATTTGGCTTTTGTTTCTTATTTCTTTTTAATTAACGCATCAGGTACATCTTCCCATAGCCCTTATTAAAGTACTTATCGGTTTTATCACCTTCCGCTTTGTATTTATCCAGCGATTTACCGTTCAGGTTGGTTACAACCCGGTACAGGTAAACCCCATTGGCCAGTTTCTGTCCAAACTGATCGGTACCATCCCATTTGAATTCGGTGATATTACGACCGATATTCAGCGGGCCCAGTTCATCTTTGGTGATTTCCCTGACAATCTTGCCAGTCACTGTCATGATCTCAATTTTAAGGTTCTGCGGCACTTCCGATCCGGTAATGGTAAAGACAAAGGCAGTTGAAGTGGTGAACGGATTCGGGTAATTGAGCATATTGGAGATCATTGGCTTGTTGTATACCTGAAAAGCAACCCGGTATTCAATATTACCAGCCTGGTTGGCACTGCGGTCTTTGGCATTAACAATCAGTTCATACTCTCCGTCAACAGGGAAGAATGGCCGGTACTGCATTGAAGCGGTATTATCTGGATTAGGAGCCTGACCTGCCGGTGTAAACCGGAGTGTATCATTATTAAAATACACCCTGCGCAGGCTTCCATTGGGATACCTTATCTGCAAAGTCACCAATGATGTATCATCAAGAATCATCCATTTGGCCTCATCTTTAAGTTTAACCAGGATATCCGGTTTGGCAGAAACGATATCTCTGTTAAGGATATGCGCCCCGTCGAAAGTCACATCCAGCAAAGGATTCAGGCTATCGGGTTTTACATACAGATTACGGAAGGCGAAATTGTTGAAATGGTGTTGTTCCGGCTGGTCATTATCAGGATTGGCTTCCAGATAAACAAAGTTCAGTCCCGGGAAAGCCGTGGTATTGATCACAGACCCAAAACGAATGGTATCGTTTACCGGTAATGGCCTTGCTTTGGGTAATGGTATCTGGTAAGGAACGTTATTTCTATTAGTGATGACCATCTTCAGCTTTATGCTATCAAAAGGCACATCACTGATATTTTTAAACGCTACCCTGAAGTCAAGCGGTTCCCCTACTTCCACTGAATCTCTGAGGCTCACAAAAAGATTGGGGGCGATGGCTCCTTCCGGCACGGGATCATAGGTTACCCTCCAGTACTTTAACTGGTAAGGTGTATAATTATTTTTATCCTTGGTATACAGTTTCAGTTTCAGGAAAGGATAATCAATTGCGTTGATAGAAGATATATCCACATCCTGCTGTGCGGTGGTTAGTCCGCTGAAGAGTACATGCTCCGTGGCATCGTTCATCACCCCGATCACATCCACTGTTGCCGTATCGGTCGGCAGGTCGGCCGCACCTCTCCATTTCAGGTCCTTCCAGGCTTTGGCTCTGCCATACAGTGCAGAAGTAACATAGCCGATAGAATCCGGGGTTTTGAGGTTAACATTCAGCGTAACCAGATCATAGACGCCGGCAGAAACTACACCTTGCGGAGGAAAATTGGGATTGCCTTTCTGGTAGGCAAATATCATGGCTCTGGACGTGGTAAATGAATCCAGTACATTCATACCAACCGCTTTGAGTTTATGATAAAGTGAATTACCGGAACCATACAGCAAAGTGTCATTTTTCCATTCATTGATAAATCCTGTAGTGAGTCCGGCATTAAGGATATTCCTGACTACAACTATTTTGCCTGCCGGTATTGAATCCATAAAGTCCATCATTTTTTTCCTTTCCGTAAAATTCAAATGTGACCACTCAAAGTTCCATAAGCGGGAAGGAGTACAAACTGCTGCACTGCCCATATAACTGCTGGGGTTAGTTGTGGCTGTGAAGCTTTTTGGATCAAGGATATTAAAAATCAGGGAGAAGCCCACACAGGCACTCCGGATATAGGCAGATCCATCTGGTGCAACGATAAAATCACCTTCCTGACCGCTGGATGTTCCAAACACACCGTTTTTTGCAAAAATGAAGTGAGGAACTGAATCATATACCCATTCTCTGTTTTGCGGTATCAGATGCATCCTTTTCAGGGAAGACTCATTATGCTGAAAATAGTGGGACTGATTAAACCCGGTTTCTGGTCCAGGCAAATAAACGAATGATGCTTTATTCCAATTCGGAGAACCCGTTTGCGGAATAGGCGCTACCCTCCAGTAATAAACAGTACTGTCCGTAAATGTAACCGTTGGATTGAATTCAACAATACCCCCAACTGAATTAATATCCTGTGAGCGCTTGAATGGCGAGTTAAATAATTGCGTGGTATCCAGTTCCATACGGTACAGGCGGCTACTGGCGAAGGGGTTCGCTGAAGAAGCCTGGAATTTGATCCCTTGTCTGTTTACAATGCCATAATTATAAGGATACACCGGTCTGATTTCATCTTCATAGATGAAAAAATCTTTGGTAATACAGTTATTAGTTTCATAGATCTCCGATACTTTATTATCTGCATCTATACAGAAACTAACCCGGTGTTGTCCTTTGTCGCGGGAGGCCACAATTGGAATGTTATAAGTAATAGAATCCATATAACGGATCCCGGATATTGTATCCCTGCGTATCTCTGTACTGAGATCCGGGAAGGTCCTTTTCATTTCAATCACGATCGGAGTACTCACGGCCTTGTTCAGGTTCATGAATTTTGCTTTGATCGTGAATGAATTTTCGGCTACAGAAATAAATGACGGGTTAATTTCCACCATGGGATCTTCAATCACATAGTCAGGCTGATCACCGGATATGGCCATTTTCAAAGCCGGGTCACCGTGTAAAGTGGTTTGTTCGCAATGGAAACGGGCATAATAATCGTTCTGTGTGGTAAGGTTATATACTTGTGCCACTGCATCCCGTATAACATCCCCCATGGACTGACCGTATTTATCAACTGATGTTGAGGTCATCATTTTGGAATTATAAATATCCAGGTAGTGCACAATTCCCAGGTGGGTGCTGGCCAGGGCTGCAATACTTCCCCGCTGATCTGCCAGTACAAATCTTTCAGAAATGGTTTCTTTAGTGCTCAGACGAGCCAGGTTGAAATTATAGAAATTGCCGGCATTACAACCCAGCAATATAAAGAGGGGATATTTTCCCTGGTTATTATACCCGTTGGGGTTATCCAGATTAAATTCAAGTGTACTGGCGGATGAGTGACCAAAGTAGGTAAGCATCCCGATACCCTGTTCAAATAAATTGTACAATCTGGCTGCATTCAGCTGTTCCACAGGAGCAGTAGTAACCTTTGTGAACTGATGAATATTGGCTCCATAAGCTGTGTCCTTAATGATATCAGCAAATCCATTCATGGCATTGGTCAGGATGGTTCCCAGTGTTCCGTCACCGGCACCCACAACCTGTACTACATTTTTTTGCCAGGCCTTATCAGCAATTAATGGAGAACGGAAGGCCAGATTCTGCTCATATTGCTTCACCTTCTCCAGATAAATCTTCACTTCTTCTGCAGTGATCACGGAAAGACGGCCAATATTTACTTTGGGAGTTACATCCAGTCCGGGATCTGCTGCCAGCAGGTTATCAGATGCCGGATACCCAAATGTTGGAATGAAAGAAAGTTTGCTGATATCAGGGTTTGCCTGATAGAAATGGTTGTGAATATACTGTAACCCCTTTCCTATGATAAATACATCTTTAATTGGCGTTCCGAAACTGGCTCTTGCCCAACGGATAAAATTCCGGACAGAAAGCGGATGTTGCTTGATCCCAAAACTGAACTGATCAATCAGCTGATCAATCATATAAATTTTACTGGTATAACTTCCCCCAACAGCAGAAGCACGGTAATCCGCATATTCCTGAACGGGGTTGGTACCATTAGGTCCTACCAGAAAATTGGGGTGAGAGATAATAAGGTAATTACCCCGATTGGCAGGCAGGGCATAATTGACAAAATTACGCTGCTGTAATGATGTTACAGCAACGGGATAAGCTGCTTCCTGGGAAACGAGTAATAATTTACGGGCAACCGCTGAGGGTGCCAAAGCGATTTTCACCATTGGTGCGTTGCTGATATCCGCCACATAGCGCTTTCCGTTGGTCAGATCATAAAGTACGGGACTGACTGATCCGAAATTAAACCCGGTTATTTCCAGGTAATTACCGGCCGCATTGGCAGGCAATTCAAAAAAGAAGTTATTGGCCCCACCAAAATTAAACTGACGGGGGTAGAGTAATTCTGTTTGAGCAATCACCATCCGGTCACTGATTGTGTTCAGGTTTTTTATATCCACCTGTGCACTCCCGCTATTGATCGTGGAGATTGAAACCGGGAAATTCACTTTTACATAATCAAAGAAATCCATTGTCTGGGTAGCCACTACTGTCCCGTTTACCTTCACTTCAAAGTTCCGTGGATTCAGGGCATATCCGGCAGCATTAACCTTAATGGCAGGAGATGGTGCACCTGCACCAGTATACGGGAACAGGTTGGTAAAATTTTCGGTCCTGGTAACATTCGCAGTAATGTCGTTAGAAGTAAACCCTTCCCCGTTTTCATAACTGGAAGAAAACACATAATCACCAACAATTGCTGCATAGCCGAAATGGTATTTTTCTTTATAATATTTACCGGCAGTATGCATAAAAAATGGCTCAGGTGTCAACGCACTTGGCAATGTATTCGCAGTAGGAGCCAGTCGCAGGTTACCGGAACCGGGATTCACGGTCAAAAAGAAACAGGCTGTATCTGTTTCCATGCTCCATTTATCATTCAGCTGGTGATCAGTAATCCGGTAAAGGTCTTTATCCGGCTTGCTGTCGTTCATATCACCCCAGAACTCAATATAATCTGAGCCGCTCATGGTTCCGGTCTGAACTGAAGTATACAAAGGTATTTGCTGTCCGTTACGCCAGAGCTGGAATTGCTCAGCCGGAACGGAGCCTAGTCCTGATCCGGCCAGTACAGGCTGGTTGATCCGGTACAATCCGCTGGCACCGATCTTGAACTTATAATAGGTTTTGCTGTAATCAATCCATTCATTATTGAAGGATTGAGCCCCGGCATGGAGGCCTGATATCAGCAGGAAGAAGAGGATAATTCGTTTCATGTGAGGCAGTTTAGATTGCGTACAGAAGTTTTAGTCGTTTTCTTTTTTCGCTTTAACCATGTCCAGTTTTAGGGAAAACACATGGGTAAATAAAGGGTTGGATTGATTGGCAAGATTGGTAAAGGCGTAATCAATAGTTACATTTCCTATTTTAAAACCCGCTCCTGCAGAGGGCTGATAGATCCAGACTTTTTTTAGATTGAGTGTATCTCCGTCAGAAAGTGCTTTTTGAAAATTATTGATACCACCTCGGAGGTAGAATACATTATTGATATTTAGCTCCAGTCCCATTTTAGGATCTGCACTAACCGGATCGGCACTGATTAATGTATTGCGCTGTCCGTCAAACGTAACATCCAGATTGGCCTCAGCCAGCAGGCTGGTTTTTTTACTCAACTGGAAGTTTCTGGCAATCCCGAGCACCAGTCTTGGTGCTGTAAGTTCAGTTGATTTGACTGGAATTTCATTTTTAGTAAGGTAAAGCACTTCTTTTTCTCTTTCAGTAAAACTGAAAGACCATGCATTGAAAGTGGTGGTGATATCTCTGGCGGCAATACCAAAACGCCAGTTTTTGATATGTGCCTGAATTCCGGCATCCAGCCCAAAGCCCCAGGCTTTTGCAAATTTTCCCACACTGCGGTGAATCACTTTGGCATTTAACCCAAAATTGATATTCTTTTTTTCTGTCTCTTTTAGTTTCTGGGCGAAAGAAAAGATAAAGGCATAATCCGCAGATGAGAAGGCCTGGATATTATTATAATTGATGGTTCCGTCAGGCTCCACCAGAAAGAGTGTATTCATGATATCATCCACGGCAAAACGCAAACCGGTAATCCCGATCGTGCGTTTATTATTGGCGGTAGGAAATGCAACTCCCACATAATCGTATTTACCGATACCGGCAAAATACTCTGCATGCATCAGGTTTACCTGCGGATTGTTTTTTACACCAGTGAGACCCGCTGGATTCCAGTAGCCGGATGTGCCATCCTGTACAGATGCCACCTGGGCTCCTCCCATGGCCAATCCGCGGGCACCAGCCCCAATATTTAAAAATTCATTGGAATACTTCCTGAATTGTGCTGTGGCACTAATGGAAAAAAGGATTGTCAATACTGACAAACAGAGGGTGGTTGGTTTCATTCGGACAATTTTCGATAAGCGTTTAAAATCGGATCGCTTTCATAAGTACGGGATACCCCTGTTCCGGGTTTCATCCCGGCAGCGGATATATAAAATTAGTCCTTCAGGTCCGAAATTCATAGGTTATTGGACAAAAAGGCTAATTATTGAAAACGAATTGTTTAGAAAAATATTGCCCGAACCCCTTCCCTTTATTTTTCTGGCTTACTTTTGCGCTAAATCACTGGTTTAAAATGAATTTGATCGAAGAACTCCGCTGGCGAGGGATGATCCAGGATATCATGCCCGGAACCGAAGAACAACTGAAAAAAGAAATGACAACGGGCTATATAGGCTTCGACCCCACTGCCGACAGCCTGCATATTGGCAGCCTGGTCCCCATCCTGCTCCTCGTCCATTTTCAGAAAGCCGGCCATAAACCGATTGCTTTAGTGGGTGGTGCCACCGGCATGGTGGGTGATCCCAGTGGTAAAAGCGAAGAAAGAAACCTGCTCAGTGAAGAGACCCTTCAAAAAAATGTGGCCGGCGTGAAAGCCCAACTGGAGCAGTTCCTGGATTTTAACCCTGCTATTCCCAATGCCGCAGAAATGGCCAATAATTACGATTGGTTCAAAAATATATCCTTTATCGATTTTCTGCGGGATGCCGGCAAGCATATCACTGTAAACTATATGATGGCCAAAGACAGTGTGAAGAAAAGAATAGAAGGTGAAACCGGGATCAGTTATACTGAATTTGCTTATCAGCTGATGCAGGGCTATGATTTTTACTGGCTTCATGCCCATAAGAACTGTAAACTGCAGATGGGCGGAAGCGATCAATGGGGAAATATGACAACCGGTACGGAACTGATCCGCCGGAAAAGTGGCGGAGAAGCTTTTGTATTCACTAATCCGCTGATCACAAAGGCAGACGGCGGTAAATTCGGAAAAACAGAATCCGGAAATGTTTGGCTGGATCCTCAACGAACCAGCCCCTATCAGTTCTACCAGTTCTGGCTTAATGCCAGTGATTCGGATGCAGAGAAATGGATCCGCATTTTCACTTTCCTGGATAAAGCAGCTATCGAAGAACTGACCGCCCAACAGCAGTTGAATCCGGCAGCCCGTATATTACAGAAAAGACTGGCTGAAGAAGTGACCCGCTTTGTCCATGGTGCACCCGCTCTTGAAGAAGCTATCCGTACTACGGAGAAATTATTTGCCAACCAAAATGCCCCGGCCGAAAGCCTTAGTGCCGAAGACCTGGAGAATATGGAAGGCGTGGTGAAAATTGATTTCCCCACAGCAAGTATTGCAACTGGTATTGATATCGTGAGCTTTCTGGCTGAAACCGGTATCGCCCCCAGTAAAGGAGAAGCCCGGAAACTGGTACAGGGTGGCGGCATCAGCATTAACCGCAAGAAAGTGGAAGGGATTGACACAAGGATTGACCAGTCCCACCTATTGCATCAACAGTATATTCTTGCGCAAAAAGGAAAGAAGAATTATTTCCTGATCACCGCTATTTAATCAGTTAGATCTGAAAAAAGTATATTTTATCAGTGGTTTGGGTGCGGATAAGCGTGCCTTTTCCTTCCTGGATCTTTCATTTTGTGATCCTGTCTTTATTGACTGGATCAAACCTGAAAAAAAGGAAACACTGCAACATTATGCCCTCCGGCTAAAAGCACAAATCACTACCCCCCACCCTGTAATTGTCGGCTTGTCCTTCGGTGGCATGCTGGCAGCTGAAATGGCGCTGGCCGACCCAACGGTGAAGGCAATACTGGTGTCAAGTAATAAAACAACAACAGCATTTCCACGAATTCTAAAGACCGGGAAATACCTGCCTTTATACAAACTTATTCCCGCCTCATTATTAAAGAAAGGAGTGTTTATCCGAAGATTATTCTTTTCCCCCAGAGGCAGCCGTCAAAAAGAGGTATTTACAGCCATTTTAAGAGACTCCGACTTCCACTTTACCAAATGGGCTATTGAGGCCATTCTTCATTGGAAAAATAAAACGATACCCGGCAATGTGATACATATTCATGGAACAGCCGACCGTTTGCTTCCCTTCCGAAAAGTAAAAGCTGATTATGCAGTAAAAGGCGGGACCCATCTGATGATCATGAATAATCCAGACGTTATCTCATCATTACTTAAGAAAGTCATTTAAGCCCCTGCAAGACATTCCACATTTCATCAGCAATGAACTGATCACCTTTTGAATTCATGTGAACGCGGTCATAGGTAAGAATATTTTTTTCTTCATTACCTGGATTATTTTTAATCAGGTAATCAACAAATTTTTTCCTGAGGTCAACAAGTGGAAGTCCATTTTTAGTGGCAATACTGCGAATGATATTACTGTACCGGTTCAGGTCGCCGTCCAGGGGATTACTCATATCTGTTTTTTCCCCTACTACAGCAGGCGTGCAAAGAATCGCCCTGATATTTTTTGATTTTAATTTATTCAGGATGGCCTGGTAGAATTTCTCAAATTTATCCGGATCAGTACCGGTACCAAACATACTTTTATGCCAGACATCATTCACCCCTACATAGATCACAACGATATCCGGATTTTTGGCCAGCACATCATCTTCCATCCTTAGATACAGATCATATACTTTATTTCCACCGATACCAGCTCCGGCAAATTCATAATCACCGCCTTTGCCCGCTAACCGGCACATGCTGTCAACCCGGGTGATATACCCGCCTGGCCTGGCACCCAGCTCAGTGATGGAATCCCCAAAGAAAATGACTTTCGATTTTTTTTGCATGGTAAAAGAAAAGGATGCAATGATCACAAGGCCGAGAATGATTATCTTTTTCATTGACAAATAATTTAAAAACAGATGCGCCTTTATCCGATAAGCCTTACATAAATTCGTAACCATCTTTCCCATCAGTTATTCCCGTTAACCCAACCTGGTTTACCTCAAATTTTCCAGATTAACTCAGCATCAACCAACTTAACCCAAAATTGATACATTCCCATTTTCCAATCCCCACTTGCTGAACCCCTCTAGCCATCCCCACTCGCCACTAGCCACTTGCCTATTCCACATCCACCTGCTTAGGTATCACCGAACCACTGCTTGCTTCCGGCAGGTATTTTCTTTCGCGAATCAGGTAACCATTTCCTTTTTCACAGAAATGTACTTTTAAATTTTCCATGCTGATCGGATTGCCATCCGGAATATCTGCAATATTTGAATGCAGGATATCGTGCCCGTCTACGATCACTACCAATCCGCTGCCGATCGCTTCCATCTTATTGCCTTCTGTGATCAGCATACCGGTATCTTCTCCCAGTCCGATTCCAATCGTGGAAGGATTCGTCGCTACCGCCTGGGCCAGCCTTCCAAATCTTCCTCTTTTTTCAAAATGGGAATCAATAATAACCGAGTTGATAAAACCAAGTCCGGATGTCATTTTCACTTCCCCTTTCAAATGGGCCCTGGTGGCATTGCCTTCATAGATCATTGTTTGACCCATGGCCATGGCACCTGCAGATGTACCAGCGATCAGGAACTGATCTTCCTGGTATCTTTTTTTCAGCAAGGCCAGGAACTCGGTGCCGCCATCCGTAACACTGAGCCGTAATTGATTACCGCCACTAAACATCACCGCATCGCATTCCATGATCCGGCTAAGGTATTGGGCCTCCATGGCATCCTGGCGATTACGGATATGCATCAGCCCGATATTAGTGCAACCTATCTTGCCAAATGCATTCAGGTAATTTTCGCCTACTTCGTATGGTATCGTGGAAGCAGTAGTGATTACTTCAATCCTGGCGTTCACGCCACCAGCTTCCTCCACTACCCGCCGAAGGATCCCCAATTCAAAAAAATTGAGATTACTGCGGTGAAACTCACCGGTCTCCAAATCTGTTCCTTTGTCTTCTGCGCCTCCAATAGCGATCAGCTTTCCCCTGGGTTGGTTCATTCAAAAGGGTTTGATTCAAACAAATGTAATAGAAAAATCAGAGAGAGAGAATGTGGGAATGTGAGAATGTGGAAATGTGGAAATGTGAGAATGTGGGAATGTGGGAATGCATCGCCCGCCGTAGCCATAGCGAAGGAGGGATAAGGATATTAAGATATTAGGATATTAGGGTTCCCGACCTGAGAGAGGCCGATAACTATCAGGAGGGATATTAGTTGGCGAGGGATGTTTTATCGAGGTAGTTGATCTTTACATAATAAACCAGGATACCCAGCAATGCTATCGAAGTGCCCCAGACTGCAAACCAGCCGGTAGATACCAGTAGAAAAATCCAAATCAGAACGGAGAGGATGACCGGCAGAGGAAATAGCCACATTTTAAATGGCAGATCCTTACTACCCAGTCTGGCCCTTAATAAGGATACGCCTACCCCCTGACCGATAAACTGCACCAAAATCCGCATAGCCAGGATTGAGCTGATGACTTCCGACAAACGAAAGAGCAGACTGAACAGGAATCCAAGTCCGCACAATACAAGCAGAGAAATATGCGGGAAATGTTTAGTTGGATGCAGTTTCCCGAATACTGTAAAGAAATTCCCATCCACTGCAGCCGCATAAGGCACTCTTGAATACCCTAACACAACGGCAAAGAGGGAGGAAAAGGCAATACAAAGAATCAATACAGTAACCAGTAACCCCGCCTGTTGACCATATACCAGCTGCATGAATGTACTCACCAGGTATTTATTATCCTTTTCAACTATCTGCCAGGGGATCACACCCATAACACTGATATTCATCATCAGGTAAAGAGATGTTATCCCGAAAATGGAAATAAAAATACTCCGGGGGATGTTTACTCCCGGGTTCTTTATTTCACCACCCAGGTGACAAACATTATAATAGCCGAGGTATGCATAAACAGTTTTAACCGAAGCCTGGCCAATCGCTGCCCATAAAGCATAACTAAAAAAAGAATCGCCACCAGCAGGGAGTAATGGAACCGGTTGTTGTTTGGCCATGAGTCCGGTAATGATGATCCAAATGATGGTGAGCACTACAATACTGCCCATGATTACCGATATTTTCCCAATGGTCTCAATTTTACGGTAAAGCAGTAGCAGGACGAGGATGACGAGTCCGCCCGATACCATTTTCTGCTGCCACCATTCCAATGGAATAATATAAGTGAGATACTGTGCAAATCCGATACTGGCCGAAGCAACGACCAGGGGCGCCTGGATCGCTGTTTGCCAGACAAAGAGAAAGCTCATCAGTTTGCCTCCCTTTTCGCCAAAAGCAATCCGGTGAAACTGATAGGTTCCTCCCGCCAGCGGGTATTTAGCACCCAGTTCACTCCAGATCATGGCATCGGCCAATGCTGTAATGGCGCCAAAAATCCATGCCCAGATAAATAAACCATTGCTGAACTGTGCCACCACAAAGGGCATCACCACAAATGGACCGATCCCCACCATATCGATCATATTGATCGCAGTTGCCTGTACCAGGGTGATTTTCCGGTTAGTGAGTGCGGTGGGCATGCCGTGAAGATAGGAATGGATATGGAGAATTGATTCCTTGAAATCCTGTTTTCAACTTTCAATTTTCAATTTCGAAAACGCCCTGATGCCATCCACCAATACATCCAGGTTTTTGGTAGTGGTGTATACATTCGGGGTAACCCGGATACCTTTTATATTCTCCCATTCGATTCCTACCGTATGTACTTTGTATTTATCAAGCAGGAAGGAATCCAGTTCTCCCGGTTTACGGCCGGTAAACCCAATATTCCCGATGGCACAACCCCATTTGGGATGCAGGGAGGTATTGAAATAAATTCCAGGCAGGTCCTTCACTTTTTCCATCCAGTAATTCTTGAGATAGTGAAGTCGTTTTTCTTTTCTTTCACTACCAATCATATCATGAAACTCAATCGCTTTTCCAATGGCCTGCTCGATAAAAAAAGGCCGGGTGCCCAGGGCTTCAAATTTCCGGATATCATCTTTCAGCGGATTATCTACTGCAAAAAGCGGGTAGAGGTTTTTAATCTTTTCTTTTCTTACATATAACATTCCACTGCCGATAGGCGCATACAACCATTTATGGAGACTTGCCGCAAAATAATCAGCATCCAGGTCCGGCACTTTGAAATCAAAATGGGCAAAACTATGGGCCCCATCCACTACCACTTCTATTCCTCTTTTATGTGCCTCCTGTGCGATCTGCTTCACCGGAAGTATTTGTCCGTTCCAGTTTACAATATGAGTGATATGTACCACTTTGGTTCGGGGTGTAAACGCATTCACATACTGTTTCACCAGATACTGCTCATCCTCACTGGGCAGTTCCAGGTTGATCCAAACCATTTTGATACCATCCCTTTGTTCCCTTTGCTTGTAGGCATTGATCATATTGGGATAATCCTGTTTGGCGGCCACCACCTCATCTCCTGCTTTCAACTGTAAACCAAAAATCACAGTTTCCAGTCCCTCAGAAGAATTGCGGTTAATGGCTATTTCTTCTGGTGAACAACCGGCCAGCTTGGCCAGATTTCTGCGGAGGGGTTCACGGCCCTGGTCCAGCACCCGCCACATATAGTAACTGGGTGCTTCGTTGCTTAGATCATAATAGCGCTTCATGGCTTCCTGTACCGTTTTGGGAGCAGGTGACACGCCTCCGTTATTCAGATTGATTAAGGATGGTGATACTGTAAAGGATTGCTGAATATAATACCAGAAATCCTCCTCTGTTGCCAACGCCTCCGGCGAGAGTCCTTCTGCATCACGGATGGCCGCATCCAGGTTCCGGCTCCAGGCTGGTTTTGTTAACCCGGAAAGAAAGGCGGTAGCTGAAAATATTCCTGCCCGCTGGAGGAATCTGCGGCGATTGGTTGCTGGCATAAAAATGTTTTTTTAAATGTAATACATTTCGGAATGGCCCGTAAAAACTAAACAATTTCATCAGCCGGGACTAACCGGCTATGTAATTGGTCGCTAAAGAGAAAAAAACTATCTTCCCTTTTCAACATTTTGTATGAAAATACTTGAAATAAAAGTACTCAAAGGGCCCAACTACTGGAGTGTTCGCCGTAATAAACTGATCCAGATGAAACTGGATCTGGAAGAACTGGAACAAAGTCCGACCAACAAAATTCCCGGCTTCCGGGATCGATTGGAAAAAATGTTCCCCACCATGATTGAACACCGTTGCAGTGAATCCATTCGGGGTGGTTTTTTTAAAAGGGTGGATGAAGGCACCTGGATGGGTCATGTGATCGAACATATAGCCCTTGAACTGCAAACCCTGGCCGGTATGGATGTGGGTTTTGGCCGTACCCGCACACCGGATGGTGAAAAAGAAGGCGTTTACTATGTTGTATTCAGTTATATGGAAGAAGATGCCGGTGTATATGCCGCCAAAGCTGCTGTTGCCATTGCCCAGTCAATGGTGGATGGCAAAGAGTATGACCTGGCCAAGGATATCCAGGAGTTAAGGGTAATCAGGGAAGATACCCGGCTCGGCCCTTCCACAGGTTGCATTGTGGATGAAGCCGCCAAACGCGGGATACCTTTTATCAGGCTGAACAAACAAAGCCTGGTACAACTGGGATATGGTGTGAACCAGAAAAGAATTCGCGCTACCATTGCATCCACCACCGGAAATATTGCAGTGGATATTGCCTGTGATAAAGAAGAAACCAAGATGCTGCTGGAAGCGGCAGAAATTCCTGTGCCGAGAGGTACCGTAGTGAGAACCGAAGCCGGACTGGATGAAGCCATTGAAAAATTCAGGTATCCACTCGTGATCAAACCGATTGACGGCAACCATGGCAAGGGTAACACTACTAATATCACCAACCGTGAACAGGCGCTCAAAGCTTTTGAAGCAGCTAAACAATACAGCCGCAGTGTTATAGTAGAGCGATTCATCACCGGTTATGATTTCCGTTGCCTGGTGATCAATTATAAATTTATCTGCGCTGCGCTTCGCACGCCGGCTTCAGTGGTGGGCGATGGTATTCATAACCTGCATTGGCTGGTAGAGGAAGTCAACAAAGATCCCCGCAGAGGTTATGGTCATGAGAAAGTGCTGACCCAGATTACCATTGACCAGTTTACACAAAAAATGCTGGATGATGCCGGTATTACGATGGATCATATTCCGGCTAAAGGAGAAAGGGTTTTACTGAAACCCACTGCTAATTTATCAACCGGTGGCACTTCCACTGACGTGACCGATGAAGTACACCCGGCCAATGTGTTCATGTTTGAAAGAATTGCCAAAATCATCGGACTTGATATTTGCGGAATTGATGTGATGGCTACTGATCTGCGAACACCGGTTTCAGAAAATGGCGGTGCCATCCTGGAAGTAAATGCTGCTCCGGGTTTCCGGATGCATATTGAGCCGGCTGAAGGCTTACCCAGGAATGTGGCCGAACCGGTAGTAGACATGTTATTTGCCAAAGGCAGTGCCGGCAGGATTCCGATCATAGCCATCACCGGTACCAATGGAAAAACAACTACTACCCGACTGACAGCGCATATTGCTAAAAGTGCCGGTAAAAAAGTGGGATATACTACTTCAGACGGAGTGTATATACAAAATCAACTCATGATGAAGGGTGATTGTACTGGTCCTATTTCCTCACAGTTTGTATTGAAGGATCCGACCGTTGATTTTGCTGTACTGGAATGTGCCAGGGGCGGAATACTTAAGTCAGGTCTGGCTTTTCAAAACTGCGAAGTGGCGGTGGTCACCAATGTGGCAGCCGATCACCTGGGTCTGGGTGGGATCAATACAGTTGAAGCCATGGCCAAGGTAAAGGCCGTGGTACCGGAAACGGTTTTCCCGCATGGCTATGCCGTGCTGAATGCCGATGATGATCTGGTGTACCGGATGAAGAATGACCTGAAATGCAATATTGCCCTGTTTAGCATGGATGAAAATAATCCACGCATTAAGGCCCATGCAGCTGAGCACGGACTGAGCTGTGTATTTGAAAACGGGTATGTGACCCTGATGAAGGGTAGCTGGAAAATCAGGGTACTCGATGTAAAGAAAATCCCCCTGACTTTTGAAGGCAAGGCGGTTCACAATATCACCAACTGCCTATCAGCAGTACTGGCCGCTTATTTATTCAGAGATATCACCATTGAAGATATCCGTACCGGATTGCAGACTTTTATCCCTTCTGAGAGTTTGACCCCGGGACGCCTGAACTTTTTCAATTTCAAGCATTTCACGATGCTGGCGGATTTTGCCCATAACCCCCATGGACTGAAACTGCTTTGTGATTTTGTAAGCAAACTGGATTACCCGGCCAAAATTGGAGTCATCAGCGGTACCGGCGACCGAAGGGACGATGATATCCGGGAACTGGGTGAGATTTCGGCGCAGTATTTTGATGAGATCATTATCCGCTGCGACAAAAATCTCAGGGGCCGTACGGCGGAGGAAATTATCGGGCTGTTAAAAGAAGGGATTACCAAAGTGAATCCTTCGCTCCCCGTGATGACCATCCCCAACGAGGACCAGGCGCTGGATTATATTTATGAACATCCAAGGCAGGGTGCCCTTTATACGATTATGTGCGACGTGGTGGCCAGGGCCCTGGACAAGATCCGGGAACTCAAGGAAAGAGAGGAAAAAGAGGGCAAAATGAGCCCCCGTCCTGCCTAAAAAAGTATAAAAACCGTTTGGGCAAAAGACCCGGATACCCTATTTTTGCACTCCCAATTTAAGTATTGGATATGGATTGACCCATGGTGTAATGGTAGCACTACTGATTTTGGTTCAGTCAGTTAAGGTTCGAATCCTTATGGGTCAACAGAAAGGGCAAACAGGTAAAACCGGTTTGCCCTTATTCTTTTCCATCACCTGGCCAGATTTTAAAGAATATTACCTCGGGACACTTCCTGGTTTATTTACTCTTTTCCATCAGTTCTATTATTTTTTTAGCCACAGCTGCGGAGGAATTATAGTTCTGACCTGTCACTAATCTGCCATCCGCCTCTACATGCGAGTCATCCCTCCCGCCATAAGTAAACTTTCCCCCTCTTGCTTCTATGGTTTGCTGTATTAAAAATGGGAATTGCTTAAAATACAGTGCATCTTTTGACTCATATGCTTCCGGCCAGCCGCTTACTGTTTTTCCTTTCACTAAATAATTACCATCCTTAGTTTTCAGGTTCACAATACCGGCTGTACCATGACAAACTGATGAGATAATCCCTCCATTCTCTTCATACACCTGCATGGCTATTTGCTGAATTTCTTTATTCTCCGGAACACCATACATGGCACAACCACCACCGATAAATTGAATTGCTTGATAGTCTTTAGGATTTACCTGAGCAGGCTTCAGGGTATGTTCTATTGCATACATGAAATCCTGATCATACAAATATTGCTTCTGCAGGGGTTCGGATGTTCTCGCATATTCCAGGGGTATGCTTCCCCCTTCCGGGCTCACCAAATCAACAGTATAACCCGCACTCACAAAAGCATGATAAGAAATAGCAATTTCCGGGAAACTGTTTCCACAAAATTCTGTTGTGTTACCATAATATTGAGCACTGGTCAGTATCAGGAGGACTTTTTTCCCTGATTTATTACTGGGCTTACTGCCAGCTGCCTTGCTGATAATTTTCCATTCCCCGTTTATTTTCTTTAGCAGAAAAATATCCATGAATTCCTGATTTCTTTCCGGAATCAGAATTTCCGCCTTGGCTGTTGCTATGTCGTTGTATATATCAACGGAAACAACTCTTCCCAGCCTGCCATTAAATCTCCCTTCATTCTCTTTTTTAAACAATTTTGTGTATTCAGCTATCGGCATGATCCAAACCGGTTTATCCTTGCTACTCAGATACAAATTAGCTTCTTCATAAAATGCTTTTGAAATGCTATCAGGCTGATTGTAAGAAGTTCCCTGCAGGTAGTACTGAATACACTGCCGTATTAAGTCCTCATCGGACTGTGCCAGCAGAAAGAATGACTGTAAAACCAAAAGGGCACTTAATGTTATTCTTTTCATGGCGTTTTAACTTTATTATTTTCCATATGTGATTTCGGAAGCTGGCTAAAATTATAGACTTGCCCCAACTTCCATTGGCCGCTTATCAAATAAGATCAATCTGGCCGGATATGACGCAGAATTGGCTGCCTTTACTTTACTCACAGCGATAATTTCATTGTATAAATAAATTAATGAGACTATTTCTGTTTTTAATCCCTGGCTTTTTGCTGTTGGGCAGCTGTCAAAAAGAAATCACAGCAGATGCTTTAGAAGATATCGGAAACGATAGCACTTATATTAAAAAAGTAATCTCATTAGACAGCACGAAACCGCCGGGTCTTGACACAGGGTTCACTGCAGAATATTTTTATGATGCTCAAAAAAGACTGATCCGGGAGACCGAAACTGAATATGGTCCAGGAACTGCCAGATATATTTATACCGACCAATATAAATATGCGGGGACAGACACATTACCTAACAGGATCATTTCTACCAATAATCAAACAGCTGACAGCGCTATAATATTCCTGACATACCATAATGGCTTCATCGTAAAAGATTCGATCATCAACTATACAGGTGGAATCGCGGAGCCATTTCAAATCAGGTATTTTTCCACAAACGGAAGTAGCGGCTATTTACTTAAAACATACCATTTTGACTATATCACCGGATTGCCTGTATTAACAGACAGTATCACCTATACCAGACAGATTAGTGATGGAAACTGCATCAACGGAACAGATAAATACTGGGACAAGAATTCCGGCACATTGATTGGAACGATCAGTTATCAAAACATATTTGACAACAAGAAGAATCCATTCTTAAAACTGCATCGCTGGGCTTTAGCCTATTATGAAAATGATATACTGGTATTGAATTATTATGGCAAAAACAATGTCACCAGTTATTCTTATATACCCAACCCTGTCAACTTTCCCGGTAGTGGTGGTCTGCGAAATATGAGCTTAGCGCATACATACCGGGCAGATAATTATCCTTCTGAAACAAGGGTTGTAGCGGGTGTAGTCGATTTTAATAAAATACTGTACCAGTACATAAAATTATAGCCGCAAATTCCGCTCATCCTTTCTCTTCATTTGCAATTGCTAACATCAATTGCTATCAGGGAGCTGCGGTTTGATTGATGCTGGCTGACGACAGATCTAATCGATTTATTATTCGCAATACGGGCATCATCCTGAACACCTTAGCACCTTATCCATTCAGCAAACGTCGGCTCAATCAGTAACTAATTCAGCCAGTCCCGTACAAAATACCTATCTTTGCATTCTTCTATGTTACTCCTCTATTGATTTTGTTTCCAATTCAAATCTCAAGTTGGCTTAACGTAAGGCGGGTAAAGTATCGTGTTGCACACTGATAGCCTTACCATATTTTATAACTTTTTTTTACAAATTTTCAATTCATGTTATTTAAAGATTTACAGCTCACAGAGCCTGTATTAAAGGCACTGGCCGATGAAGGCTATACCCAACCCACTCCTGTTCAGGTTCAATCCATCCCTGTTATTTTACAGGAAAGAGATATACTCGGCTGCGCACAAACCGGTACTGGTAAAACAGCTGCTTTTGCCATTCCGCTGCTGCAGTTATTACATGCTCAAAAAACAAAGGCGGGTGAAAAACAACACCGGCTGAAAGTGCTGGTATTAACCCCTACAAGAGAACTTGCCATCCAGGTGAGTGATAGTTTCAGAGCCTATGGCAAATACCTTCCGCTGAAACACCACGTTATTTTCGGAGGTGTTTCCCAACACGCACAGGTACAGACCCTGACTAAAGGAATCGATATCCTGGTAGCCACACCCGGTCGTTTGATTGACCTGATGAACCAGCGACTCTTATCACTGGATCAAATTAAATTCTTTGTACTGGATGAAGCTGACCGTATGCTGGATATGGGTTTTATTCATGACGTAAAAAGGATCATCGCCAAATTACCGGCACAAAGACAAACTCTTTTCTTCTCTGCCACGATGTCGCCCGAAATTCAGGCGCTTTCTTCCAGCCTGCTGAAACACCCGGTAAAAGTGGAAGCCACTCCCCCGGCCAGTACGGTTGACTTGATTGACCAGTCATTATATTATGTAGAGAAGCATGATAAAAAATCTTTACTGATAGACATACTGGCTGACCAAACAATTAAAACCGCGCTTGTATTCACCCGTACCAAACACGGAGCTGATAAAATTGCCAAAGTATTGAACCAGGCCGGAATCCGGTCAGCAGCGATCCATGGCAATAAATCACAGAATGCACGTCAGGCTGCACTACAGGATTTCAAAACAGGTGCGATCCGTGTGATGGTGGCCACCGATATTGCGGCCAGAGGAATTGATATTGATGGCATGAGTCATGTCTTCAATTTTGAACTGCCCAATACCCCTGAAACATATGTTCACCGGATTGGCAGAACAGGAAGAGCAGGTGCAACCGGAGTAGCCGTATCATTTTGTGACCAGGAAGAAAGAGAATACCTGCGGGATATACAGAAATTGATTAAAAGACAAATTCCATTGATTGCGGATCATCCCTATAAAGTGCCTTCGATTGTTCCTGAAAAAGCAGCGAGGCCGCAACAAAACAGGCCAGCAAGGCAGGGTGCCCACCAGGGAAACAACCAGCAGGGAAACAAAAGAAGAAATTTTTCAAGACAGAGAGCCTGATACTTTTCTGACAGTCCGGGAGAATAGACAGGCCTGATAAATTCCTGCTTCTACTCCCGGCCTTTCTTTTAATTGGGAGAGCATGTCATTGGCTTCTTTTGCAGAAGTAAAAAATTCGATCACATATCCGTAGAGGCAGTTTTCATAATACGCTTCATACATATTCATATGCCGGGCTCCAAGTCCGCGGTAGAATGCCGGATCTGTTTCTCCATGCCCTACCAGGGCAATAATCTTTACATCAGCTCTGGATTGCTTATACGCAATAACCGGAGCAACGGGCAGGTAACCACCGGCCTGTATCACTCTTGCTTTATGTTCCGGAAAGTGTGATTTACTTTTTCCTTTCATGAAAGCAAACTGAAAATCTGCGGCACTGCAGGCATGCTGCGATATATAAGTAAAACGGGTGCTTTTCTGATCAGATACACCTTCCTGCAATAATATACTGGCAGGATCTTTTACCAGGATCTTTGCATAAGGTTCCCAAAGTTCTTTGAACTCATTGGTACCCAGCGGAGAGGCAAAACAAACAAACTGCACGATATTTTCTGTATTCACAATTCCAGATTTTAATGTTGAATAAGCCCTTCCGCAGCAAAGTGTAACAGGCTCCTGAGTTGATTTATAACGCGGTACAGCAGCGGTGTAAGGTAGCCATTTATTAACCATCTTCCCGGTATTTTAAAAAACAAGCTGCTATACCTTTTAATATTTGGGGCACTGCCCTAAAAACATTATCTTTAATTGAACAGATATTATACTTCAACATTCAGTCAGGATTAGTAACGATTCACTCTTCGAATCAGTAATCAATTTCTTCTCTTTTCCCTTGCTGCTGTATTAATATTATTTGCTGACATTAAAAAACAGTACACATGAACATGTATGTATCTAACCTGGGCTATCAAACCAGTGAAGACGACCTGCGCCAGTTATTTGAAGCATTTGGACAGGTATCATCAGCCAAAGTAATTACCGACCGCGAAACTGGCAAAAGCCGGGGATTTGGATTTGTGGAAATGCCATCCGGCGCTGAAGCCAATGAAGCCATGAGTAAATTGAATGGCAAAGAAGTGGAAGGACGGACGATTTCGGTTACGGTAGCCAGAGAAAAAGAGAATCGGCCAGACAAAAAAAGATGGTAAGCTGAAGCAGTACAGCCCAACGACTCTCTCACTGCTTAACAGTTACAATCAAATAAAATGTGAATATGGCTACCATTCTTCAAATCATAAACGCTGACCGAAACCTGAGTTTATTCAGCCGCGGCTTAAAAATGACAGATCTCGAACAGCAATTGAGTGAATTTGGACCATTCACAATATTGGGACCCGTTAATCTTGCTTTAAGCAGATTAACAGATCTTAGCTTTGAACAGTTATTGGAGCCTGCCAACCGTGCCCAACTTACCGAACTCTTGTCGGGATATATTCTCACTGGAAAAAAGATGCTGCATGACTTCAGGAATAACCAGCAATTGCCGGCCCTGAATGGCACCCAGGTAACCATTACAGTACGTGACGGAGAAACAAGTATCAATGGTTCCAGGATTTTAGCACGTGACCGTCAGGGTTCGAATGGTGTTATACACCAGCTTGACAAAACCTATGCTGTTCCCGTACCTGAGTAAGGGAATGAAGCTAAGTAAAAATCTTTTATGCAGTTCTTGAAACAGGATCTCGACGGAGGGCATTATCACTGGGCAACCGGTGATGAACACCTGTATACAGGACAACCCAGCCGTAGACGATTTGATAAAAACAATGGCAACCAGGTGCTTTTCCTGATCAACTTTTACAGTTCCCTTTCTGAAAGGGTTTCACTGAAAGAAGGCAAAACGATTGAAAGGAGAATCCTGGACGAGTTACCTGAAGATGCCAAAAGTGAAGTCGCCGTTTTCAACTGGCTCAGGAAACTGGCACTGCCGGTATAAAAGAAATTATTCTAATCAAATATTTCATCTAATGACAAACGAACAGATAACAGACATTTTGCAAAAAAAGCAAGCCGCTAATCCTTTATTTGAGATCAGGTTCAAAACCAGAAACCCGATCGTCGGACTTTTTATCAAAACTTCCGACTTCCAGGAACTGAGTCGTAAAAACCTCTGGCGAATTGTGAGTGAAACACATATTGAGGAATACAAGAACAACCACAACGAAAGCCTTGCAAGGATTTTCAATGGCTCAGAATTCACCCGGCTCGAGCACAAACCCTGAAACAATGGGCGAGGAACAGTGACAAACTGTGCAAATAAAACTTTTACATTGCACCCGGATTTGGTTACATTGCAGTAATGGCTGACCCAGCTGGTCGCCAAAGGCAGGTATATTTTTCCCCGGACTGCTTTTCTTTGTACCTGACAATCAAGCGGGATCATTTAAAACAATCATTTCAATATGGCGAAATCAAAAGAAACCTATAGTAAAAAAGAGAAAGAAAAAAAGAGATTAAAACAGAAACAGGATAAAAAAATTAAACAGGAGGACCGGAAAGCCAATAAAAGAGATGGCAACTCCCTTGAAGGGATGATGGCTTATCTTGATGAAAATGGCAATCTCAGCAGCACACCCCCGGATCCATCCAGGAAAAAAGTATTCTTACAGGAAGACATCCAGATCGGTGTACCCAAACAGGAATTTTCTTCAGAGGACAGCTTCAGAACAGGTACTGTCAGTTTTTTCAACAAAGCCAAAGGCTTCGGCTTTATCAATGAAGACGTCAGCAATGAACGAATCTTCTTCCATATAAAAGACATGCTGGAACAGGTAGAGGAATCAGACAAAGTAAAATTTCAGGTTGAACGTGGCCCCAGAGGCTACAGCGCCATCCTGCTATCCAGAAATACATAAAGATTATTAATGTAAACTGATCATCATTGTCAGTTTATTTCAATTGAAAGAAACCGGAAAACGGTTTTTTTTATTTCAGTCGCTTCAGGCATGCATGCAAACTTTCCTTCCAGGGCCTGACAGCTATTTCATACACCTCCATTATTTTTTGGTGATCGAGCACCGACCATCCCGGCCGCTTTGCCGGAGTTGGATAGGCCGAAGTTGGGATGGGGTTTACCTTACACTTACTACCTGTATACTTTGCAATTTCTGTGGCAAAATCAAACCAGCTGATCACCCCCTCATTGCTGTAATGATAAATGCCCGGCTCCCATTTATACGAACCAATGATATGAAGAATCACGGTGGCCAGATCAGCCGCATAAGTGGGTGATCCAAACTGATCATTCACTACCTGAATAATATCTTTCTCTGCCATCAGCTTTAGCATGGTCTTTACAAAATTCTTCCCATACTCAGAATACACCCAGGAAGTCCGGATGATCAGCGTTTCAGGGTTATACAATAAGGCCTGTCTTTCCCCTTCCAGTTTGGAAGTTCCATAAACTGATTGCGGATTAACAGCATCTGATTCTTTATAAGGCTGACTGGCCTTGCCATCAAACACATAATCGGTTGAAATATGAATCAGTTTTGTAGCGAATTGTTTGCATACCGCTGCCATCACCCCCACTGCCTCTCCGTTGACCTGGAAGGCTATATCTTTTTCTGATTCAGCACGGTCAACGGCTGTATAAGCTGCGCAATTGATCAGGAAGGCGGGGTGGTACAATCCGAAATAATGCCGCAGCATTTCAAAATGATGGATGGGAAGATCCTCCCTCCCGAGGAAGACGAATTCATAGCCGGGATAATTTTCCGCCAATTGCCTGAGTTCTTTACCCAGTTGGCCATTAGCACCGGTCACCAGTATTTTTTGTTTCATTACCATCAGCCTTCAAATACAAAGCTGTTCATACACTGGGCAAAGGTTGGAAGTTGCAAATCCTTATCAGAAATCAGTTTCGCTTCATCCGGCAAGCGCCAGTCAATATGCAGTTCTGCATCATTATAAATGATCCCCGCTTCCGATTCCTTGTTGTAAAACGCATCGCACTTGTACATCACTTCGGCTTTTTCACTCAGCACCGAAAAGCCATGTGCAAATCCTTTTGGAATCAGCAATTGTCTCCTGTTTTTAGCAGATAATACTTTTGAATAGGCTTTCCCGAAGCTGGGTGAGCCTTTTCGGATATCCACTGCCACATCCAGGATTTTCCCCCGAATAACCCTTACCAGTTTGGTTTGCGCGTATGGCGGAAGCTGGTAATGCAGCCCTCTGATAACGCCAAACTGTGAAGAAGACTGGTTATCCTGCACCCAGCGGATATCAAAACCCTGGTCGCAGAATGTTTTTTCGTTGTATGATTCAAAAAAATAACCCCTGCTGTCTTCAAAAACAGTAGGTTCAAACAACATTAATCCTGGTATTTCTGTAGCTGTAAATGGCATGATTATAAACTCCAGTAAGTTCTGTTATAGATTTTATTCCGGTAAATTCCCTTCAGATCTGCGATCATCCCGTGCGGTTTTGTGATCGACACAAAATGGGCATCGTCCAGGTCTTTGTACTCATTATGTGGCACGGTGATGATCACCGCATCATAGTCATTCCCTGTGCTGGGGGCGAGCTCGAAACCATACTCGTGTTTTAATTCTGCTGAATCAGCATAAGGATCTTCTACATCCACATTCACATAATAGGACTGAAGTGCTTTTACCACATCCGCTACTTTTGAGTTACGTATATCACTTACGTTTTCTTTGAATGTGGCTCCTTTTACCAGCACTTTAGCAGCTTTCACATCACTGGTATTTTTAATGATGTGCTGGATTACGGTTTTGGCCACATACTTGGCCATATTATCATTGATATTCCTTCCGGCCAGGATCACTTCTGCATCATACCCAAGTTCGCTTGCTTTATAGGTAAGATAATAAGGATCAACTCCAATACAATGTCCACCTACTAAACCCGGCTGGAACTTCAGAAAATTCCATTTAGTCCCGGCTGCTTCCAGTACTTCATAGGTATTAATATTCATCATATTGAAAATGATGGACAGTTCATTCATCAGGGCAATATTCAGGTCACGCTGTGTATTCTCGATGATCTTTGCTGCTTCCGCCACTTTGATGGAAGAAGCACGATGGACACCAGCTTTGACAACCAGCTCATAGGTTTTAGCAATTTCTTCGAGCGATACAGCATCACAACCTGATACCACTTTTACAATGGAAGCCAGGGTATGGTTTTTATCACCCGGGTTAATTCTTTCCGGAGAGTAGCCGAGTTTGAAGTCGGAAATATTTTTCAGCCCGGATAATTTTTCGATCACCGGGAGGCAATCTTCTTCAGTACAACCGGGGTATACAGTAGATTCAAAAACCACATAATCGCCTTTCTTCACCACTTTGCCTACGGTCTCGGAAGCCTTTTTAACAGGCGTCAGATCGGGCACATTATGTTCATCAACAGGTGTGGGCACAGCCACTACAAAAAAACGGGCCTCCCGCAAAACATCTATTGAATCAGTGAAAGTGATATCACATCCCTCAAATGCTTCTTTTTCCAGTTCATTACTGGGATCGATGCCCTGCTTCATCATCTCCACCCTTTTGGGGTTGATATCAAAGCCGATCACAGAAATCCTTTTTGCAAATTCCAGCGCAATGGGCAGTCCGACATAACCAAGGCCGATTACAGCCAGCTTTGCCTTCTTATCAATGAGTTCCTGGTACATGAGAGAATCTTGCTTTTATTTATTGCTGATGAATTCTTTGGGTTGCTTATTCCATTCTTCCGTGGGTAATGAACGGAAATAATCATAGGTTACCTGTAACCCTTCTTTTCTTCCTACTTTGGGCTCCCAGCCCAGTATACTCTTTGCTTTGGTGATATCCGGTTGTCTTTGCTTTGGATCATCCACCGGGAGTGGTTTATAAATAATCTTCACTTTATTTCCGGTCAGGGCCAGCACTTCTTCTGCAAAGTCTTTCAGAGAGATTTCATTGGGATTACCCACATTCACCGGCATAGAATAATCACTCAGCAGTAAACGGTAGATTCCTTCAATCAGGTCATCGACATAACAAAAACTTCTGGTTTGTGACCCATCCCCGAATACAGTAAGATCCTCTCCCCTCAAAGCCTGTCCGATAAAGGCCGGCAATGCCCTTCCGTCATTCAATCGCATCCTTGGTCCATAGGTATTAAATATCCGTACAATCCTTGTCTCTACTCCATGAAAAGTATAATATGCCCTCGTGATAGACTCCATGTATCGTTTGGCTTCATCATAAACTCCGCGGGGACCAACGGGGTTTACATTTCCCCAGTATTCCTCTGTTTGCGGGTGAACCATCGGGTCACCGTAGACCTCACTGGTACTGGCCACCAGGATTCTTGCCTTTTTTGCTTTGGCAAGCCCCAGGCAATTATGAGTTCCCATGGCGCCCACTTTCAGTGTTTGTATGGGAATTTTCAGATAATCGATCGGACTCGCCGGAGACGCAAAGTGAAGGATATAATCCAGGTTACCCGGTACATGAATGAATTTGGTTACATCATGGTGATAAAACTCAAATTGCTCCAGCTTAAAGAGATGCTGGATATTCGCCAGGTCTCCTGTAATCAGGTTATCCATTCCGATGACATGGTATCCTTCTTTAATAAAACGGTCACAAAGATGAGATCCCAGGAATCCGGCGGCGCCGGTGATTAAAACTCTTTTGCGTTCCATAGTTGTTATTTTATGATGGCCCTTCCCACACTCTGGTAATAAAATCCAAGTTCACGCATGACAGACAGGTCAAACAGGTTTCGCCCATCGAAGATAGCCTTGTTTTTCAGGGATGTGGCAATCCTCGAAAAATCAGGCGTCCTGAATTCATTCCATTCGGTTGCAATGATCAGGGCATCTGCATTGTCAAGGGTTTCATACTGACTGCCGGCATATTGTACCCGGTCACCCAGTTCCTGTTTCACATTGCGCATGGCTTCCGGATCAAACACTGAAATAGTAGCCCCTTCTTTTAACAAGGCATCAATGATATATAAAGCTGGTGCTTCCCTGATATCATCAGTATTGGGCTTGAAAGCCAGTCCCCATAACGCGAAATGTTTACCGCTGAGCTGACCATTGAAATAGGCACGGATACCGGGCAGCAAGTGCAGTTTCTGGGCTTCGTTAACCTTCATCACTGCCTCGAGAATCTCAAAATCATAGTTTGTTTCTGTAGCTGATCTGACCAGAGCCTGCACATCTTTAGGGAAACAACTGCCCCCATAACCGATTCCGGGGAATAAGAACCGTTTACCAATCCGCTCATCAGTACCGATCCCTTTCCGCACCATATCCACATCTGCATCCAGTCGTTCACAAAGGCGGGCAATTTCATTCATGAAAGAAATCTTCATGGCCAGGAATGAATTGGCAGCGTACTTGGTGAGTTCGGCAGAACGTTCATCCATAAAGATCACCGGATTGCCCTGTCTTACAAAGGGTGCATACAAATCACCCATCAGTTTTCTGGCCCGCTCAGAACTGCAGCCAATGACCACGCGGTCGGGTTTCATAAAATCTTCCACTGCTACACCTTCCCGCAGGAATTCAGGGTTGCTCACCACGTCAAATTCCCCTTTGTACCCTGCGGCAATTGCCCTTCTTACTTTATCAGCCGTACCTACGGGCACGGTGCTTTTATCTACTATTACTTTGTATTCACTGATGATTTTTCCCAGATCAGTTGCGACACCCAGGATATAACGGAGATCGGCTGAACCATCTTCACCCGGAGGAGTGGGCAGGGCCAGGAAAATAATAACAGCCTCTTTAACAGCATCGGCCAGGCTGGTGGTAAAATGAAGCCGGTTTTCTTTTCGGTTGCGAAGAAATAATTTCTCCAGCCCGGGTTCATAGATTGTGATTTCGCCGTTATTCAGCTTATTCACTTTCGTCACATCTATATCCACACAGGTTACATCATTACCGGTTTCTGCAAAACAGGTACCTGTAACCAGTCCTACATAACCAGTGCCTATCACAGCTATTTTCATAATCAGTTTTTATTGGTTGATGTATGCCAGTATATGGGAGGTAATATAGGCCAGCTGCTCCTCATCCAGTTCTGTATGGATGGGCAGGGAAATTACTCTTTGGGTGAGCCAGTCAGTCACCGGCAAATCCAGTGAAGCCACATTGAACTGTTCAAACATTTTTTGCCGGTGCCCGGGAACCGGATAATAAATCATGGCCGGTATGCCCTTTTCTGCCAGGTACTTTTTTAGTCCTTCCCGGTCCACTCCTTCCATTAAAATCGTGTACTGATGATACACATGACTGGAATAAGCAGCCAGGGCGGGTGTTGTAATGGCAGGATGTCCGGCAAATGCCTGATCGTAATAAGCGGCAGCCTGCTGACGTGCACTGGCATATTCATCCAGGTGCTTTAGTTTGATACCAAGTATCGCAGCCTGAATGGAGTCCAAACGGCTATTGCAGCCCACTACATCATGATAATACTGTCGGCTTTGCCCGTGATTGGCAATCATTTTCATCCGGGCTGCCAGTTCATCATCATTGGTAAAGATGGCACCGCCATCACCAAAAGCGCCCAGGTTTTTGGAAGGATAAAAGGAAGTTGCTCCGATATGCCCAATGGTCCCGGTTTTTTGGCGGGTGCCATTTTCAAAAATATATTCACAGCCGATGGCCTGCGCATTGTCTTCGATTACATAGAGTCCATGCTTCTCAGCAATCTCCATGATTTGTTCCATGGGAGCAGCCTGCCCGTACAAATGAACAGGCACAATGGCCTTTGTACGCGGCGTAATCGCTTTTTCAATGGCCGCCGGATCAATACAAAATGTCTTTGGGTCCACTTCCACAAATACAGGGGTAAGGCGCAACAAAGCGATGACCTCTGTCGTAGCGATATAGGTAAAAGAAGGGGTAATGATTTCATCTCCCGGTTGCAATCCCAGCGCCATCATGGCAATTTGAAGGGCATCTGTTCCGTTCGCGCAGGGGATGGTATGTTTTACACCGAGATAAGATGATAAATCGGCAGCAAAATCCTGTACGGCCTTTCCATTGATAAAGGCCGTACTTTCCATCACTTCCATGACGGCCTGGTCCACGGCTGGTTTGATCTTGTGATACTGGGTTTTGGTATCCACCATCTGGATAGGTCGCATGGGCTAGGTTTAAAAAGATAAGCGCCGCAAAAATAGTAAATTAAGGATAGTTTACCGATTGCTTTTACATTTGCTGCTGATTAATTTCCAACAGGTTGTCAGTCGTTTTATACAATATTTTCCTGCTTTTTTTCCGGATTGGTATCCGGGTGGCATCGCCTTTCAATCCCAAGGCAAAAAAATGGGTTGCTGGTCGAAGGCATATTTTAGCCCGGATGCAGGATGCTATCCCCCCCGGCCAAAAAATCATTTGGATGCATTGCGCTTCTCTGGGCGAATTTGAACAGGGCCGCCCGGTCATGGAAGCCCTTAAAATTACCTATCCCGGACACCGCATCCTGCTGACCTTTTTCTCGCCCTCGGGGTACGAGGTTCAAAAAGATTACAAAGGGGCCGACTGGGTTTTTTACCTGCCGATGGATGGGCCATCCAATGCCCGTCAATTCCTGGAAATTGTTCAGCCCGTACTGGTTGTTTTTGTGAAATATGAATTCTGGTACTACTATCTAAAGAAAATCAAATACCGGCAGATCCCTGTTTTGCTGATATCGGCTTTATTCAGAAGGGATATGTCTTTTTTTAAATGGTATGGCGGTCTGCAGCGAAAAATCCTTTCCCGTTTCGACCATCTTTTTGTACAAACCCAATCTTCACTGGATCTGATCCTGGAAATTGGCCTGGGTTCCATTAGCAGTATATCCGGTGACACCCGGTTCGACAGAGTCAGTGCCATTGCCGCTGGCTGGCAACCCATTCCGCAAATAGAACAATTTGCAGTCAATTGCCGCTTAATCGTAGCCGGCAGCAGCTGGCCGGAGGATGAAGCATTATTGAAAACGGCAATGAGCCGGCTGGAAAATACCAATATTAAGCTCCTGATTGCCCCGCATGAAATCAGTGAAAAACACCTGGTGTATTTAGACAACCTGTTTCCGGGTGCTATCCGTTTTTCTGCCATGAACAATCATCCAAACAATTCCCGATTCCTGATCATTGATAATGTGGGGATGCTGTCCAGGCTCTATCGTTATGCCTGGATTTGTTATGTTGGCGGCGGACTCAAAAAAAGTGGGATCCATAATGTGCTGGAAGCCGCTGTTTATTCCCGACCGGTATTCTTTGGGCCCTTTTATACCAAGTACAGTGAAGCCATTGGTCTGGTTGCTGTCGGAGGTGCCAGCGCAGTAAAGGATGGTGATCAGATGGCCGACCAATTACAGGATTTAATTAGTACATCAGCAGCTTATGAAGAAATGGCTGCCGGGGCGGGGCAATACGTACAGCGCAATACAGGTGCGGTGAACCTGATCATGCACTATATTCAGGAGAACCGTCTTTTAACAAGCTGATCAAAATGCTGAACAGCTTCCGTGTCTTCCTTCCAGCCCAGTTTTACTTTTAATTCACGGGTGATCCAGTATTCAGCCTCTGCAAAAATATTGAAGCTGTTGATGGTCTTTATACAACGCTCATACATGCTTTCATCTCCCCGGAAAAGTTCATGAATAAACAGGAAGCGGTCATTGATTCCAATGGCTTTGCGCAGGTCCTTTACAGGTGTTTCCTTCAACCTTTCCACCAGTTCCGTTTTGCCCTGTTTTAAGCGGTCATTCAGGGATTCAGACTGACCCGCCAGGTCATTGACTTCTTTTTCATTCCGCTGATGGGTCAGGGTTGGAATTTCCATCATTGGGTCAAATAACATATCTAACTGCCCGTTTTTCTGGAGCAGAGAAACAGATCCTTCTTCCACCAGCAGGGTTTCTTTGACAGTATGGGTTTCCGGCTCCTTTGCTGCAGGCGCTGGTTCCACTGGCTTGGGGGCATATTTCTCAAATTCTGCACCTACGGCCTGTCCAAGGGATTGGGTGGCTGGCTGGCTCATGGGCAGGACCACCGCTACTTTGGACGTACCCAGGCTTTGCCTGACGGCTGATCGCATTCTGGACAGTTCAAATTCCAGTAATTGGACCGTTCCCAGCATGACAGCGGGGTCAGTACCTTGTTCAAATTGCTGTTTCAGTTTGCTGATCAGGGATTCTATTCGCTCCATTTGATAAATTTGAGGCTTTGATAAATGGTCAACGCGACCAGGCATTTAAAATTACAAACAACCTGCCAATAAATTCATTAACATTGGCCGGCAAACAAATCTTAACAATGTTTATTGAACCGAATAACAGCGGGGAACGGCGCGGGAGTATAGAAGTGATCTGCGGATCCATGTTTAGCGGAAAAACAGAGGAACTGATCCGTCGGCTGAAAAGAGTTAAAATCGCGAACCAGAAAGTGGAGATTTTTAAACCCGCCATCGATGTACGCTATGATGAGGTAAAGATCGTATCGCATGATGCTACGGCCATCCTTTCCACGCCGGTTGATAATTCCCAGAAGATCTTACTAATGGCACAGGATGTGGACGTGGTAGGGATTGATGAAGCCCAGTTTTTTGATCCGGAAATTGCCAATGTCTGTGACGAACTGGCTTTCCGTGGCATCAGGGTCATTGTGGCCGGTCTGGATATGGATTACCTGGGCAACCCATTTGGTCAAATGCCCTTTATCATGGCCAAGGCCGACTATGTTACAAAACTGCATGCCATTTGTCAGCAATGCGGGAGTATTGCCAATTACTCATACCGGAAAATTCCGAATGAAGACCAGGTGATGCTGGGCGCTACGGATGTATATGAGCCCCGTTGCCGGAAATGCTACGAGCGTAAATAGTGAGACGGGAGACGGGAAAAGTGAGATGAAGAGCGTTTTGGAACAGAGAAAAGAACAGGGCCTGCTTTATTGCCGGGCCTTTCCTTTTATTTTGGATTTGCCCTTTATATTTACTTCCATCCCTCCGGATTTAACTTTCATGTTCATGTCCTGGTCAGCATTCACCAATAAGCCACTGCGACTGTCTACCGTAACCGTACCACTGATCTCGCCACTGGTTTCGACTGATTTACCACCTGCATCCTGCTTCGCACTGATCACGGATTTCTCTTCCAGAGTAACCATATCGCCTTCAATATCGGTTACTTTATAAGTTGACTCATAGGTAGCCGGCATTTGACCGCCGAAGGAACTGGACTTTTTCCAGCTGTCTCCTACTTTCACTTCTTTATTGGGAAAAATGTACCAGAAACGCTCGAAATTCCGGGCGATCTCATCTTTATTAAACGCCTTATCCACGCTACCTGAAGCTTCAGCTTTTTCTTCCTCACTCAACCCGAGCTCTGTTGTCATTTTGTCTGCAAGATTTTCGAGACCGGTAACCTCCGTAATCTTTCCTTCCCGGTCCACTTTCATATTAAACTGGAGGCCTTTTAAAGAGGCAAAAACTCTTTTCATGAGTTCTATCGGATTCTTTTTGGCATCTGAAGTATCTCTGCTCATGGGTTCATCGGTATCTACATCCAGATTGATTCCCATCATGGCCGTTTTCATTTTAAATCTTTCCAGCCGGCTGGAAATCGTTTTGATAGTGCCGTCATCCCCTGTAATATCCATGGAATAATAAGTGGTCATATCCATTTGTAGCGGCTGGCCCATCAGTTCCTGGTCCATATTGATGATCATTTCATAATCATAGCCCTTCCCTTTTTCAAGATCAAATTTCAGCATCTTGCTGGCCGTTGAATTTTTAGCTGACTGGCAGCCATCCAGTATGAATACCGTTAATAAACCCAGCACCGCTACGGAAGAAAAAATAATACGTCTCATGATGTTTTGAAATTAATTACTTACTAAAGGTACTTCATTAGTAATTTCGCCGGAAACTCATTTCATCAACCAGATTAACCACATATTCCATCTGTTGAAAAAGGACCTGCTGCTGGAAATCAGGCAGCAATACAGTTTTTACGGGGTACTCCTGTATATCGGTTCTACCATTTTTGTACTGTTTAATGCCATGGAAGACACAGAAAGCCGTGTGTGGAATGGCCTTTTCTGGGTGATTCAGTTATTCATTTGTATCAATGCCGTTGCCAAAAGTTTTCTGCAGGAAAACAGGGGCCGGATGTTATACTTTTATTCAATTGCAAGTCCGGGTAGTTTTGTATTGGCAAAGCTTCTTTTTAATTCCCTCCTCATGCTGGTGATGAGCCTGCTGAGTTTGCTTCTGTTTGTTTTATTCCTGGGTAACCCGATGCAAAATGCCGGTCAGTTCATTGGCCTGGTTTTACTGGGGGGATGGAGCCTGAGTCTGGTCTTTACCTTCCTGGCAGCTATTGCGGCCAAAGCCCAGCAGAATGCGGCGATTATGGCAGTGTTGGGATTTCCGATAATTATTCCGCAATTATTATTACTGATGAGGCTATCTTCTGCCGCTTTTTCCCCTTTACTAACAATTCCTTTGAGTACGATTCTGCTGCTGATGGCTCTTGATATTCTGGTGGTGGTGCTCGCAGTGATATTGTTTCCTTTTTTGTGGAAAGACTAGGGAGATAGTCATGAGTCTTTAGTCGGGAGTCATGAGTCGTGATGTCTACAGATTTGGGCCAGGTTTTAATTATTAATCCTTATTTAATACTTTGACTTTATCCAACTCCTGAAAGCTATTCCATATTCAACCCTTTGATTTTCCCAAATCCCCTTAATTTTGCCTCACGATACCCGCTTTGGCGGAATTCAATGGCCCCCATTGACAATTGAAAAGAACTATATGCACAAGTCCTGGTGGAAGATCCTCAGCGTTCTTCTGCTGGTTTACACTTTCACAGCGGGATTACTGATGAATGTGCCAAGGCTTCCGCCCCTGCAGGAAACCATCCGCAATCTGTATTTCCATGTTTGTATGTGGTTTGCCATGATGATTTTGTTTACGGTATCAGTGGTCAATTCCGTTCGTTATCTGCGCAGTTTCAAACTGAAATATGATATATACGCCCGTCAGTTTGCCGTAGTAGGCATCTTTTTCGGTTTACTGGGTTACAGTACCGGTGCAATCTGGGCATCTTTTACCTGGGCAGATCCCAATAATTCCATCTTTGACAATTTCAAAACCATTGCCCGCGACCCGAAATTAATCGGAGCCGCCATTGCCCTGCTGGTCTATGCGGCCTACCTGATACTTCGTGATTCTGTACAGGATGCCGATAAAAAAGCAAGGGTCAGTGCGGTCTATAATATTTTTGCTTACGCACTGCTTTTCCCATCCATCTGGATTTTACCCCGGATTCTGCCCAGCCTGCATCCCGGTAATAACGGAGAAAACCCTGCTTTGGATGTAAAGAATGACATCAGTGGTTCCATGCGGATGGTGTTTTACCCCGCGGTGATTGGCTGGACACTACTGGGCGTATGGATTACCACGGTGAAAATCAGGTTGAACCTGCTGAAAGAAAAAACAATGCTGTCATGATGAAACAACTCAAACGCATTTGCCTTCTCGCTGTCCTCCTACTGGGCAACCTGCCTATTTTTGCACAGAACAAGCCTACTGAAATGGCAGATCTGATGCGCAGTAATGGACGCATCTATGTGGTAGTGGCTGTAATGGTCACCATTTTAGGGGGATTGGTTTTCTATGTCGCCCGACTCGATCGCAAAATCAGCAAATTCGAAAAAGAAAAGTAACACAGATTTATGCCAATACAGGCCAGTTGCTGCCTGAAAAAATAACGAACGATTGCTTAAAATAAAAAACAGAACTATGTCAGACAAACATTACAGTTTTTTTGGGGCCGTTGAAAAAAGTTTCGATAAGGCCGCTAAATACACCAAATGGGACCAGGGTACCCTTGAACAGATCAAACAATGTAATTCCGTTCTCCGGATGAATTTCCCCGTGAAAATCGGTGAGAAAATCGAAGTGATCAAAGCCTACCGGGTACAGCATAGTCATCATAAAACTCCTTGTAAAGGAGGTATTCGTTTTGCTACTTCCGTTAACCTGGATGAAGTAATGGCCCTGGCTGCCCTGATGACTTATAAATGCGCCATTGTGAATGTTCCTTTTGGCGGCGCCAAGGGCGGTATTAGTATTGACCCGAAAAAATATTCTGCCTACGACCTGGAAAAAATCACCCGTCGTTATACAGCAGAACTGATCAAGAAGAATTTTATAGGTCCCGGCACCGATGTACCGGCGCCGGATTACGGAACCGGTGAAAGGGAAATGGCCTGGATACTGGATACTTATACTTCTATGCGCCCCGGTGAAATTGATGCGGCTGGTTGTGTAACCGGTAAACCTGTTACACAGGGTGGTGTTCGCGGACGCCGTGAAGCAACCGGACTGGGTGTATTCTTCGGTCTGCGTGAAGTATGTAATATGCCGGATGTGATGGATAAACTGGGCATGAGCATTGGTGTAAAAGACAAGCGCGTGGTAGTACAGGGGCTTGGCAATGTAGGCTACCATTCTGCCAAATTCTTCCAGGATGCCGGTGCTAAAATCACTGCCCTTGCCGAATTTGAAGGCGCCATCTGGAATGATGATGGATTAGATGTGGATGCTGTTTTTGAACACCGTAAAAAAACAGGTTCTATCCTGAACTTCCCAGGCGCTTCCAATTTTGCAAATAATACAGATGCGCTGGAAAAAGAGTGTGATATCCTGATCCCTGCCGCACTTGAAAATGTAATCGATGGTGAAAATGCACCAAGAGTAAAGGCCAAACTGATTGGCGAAGCAGCCAACGGTCCACTCACACCGGAAGCAGATGAAGAATTTTCCAGAAGAGGAATTATCGTGGTACCAGATATGTACCTGAATGCCGGAGGAGTTACCGTTTCTTATTTCGAATGGCTGAAAAACCTGAGCCATGTGCGCTACGGTCGTCTGGAAAAAAGATTCACCGAAAACCTGAATGCCCATATCATCGGACAGATTGAAGAACTGAGCGGAAAAAAAGTAAAAGAAACCGCCAGGGAATTCATTATGCATGGACCTGATGAGGTGGATCTGGTGTACAGTGGCCTTGAAGAAACAATGATCACCGCCACTCATGAAATCATGAATGCCTGGAAAGCCAATCCGGCCATTCCGGATATGCGTACAGCCGCTTATGTGGTAGCCATCAATAAAGTAGGTACCAGCTATGCAGAACTGGGAATTTTCCCATAAGGCAGGGCCATCCCGAACAAATTGCTTATATCAAACCCGTTCAACTGAACGGGTTTTCTTTTTTGCACAGGGAGGCTGCCAGCCGGATCAATTGACGAATCTAGCAGGTATTTTACGCTGCTGGTACAACCTTTCACTCCATTTTTTGCATCTGTGAAGCGGAAATACATACCTTCAACTTCAAAACCATTGAATCATGAAGAAATTAATTATTGGATTCCTCTCTTTTATTACACTGGCCGCCAGTGCTCAGACTGCTGATGAAATTGTTCAGAAATATGCAGCTGCCATGGGTGGTCTTGATGCCTTTAAAAAAGTACAAACTGCTAAATTTACCGGATCGGTCAGCGTACAGGGCAATGATCTGCCTATGACGATGCAGGTGATCAATAACCGGGCCGTCCGCAGCGATATTGATGTGATGGGAACAGCTGTTACGAATTCTTACAAAGACGGGAAAGGCTGGAAACTCAATCCTTTTGCCGGAATAGAAACAGCAACAGACATGGAAGCGGCTGAGCTCAATGATATCAGAGGGCTGGCCAGTCTCGCTTCTCCATTGATGGATTATAAAAATCAAGGACATACCGTTGAACTGATCGGCCAGGAAGATGTGGATGGCGTAAAAACTTTTAAGTTAAAGCTTACTGCCAAAGAAGATGGCCGCGTGACCATTTATTTCATCAGTGCTGCTGATTCTCACATCATCAAAGCCAGTTCAAAAAGAATGATGCAGGGAGCAGAAGCGGAAGTGGAAACTTATTTTTCGGAAGTAAAAGAATTTGGCGGTTTAAAATTTGCCATGAACAGAACCCAGAAAATGAACGGCAATGTTTTTCAGTCCATCCAGTACAATAACATTGAATTGAATGTGAAGATAGCCGAGACCGTTTTTGATAAATAATCTGGTCAGCAACGAATTTCAAAAGCAGCCCCCGGGCTGCTTTTTTATTGTTCGGCTGCAGGCAGCTCATCCATTTCCAGGAGTTGCCCGTTCACTTTCCGGAAACCAAAACTTTGTTTTCCATTGGTGATCACCAGGTATTTGACCGGCAGAGTGATATGATAACGCAGTAGCTGCTCTAAAACGGCATCATTCAATTCAATATCCATAGCCTTGCACTCCACCATCATCCAGGGCTCATGCCGGTTGTTATAAACAAGTATATCAAACCGCTTTTTGAGTTCCCCCAGCCTGAATTCCTTTTCTACTGCAATGAGTGAAAGCGGGTATCCTTTTGATGCAGTGAGATAGCTGATAAAATTCTGTCTGACCCATTCTTCCGGTGTCAGCAGTACCCATTTTTTTCGCAGGCGATCGAAAAGGAGTTCCCGTCCTTCTTCCTTTTTTATCCGGAATGCAGGTTCGGGATATTGAATAAACAGCATGTAGAGGGATTAGTAGTCCGGACAAAAGTAATTGTTTAAATTGCAATATGAAATCAAAAGAAGAGATCGTACAAAACTGGCTGCCGCGGTATACCGGAGCCTCGCTGGATAGTTTTGGAGAATACATTTTGCTGACCAATTTCAGCAATTATGTAAAAATGTTTGCTGCCTGGAACAATGTACCCATCATCGGTAGCGACCGGCCCATGCAATGCGCTACGGCCGAAAATATCACCATCATCAATTTTGGCATGGGAAGTCCTACTGCTGCCACGATCATGGACCTGCTTTCCTCCATTATGCCCAAGGCCGTATTATTCCTGGGCAAATGCGGAGGACTCAAAAAAAGAAACAGCCTGGGTGACCTGATCCTTCCGATCGCTGCTATCAGGGGTGAGGGTACTTCCAATGACTATTTTCCGGCTGAAGTGCCAGCCCTTCCTGCCTTCGCCCTGCAAAAAGCCGTATCTACTGCCATCCGCGATTTTGGTGTTGATTACTGGACCGGCACGGTATATACCACTAACCGCCGTGTTTGGGAACATGATGAGCCCTTTAAAGAATACCTGCAAAAAGTGAGGGCCTATGCCATAGATATGGAAACAGCTACCATTTTTACAGTTGGTTTTTATAACAAAATTCCTACCGGCGCCCTCTTACTGGTGAGTGACCAGCCCATGATTCCGGAAGGAGTAAAAACAGAAGAAAGTGATAAAGCGGTGACGGCCCAATATGTAGAAAATCATTTGAAGATCGGCATTGATTCGCTCAAGCAACTGATGAATGATGGCATGACCGTGAGGCACCTGAAATTTTAATCTGACAACAATGCGATTTTTATTCCTGCTATCCATCCTTTCTACCCTGGTTTTATCCAATAGCGACTGTCAGTCAAAAAAAGCGATGGAAAAAATGAAGGGCAAGCTTGAGATCGCCGGTATTTGCAGTAATTACACGATTCGGGTACTGGAGGGTAATCCGGGAACAAATGCTGTTGAAGAAAACTGGACAGATGAAACAACCGGGAAAAAATATGCAGATGTGTTCCGGCTGGAAAACCCCTGTGATTTTCCAGCCACGATCAAACAGGGAGATGAGTTCTATTTTGTGATTGACTCTACCAGCCGGCCACCCTGTACTGTTTGCCTGGCCTACTACCCCACCCCTGCAAAAAAATTACCCATTAAAGTAATTCCCTGAGTGCACCCCCTGCTGGCGATAGAATCTCTTTCCGTTGACTTTATAACCGAGAACGGAACAACCCATGCACTAAAGGATATTTCTTTTACTATCAGCCGTAATGAAGTGGTAGCCCTGGTCGGAGAATCCGGTTCCGGCAAATCCGTTACTTCTCTTTCCATTCTACGGTTATTGTCAACGCCTCCTGCAAAATATAGTTCCGGACAAATTCTTTTTTC